>Ga0315912_10001276_pt1 | contig 32029 bp, 27 predicted proteins | sample VfabasoilMG_FD_204469 | JGI IMG/M metagenome (GOLD analysis project Ga0315912, IMG submission 204469) | Garden soil microbial communities collected in Santa Monica, California, United States - V. faba soil | ecosystem: Environmental > Terrestrial > Soil > Garden | place: USA: California...
TGGTCAGCAGCCGTCGCCTGGCGGCCTACCAGGATCAGATCACCACCTCCGAGCGCAAGCTGCGCCTGCTCGAATCGGACCTGTCGCGCACCCGCCTCGAGATCGAAGCGGGCCGAGCCCGGCTGGCCCGCTCCGAGCAGGACATCGCCGCTCAGCAGCAAGTCATTGGCCAGAGTTCACTCGAGCTGGCAACCTTGCGTTCCCGTCTGAGCGGTATCGCTCTGTTGCGCGTCGACGTGCTCGACCGCGTGAAGCGCGCGCTCGAGCTCGAACTCGGCCCGGTCACCAGCCAGGGCACGCCGCTGGTGCGCATCGGTGACAACGGCAACATCGTGATCAACGAGGGGCTCGTCTTCGAATCCAGCTCCTATTCCCTCAAGCCGGAGGGCAAGGCGCTGCTCGGCACGCTGGCCATCGCCCTCGATAACGTGCTGGCCGATCCGGCAGTGCGCGAGAACATCGACGCCATGTTGGTCCAGGGCCACACGGATGCCCGCGGCTCCTCGGCGTACAACTTCGACCTGTCCGCCAAGCGCGCCAACGCGGTCCTGAACTACCTGTTTGAAACCAATCCGCATCTCGAGCAGGCCTACGGCAATTTCTTCGCCGCGAGCGCCTACTCCAAGTTCCGTCCGCTCAATCCCGCGTCGACGGAAGAGGCCTTCGAACAGAACCGCCGCATCGAACTATCGCTCGTCCTCCGGGACGCGAACGTCCGCAAGGTGATCGACGACTACACCTCCGGCCTCAACGCGGCACCGCCGCCCGGGGCTCCAGCTCCCGCGCCGGGCACCGCTCCGGTCCCTCCCGCGCCGGGCACGGCTCCGGTCCCGCCCGCGCCGGGCACGGCTCCGGTCCCGCCCGCGCCCTAGGCGGCGCAGGCGCAAACATGTATCGATCCATCCGGCACGCGCCCGCGGCGAGCTGAACACGGATGACCTTCTAGATGCCCCAACGTCTTGCGCCGTGCAGGAGCTTCTGGCTGCTCGCCGCCGTCGGTGTCGGGGGCTGCGCAGACGCCAGCACGCCGGACGCCGGCTCGGCAGTCATGCCCGATCTGGCCGCGGGCAGCGCCGTGACGGGCACGCGCACCGACTATCCTGCACCGCAGGGCTTCACCGACGCGGAACTCGGCGGCTGGCAACTCGGCGAACCATTCGCCGGCGAGCGCAGCGCAGACCCAGCGGCTAGCCCGTCGGGACCGAACGGCTGCGGCGAAGTGATCCTGGGTGTCGTACGCGACTTTGGCGCCGCGCTGGATCCGGGTGGACACGCCGATTTCGAGCTAGACAACCTACAGGCAACGGGGACGGCGACGACACGTCTGGTCCGAGCCGAGCTGGGCCCCGATCGGCGACCGGTGTACACCGGCCGCTGCGAACGGCCGGGGGTCACGAGAGACTGCCCGAATGGCCAGCAGACCACCGACCAGGCGCACTTCGACCAGTGGTATCGGTATGCGGAGGGCATCAACCAGCCCTACCTGATCCGGCTCTGGCTCGAGCAAAACGGCAGCAACAGCACCTTCGAAAGCCACGCCTTTTTCCCTCTCGACCACGCGGGCCCGAGCGACCAGGTGCGCGCCCACAACTTCCACTTCACGACCGAAGTGCATCTCGAGTTCAGCTACCAGGGGAGCGAGGTGTTCACCTTCATCGGCGATGATGACGTGTGGGTGTTCATCAATGGCAAGCTCGTGCTCGACCTCGGAGGGCTACACGGCGAGGCGGCGGGCACCGTGCTCTTGGACGAGGCTGCGGGCTGGCTCGGACTCTCCCGAGGCGCCACCTATCCGCTCGATCTCTTTCACGCCGAGCGGCACACGGAAGACTCCGACTTCCGTGTGGACGCCAACTTTCAGTTCACCAATTGCGGCACGATCATTCGCTGACCGCCCGGCGCGACTTCAGCCAGGGTTCACCACCTGACCCGCAGCATCCATGAATTGCAGCTCGCTGACACAGAAGTCATAAGCGCCCGACCCCACACCGAAGGAGAAATGCTCGATGGCGTGCGTGTCAAAGACCGTCGCCGCAGGTGCCAGGCGGGTCTGCTTGAACTGTGTCAGCGGCGCCACGATCCTGGAAGGCGTGGTGATGCTCAGGGTCATGGCCGAGTCGGGAGCCGTCATCAGATTGAAGCCCCAGGTCATACAATCGAGGAAGTCTTCTGGACACGACAGGCTCGAGTTGATGGCGGCATCCACGATGATGCCTGCGCTCGGCGGCGACTCGATCGTAAAGCCTACCTGGGTGATGCCGAGCGCCGCGGCGTCGAAGGTCTTCAAGATGCGGTTGTCCGCTGCGTTGACCTGACTGAAGCCGATGAGCACCTGGCTCCAACCATCGGCCCCGACGCTCCCGGCGAGGCAGATCTTTCCCGGCTCGGGCTGCGTCAGCTGCGCCGTCGTTTCCCCGGCTGGGGGGTTGGTACCGAGCGGACAGCTATCGACAGGGCCACTGCACACGTCGGTCACGGCCGCAGCGATCTGCGCGAACGGAAACCCGTCGGGATGACAGACCTGGCCCGTCACCTCGGCGCAGCTGGGCTCCTGGGGGTGAGGGCTCGAGGACGCCTCCGCCAGGGATGGGCCGCCCTGAATAGGGTCCGTGCTGGTGGCTGGAGCGACTGCGGATTGCGAGCTGCAAGCGGTCACGAAAGCCAGCGGCGCGAGCAGCGCGCGCCTGAATCGTCGTTTCATCATTGGTATTTCTCCGAGTTCCTGGGATGACTCACAGCGGGCGCCCTCCGACGTAGCTGCCTACGCAGCGCGGCCCGTGTCCGGCCAGAGTTGGTCGCGACGAAAACCGCCCACCCAGAACAAGTAGTGGCAGCCCCGCCAACGGCTCAGCGAATCCAAAAGAAACCCCGCGGCTCACCTCATGACGCTCTGCGCGCAGATCGCCTGAGCCGTTTTAGCGCCCCGATCTACTGGGAGATATAGGTATCGTGTGAGCGTAGCCGAGGTGACCGAGCTCAGAGCGTGGCGGACCGACGAAAGCCTGGTCCTGGACGCCCGCGCTGGAGATCGGGAGGCCAAGGCGCTTTTGTTTCGCCGGCACGCGCGCGCCGCCAGTGATCTGGTGTATCGTCTGCTCGGTCGGGATGATGAGATTGAGGACATCGTCCAGGAAAGCTTCGTCGCCGTCTTCGGTGGTCTGTCGAAGCTGGTCGACCCGCGCGCGTTTCAGTCCTGGCTGAGCGCCATCGTCACCCGCACCACGATCGCGGCCATTCGCCGGCGCCGCCTCCTGGCGCGGCTCGGTTTTGTGCGCGCCGAACGCGTACAGGTCGAAAGCGTGCTCGATCGCACCGCGCCGCCCGACGTCCTGGCGGAGCTCGACGCGGTGTATCGCTCGCTCGATGCACTGCCGGCGGCGGAACGTGTCGTGCTGGTGCTGCGCCGCGTGGAGCAATTGCCCCTGGAGGAGATCGCGCAACGGACCGGGTTCTCGCTCGCCACGGTGAAGCGGCGGCTGGCGCGCGCGGAAGAGCACGTGCGCGAGCCCGGCACTCGAACAGGAGAGCGGCCATGAAGAAAGCACCGGCGCGGCGCCCCGCGGACTTCGTTCACACGGCCTTGCCGGACGAGCGCCTGTGGGAGCTCTGGACGGGTATCGAACACGGGGAAGCCCAACTACACGCGCGCCGCCGGCGCCTGCGGCAGGCGGCAGCAAGTGCCGCAGTGCTCGGCTGCGTGATCCTCGGGCTGTGGCTCGCTCGGCCGGCGCCCGTGCCGGAAGCGATGCTTCCACCCGGTCCCACCGCTCCCAGGGCGAACCCGGGCGGCACCCGGCAGCTCTCCTTGTCCGATGGCAGCACCCTATCCCTCCTGGACGGGACGCGCGCGCATGTCGAGGCCATGACGCCCGCCGAAGTCCGAGTGCGGCTCGACCAAGGCTCTGTCGAATGCGAAGTGCCACCTGTGCCGCAGCGCCGCTTCGTGGTGGAGGCCGCCGGATTCGAGGTGGTGGTCAAAGGGACCCACTTTACGGTGACGCTCGGCATCGAACCAGCGCTGCCGACGGGTGTGACCGTCAGCGTCGAGCGCGGTCGAGTGGAGGTTCGTCAAGCTGCGGATCAGGTGCTCGCTCTGCTCGGCCCCGGTCAGCACTGGGCCAGCGAACGAAACGGCAGCGCGCCCGCTGCGTCGTCGGACCGTTTGGCCGCAGCCCCGTCCGCCGCCGGCGTGCCTGTGGCGCCCTTGCCGGTGCCCTCGTTGCCAGCGGAGCCACCACCCCTCGCGCCCTCGGCCACGTCACGGCCAATGGCCACGCCCGCCGAGCAGTCGGCACGCGTGCTGTTCGAACGAGCCAATACCGCGCGCCTGGCCGGCAACGCGCGCGAGGCGGCAGCCGCATTCGACCAGCTCCGGCGGCATTATCCCAGTGATGCCCGCGCCGGTTATGCGGCGTTCATGCTGGGGCGCCTCGAGCTGGACACGCTCGCCGCTCCCGATGCCGCAGTCGACGCCTTCTCCTTCGCCCTCGCGCATCCGGGTAGCGGCTTTTTTCGCGAGGATGCGCAGGCTCGCCTGGTCGAGTCCCTGGCCAGGGCCGGACGAGACGCGGAATGCCGGCAGGCACAGCGCCGCTTCCTGGCGGACCATCCTCAATCTGCACAGGCCGGGCTCGTTGCCAAACAGTGCGACGCGCGATGAGCGCCCGCCGAGCCAGCGCGGCCGTGGCTCTGCTCGCGCTGACGTTCGGCGCGCGGCCGAGTCACGCAGAGCAACGCTGCAACGCGGCCCGCTCCGTGGACCTCACGATCGAGCTCGAGCCGCCGAACGCGGCCATCGCGGAGCGTCTCGAACGACAACTCGTTGCCGAGCTTCGCGCGCGCCATCTCGAGGTGTGCCGGGCCAGGCCCGGCGAGCCGGTGCTCGCTCACATTCGCTGGCACTCCGGCGAGCCCGATCTCCGTCGGGTCAGCATCAGCATTCAGCTCGCTGCCGGCAGCGGGTCCGAGCCGCTCGCGGGCGAGCCGGCAGCGGAGAGCCAAGCGCTCGATCTGAGGGCCCTGCCCACCGACGCGCGTCCCCTGGCAGTCGCCAGCACGACCGACGAACTGTTGCGGGCCCTGCTCGCAGCGTCGCCACGCCTCGAGCCCAGACCCGAGGCCCGTCAGCCCGTCGTGTCGGACGCAAGCGACACCCTGCAGCGCCCAGCGCCCGTCCCGGCGCCGACGCCCGCCCGCCCACATCTCGAGCTGGGCGCTGCGGGCGTCGGTTCGACGTTCTTCGGACACCGCGTCGCATGGGGAGGCGACGTCCTCGGTCGCTGGTGGCCGGCGCCGCGCCTCTCGACGACCCTGCGGATCGGCAGCATGATCGCCTTCGAACAGTCGTCGGAGCTCGGCAGCGTGCGCGCCAATGACGTGCACGGCAGCGTTGGTCTCGGCTACTCGCTGCTGCCCGCGCCGGCCGCTCTGGGGCTCTCCGCGGCGGCGGCGCTCGGCGTGGCGCGGGTCAGCTTCCAGGTCACACCCGCCGGAGAGGCCGTCGCACGGCCTGGCAGCTCCTGGGCCACCCTCGCCAGCGCAGGCGCGGAGGGTTGGTGGCGGGCAGGTGCGCTGTGCTTCAGCGTGGGGCTCGCGGCACTTTTTCCGCTGTGGCCCGTCTACGCAACGGCGGGCAGCGCGGACATCACGTCGCTCGCCGGCATCGGCGCGGAAGTGACCGCCGGCGTCTGGTTCCTGCTCGACGGAGCTCCGCCATGAGCGCGCCTGCGCTCCGCGGGCGCGGCGCCGTACTCGCGCTCGCGCTCGGCTGCCAGGGCTCGAGCCTGGAAGTGCTGAGCGAAGAGGGGTCTTGCGCACCCCTGCCCGACGTCGACCTGTGTACGAGCATCCCCGAGTTTCGAGGCACACAGGGGGTACATGCCCGCAGCCAGCCCTACGAGCTGTGTCAGCTCGCGCCCGCGACGTTTGTGGCGGACCGCGGGGCCTGGAAGCTGCATCCAGATTCGAGCTTTCCGGAGCGGGTCGCGCTGCGCGTGGGCTGGTCCTCGCTCGGCCTGCACCTGTACGCGCGCGTGCTCGATCCTCATCTCGTGGTCAGCCCGGATGACGAGCTTCTGGAGGAGGGCGATTCGATCGAGATCTACAGCGCCGCGAGCGCCGAGCTCGAGGGTCCGATCGACGGCTCGACGAGCGGCGGCGCGCAGCGCCTGGTGATTGCTCCGCCACTCGGCAACCTGCGCACGCGAGCGCGCGTCCTACTTCAGCCCAGGCCGGGCGTGACCCAGATACAGGACGTGCTCGAGTCCACTGCCAGCTACGCCGCCACACTCGTTGCCGACGGATACGCGGTGGAGGCGCTCGTCCGCTGGTCCGCTGAGATCGTACCCGAGCCCGGCAGTGCCATCGGCTTCAACTTCGCCCTCAACATCAGCGATGCTGCCGAGAGCGTGGGGCGCGAGCAGCAGTCCGCGCTCGGCTATCGCCTGCCCGGCGACACCGACTGTCCGCTCGACACCGACCACGCGGGACCTCGCCCGTCGTGCGACAGCCAGACCTGGTGCACGCCGACCTTGGAGTGAGGCGAGGGCAGCGGCCGACCGCCGCAACATCGCCACGCCGTGGCGCTTTGTCGCACCGTCACCCGTCGAGTCGTCGCCTGCGCAGCAAATTTCTAGGCCTTGCCCCCCGGCGCCAGGAAATTCGCATCGCTTCGACACCCTCGTGGAGCTAGCCTCGCTGCGTGAGCAAGCTGCTACGAGGCCTCGCTGCCGGTTGGGGCGCGAAGAAGATGGGGGGCGGATGCCTCAGCACCATCATCATCTTCGCCGTCCTCTGGTATCTGCTCGGCCACTTTGACATCTTCCGTTGAAGACCGCCGTCCTCGAGCGGCAACGGTCAGGGCACGCACATGAAGGACAGCGAAGCAGTGCGCGTGGTTGTCCTGGGCAACTCGGGCGCCGGCAAGTCCACGCTCGCTGCGCGGCTCGCCCGGGAGCATCGGCTTGCCCACCTCGATCTCGACACGCTAGCCTGGCGCCCTGCCGCGTCCCCGGACGATCCGCCCCAGCGAGCGCCGCTCGCGAGCAGCATCGCCAAACTCGAGCGCTTCACACACGCCAACGAGCGCTGGGTCATCGAGGGCTGCTACGCGGATCTACTTGCTCCGGCGGCGGCGCACTCCACCCTGCTGGTCTTTCTCAATCCGGGCGTCGAGGTCTGCATCGCCCACTGCCGTGCGCGCCCCTGGGAACCGCACAAGTACCCCAGCAAGCAGGCGCAGGACGCGAACCTCCAGATGCTCATCGGCTGGGTCCGCGCCTACGAGACCCGGCAGGACGAATTCTCGCTCGCGAGCCACCGCGCGTTGTTTGACGACTTCACCGGCCACAAGCGCGAGCTCACGGCGGGCGACGAGCTGTGAGGCTCGGCCCGCCGAGGCTCTGACAGAATGGGCGGCCAGCAGCCTGCTCATAACCTTCACGCCGTGAGCTGGCTTCTGGCGCTCGCGCTCACTTCTTGCTGCACTGATTGAATTCAGTGTCGCGCTTGCTGTAGTCCAGGCACAGATCTGCCTTGCCCGCCTTGCTCTTGAGCGCCTTGCCCTTGTAGCTGGCGCTGATGACCTTGCTCGCGGTCACGGTCAAGCGATCATTGGAACAGGCCGCCACGGCCGCTTCCAGACACGCGGCTTCGGATGCTGCCGGCACGTTCTTGGTGCACGACTGCTTGCCGTCGCACTTCTTGTAGCTCTCTGCTTCCTGCCCGGGGCACGCGGTGCGCGTGTACGAGAGAGCACAGTCTCCGCCCTTGTCTTCCGCCTGTGCAGTTTCAATGCTGCCCAGCACGCCCGCCAGCCCAGCCATCGAGATCGCAACCGTCAACGCATGTCGTAGTTTCATTTGAGCACTCCTAGGATGAAGTCATCTTCGGCGCGCTTCTTGGCCCGCCGAGTTGCGCGGACCAGACCACGAGAGGCCCTCTCGGCGGGTGACAGCCGGGTGAAGTTTATGTAACAAGCGGCGCCGCCTCGGCTCGCGCCAGGGGCAAAAATGGCGAGCCGGTGAGGTCGTGCGCAGCGCAGTGGCGTTGCGGTTACGCCGCGCGCGAACGCTTGCGCCGAGGCGCGCTCTTCACTTCGCTGTCCGGCACGGCTGCGGTCGCGCCCGGCCCGAGCACGCGGATCGCGGGCAGATCAAAGTCCACCCCGAGCGCCAACTCGCGCGTCCAGATCAGCTGCGTCAGCGCCTTCCAGAATTCGTCCATGCCCGCTTCGGGGCGACATTGCGATAGCGCCATCGCCGATGCGGGCGACGGCCGCTTGCCGCTGTGATCCAGGCGCAGCTCCGCAAACAAAGCGGAGATACTCGGCCGCTCGAAGTAAGCGCTCTTGCCCTCGGCAGCAGGCTTGCACGGAGCGAACGAGTAGTGGGCCGCGCTATCGTGGGGCTGACCGACGAAGGGCAAGGGCAACGGATCCGTCTGGCCGCGCAACGCCGGCTCCACGAGCTTGCCGTATGAGTTCTTCAGAATGCCAGCGGTCGGTCCCGAGAGCCGCCGCTTCACGACGACGACCGTATCCAGCACCCAGTCCCACTGCTCGCGCGAGTTCTGCACCGGAGAGCCAAACAGCACCATGTCACCGGGCAGCGGCTGGCGGGGACCTCCCGGCTCGGGTGGCGACTGCCACTCCGCCTTGTGCTTGCAGATCGACCAGACAAACCCGGGGTGAAAGATCCACGGGTCCGTATTCATCTCCGGAAAGCCCACCGTGATGAGCGGCGTCTGTACGAATCGGGGACCGCGCCCCTTGGCGTCCACGGGCCGGGCATGCGTGGGAGCCTCATACTCCGCCCACACGCACATGTCCCCATGTGCCCTCTGGCCCGACTGCATGATGGCGCAGCCATCGACCTGGAGAAACTTGCGCCCGTGCCGGTCTCCCTCGGGCCAGGGGCAGACGTTTTCCCCATTCTTCGGCGAGCGCTCCACCCCGGGATGAGGCAACAACCAGACCCTGCCTTCGTCGACTCTGCCTTCGGGGCTCGCTTTCATTCCGGCGTTCACCTCTTTCAGCGAGTTGAGCGGTCCCACACGGCAATGCTTGAAGCCAACCAACGCCTCGGCTGAGCAAGACCGCTCCACTTCGAAACGGCGCACCTTCACCGCGACGACCGCCTGAGCCGGCGATACATGCCCAGCTCCAGGTGCCAAGGCTCGAACGGGACGCCCGCTGGCAAGCGCTCGTGCCGACCGAGGAGCAGCAGTCCCCCGTCCACCAGGCGCGTCGAAAGGCGCTCGAGCGTCTGCACCTGCAGCTGCTCGTCGAAGTAGGTACACACGACGTTTCTACAAGAGATGAAGTGAAACACCTCGTCCGGCAAGCTCACTCGCACGTCGGATCGACGCAACTCGACCGCGGCGCGAAATGCCTGACGCAGCTGGAACGCTCCGTCCTGCGCCTCAAACGCCTGCTCGCGCCACTGCGCCGGTAGCTCGCGCAGCGTGCCCGCCGCGTAGCGCGCCAGCCGCGCCCGGGCCAGAACTTGCTCGCCCACGTCCGTGCCGAGCACGCGCAGCCCCAGCGCTGGAGATCCCCCCGGCTCCGGCGCCGCCGGCGCCCCGAGCCCCAGCCCCCACAGAATGGACAGCGTGTACGGCTCCTCCCCCGACGCGCAGCCCACGCTCCAACAGCACAGGCTCGACTCCCCGGCACCGAGCGCGGCGCTCGCCAGGGTCGGCAGCACGTCCTGGCGCAGCAAGTCCCAGACCCGCCCGTCCCGGTAGAAACGAGAGATCGTCACCCCGCATAGTCCCTCCATGACCTGCCATTCCGCGGCGTCGCTCTCGAGCCGCACGCGATACGCGGCCAGATCCGGCAGCTCGAGCTGCGCCATGCGCCGTCGCAGGCGCTTGCAGACCTGCCCCCGCACATGCGTGAACCCGCGCCAACGCAGCCCCAGCCGAGGCAGCGCCCACTCGAGCAGAGCCGCACCCTCGCGATCCGTCATCCCCAGCGCGGCTCCCTTCGCGCAGCTGATCTTTTGTGCAGGCACCGCGGCGTGGGGAGCCCAGCCGCGCGGCGCCTGCCGCTCTCGACTCCTGCGCCAGCGCATGCGCCGTGCGCGGGCACGCCGGTCTCTCTTGTCTCCCTCCTCATCAGCGTCACCTCATTAACTGGAGAAGCAGTCTCTGCGCAGCGCTCGCACGCGAACACGAGCATCCAGCGTAGGCAGAAAGGCAACAAAAGCGCACCCATGCGCACCGAGTGAGCATCAGCAATGCTGCGTCTGAGGTCTAGACAAGCCGCCGCGGAAACCGAGATACTCTGCAGCTTGTCGAGTTCACCACGTTCACCACAAACATCGAGTGAGTCGGGCAGCGAAGACGCGCCCGCTTCCCAGAGCGACAAGCGAAAGCAGAGTCTCTACTTTCCCGAGTCGATGCTGGTGGAGATCAATGACGAAGCGGCTCGCCTGGAGCGTTCGTTGTCCTGGATCGTGCAGCGCGCATGGAAGACGGCGCGGCCCGAGATCCGCAAGCTGCCCAGCTCGCAGAACGCGGACGGCGGCGAATCTGGGGACGGCGAGTAGCACTCTGCCCCGAGATCACAGCGCTCCGCGCTCTCGGCGCGCCGTGATCATCGGTGCGCCAGCGGGGTGTTCAGCGCCCGCGGGCCTCAGGCGCTCTCGAGGGTCACCGGCTCCGAAGACGCCTCCAGCGCCAGACGCCGCGCGCGCATGATCTTCTCCTCGGGCACGCGCCGCAGGTTGTGAGCCGCGCCCAACCGCGACAGGCTCCAGATCAACCATTTGGTGGGATCGAAGTCCCAGCGCCGCACGCCGTTCCGGTAGTCGTTTTGAAAGCGGTGGTGGAAGTTGTGATAGCCCTCACCCAGGGTCAACACCGCCGTCAGAAAGTGGTCCCGCGCCGAGGTCGAGCGATCGTAGGGGCGCGCGCCGAGCGTGTGCGCCACAGAGTTGGTCGCGAACGTCACGTGGTACTGGAACACCAGGCGCAGGAAACCACCGATCAATAGGCCGCCGATGGCATCGCCCCACAGGGCGCCCAACGCCGCCGGTACGAGCGCGCCCATCGAAACCCCCAGCGCGACGTAGTTGCGATGCTGCCACATCACGAGCGGGTCGCTGCGCAAGTCGCGCACGCGCTTGAACTCGTCATCGCTATCCTGAAATAGCACCCAGCCGATATGCGCCCAGAAGAAGCCGCGCTTGATGTTGTACGGATCGTCCTCGCGGTCGACCCTGGAGTGATGGATGCGATGGTGATTTGCCCAATGCAACGCCGAGTTCTGCGCGGACGCTGCGCCGAACGACAGCACGGCCAGGCGTAGCCACGACACGGCATCGTACGTCCGATGCGCAAACAGCCGGTGATAGCCGGCCGTGATGCTCAGCCCGCAGAGCGCGAACCAACTAAAACCAAGCAGTAGGGTCCAGGCGTTGAAGTGGGTCACCGCCCACCAGACGCCAACGCCCGCCAGGACGTGGGCAACGATCAGAAAACAGATATTCGTCCAGCACAGTTCGGAGGGCTCGCGCATCGGGGCGCCGGGAGATTGCACCAGGCGGCCCCCCTGCTCCATCACAGGCATGTCACTTTTTCATTCGTGACGCGCCGCAGAATCACGGCCACTTGGCCGCTTGGCGCCCTTCGCGTCGTGCACGACGCAAACTCGCACGCCTTTACATCGCCGCGGCGCCCGCCTCGTGCGCCACGCCGGGTCGCGCCGCCAACATCACTCGGGGCGGCGGTACCACTTTTTGGGGCAACTGCGGGAGAAACGGCAGGTCCCGGCGCTCTCGCGGGCTCGCTACGGGTGGGTGAGGCGCGTCGCGGACGAGAGAGACCTGCCGGGACGCCTCGATGACGGCGGGTCGATGCGCCACCGAGACGACGCTGACGCGGGCACGGAGGAAGTCATCCATGCCGCGCTTCTCGGTCGGTGCGTCGAGAAAACACGTGGCCTCGTCGAGAGGCAGCACGCTGGGACGCCCGAGGAGCGGATCATCGTCCTAGCCACGTTTTCACGAACTCGAAGACCAGACTGATGATCCGCTGCTCACGGCGCTGCAGGCGCACGGTGACACGCTCCCCCGAACGAATGTGGGGGGCCATTTTCGCTTGCGCGTCGTTCTCGATCAGCAGCAGATCAACCCGTACGAAGGGGCCGGGGAGCGCCTCGCCCAAGGCCGATGCCATCTCTTCAGGCTTGGCCCTGTCGGTCGAAATCCTCGTCACGCGCGCCCGAGCCATGCCGAACTCCGCCACGGGCAGCGACACCACCTCGACGTTCACCTCCGTGCCGATCGCGACCGATGCCGTCTCTCGCGAGGGCAGGAACGCGACAACGGCGCGCGGCACAGCCCTGGGAACGATCTGCGCCATGACCGCGCCCGCCTGCACCACGCTGCCCGGGTTCACGAACAACGCTTCGATGCGCCCGGACGCAGGTGAGCGGATCTCCGTCATGGCCAACCGAGACCGGGCCTCTTCCACCGCCTCGATGGCTCGCTGGAGCGTCGAGGCGCGCTCGAGCTCGCGCTGCTTCCACTCGCGCCGGCGGTCGGCCATGGCGAGGGCCAGCTCAGCGGCCTGGGCAGCGACGACGGCGACGGATTCGGCGGCGGCCTGGACGGACTCATTTGCCGAGAGTGTGTCGCCAGTGCTGGCCACGCCTGCCTGCAACATCTGCCGCGAGCTGCCGAGGCGTTCCGCGCGCTGGCTGAGTTGAGCGCGGTGGATGCCGCGGCGCCGTTCGAGCGCCGCGCGTTGTTCCTGCATGGCCAGGGTTGCCTCCGCGATCGATGCCTGGTCCGCGCGAGCGGCCTCCAGCGTGGCCTGCTGCAGGGCGGCGAGTTCCTGCTCCCGCAGCGTCAGAGAAGCGCGCAGATGCATCTCTTCGAGCCGGACCACGACTTGCCCGGCGGTCACATCGTCTCCCGCGTGCAGGAGCACATCGGTCACCGCGCCCGGCAGCACCGAGGCGACCGAGCGCAGGCCGTTGGGTGCGCGCAGTGCGCCGGGCGCCTCGACCGCCATCTCGACCGTCAGCAGCCCCGCCCCCACGAGCAGGACAGCCACCAGGCTCGAGATGAGGAGCAGAATGCTCCCAGCTCCCGCCGGAGGCTCGACCGCTCCGAGCCGGGCAGGCTTGCCCTGGTGCGGATCCAGAGCCGCCTGCCGAAGCAGCGGCGGTCGCGCTGCTGCCGGCCTGGCGCTGGGCGCCTGAGGCGGGACGGGTCTGGCTTCGAACTCCCGACTCGGAATCAGCTGGGCTTCGAGCGCCTGTGCTCCGCTGCTGTCACCTTCGATCAACTCGGCATCGATCGACTCGGGTTCGGGCGGCCGCGCCACGCTCGGCCGCGGCACGGTGGGCACCGGGGCAGCCGGCACCGCCCGCCGTGGGGCCCGGGGCGGCGCGGCTCGCCGCGGCTCTGACGACGCGGCTGGCAGCGGCGCGGGCACCACCGTCTGCAACGGCGCCGGTGGCACGGAGCGCGGCGGCACCACCCCCGGCGCGGACGTCAGGACGCGAAACGGCGGCGGCAGCACCCTTCGCTGCGGCGCGGGCGCTGCCGAGCTGACGCCCCTCGACGCGGGCGTCAGGAGCCGAGGCGCCGCCACCAGGCCTGCGCCCGCCGTCACCGCATCCGCCTCGAACGCGGACAGCGCATCATTCGGCCACGACGTCAGCTGCACACAGTGCCGAATGCTCACGTCGAGCGGGCGCCGCACCGGAACCGGCGCTGGCTCCGCCGCTCCCATCGACCGACACGGCCTGGGGCCGAGGTCATTCCAGGCGCCGCCCATCAGCGTTGTCATGAGCTCTGGATCGAGCCGACGACGGCACAGTTGCGCGAGAACCACCCTCAGCGCTGCGCGACGTGCAGGATCGTGCGCCCGCTGCCGAGCGCGTCCCAGTCCATGCGCCCGCGCATCTCGACGTCGACTTGGCTCGTCACCCCGAACGCCACCACCACGAGCAGCCGTGGCGACGCGTCGGGCAACGCCGTGTCGATGGCCAGGCGCGAAGCGTAGAGCGCCGCCGATTTGCTCTCTATTGCCGGGGCGGGACTCCGCCGGAAGCCCGCCCCTTGTTCGATTTGATTCCTAGTTTCAAATAGGACCGTTGCGGACGTCGCGGGGCCCCGGCCGTCGCGTTCGCGCATCTCGCTCTTGAACGAAAAAATTCAAAAGTGAAAGACTCGCTCCGCACACAGAGCGCCATGTGTCGGTAATTAGTCAACTGTGTGTCTGGCACGGGGCATGCTTAGTAGGGGACAGAGTTGGCGTTCCACGCGCATTCGTTCGAATGCCACCTCGCCCCGTTCAAGCATGGGTCTGCCCCTCCCCCCGGGGCTGACCTGTGCTGTTTTTCGAGCAGCGACCACTCCTCCCCCCCCTCGGAGTGCGTCGCTGCTTTTTTTTTGTGCTCGAGCAGGACGTGCTTCCCTGCGCGCGCAGTCGGCGGCAATTCGGGGCAACGCGCTCCGGGCGGCCCCGGCCGCGTCGTTCGCACATCGCGCACATGAACGCCAGAAGGCAGAAGTGGAAGGTCACTCCGCTCGACCGATCGCCAGGTATCGAGAATCAGTGACCCCTGTCACTGGCACGACACGTGCTTGATACAGGGCAGAGCTGGCGGTTCGCACGCATTCGTTCGGATGCCAGCTCGTCCCGTTCTAGTGCGGGTCGGCCTCTTCCCCCCGGGGCTGACCCGCGCTGTTTTTCGAGCAGCGACATGTTCCCCTCCCCCTCGAGCGTGTCGCTGCTTCTTTTTTCAAGCGCAGGTCGGTCCTCCCCCCCGGATTGACCTGCGCTGCTTTTCGAGCAGCGACACGCTCCCCTCCCCCTCGAGCGTGTCGCTGCTTTTTTTTTGCATCAACGGAGCGCTGGCCTTTGACACGAGCGCTTTCAGACTCAGTGCATGAGTCGCCTCTCGCCCGCCTCGTGTTGCACGGTGCTGTTACTGCCCAGCGTTCTGGCTTGGGCGTGCGACGCAGACCACGTGCAGCTCGCTCCACCTGCGCCGCCGGTAACGACTGAACCCGAGCCCGAGCCTCCGCCCGTCGAACTGCCGGCTCTCGCGGGAGACGAGAGTGTCGCGGCCGGCGCTGCCCCGCTGACGCAGGTGCTGGCCAGCGGCGCGCTCGATCTGCTCGAGCGTCATTGCGCGTCCTGCCACTCGAACGATGTGGGCGCGAGCGGCCTGGGTGCGGTGCTGAACGTGCCCGGCTTGATCGCGCGCGGGCTGCTCGTGCCGGGCGCGAGCCAGGGCTCGCCGTGAACTACGATACCGAGGCGGCGCTCGGCATCGACGTGATCATCGATGGCAGCGAGAACCGTGTTCAGCGGGCGGGTTTTACCAATCCGCGAGATCGGCCGCACCGCGAGACGATGCTGCTCCGTTTCGAGCAGCGAGCCGTGCCCGACCGTTACTACTGGTTCATCGAGCACTCGAGTTACCAGGGCGCCTCGAGCATCTTCGAAGACCCCGACGACTGGCTGGGCGGGGAGCGGCAGACCATATTTCATCTGCCCAACGGCCTCTTCGCCTACTCGCTCGATGACGAAGGTGGCCAGCGCATGGACACCGGCACGCTGCGCTGTGACGCTGCCGCGTGTCGCGAGCCCCCGCCGATCAATGCCGCCACGTGCCACGGTTGCCACAGCGATGGGCTACTACCCGTGAGAGATCAGGTCCGGAGCGTCTATCTAGACTCCCCGTACCAATATAGTGTCAACACGGGTGAGGAGATCCTGGCGCAATATCCCGCCGAAGAAGACCTTAACGCCCTGCTCGACTACGACAGTGAGCTGCATCGCGCCGCAGCCGAGCGCGCGGGAGTGCCGCGCAACACGCCGGATCCCATCTCGCGCGTGTTCTTGCAGTTCGAACGCGAACGCTTGACGTTGCGGCGCGCCGCCGCCGAGCTCGGTGTGACTCCCGACGTGCTCGCTGCTCGGCTCGGGGAACTGGGCGCTCGGCTCGGGCCGCTCGCGAATGTCGACGGCAGCGTCGAGCGCGCCACCTTCGGTAGCGTGCTCGGCTCCGCACTGTGCGTCCTGCACGCCGACGCTGCGCAGCATCCGACGGGCTGTCCCTGAGCCAACAGGTACTCCCGGAGTTACCCACAGGATCTCCAACGCTGGTGGAGCAGATGCGACCGTTGGCTGGTCGGTAGCCCGGCGCGCGTACGATGTGGGTAGAGCGGACTTGCCGGGATTCGCTCGGCCCGGCGCGCCAGGCATGGACTCGCGGCGCGAGTCGTGGTCAGGAAAAGCGCACGTGCCCGAGTCCGACTCCGACCCGACCCACTCCTGGCTCCGGGGACTGTTCCAGCGCCAACCGGTGCTCGACATTTCACCGCTGGACCTGTGCTTCCTGGTCGCGCTGCAGCGGCGCGCGCAAGAGCTGAGCCTGGCCGCGTTCGACGAACAGCAACTCCTCGATTGCTTTGCCGCCGTGTGCGCGCTGGTCGCGCCCGAGACCGAGCAAGTCGCGGCGCGCGCCACGCATAGTTTGCGGCGCCTGCGCGAGCAGCAGCTGCTACTGCGCGTGGACGGCGCGGGCATCAGCCGCGCCGGCGAGTTTGCCCTGTCACGCCTCGGCAGCTCGATCGTCGATTTTTTCGTCGAGGACGAGGCGCTCAGCCCGGACAATCTGGATCTGTTGGCGCAGACCCTGCTGACCAGCCTGCGCGATGTGCTCGCGCGCGCGCAGCGCGCCAAGAAGCCGCGCGATTGGCAAGCGGGGGTGGTCGGGCCGCTGCGCATCACGACCGGCGATCTGATCCTCGGCATCGAGCGCCGCCAGCGAGGTCTCGACATCCGGCAGGAGGAGTTTCAGCGCGAGATCGCGCGTTGGCTGGAGCAAGACTGGTTCGGCGCCATCGACCGCTGCCAGGAGTTGCTCGACGGCACCGCCGGCACGCTGCGGCAGCTGAACGAGCTGCTCCTGTCGTACACACACCAGTTCCAGGAGGTGCTGCAGGATATTCTGGATCTGGCCTGCGCTGCCGACCAGGACCTGGCCGAGGCCGTGGTGCACCGAGTCACGGGGCAGATCGATCGCATCGCGGTCTGGGGCGCTGCGCGGCAAGCCGCCTGGTCCGAATACTATGACCACGTGCATCGCTATCTGCGCGACGTGGTTCGACTCGATCCGGCGCGAGCCTTGACGCAACGCTTGCGCGAGCAGCTGAACGGCCATGAGAAATCTCCCTTCTCGCTGACGGTGGCCGATGCGCCGCCGTTGCTCGTGTTGCGAACGGTGGTGCCGCCGCCGCCGGCCGCGCCCGTGCGGCGACCCCGCGGAGAGCGCAGCGCGCCGCTCCAGGAGACGGCTCCCGAACCGGCCGTGGACGTGCTGGCCACGCGCGTGCACGAACTCTTGTCGGCAGGCAACGTGGAGCTGGGCGAGCTCACCGCTCGGGCCACCCAGCACCTGCCAGCGGAGCAGCAGTTTGCCAGCGCAGGCAAGGTGGCGGAACTGGCGGCACGCATCGCGACGCCTCAGCTCTCGCGGCAGCGCCCCTGGGTATCCGTGCGGGAGGGGCTGGCGATCGAGGACTGGCACATCGACACGGCGCCCAGCGAAGCGCTGAGCGAGCGGAACAAGAGCGACAAGGTACAGCGCGACAAGGTGCAGAGCGACCGTATGCAGAGCGATTCATGAGCGAGCCATTCTCTCAGCTGGGCGACGTGGTGGCGGACGACAACTTCCCCGCTGTGGATCTGGCGCTGCGGCGCGGCCGCCACGTGCACAAGGGGGACGAGGGCTGGTACGCCTTTCTGTTTGATGCTCAACCGCTGCTCGAGGCGTTTTACCTGCGTTACGGCTACGAGCTCGTGCATCGTAGCGACGGCTACTTCTTCCTCCTGCCGGTGAGCGACGGCCTGGGCAAGCGCCACTTGACGGTCGCCGAGATGATCGTGGGCCAGGGGCTCGCGCTCGCCTATCTCGAACCCAGAACGCTGGAGAAGGGTGCGATCATCACGCGCGAGGAGCTGATCAACCAGCTCGCGTCGGCGATGGGGACCGACACGCTGCTGCGAGCGCTCAATCCGAAGCGCAAACGCCTGGACGAACGCGTGGCTCAGCGCACCGCGCGGCTGAAGGTGGGCGAAGCGCTGCGCCGCCTGGCGCTGCTCGGCTTCGTGGAGCTGCTGGACGCTGACCAGCTGCGCCTGGCGCCCAGCTTGCTGCGCTTTGCCGAGCCCGTGCGAGGGCTGGAAGCGCCTTCCGAGGCGCTTCGGCAATTGCTGGAGCGCGGTGAGGTGAGCCTGAGTCCGGAGGATGCAGACACGCCGGACGGGGAGCACGCCCACGCTGACGACCTCGGCGAGCTCGCGGACGACGACAGCGCCGGCGACGAGAGCGATGACGACGAGGTGGTGCGCGCGATCCTGGCGGGGGCGGCGGAGGACGACGCGACCCGAGACGAGGACCTGGCCTCTGCGGCCGACAGCGGAACGAGCTTCGGCAGCGATGCGATGGCGGCCAGCGCTGCGAGCTCCGACGGCGCTGCGAGCTCCGACGACGATGCGATGACGACCGGCGAAGCGAGCCCCGACGGCGAAGCGGTCGCTGAGGACGACCGCGAGTCCGCCGCGTACGTCCCGAACGGCGCGTACGTCCCGAACGGCAATTCTATCGGGGAAGAGCTCTGGACGGACGTTCCCACTCTGACCCAGACGGAAGGAGCATGAACCGCGCGCGCGCGCTCGCGCTCAACCTGGTCAACTGGAAGGGAGTCTTTTTCGAGCGCTACCTGCTGGATCGCCACGTCACCGCGCTGGAAGGCGCCAACGGCGCGGGCAAGACCACGGTCATGATCGCTGCGTACGTGGTGCTGTTGCCCGACCTGCAGCGGCTCAAGTTCGTCAACCTGGGTGAGACGGGGGCCACCGGCGGCGATCGCGGCATCTGGGGGCGTCTCGGCGAGCAAGGACCGAGCTATACCGCGCTGGAGATCGAACTCGGACCGGGGGAACGGGTGGTGTGTGGCGTGCACCTGGAGCGCAAGGCGGCTCCGTCGCTGTCGCTCACTCCCTTTCTGATCTCGAGCCTGCCCGAGGGCGTTTCCTGCGAGCAGCTGCTCTTGAACGTCGCGGGCGCGCACGAGGAGGTGCTGCGCCTGGACGGCCTGGCGCGCAACGTCAAGGAGCGAGGAGCCGCGCTCGAGATCTTCGGCAGCGGGAAGGACTACTTCGCGCGACTGTTCGAGCTGGGCATCGGGCCACTGCGCCTGAGCACGGACGAGGAGCGCAACAAGTTTAACGACATGTTGCGCACCAGCATGACGGGCGGCATCTCCCGCACGCTGACCAGCGATCTGCGCTCCTTCCTGTTCAAGCAGGAGAGCGGGCTGTTCGACACGCTGAGCCGCATGCGGCAAAACCTCGACGCTTGCCGCCGCACCCGGCTCGAGGTGAGCGAGTCTCGCAACCTGGAGCACGAGATCAGCGGCATTCATGAGGCCGGCCACGCCATGTTCCGGGCGGTGCTCGGCGCCAGCCACGCCGGTGCTGCCGAGAGCAGACAAAAGCTGGAGCGAAGCGAGCAGGCGCGAGCCCACCAGGCGGAGCGGGTGCTGGAGCTCGAGACCCATGAGAGCGAAGTGCTCGTGCGCAAGGCGAGTATCGCGCCGCGCGTGGAGCGCGCGCGCAGCGCTGAAAGCGCGGCGCGCGAGCGACTGACGCGCCTGGCACGTGCCGTTGCCCTCTCGGAGCGCCTACTGGCGGCGCAGGCGCTGCGCGCGCGCGCGGAGCCGCCGGCGGCGCAGGCGCTGGAGTGCAAGGCCCGGGCGCAGCAGCTGCGCGACAGCAGCCGGGCGGACCGAGACGCGGCCCAGGCGACACTGCTGCGCTGCGCCTGCGGCCTCGCCAGCCTGCAAGCGGGGCTGGAGGAGCTGCACCGGCAGAGCCACGCGTTCCGGCGTCTGCGCGAGCGCCTGGCCCTGGCCCGCAGCTTGCTCGCCGAGTACACCGAACACGCTGCCCCGCCAGGATCAGCGGCGATCGGGGCCGCGGCAGGGATGGCGCTCGAGCTGAGCGAGCCCTTGCCGGAGAGCGCTCCCTCACACGCCTGCGTGCGAGACGCCCTCTTGCGCGTGAACGAGGCGCGCCGCGCGCTCGATCACGCGCGCGCGGAGCGCCATCGCCAGGCGGCCACGAGCGAGCAACGGCAGAGGGATTACGCCGCGGCGCGCGCGGCCTTGACTCTGCTCACGGGCGCTCTTGATCTCGCGGATCCCGGCGCACGTGCGCGCCAGGAACTCGCACGCCTGAACGAGCTGGACGTGCTCGCGACCCGCGTGGACGAACTGGAGCAACAATGGCATCGGCTGCGCGCCCTGGCCGAGAGGCAAGCCGGGCTGCGAGCGGAGCTCGCGGCGCTCGGCGTGGACCCACAGACGTCGGCACGCGAGTTTGCGTTGCAGCTGGCTGCGCTCGAGCAACATGTGCGGCAAGTCGAAGACCGGCAGCGCGAGCTGGAGCGAGCAGCGCTGCAGCACGCCGAACGAGCCCGAGCCACGGAGGCTCGCCTGGGCGCGCTGCGGGAGCGCGCCGAGCGCTACCGGCGCCTGACGCAGGTCGCCGAACGCCTGACGGCCTGGGGCCAGCCGCCGCCGCACACCGCGAGCGAGCTGGGCGCGCAGATGCGAGCGCTCGAAGAGACCCGCCGCGGCCTGCATGATAGCGCTCGCCGCTGGGAGGAGGAGCGGCAGCAAGCGCTCGCGCTCGCGCTCACGTATGAGGCGCTCGGAGAGGGGCCCGAGCAGGGGCTCGTGGCCCTCGCCGAACGCCTCGATGGTCAGCTCTTGACCGCACGTTACGAGGAGTTGGAGATCGATGAGGCGCGCCGCACTCAGGCGGAGCTCGGACCGCTGAACGCCGCCATCGTGGTGGAAGACCCAGAGCAGGCGCTGGCCTTGGTGTGTGCCGAGCCGCAAGCGCCCGAGAGCGTGTGGCTGGTGCGTGCCGGCGCCTGGCCCACGCCCGAGGCACCGCTACCAGCGAGCGAGCAGCCGGGGCATGTGGTGGTCGACCTGGGCTACGGGCTGCGCGTCACGCGCCTGCCCGAGCACGTCCAGCTCGGACGCGCGGCGCGGGCGCGCCGCGCGCTCGAGCTGCGCAGCCTGGCGGAAGCCAAGGATCAAGAGCTCGACAGCGTCGGTAGCGACCTGCGCGAAATCGACGGCGCCCGCCATGACCTCGAACAGATCTGGGAGCACTGGGACGCCTGGTCGAACGGCGACCCGTCGGCGGAGATCGCCAGCGCCAGCGCCGAGCTCGCCAGCGCCAGCGCCGAGCTGGCGGAAACGCAGCGCCTGGCCCGCGAGGCGCGCCTCGAGGCCGCGCGGCTGCGCGCCCATCACGAGTCCGTAGTGCCGCATCTCGGCGATCATCATCTGCTCGATCCGCCGGACTACGTCAGCCTGGCGGACGCCGCGCGCAGCGCGCTCGTGCGGGCGCAGGGAGCCCAGGCGGAGCTGGCGCGGGCCCGAGACGCGCAGAGCACGCTGCTCGCGCAGCTCCACCTGCTCGATCAGCCGGCGCCGGCGGCCGCCGAGCTCCTGGCCTGGCAGCGCGCGGAGCCCGCGCTCGACGCGCAGCGCGATCGCCTGTTTGCTGCCGCCGAAGCACTCACCGTGCTCGATGCCGAGCACGCGGGCTGGGCCTGGTCGCAGGCGGCAGATGCGCTCCTGGACCGCACCACGCTCGTGCCGGAGCTGGAGGCTCAACACGAGCGAGCCCGGCTCGAGGTGGGCCGCGCGCAGGAGCTCTTTGAGCGTGCCGAAGCCGAGTGGGAGACCGCCACCGCCCAGGCGCAGAGCGCGACGGCCGAGCTGGCGGCCGCGGACGCACACCTGGAGCGCGCGCGCGCGGAGCTGGCGGCAGAGAGCGCCGAGGACGCTACCAGCGGCGGGGCTTCGAGCGAGCAAACCTCGAGCAACGCGGTCGAGCAGTGCCGGCTGGAGCTCGGCCGGCTCGGCGAGGTCCTGGAGCGGTTGCGCGCCGAGGAGCGCGGCATCGACGCCGAGGTCGCGCTGTGCGGCGAGCGTGTGGCGGAAGCGAGCAGGCGGCTCGCGTTGGCTCAGGCCGAGCTGGAGCGGGAACGTGCCCTCTCTGAACCCGCCGAGCGACGCTGGGCCGAGCTCAGCGAGACGGCGCACACCTGGGGGGTTCTCGAGGAGCCCAGCGAGGCCCGCTCCGGCGTGCCCGCGTCCGGAAGCAGCCAGCTGTGGCTCGAAGCGCAGGCCAAGCGCGCTCTGCTCGTCGATCGGCTGCATGCAGCGCGCGGCGGCGCCGACCTCGCACAGAGCGGCGCCGAGGGCTGGGAGGACAGCCTGCCCGCCGAGAGCTCGCAGCCCGAGCACAGCGGGTCCGAGCTCCCGCTGCGTTACCTGGAGCTCTGGGTTTCGGTACGCGCGTGGCTGTCCAAACGGCTGCCCGCGCCGCTCGGCGACCTGAACGATCCGCTGCTCGGCCTGGCCCGCCTGGAGACCGATCTGGGGCAGCTGGAGCGCCGGCTCGAACGTCAGGAGGGTGACCTGCGCGGCACGTCCGGCGATGTGGCTCGCAGCATCGACGTGCAGGTGCGGCGCGCCGCCGCGCAGGTGCGGCGCTTGAATGCCTCGCTCGCAGGGGTGAGCTTCGGCAGCATTCACGGCATCCGCGTGCAGATGGACCGCGTGACCAAGATGGAGCAGGTGCTGCGAGCGCTGCGCGACGGTGAGACGCAGGAGCTCTTGTTTCAGTCCAACTTGCCGATCGAGGCAGCTCTCGACGAGATCTTCCGGCGGCACTCGGGCGGGCGCAGCGGCGGGCAGCGCCTGATCGACTATCGCGAGTACCTGGATCTGTGCGTGTCGATCCAGCGCCGGCCCGAGGCCGAGTGGGAGCGCGTCAATCCGAGCCAGGTGTCCACCGGCGAAGCCATCGGCATCGGCGCCGCATTGATGATGGTGATCCTGGCGGAATGGGAGCGCGACGATCAGCTGCTGCGCCGGCAGCGCACGCTCGGCTCGCTGCGTTTTCTGTTCCTCGACGAGGCCAACCGCCTCTCTCAGGACAACCTGGGCGTACTGTTCGACCTGTGCCGAACGCTGGATCTACAGCTGTTGATCGCTGCGCCGGAGGTGGCGCGCGCCGAAGGCAACACCACCTATCGACTGGTGCGCCGCGTGACCGATGCCGGGCGCGAAGAGGTGCTGGTGACCGGGCGGCGCTCGAGCCTGCCCCTGCCCCCGGCGCGGCCGAGCACGCCGGAGGCAGTGCGCGAGCCCGCGGGTCCGGCGCAGGCGGGGCTGTTTACGTCCGTGTGAGGCAGCGCAACGGGGGGCGCGAGGCTGCGCCTGACGCGCGGGGCCCCGAGGGGTGCAGCGGCGGCGTGAGGTGGAGGCTCGGCCCAAAACCAACTCGAGCCGAGCCCCTCGACGGGCTCTGTCAGCCGGGGCGAGCGGGCACGCCGCGGCGCTTCGGCGGCTGCCAACTGCTCTGCTCGGCAGCGAGGTGGCGTTTGATGGCGTCGATGAAGACGCGCGTGCGCGCGGGCACGAGGCGGGCCTCGGGGTAGACGATGTGGATCGGACGCGGCACGGGTTCAAAGGCAGCCAGCAGGATGCGCAGGGCTCCGCTGGCCACGTACGGCGCCACCTGGTACGCGAAGAAGCTACCGATGCCGAGCCCGGCCACACACGCGCTCGCGGCCACCGTCGATTGATTGACGCTGAGGTTGCCCGTGACCGGCACAGTGAGGAGCTTGCCCTGGACGCGGAACGCCCAGACAGGGGCGCCCGGCAGCCAGAAGCAAACGCAGTTGTGCGCCCTCAGGTCCTTCGGGTGTGCGGGGGTACCGTGCTCTGCCAGATAGCTCGGCGCTGCGACCGTGACCCGGCGCATGCTGCCGACCTGTTGCGCGATCAGCGACGAATCCTCGAGCGGACCGATGCGGATGCCCACGTCGATGCCCTCCTCCACCAGGTTCACGATGCGATCGAGCAGCCGAAATTCGACACTCACCCGCGGGTAGCGCTGCACGAACGCGGTGATGGCCCCGCTGACGTGGCGTTCACCAAACAGCACCGGGGCCGTGACCACGAGCTTGCCCTGCGGCTCCGTCTGCTCGGCGCGCAGCTCCGCCTCGGCTTCCTCCACGACCGCCTGCGCCTGGCGGCAGCGCTCCAGGTAGCGGCGCCCGGCCTCGGTCAGGCTGATGCGGCGCGTGGTGCGCTGAAAGAGCCGTACCCCGAGCTCCGCTTCCAACGCTGCCAGGGTGCGCACCACCGCGGGCAGTGACCTGCCCTGCAGGCGTGCTGCCGCCGTGAGACTGCCTGCGTCCGCGATGGACACGAACGTGCGCATCGCCTCCAGCTTTCCCACACCCTCAGATTACTCCGATTATCGGAGTAGTAAAATGCCAATAGGCGTCTTTATTGCGACGGATGGAGGCGCCATACTTGCTTCTGCCGCTCCACAAGGGAGGGGCACGGAGTGTCCTCGTGGCTACAAGATCATTGTCTGGAAGAGCACTGCCCGACAGGCCGATTCGACTGCATCGCTTCAGCTACTCGGGGCACTGTCATCGCGTCGAGTGGTTGCTGTCGCTGCTCGAACTGCCGTTCGAGGCGATCGACGTGAATCTGGCCGGGGGAGAGCACAAGGAGCCTCGGTTTCTGGCGCTCAACCCGTTTGGGGAAGTGCCGGTGATCGAGGATGGGGCGATGGTGCTCGCCGACTCGAATGCGATCTTGGTTTACCTGGCACAGCGCTACGGCGAGGCGCGCTTCAGGCTCGAAAGCCCGGCGCTGGTCGCCGAGCAGCAGCGCTGGTTTTCGGTGGCGGCGGGGGCACTGGCGTCGGGGCCCGCGGCGGCGCGTGCGGCGCGCCTGTTCCGTCGACCGCTGGATATCGCGCTGGCGCAGCAGCGAGCCCACGGGCTGTTCCAGGTCATGAACGCACACCTGGCCGAGCGCGCGTACCTGCTGGGCACGGAGCTGACGCTGGCCGACGTGGCGAACTACGCGTACAGCGCACGCGCGCCGGAAGGTGGGATCTCGCTCGATGAGTACCCCGAGCTGCGCGCCTGGCTGGCACGCATCGAGGCCACCCCCCGTTTCGTGCCCATGCCCGTGGCCACGATCTCAGCATCCTGAGCAGCAGCCATGTCTGACGACGCAGCCAACGCAGCAGCGAACGGGGCGGCAGCAAACGCCGCGAGCTTTCACGCGGGCGAGGTCGCTCTCCAGCGCGAGGCAGGTGTGGCCGAGCGCATGAGCCGGGTCGGGCCCCAGGTGGTCCGCAGGCTGCTGCCCGAGCAACATCGGCAGTTCTTCCCACAGCTGCCCTTCATCATCGTCGGCTCGCTCGACGCGCGCGGGCAACCCTCGGCGTCGCTGCTCGCCGGGCCACCGGGTTTCGTGTACTCGCCGGATCCGACCCAGCTGCGCATCGATGCGCTGCCCCTGCCGGGCAGTGGCCTGAGCGCCAACCTGCGCGCCGGCGCGCCGCTCGGGCTGCTCGGGATCCAGGCACACACGCGGCGCCGCAACCGCGTGAACGGCAGGGTGAGCGCACGCGACCTGGCCGGCGTTTCCCTCGAGGTGCGCCAGAGCTTCGGCAACTGCCCGAAGTACATCCACCGGCGCGAGGCGTGGTATCTCGGTTCCGCCCGGCCAGCGGCCGCAGAGATCTCGGAGCCATTGAGCGCACGAGCCCGGGAGTTGATCGCGGCTGCGGATACCTTCTACCTGGCGAGTGCACACCCACGCGCGCTCGACAGCTCGGCACCGTCCCACGGCGTCGACGTGTCGCACCGCGGGGGACGGCCCGGCTTCGTGCGCTTCACCGGCCCGGCCTCGTTCGTCGTGCCCGACTTTGCCGGCAACAATCTCTACAATACGCTCGGCAACCTGCAGCTTCAGCCGCGCGCCGGCCTTTTGTTTATCGATCGCGAGCGCGGCGATTTGCTCGAGCTCGAAGCCAGCACCGAGCTCGTCAGCGACCGGGCGGCGCCCAGCGAAGAGAGCGCTACCGGGCGCAGCCTGCACTTTCACGTGCGGCTGGCGCGGCTGTCCCCGGGGGCCTCGCCCTTGCGCTTCGGGCCGGAGCTGTCCGACTCGGAGCACTGAGCTCGCTTGGGAGCTGCGGCGCTCCGCTCACTCCGGCGGCGTGTGCTCGCAGCTGCGCCCGCCCCAGTAGGTGAACGAATATTGCGCGCCGGACGCTGTCTCGACCGTGAACCGGTCGACGCTGGCCGCCTCGATGAAGTCGCGCCCGTAGAAGCGCCGCTCGAGCTCCTCTTCGAGAGAGCCGATGACGACGCTCAACCCATCCTCGCTGGCGGACTCGTGCATCCAGAAGTCTTCCCCCATGCCGCCTAGCCCGGTACTGCCATTACCACTGCTGATGTCCTGGCAGGTGAAGCCCGCCGGACCGTCCTCGATGGGTTCGATCACGCCATCCATGCTGGACACGGTCTGATGCATGTCCGACATGATGAACAGGTCCTCGTCCAGATCACAGGCAGACATGGAGAGCGCCGCGAGCGCTGCCGCGCCGAGCCATCCGAGCTTAGTTGCTGAATTCATTGACACTCCCCTCGCTAGCTGGTGTTCACCAGATCTGCCACTGAACCCGGCGCCGTGCAACACTGCAACACCAGGTTCCCGCGCGCGCGCCGTCGCGAAGGTCTAGCGCTCCGTGGCACGAAGCGGCGGCGGAGCTTCGCTGTCGGACCGCTCCTGCGCCAGGGCGAAGTGCCAGCCCAGGCGGCGCGACAGCTCGCGCAAGATCTGATGCCCGCGCACGCTGCCGCCCTTCTCGTTCAGGCGCGGGCTGTAGACAGCGATACCACCTACCCCGGGCACCACGGCCACGATCACCCCGCTCACGCCGCTCTTGGCAGGCATGCCGGTCGCCACCAGGTAGTTGCCCGATTCGTTGTACATGCCGCAGGTGGCCATGATCGAGACCGCGCACGCGACAGATGCCTTGGAGAGCACGCGCTCGCCACTGCCCGGCCGCTGGCCGCCGTTCGCGAGCAACGCGGGCAAGTGAGACGCTCGGGCCACCCCGCCCGACAGCGAGCACAGACTGAAGTAGGCCTCCAGGGTCTCGGTCACGCTGCCGTCGAGCACGCCGCCGGCCTTGAGCAGATACGCGATGGAACGGTTGCGGTCTCCCGTCACCCGCTCGGACGCCAGCACCTTCTGGTCGATCTCGACGGGCGCGCCGTACAAGCGCTCCGCCCAGCGCGACAGCCAGCCGATGCGCTGCTCGACGCTGCCGCGGAGCTGCCCGCAGAGCGCGATGGCGCCCGAGTTGATCAGCGGGTTGGCCGGCTTTGGGCCATCCGTCTCCAGGCGCGTCAGCGAGGCAAAGCTATCCCCGGATGGCTCGGAGCCGACGATCTCGAACACCTCGACCGGCCCCCGTTCTTCGAGCAGGCCGAGCAGGACCACCAGTTTCGCCGAGCTCTGATAGGTAAAGGGCGGCGCGCCGACGTCACCCGAGACGATGCAGGTGCCGTCGCACAAGGTCACCGCGGCGCTCGTGACGTCGAGCGATACCCGGGCCAGCTCCGGAATGTAGGTTGCCGGAGCACCCTGGTGATTTCTCCGCGCCTTATCGACGGCGGCGTCGAGCGCCACGGCTATCCGCTCGGGACCTGTCTCCGGCATGTTCAAGACGCTGCGGACGCGCGGGAGTAGATCATTCCGTCTTCCTTGCCACTTTCCTAGCCTACGCGCCGCTGGATCGCGACCTCGGCGGGGGTCCCGGCGTCCGAGGCGGCAGCCGAGACACTGAGCCGGCGAGGGAGCCTCCGGCTTAACGGCACGGCGAATGGCGGTCTCTAGAGCCTTCGGGCAGTGAAGCGCAAAATAGCCGCCGGGGATGCAGAGTGTGGGCAAAACCCATTTCAAGCGCTGACCTGGAAGCGTTTCCCCGTGATTTCGAGCACGCCGGGAGCTATTCAATGGGGGTCAGCGGGACGACGGCTTTCTCCGTTTCCGCTGCTGGAGTTTCGGTCGTGTCCCGCCGCTCGAAATCCTCATCCTCGCCGCCTGTGGTCGCGCGCCTCGAACGCGTACGCTCCCTCGCTTTGTCAGCGTGCCTGTGCGGGCTGAGCGCGCTCGCGGCGTGCAGCCTCACGGACGGGGACTACACCCCGGTGCGCGTCGATACCCGACCAAACCTGGTGGGAGATGGTGGCGGCGCGCCGCCCGCCCCGTCATGCCCCGACGGCGCCGAGTGCTGCGAGGCCATCAGCTGCGGCGAGGCGCAGAGCTGTCGCGACGGGGCATGTGAGGCGAACACCGCTGTCGCACCGGATGCCGGAGCGTGCAGCGGCGAAGGGTGCGCAGGACCCATCGATCTCGTGCCGGTGACTCCCACGCCCGTGGCTCCCGAGCAGGAACCCAGCTGTGACGATGGGGTGATCGGCCCCGAGGAGAGCGACACGGACTGCGGAGGCGTCTGCGGCAGCACCTGCGAAGTGGATGCGCTCTGCAGGCTGGACGCAGACTGCGCCGAGGGCTTGTTCTGCTCCGAGGCGAGCAGCCGTTGTGCGGTGCCCTCTTGCAGCGACGGCGTGCGCAACGGCAACGAGTTGGCTGCCGACTGTGGCGGCGGTTGCGCGGGCTGCCCCAACGGGACCCTGTGCAACGCGGGGCCCGACTGCCAGAGCCAGGTGTGCGGGTTCGGCGGCAGGTGCGCGGCACCGAACTGCGGCGACGGCGTGAGGAACGGCAACGAGATCGACGTCGATTGCGGCGGCCCGTGCCCGGATTGCGCGCCCGGTCGTGCCTGTCGCGGGGACAATGACTGTCAGAGCGGCGTGTGCGGCAACGGAGGTTGCGCGGCCAGCGTCGCCCAATGCTGCCAGGCGCCCAGCTGCACCGATGGCGTGCTCAACGGCGGTGAACCCATCACCGATTGCGGCAACCTCGCCTGCGGCCTGTGCCCGCTCGAGAGCCCGTGCACGGCGAGCACCCAATGCGACAGCGGCGCTTGCCGAGCCGGTGTGTGCGTGCCGCTCGGAACGTGCACGGACGGTCTGCTCAACGGCACGGAAACGGCCACCGATTGCGGCGGCGGCAACTGCCCCGTGTGCGCCGACCGGCTCGCCTGCAACGAGCCCTCCGACTGCTTCAACAACAACTGCCTGGACGGGATCTGCATCTCCTGCGGCGACGGCGTCATCGACGGCACCGAGACGGACTTCGACTGCGGCGGCAGCGACCCGGCCTGCCAGCGCTGCCGCCCCGGTCAGCGCTGCGTCATCGGCAGCGACTGCCAGGGGGGTCAGTGCTTCGGCGGCTTCTGCTGACGTCCGGGAGGGCGCGAAACGGCGGCACGCGCGAGACGTAACTGAGCGCGCGGGGACGGCGCGACGCCGCTAGCGGGGATGGCGCTCGACGGTGACGGAGGACCCTATGCTGCGCTCGGTGCCGTAGCGCGCGGCAAGCGCGATCGGTTTGCCGCGCTGGGCGCGTCGTCCACGTCGAACGGCGCCACCCGGGATTGGCCTGCGGTCAGCAACCACGTACGCGCAGCGACGACGGGCGAGTCGAGCGCGTGGCGCGCCTGGAATGCCGCGCGACATTCACGCGCGCCGAACACGAGCTCCAGCGGGCGGGCGAAGCCGTCAAACCACGCCGCGGACGAACATGGGTCGACGAAGCCAAACGGTACGGCAAGTGCGCCGCGCTCGTGCTTGCGCGCGTTGAGCAAGACGTAGCGGAGCGCCCAGTGGACGGCGCGCGGCGTCTTGAGTGCGCGAGCGTGGTAGCGATCGGCTAACACCCGGCCCTGGCGCTGGAGGCGGCGGTTGATGGCACGCGCCAGACGAACGGAGAGCCCCTGTACGCCACGCGACAACGCGCGGCGATCTGCCGCCTCCACGAGCAGGTGCAGATGATCGCGCTGCACGCTGAAGTGCACGAGCCGAAAGCCAAAGCGCTCGCGCCCCGCCACCAGTGCTCGGCGCACCTCCAGGAACAGCGCATGCTCACGCAACGCCGACAGGCCACGCCGTACGCGCAAGGTGACGTGTAGCGGATGGTGCCGGCTATGCGCGGGCCGCGGCCGATGAGAGACCCCGGGCCGCGCCCCCTTCGGCTTTCGACCGGCTCCCCCGCGCACCCCACCCCAGGTGCGGAACCGAAATGCTTCCTGCCGCATTGGCGGCCCCCGCCTCCGCTTCATTTAGCACTAATACCACACTGCTGCGCGCTTGTGTTCGATGACGAGAGATCCGACGGCGACAAGCGCGCGCTGATGGCGTTGTCTGCTCGCTGCCCGCTTTCACTTCATTGGGCACTAATTCTCCGATGTGTACCGGCTCGCGCTGATTCGCGCGCGGGTCTAGTAGCAACGACGCCGTGAGGCGCGCTGCGATGCGATGGGGCGCTCCTGCGTGAGTCGACGGGCCATGGCTACTCATCGCCGCTCGCTTCACTTCATTGGGCACTAATCCTCAAAGGCGCGTGGTCGCGTGGCGATCGCTCGGCGATCCGACCGCCTCGCGCGCAACGAGGGGCGCGCGCCGGTTGTGGCGTGGAAAGCAGGTTCCGTGGTGCGGAGCGCGAGGCGTGGTGTGCCGAGCGGGGAGCATGGCGCGCGGGGTTGCGGCGTGCGGCGAGGGCTCGCGCGGGGGCCGTTGATGTCGTGCTCCGGCGGGGGCGCACCGGAGTCGTTGGCGTCGTGCTCCGGCGGGGGCGCACGGAGTCCCGAGGGGAGCGCTGGAGTCGTGGGGTGCAGGCCCGGCCCACCTTCGGCTGCTTCGGGCGGGTCGTTTCGATGTAGCGCGGGGGCCGTTTGATATCGTGCGGTGTAGACGCACGGTGTCCCGAGGGGGGCGATGCCGTCGTGGGGCGCAGGCCCGGCCCACCTCCGGCTCCTGCGGCGCTTTCGACCTGACGGCGGGGTATCCCGCCCCATCGCGCGCCGCCCCTACACGCCCCGAGGTGCAGTGGTCGCAATGGCTTTTGCTCGTTGGTTTGGGGGGGCGGGGCGTGTAGGGTCGGCGCGCGATGGGGCGGCTGTTGAACGAACAGGGGCGGCGCGCACTGCAGGCGGCGGTGGAGGGGGTCGAGGCGGGGAGCGCGGTCGAGCTGGTGGTGGTGATTCCGGCGCACAGTGGGCGTTATCTGCATGCCGATCTGCTCGGGGCGATCGCTGGTGGCTGGGCTGGGTTGGGGTTCTTGTTGCATAGCCCGTGGTCTTTTTCGCTGTGGGCGATCTGGGTGGATCCGCTGCTGTGTGGGCTGGTCGGGGGCTGGCTGGTGTCGCGGGTGGCCGTGTTGCGGCGTGGGCTGACGCCGGCGGCGTGGCGGCGCGAGGCGGTCTGGCGCTGTGCTCGGGCGTTGTTCGTGGAGCGGCGCATCAGTGAAACGCGCGATCGCTCGGGTGTGTTGATCTACATCTCGCAGCTGGAGCGGGAGGTCGTGGTGCTGGCCGATCGGGGCATCCAGCAGGCGGTGCCGAACGAGGCGTGGGGGCGGCTGCGAGAGGGGCTGGCGCGAGCGTTGCTGGACGACGACGCTGTCGGCGCTGCTCGGCAGCTGGACGAGTTTGGACGGGTGGCGCGCGCCGCGCTGCCGCGACGCGCAGACGACGTCAATGAGCTGTCCGATACCGTGAGGGAGGCATGAGTCGGCGCTCGTTGCGCAGCCGCGTCTGGGGCTGGCGAAATCTCGAGCGCGCGCAGCGGCTCGCGCTGGTCGTGGGCGTGGCGCTCGGGCTCTTGGTGGTGTTGTGCGCCATGACGGCGGACGCGCGCCCGGGCGGCGGGGAAAGCTACAGCGGAGGCAACCGCAGCCGCGGCGGCGGTGGGGGCGGGAACGGCGGCGGTGGGGGCGACGGAGAGCTGGTGTGGCTCGTGATCCGCCTGGTCCTGTACTATCCGCAGGTCGGCGTGCCGGTGGCGATCGTGGCGGGCGTGGCCTGGTTCGCGATGAATCGCTCGCGGCTGACGACCTGGCAGAGCTCGTCCGCGCCGGCCTCCGCGGCTGGGGAGGGGCGAGCGTTGGAGACG
>Ga0315912_10001277_pt1 | contig 32005 bp, 28 predicted proteins | sample VfabasoilMG_FD_204469 | JGI IMG/M metagenome (GOLD analysis project Ga0315912, IMG submission 204469) | Garden soil microbial communities collected in Santa Monica, California, United States - V. faba soil | ecosystem: Environmental > Terrestrial > Soil > Garden | place: USA: California...
TAGCGCTCCTCCACCGTCTTCGACAGAAGCTTCATGGCGATGGCGGAGACGCTGCGCGGGACATGGCCGAAGCCCTCGGACGGCAAGACCGCCTGCCGGGCGATGTGGCAATGGACCCACTCCATGGGGTTCGCCGCGCTGAACGGGAGGTTCGCCGTCAGCATCTCGTAAAACGTGACGCCGAGTGAATACAGGTCACTGCGCGAATCGATCGAACGGTTGACCCGCCCCGTCTGCTCGGGTGCCATGTATGCAAGCGTGCCGGCAATGAACTCGGGTGGGGTCGGCGGCTGGCGCTCGCGCGGCAGGCGCGTGGCGATGCCAAAGCCCGTGAGCCACACGCGGGTGGTGCGGACGTCGATCAGCACATTGCCCGGCTTGATGTCCTTGTGAATCAGCCCGCGCCCGTGGAGCTGGGCGAGAGCATGGGACAAAGCCACCGCCAGCGGCAGGAAAAGCGCCATGCTCATGGGCTCGCGGACGAAGCCCGCCAGAGGTTCACCGCCTGCGTACTCGACGACCAACAGCGTCAGCCCGCCCTCGCGCACGAGTGCCAGAGGCCGGAGCGCCCAGGCGCCATCGAGATATCCCCGGAGCTCGAACTCGTGCATGAGTCGATCCGTGCTCTCACGGGTCGGACCTCCTGAGCTGCCTACCGCGGGCCCGAACGCGTAGCGGCCCGGCAGGTCCTCCGTCCGCTGCAATCTGCAGAAGAAGCGTTCGCCGTCAGACCAGAGTACATCCACGGCATTGTCCAACCTGGCGATATCCGAAGAGCCTCTCATGATTCTGTCTCACCTTTCGAACCGGTACCGTTCGGGGTTTCGACATCCCTACGGTCTCCGGAGGGGGGATCTGGCCGCCGCGTCAGGGCTCGCGAGCTGCCTTGCCGCGGCTGAGAGCGGTCCCGATCGACGCGATGAGCGCTGCCTCCTCGAATGGTTTGCGAAGGTAGGAACAAACCCCCAACTTCAGCATCTGTTCTTGGAGCACAGCGTCGGGATAGGCGGTGACGAGGATGGTTGCGATCTCATGCCCTGCCTCGATCAGGTGTGCGTACAGCTCCATCCCTGTCATGTCCGGCATGTTGACGTCCGCGATCAAGCAATCGGCGGCCCACAACTCGGGGGATTCGAGAAATGCGGCCGCCGATGGGAACACTGAAACGCCGTGGTTGAGCGACTTCAACAGCCTTCGCATGGAGTCGAGAAAAGCCTTGTCATCGTCGACGACACAGATTCGTGACATCTGGAGCAGCTGCCGATCCATTCTGAGCAATCGCAACGCGACACCTGAAACTCACACATGCGTCGCCATCTCACGATGCTAGATGGCTTCTAACCGGTTTGCCGACCGCTGCTGGAGCATGGCGCTATCTGCTGCGTATTGCTCTAAACCTTGGTTTAGCTCGACGGGCCCAAGAGTCGCTAGCCAAGCACGAAGCGCCGGCATAGGCTCACAACAGGTAGGACAGCGGCCATCATCACGGGGGCACCATGCCGTTTGCCGGGGAGTTTCGCGCGAGCGCTGAGCCCTTGAAGGCCTCGAATGGCAACGTGGTGGTGATTGACGACGATCCAGGTTTCCTGGATTCGCTCGGACGATTGCTGCGATCGGTGAAACTCGAGCCCTGGCTGTTCTCGACCGCGGCGGATTTCGTGGGCTCCCAGCCGATTGAAGGGCCGACTTGCCTCGTCCTCGACGTACGCTTGCCCGGCCGGAGCGGCCTCGACTTTCAACGTGACCTTGCCGCGACGGGCGTCGCGTTCCCGATCATCTTCATCACGGGACATGGGGACATTCGAATGAGCGTCGAGGCGATGAAGGCCGGCGCCATCGAATTTCTGACCAAGCCATTTCGCGATCAAGACCTGCTCGACGCGGTGAACGCAGGGCTCGCTCGCGACCGAAAGCGGCTCGATGACCAGGCCGCTCTGAGCGGGCTCCGCGCGCGCTTCGAAGAACTCACGTCTCGCGAGCGATCCATCTTGCTGGAAGTCGTCGAAGGCCGACTCAATAAGCAGATCGCCGACGACATGGGGATCACGGAAACTACGGTGAAGGTTCACCGTAGCAACATGATGCGCAAACTCCAGGCAAGGTCCCTCCCCGAGCTCTGCCGCATGGTCGACAAGCTCAAGTTTCGTCCATGATCCGCTCGGCTCCGATTGAAGCCCTTCGATGTAAACGCAAACCACGCTGGGCGCGCAGCCGTCGCCCTATCAAGCTACGCCGCCACAAGCAGCGGGCAGGCCTCCGGTAGACTGACCCCGGCGTGGAGATCCAACCTCGGTATTGGCACTGAGGCTCCTGGTGGGCCTGGAACCTGACGCTCAGGACTCCGACTCACGGCGGCCGCCGAACAGGCCGGAGCGCATCAGAAAGTAGAGCAGCTGTAGCACCGCCGTCAGCGCCGCCGCCACGTAGGTGAGCGCGGCCGCGTTGAGCACCGCCGCGGCGCCCCCGGCCTCACTCGCCGTCACGATGTTCAGCTCGCGCAAGGCCACCACCGCGCGCCGCGAAGCGTCGAACTCGACCGGCAGCGTCACCAGCGTGAAGAGCACGGCGAGCGAGAACAGCACGATGCCCAGCATCGTCAGCGAGCCCGCCTGCAGCGCCAGACCGAGGCCTGCTAGCATCACGCCCAGGTTGGAGCCGATGTTCGCCGGCTTGACCAGGAGCGAGCGGAACTTCAACGGGCCATAGGCGTGCGCGTGCTGGATGGCGTGACCCGCTTCGTGCGCGGCCACGCCGAGGGCGGCCAGCGAACGGCCGTGGTACACGTCGTGAGACAGGCGCAGCACCTTGTGGAACGGGTCGTAGTGGTCGGACAACGTACCCGGCGTTTCCTCGATGCTGACGCCGCGCACGCCGCGCTCTCGAATCAGGAGGGCCGCGGCCTCTGCCCCCGACATGCCACTCGCGGGACGGACCTCGGAGTAGTGGCTGAACGTGCGTTTGACCTTGAATTGCGCCCAGAGGCTGAGAGCGAGGCCGGGCAGTGCGAACAGGAGATAGAGCGGATCGAAAAACATGGAACTGCAAACAACATAAGTTCCAGCAGGGGCGGCGCAAGGGGCTGAGGCTGGACTCGTTCCGGCCGTCAGACGGGCGTGCGCGGGCGCTCCGTCCCTGGCCAGCGGCCGCGACCATTTGCAGCTGCGCCGGCGAGCTGCTAGCCGTCGCGCATGTCGATTCACGAGAGCGAGCTCGTCGCCCTGAGTTCTGCGGCGGTTCGTCCCTGTCCCACCAGCGCTCATCGGACCGCCGGCCCCCACGCTCGGTCGTTCGGCGCGGGACTGCTCTGCAGGCTCCTGCGCAGCGGCGTACTGCAGAGCGCGCTGCTCTGCACGGGGCTGCTCGCGTGCGGCTCTGCCTCGTCCACACCCGCGGCCGAGCCCAAGGCGCGCGCGCCGCTGCCCGCCGACATCGTGGCCAAGTCCGCCCTGCCGCTCCACGCGCTCGTGGGCGAGCAAAAGCTGTCCGAGCCCGCGCTCTGGGAGCAACTGGCGCGCGCTCGGGCGATCTGTTTCGGGGAGCAACACGATAGTCCGGCGCATCACTACGCCCAGCGCCGGGCCCTGGAAGAGCTGGCGACGCGCAGCGCGGCCGAGCACCGTTCGCTCGGCGTGGGCTTCGAGATGTTCCAGCGCCCGTACCAGGCGGCGCTCACCGGCTTCGTCGGCGGCAGCTTGCCCGAAGAGCAGTTCTTGATCGACAGCGACTACAAGGATCGCTGGGGCTTCGATTTTGCGCTCTATCGTCCGCTGCTCGAGACGGCGCGCGAGTTCAGCCTGGAGGCGTTGGCGCTGAACGCTCCCAAGGAGCTGACGCGCAAGATCGGCCGCTCCGGCCTGGCCCAGCTGGACGCGGGGGAGCAGAACCAGCTGCCCGAGCTGGATCTCGACAATGCCGAGCACAAGGCCTACTTCGACGCCGCCATGGCGGAGCACCCGATGCCGTCGGGCGGGCCCAAGCTGGCCGACATGTACGCGGCGCAGGTGGTCTGGGACGAAACCATGGCCGAGGGCACTGCCGCCTGGCTGACGCACGCGGGGACGAACGCCCAGTTCATCGTGTTTGCCGGCAGCGGCCATTGCCACAAGGCCGCGATCCCCGCCCGGGTCACCCGCCGCCTGCAGCAGCCCATGCTGAGCGTGACGCCCGTCCTCGCGTCCGAGCTCTCGAAGTTCAAAGACCGCAGTCGCTATGACTGGCTGGTCGTGCTCGAAGATTAGCCGCCTCGACAAAAAGGCCGAGGCGCCGAGCCCAAGGGCCCGGCGCCTCATCCTGTCTAGTGGGCCCCCGTGAGGCCCGCATCAGCTCACTCGATCACTGGACACGCAGCAGCGAAATGCGCTGGCGACGAGCGCGCAGCACCGTGCTGGCAGACGGGCTGGCGGCCATGGCGTACTCGAGCTGATAGGTCTGAGGATTCGTGTTGCGGATCACGACCGTCATCGATCCCGAGAAGGGCAGGATGTCGCCGGCCAGAAGGGAGTCGCCGTCTCCCGGAATGGCCGTGGGCGAACCGTTGTCCACGCCCGAACCATCCTTGATGAATCCCCGTGTCGCCGAGGCCGTCACGTCACGCAGGCGCGCGACGAAGGTGCCGCTGCCGGCCGTGGTGCGCATGATCTCGGTGTACCAGGTGAGCAGGTAGATGCCGGGCTCGGGCGCCGCGACCGTGAGCGTCGCGGGGATGGGGGTCGGCTGGTAGTTGCCACCGGTGATGGTCGAGCCTACCAGGCCCTGATCGGCTTCCGCCCCGACGTGAAACTCGTCGATGAAGCCCGGGGGACCTTCGGGGCCCTCGGGGCCTTCCGCACCGTCCACACCGTCTACACCGTCCGCGCCTGCCGGACCCGTGGGGCCCTGGGGGCCTGCCGGACCCGCGGGGCCGTCTGCGCCGGGGGGACCCGCCGGACCCACTGCACCGTCTGCCCCCGTCGCGCCGGTCGCCCCCGTCGCGCCGGTGGCACCCGTCGCGCCCTCCGCGCCTGCCGGACCGACCGCACCGGTTTCACCGGGAACCCCTTGCGCACCCTGCGCACCCTGCGCGCCAGGAGCCCCCTGGGCGCCTGCTGGACCCATCGGACCCATCGGACCCATCGGGCCCATCGGCCCAATGGGACCCATCGGGCCCATCAGACCCATGGCACCCATCAAGCCCTGGGGACCGATCGGACCCACCGGACCCACCGGACCGGGAATCCCTTGCGCACCGGCGGGGCCCGCCGGACCCTGCGCTCCCGTGGCTCCCTTCGGACCCGCCGGACCTGTGGGACCCTGCGGACCCGTCGGGCCCTGCGTGCCTCCACCGCCGGGCGGACACCACCACCCACAGAAGCTCATGGCCTGCTCGGTCTGACCAATGTCGGAGGCCATATCCTCCTCGGGCATCAAGCTCTGAGTTTCAGTTTGGGGCTCGCCCGCACAGGCGAGGGCACCGAACACCAAGACCGCCAACAGTCCGTTCAAACTTGTCTTTCGCACAGCTACTCCGAGTAAAAGGTATGGGGGGACCGGGGCCGCTCAGGGGACACCACCCCCGCTGAAGCGGTTCGCACTGCACCTGACCAGCTGCTCGCTTGGGCGAGCCTGTCGGTCCTTCGAGAGCCGTGGTGGGTCGCCGCTTGCGTCCGCTCGCCACGAGCACCGGGTGTCCGAGTGCGCTTAGAAAAGATGTCTGACCAAAGCTTTCGATCAAGCCTTGGAAGAATTCTCCACCCTTGGTTAAGTGGGTCAGTATGGAGAAGCCGTAGCTTGCCTGCCCATCGCGACCCACTCCAATCCCGAGACACTTGTTAACGAGATCCGCGACGAGAGCGCCTGCGACGCTGCGCGGCGACGCGCCAACCTCGCGTGGATCGACAAGTGCTCGCGTGCTGTGTCCAGCACCCACGGGGACCTACGTTCCGGAGGGCCTTAACGCAGGCTGCCGACTGCGTTAGCAATCGACCAAGAGCTCGACGCCTGCGACCTTAACTCGAGCTGGGGTTATGCGCTCGGAGCCCGTGCCGTAGTGGCGCGCCCCTGCCCGGAGCAAGTGCCGGCGTGACGACATCACCTGCCCGCCGCGCCGAACGGGGCGCACAGGACCACGCCGGATCAACGACTCCGTTGACGCCCGAGCTGTACGAGCGCCGGCGGCGGCGCTTCAGCCTGCACGGTAACGTGAGAAATCCCGTGCGCGCTCTCCACGCGTTGGCACACGCGCCGGCTGACTTCCACACCGTGGTAGTCGGGAGCGAGCACCACGTGCACCGTCACCGCGTCAAAGCCGTCGGAGATGCGCCAGGCGTGCAGATCGTGGAAGGACGCGACGCCCTCGCTGTCGCGGATGGTTTGCGCGAGCGCCGTCGTGTCGAGCTCGGCAGGAGCGGACTCGAGCAGCACCGCACTGGTCTCGCTCAAGATCCGCCAGCCGCTGTGTGCGACGAGCAAGGTGATGAGCAGCGACAACGCGGTGTCGGCGCGGTACTCCTCCCAGAAGACCACGGCCACCCCGGCGATGACGGCGCCGAGCGATCCCAACAGATCGGCGATCACATGTGCCAGGGCCGCTCGTACGTTGACGCTCTCTTCGCGGCTGCGGCTGAGCACCCACGCCACCAGGATATTGATCACCAAGCCGGCGCCTGCCGTTTCGAGCAAGCCCTCCGGGCGGAGCACCCGCGGCTCCCACCAGCGACCCACCGCCTGCACGGCGATCCACACGCTGATCAACGCCAGCGCAATCCCGTTCAGAAACGCTGCCAACACCTCGGCGCGCCGATAGCCGAAGGTCGCGCGCGCCGTGTGCGCGCGGGCCGCGAAGGACTGCGCCACCAGCGCCAGCAAGAGTGCCCCGGTATCGCTCAGCATGTGGCCCGCGTCGGCGAGCAGAGCCAGCGAGCCCGTGTACCAGCCCATGAGTGCCTCCAGCACCATGCAACCGGCCGTAAGGACGAGACTGACCCGGAGGGCATTCCGCGGTGTCAGGCCACCACCGTGCGCGCCATGAGCGCCGTGCGCGCCATGAGCGCCGTGATGGTGGTGAGAGTGGGAGTGGTGCGCGTGCGACATGCCAACAGGCTCGGAGGGGGTTTCGAGGCAGCCTGGAATAGAACGGGGATGGGCCCCCGCGGTGTAAAAAGTCGTGCCGGGCCGAGGCAACTACGAGCAGGGCGCCGGGCCCCTGCGGGGAAACTGCGAGGCAAAGGGCGCCGCAGGGGCGCCCAAATCCTTCTTGGCGGCTACCGTTCTGCTATAGGCCGGAGCAAGTAGGAGAGTAGACGATCATGACCACGAATGCCGAGCGGGTTTACCGCGAGTTCGGTCAAAGCCTTTGGTACGACAACCTGGAGCGCGGCCTGTTGCGCTCGGGAGCCTTCCGTTCGCTGGTGGAAGCGGGCGTGCGCGGTTGCACGAGCAACCCCACGATCTTCGAGAAGGCCATCCGAAGCTCGAACGAGTATGACGCGTCGCTGAAGCGGCTGGTCCAGGCAAACCAAGGCGTAGAGGAGATCTACTACGACCTGGTCGTCTCCGACATCCAGGCCGCGGCCGACCTGCTCCGCCCGGTGTACGACGGGTCCGAAGGGCGCGACGGCTACATCAGCGTCGAGGTGCAGCCGCGCTATGCGAGCGACACCCAGGCCACCGTGAAGGAGGCGTTGGAGCTCGTCGGGCGCATCCAGCGGCGCAACCTGATGATCAAGGTGCCCGCGACCGAGCCGGGCCTGGAAGCGATCAGCAGCCTGATCGGCCAGGGGATCTCCGTCAACGTGACCCTGATTTTTGGCGTCGACCAGTACCGTCGCGTGGCCGCGGCATACGTCGAGGGGCTCGAGCGAGCGGCTCGCGCCGGGCTGAATCTCGGCGCCATCGCCTCGGTGGCGAGCTTTTTCGTGAGCCGCCTCGACGCGGTGATCGACGGGGAGCTGAAGAAGCGCGCGGCCAGCGCCTCGCCCACGGAGCAGGCGCGCCTGAACGCACTGCTCGGCAAGGCCGCGATCGCCAATGCCAAGCGGGCCTACCGCGCCTTCGGGGAGATCTTCGGCAGCCCGCGTTTCGCCGCCCTCTCCGGGGCCCAGCGCCAACGTGTGCTGTGGGCCTCGACCGGCACCAAGGATCCAGCCTACCCGGACACCCTCTACGTGGACGAGCTGATCGGGCCGGACACCGTGAACACCCTGCCCCCCGCCACGCTGGCGGCATTTCAAGATCACGGCCACCCGAGCCGCAGCGTGGATCGCGACGTGGCCGCGGCCGAGCGCGTGCTGGACGAGCTCGAGAGCGTCGGCATCAGCGTGCCGGCGGCGTGCGAGAAGTTGCTGCAGGGCGGTGTGAGCTCGTTTGCCACCTCGCTCGATGATCTGTTCAAGCTGCTCGGCGAGCGGCGCGCGGCACTGCTCGTCCCCCAGCCGAGCGCATCGAAATGAAGCGCGCAGCGCCCCGGGCAGCCAGAAACCTCTGGCTGCTCGCCGCGCCGCGAGTCAGAGATCGGAGAGGTCGGCAGTAGGAGCGGAGCTGAAGCATGCGAAACGAGACCAGCGAGCAAACGAGCAGGCAGTGGCGAGGGCGTGGGGCAGTCGGCGTGGGCCTGTGCTGGGCCCTGCTCTCGGTGGCTTGCCAAAATTCCACGGCCTCGGAAGGCCGAGGTCCAGAGCTGCGCGTGACGACCGCAACCCAGGCCCCCGCGCCGGCCCCCGCCGCTGCGCCGGCCTCCGCCCCTGCGGCGCCGGAGCCCGCCAGCGTGCCCGCCGCCGCCGTGGCCTCTCCCGCAGCGGCTCCCGCCCCAGTTGCAGCGCCGTCGCACGCCAAGCTGGCCGCTGGCGCCGCAGCGGTGAGCGGAGCCCCCTCCGTCGCGGCGGCCTCGCCCGCTGCCGATGCGCCGAGTGCCAAGCCTGCCGCCGGCAAAGTGATCGAAGGGGCAGCTGCCAGCAGTGAAGCCTTCTCGACCTGGCTGCAGGCGGCAGCTCCCGCCAAAGCCGGTGCGCCGGTGGAGCTCGAAGTCGTACTCACGGCCAAGCCGCCGTATCACTGCAACGCGGAGTATCCGCACAAGTTCAAACTGAATGCCGCGCCCGGGCTCAGCTTTCCCCAGGAGACGGTCAAAGGCATGCGCGTCACTCCCGAGCGCAGCGTGCTCAGCGTCCCGGTCACCGCCACCAGCGCCGGCAAGGCCAACATCAGCGGCACGCTGTCCTTCTCGGTCTGCACGGAAGAGCGCTGCCTGGTGGAAAAGCGCGACCTGGCCCTGGCCCTCGACGTGCAGTGACGCAGGCTAGCGACGATCCGCCCATGGCCACGCAACGGCGGCTGATCCTGATGCGCCATGGCCACGCGCAGGAAAACCGCGATGACTACGTGCGCACCCTGAGCGAGCGGGGTCGTGCGGCCGCGCGCCGCTCGGGGGAAGAGCTGATGCAGGCCGGCCTCGTGCCGGCGCATATCCTCACCAGCTCGGCACCCCGGGCGCTGGAAACGGCAAACCTCGTCGCCGAGAGCTGCGGCTATCAGGGCGCCATCCAGCAGGACCGAGCGCTGTACCTGGCGGCGGCGTCCGGCTACCGCAGCGCGCTGCAAGAGCTGCCGGCGCAACTGTCGAGCGTGCTGATGGTGGGGCACAACCCGAGCCTGAGCGAGCTGGCACAGGAGCTCGGGCGGACCCGGGGCGATCTGGCGCCCGCCGAGTACGAGAGTCTCGAGCTGGAGCTTCGCGACTGGTCGGAGCTCTGATAGCGCGAAGCGTGGGCGAGATGCTGCTGCTCGACAATCCGATCCAGAACTACGCCTGGGGCTCTCGCACGAGCCTGGCGTCGCTGCTCGGGCGGCCACCTGCGACCCAACCCGAAGCGGAGCTGTGGATCGGCGCACACCCCAAGGCGCCGTCGGTCCTGCGCGACGGGCGCAGCCTGCTCGAGCTGATCCAGAGCGATCCGCCAGCCACGTTGGGTCCGCTCGTGCTCGGGCGGTTCGGAGCGGAGCTGCCTTTCCTGCTCAAGGTGCTCGCGGTGGAGGCGCCGCTGTCCCTGCAGGCGCACCCCGACCTGGAACAAGCCCGCGCCGGGTTCGAGCGGGAGCAGGCGGCAGGCCTGGCTCTCGATGCCTTCGAACGTACGTACAAAGATCGAAATCACAAGCCCGAGCTCTTGTGCGCGCTGACCCGCTTCGAAGCTCTGTTGGGTTTTCGCCCGCCGGAGGCCAGCGCCGCCCTGCTGGAAAGCCTGGGCCTCGGCGATCTGGAGCTCGTGGCCCGGCTCCGCTCGCGCGCGCCGGAGCCCCTGCGCCTGGCGTTCTCCGGGCTGATGACCCTCGCCGCGGCGCCCCGGGCGGAGCTCACGCAACGGGTGCTCGAACGCTGCGAGCTCGCGCAGGCGGAGCCCGGTCCGTTTCGAGGCTCGATCCGCTGGGCTGCACGGCTCGGGCAGGCCTACCCGGGCGACATCGGCGCCGTCGCCTCGCTCTTGTTGCACCACGTGACGCTCCAGCCGCTCCAGGCGGTGTACCTCGAGGCAGGCCGCCTGCACGCGTATCTCGAGGGCACCGGCGTGGAGATCATGGCCAACTCGGACAACGTGCTGCGCGGCGGTCTGACCCCCAAACACGTCGACCTGCCCGAGCTCCTGCGCGTGCTCCATTTCGACAGCCCTGACGTCTCGCCCACCCCCACCCGCCAGGTGAGCCCGGCGGAGCTCGCGTACGAGACGCCCGCCCCGGAGTTCCGCCTGTCCTGCATCGAGCTCGGCGCCGGCAGCTCCTTCCGGGGCGAGCTGCGCGGGCCGGAGCTCCTGTTGTGCGTGGCGGGTGAGCTCGCGCTGGCCGCGCCAGGCGGGCCACAGACGCTGCGCCAGGGGCAAGCTGGCTTTCTGCCCGCACGGCTCGGCCACTACGAGCTCACGGGCACGGGCCGCGCCTTCCGCGCGCAGGTCGGCGGCGTGCCGAGCTGAACCGCCGCGCCCGGCGTTCCAGCGCTGCAACACGAGATGGCGACGTGCGCGCGCCCTGCGCCACAAGCTCGCCATCCCGTCGCCGGAGAGCCCCGTCCGCCGACCCGTGCCGTCACGGGCTCGTGCCTTGCTGCCCCCCGCTGCTCGGCTAGAGTTAACGGAGAGCGACCGTGTCGGAATCCCATCACCCTGCCCCGATGTCGACGGCACCACCGGCGCTGTCCTCTCCCCCGGCGGACGCCGTGGCGAGCGACTGGGGCGACGCAGGGGCACTGTTCGAACTCGGACGTGTGGATGGCGTACCTCCGCCCCGCAAAGTGCAGGACTCGCCCCGCACAGGCCCGCAGGCGCCGGATCTTACCGGGGACGTGGGCGAGCTGTTCAGCTCCTACCGCGCCTATGTCGCCAAGATCGGCCGGCGTATTCTCGGCTCCAGCAGCGAGGTCGACGATCTGATCCAGGACGTATTTCTGGCCACGGTGCGCGATATCCACAAACTCGAGGATCCGGCGCGCCTCGCCGCCTGGCTCGGCACGATCACGACGCGCATGGCCCGGCGCCGCCGCTTCAAGATCTCCATCCATCCCCCCGCGCTGGAGGATCCCGATGCGGTCCTGGATCGCATCATCGAGGAGGGGCCGAGCCCCGAATCGACCGCGGACCTGGCCGGCAGCGTGGAGCGCGTGCTGGGCCTGCCGGAGGAGCTCAAGACCCCGTGGCTGCTCAAACACGTCGAGGGGCACACGCTGGAGGACGTCGCCAAGCGCTGCGACTGCTCTCTCTCCACGGCGCAGCGCCGGATCCAGACCGCCAGTGGCCGCATCCACCGGCCTCGCCGCTGACTGGGGCGATACGCGGGCGGGGCCTCAAGGCCACTCGTGCTGCGCCAGGTTGATGCGCCCGAGCAGGGCTGCCGCCAAGGCCAGGGCCGCCGCCACCAGGAACACGCTGCCGCCGCCCCGCGCCGCGTAGAGCGGCCCGAAGATCATGATGCCGAGCGTGCCGCCGATCGCGTTGGCCGCCATCAAGAGGCCCTGCGCTCCACCGAGCGCGCGCGGCCCCGCCGCGCGCTGGAGCACCTCGAGGGAGCTGAGCCAGACCAGGCCGAAGCTCACGCCATGCAGCGGCTGCAGCGCAAACGCGAGGTCCGCACTCGGCAAATACGCCATCGCCAGCCAGCGCACGGCGCCGACCCCATAGGCCAGCAGCAGCCAGCGCTCCGGGTGAACTTTGCCGAACCACGGGGCCGCGATCGCCATGACCAGGATCTCCGCGACGACCCCGGTCACCCAGAGCAGTCCGATCGTGTCCCCGCCCGCCCCGAGATCGCGGAAATAGAGCGAGCTGCACAGGTCGTAGCTGGCATGGCCCGCGGCAAACGTGGCGGAGCCCACGAGCAGCAGCGCAAAGCGGCGCTGCTTCAGCAGGCGCCAGGCCTCCCCGAGCGCGGGAGCCACGGGCGCCGAACTCACGCGAGGCAAGCGCAGGCTGGCGAGATACGCGACGCCGAGCGCGAGCGCCACGACACCCGGCAGCCAGTGCCAATCGGCCGGCGCCACCACACGCCCAAAGCCCCCCGCCCCGATCAGGAAGCCGAGCGAGCCCCAGAGGCGCCGCCGGCCGTAGTTGCCGCCCGCCTCCAGCGCGATCCGGTCGGCCAGGAGCAGGATCGGGGAGCGGCACAGCGCAAACAGAAACACACACGCGAACACGAGGCCAAACACGTCGCCGTGGCCGCTCGCCTCCACGGCGCAGAGCGCCGCCATGCCCAGACCGGCGAGCGCACACACCAGCCCAAGCAGGTTACCGCGAGCTCCCCGCGCGTCTGCCACGGCACCCACGAGCGGCGGGCCCAGAGCGCTGAGCGCCGGGGACAGCGCGGCGATGGCGCTCATGCTCACCCCCCGAAAGCCGTGAGCCTCGAGCCAGAGCGGAAAGTACGGCGCGTGCATGCCGATCGCCAGGAACGCCGCAAAATAGAAGGTGCGCATCCCGGCGCGCCGCGGCAGTGCCAATTCGGAGCGCTGGAGCGGAGCGGCCTCGGAGGGCCCGCGCTCCGCCGCTGCGCCAGGGGGGCCGTGCATGGGGCCGCGTGGTGCCGGGCGCGCTCGGTCCCGTCAAGCCGGATTGTCGTCCGCCCGGTGCCCGGGACAGCGGCGGCGGCTTGATTTTCAGCGGGGAACACGCCAAAGCTGAGCCGCCATGGCGGCATTCACCCTGAGAGGCACGTTCACCGCGCTGGTCACGCCCTTTTCCGAAGCGGACGGAAGCATCGACTTTCCCGCTTACGAGCGGCATCTGGAAGCGCAGATCGCCGGCAAGATCCACGGGCTGGTACCGTGCGGCACGACCGGCGAGAGCCCGACGCTGAGCGAACAGGAGAAGTTCGAGCTGGTGCAACGCAGCGTGAAGGTGGCCGCCGGTCGCGCCTTCGTGATGGCGGGCATCGGCGCCAACGACACGAAGAAGGCAGTGCATCAGGCGCAGGCGGCAGCCGAGGCGGGCGCCGATGCCGTGATGCTGGTGATGCCGCCGTACAGCCGCCCCTCGCAAGCGGGGCTCGCGGACTACGTGGAGCAGGTCGCCAGCGCGGTACAGCTGCCGGTCGTGGTCTACAACATCCCGGGCCGTACCGCGGTGTCCCTGGAGGTCGATACGCTGATTGAAGCCGCTGCGCGTTCGAGCAACGTGGTCGGCCTCAAGGATGCGAGCGGCAACGTGCAATACTGTCAGAACCTGCTGGCACGCGTGGGCGGCCGCCTGAGCGTGCTCAGCGGCGACGACGCGCTCACCTTGCCGATGATGGCCGTGGGCGCTCGCGGCGTCGTGAGCGTGACCTCGAACGTGCTGCCCGCTGCCGTGGGCAAGGTCGTCCAGGCCGCGCTCGACGGCAAGTTCGATCTGGCGAGGGCCGAGCACCTGCGCCTGTTGGCCGTGCACGAGGCAATGTTTTGCGCGCCCAGCCCCGGCCCGGTCAAGGTGGCGCTGGCCGAGCGCGGAGCCATGTGCGCGCGCCTGCGGCCGCCGATGGATCTGCCGACGCCAGGCCAGCGCGCGCGCATCGTCGCGGCGCTGCAGATCTTCGAGTCCTGATGAGCGCAGCTCCAGGGGAAGCCAGGCTCAAACTCGCCGTGAGTGGCGCCACGGGCCGCATGGGGCGCGCGGTGATCCGGCTGTGTGCGGAGGCGGGCGATCTAGAGCTGGTCGGCGCCTGTGCCGGGCCGGGCGACCCTTCTCTGGGCGAGGACGCCGGCACGCTCGCCGGGGTGGCGCGCGCGGGCGTCGCGATCACCGATGACATGGCCTCGGCGCTCCTGGGCGCCCAGGTGGTGGTCGACTTTTCCCTACCGCTGGCGCTGGAGCAGTTGGCACGCCTCGCCGCGCGCCAGGGCGTCGCGCTGGTGAGCGGCACGACCGGCGTTTCGGACCTGTCGGGGCTCGACGCGGCGGCGGCTCGCGTGCCGGTGCTGTGGGCCCCCAACATGAGCCTGGGCATCGCCGTGCTCAGTGAGCTCGTCGCACAGGCCACGCGCGCCCTCGGCAGCTCGTTTGACATCGAGATCACGGAGGTCCACCACCGCCACAAGGTGGACGCGCCCAGCGGCACGGCGCTCCGGCTCGCCGAGGCGGTGCGGGAGGTGCGCGCGCTCCGTCCGGTGACGGGTCGGCAAGGCAACGCCGGCCCCCGCGCAAACGAAGAACTGGGCGTGTTCGCGCTGCGCGGCGGGGACGTGATCGGCGACCACACGGTCCACCTGCTCGGCGCTGGCGAACGCATCGAGCTCACACATCGCGCCACCAATCGTGACCTGTTCGCACACGGCGCCCTGCGCGCCGCGCGCTGGTTGACCCGACAACGGCCAGGGCGCTACGCGCTGGCCGACGTGCTCCGCGCGCCGTAGCAGGGGGATGCGGGAGCGGCTCCCGCGACCGAATCGCTACCAGCCGTAGTTTGCGCGGCCCCCCCGGCGCGCGTCATACTCGAAAGATGACGGCAGCGAGTGCGAGCCCCGCCGAGCACGACGCCGATCTCGCGTTCGCGCGGCATCTGGCGGCGGTCGCCTCGGAGCTGGCGCTCGGCTATTTCCGCCGCGGCGTGGCGGCGCAACTGAAGCCCGACGGGTCGCCGGTGAGCGAAGCGGACGTGGAGGTCGAGCGCCGGCTGCGCCAGTTGATCGCCGAGCAGCGGCCCGGGGACGGCGTGCTGGGGGAAGAGCTCGGCCAGAGCGGCCCGGTGGCGCGCCGTTGGATCCTCGATCCGATCGACGGCACGCGCAATTTCGTCGCCGGCCGACCGCGCTGGGGCACCCACGTGGCGCTGGAGCTCGGGGGCGAGATTGTCGTGGGCGTGATCACGCGCCCCGTCCTCGGCGCGAGCTGGTGGGCGAGCCGGGGCCGCGGAGCCCACCGCAGCGACAGCAGCCCCACCGCCAGCGAGCGGCGGCTCACGGTGTCGCGCGTGAACGAGCTGCGTGCCGGCCGCGTCACCCTCTGGACCCACACGCTGGACGCCACCATCGAGCGACTGGGGCAAACCTGCAGCTGGGTCGAGCCCACGCTCGACGCGCTGCTGAGCCTCGCCGAGGGGGAGCTGGAAGGGCTGGTCGACCGCAGCGGCAAGCCCTGGGACCTGGCTCCCGGGGTCGTGATCGTCGAGGAGGCGGGCGGCCGCTTTTCGGACTGTGACGGCGGCCGCCGGCTCGACCTCGGCGACAGTCGCTTCAGCAACGGGCTCATCCATCAGGAGCTCGAGCAACTGCTGCGCAGCTGAGAGCGCTGGGGAACAAATTGCCGGCGGCGCGTGCTGTCTCCTGCAACCGCGCTGTCCGGGTGGGCCCTGCCCGAGAACCCCTCGCTACGGACCTCGCTAAGCATAGAGCGGCAGCTTGGGATCATGGCCTGTAAAACTCCAGTCTGGCGGCCCGACAGCGCACATTGCCACTCGGGAGGGCCTCCACTACCCTGCGACCTCCATCCCGTCCGCTCACCGAGGAGAGAGTGAACCATGCAAGTCCGAGCCGCCGTCGCACACGAAGCAGGTAAACCGCTCAGCGTCGAAATGATCGAGCTCGAGGGTCCGAAAGCCGGCGAGGTGCTCGTCGAGCTCAAGGCCACCGGCATCTGTCATACCGACGAGTACACGCTCTCCGGCAAAGATCCGGAAGGTCTGTTCCCCAGCATCCTCGGGCACGAGGGCGCGGGCGTCGTGGTGGAGGTCGGCGCGGGCGTCAGCACGCTGGCGGTGGGCGATCACGTGATCCCGCTGTACGTGCCGGAGTGCCGTGTCTGCGAGTACTGCCTCAATCCCAAGACCAACCTGTGCCAGTCGATCCGGGTCACGCAGGGCAAAGGCCTGATGCCGGACGGCACCAGCCGCTTCTCGCTGCGCTCCAAGCAGCTGCTCCACTACATGGGCACGTCCACGTTCTCGAACTTCACCGTCGTGCCGGAGATCGCGCTGGCCAAGATCCGCAAGGACGCGCCCTTCGACAAGGTCTGTTACATCGGCTGCGGGGTGACCACCGGCATCGGCGCCGTGATCAAGACCGCCAAGGTGGAACCGGGCTCCAACGTGATCGTGTTTGGGCTCGGCGGCATCGGCCTGAACGTGATCCAGGGTGCCCGCCTGGTGGGCGCCAACATGATCGTCGGTGTGGACATCAACCCCAGCCGCCGCGCGATCGCCGAGAAATTCGGCATGACCCACTTCGTCAACCCGAAGGAGATCGGGGAAGACCTGGTCCCGTACCTGGTCAACCTGACCAAGGGGGGCGCGGACTACAGCTTCGAGTGCGTGGGCGACGTCAAGCTGATGCGGCAAGCTCTCGAGTGTTGCCACAAGGGCTGGGGCGTATCGGTGATCATCGGCGTGGCCCCGGCCGGCGCGGAGATCAGCACCCGCCCGTTCCAGTTGGTCACCGGTCGCGTCTGGAAGGGCAGCGCCTTCGGCGGCGCCGCGGGCCGCACCGACGTGCCGAAGATCGTCGACTGGTACATGGACGGCAAGATCAACATCGACGACCTGATCACGCACACCCTGCCGCTCGAGCGCATCAATGAGGGCTTTGATTTGATGCACGCGGGCAAGTCGATCCGCACTGTCGTCGTCTACTGAACGTCGCCTACTGAGCGTCGTGTACCGAGCATCGTATACTGAGCCGCTGCGCAACTAAACGAGAGTAGCGGAAGGAGACCCATGCGATCCAGCGTCCTTGCCACGGTCGAGAGCCACCGCTGCTTCGGCGGCACCCAGAGCGTGTATCTGCACAACTCGGAGAGCACACGCTCGCCGATGCGAGTCGGAGTGTTCCAGCCCGAGGGCGAGGGGCCATTCCCGGTGTTGTACTTTCTGTCCGGGCTCACCTGCACCGAACAGAACTTCATCACCAAGGCTCACGTGCAGCGCTACGCGGCCGAGGTGGGCATGATGGTGGTCGCACCGGACACCAGCCCGCGTGAAGTCGACATCCCGGGAGCGGACGAGAGCTACGACTTTGGTACCGGCGCCAGCTTCTATGTAGACGCGACGGAAGCGCCCTGGGCTTCCCACTACCGCATGTACAGCTACGTGACCCACGAGCTGCCCAAATGGATCGCTCAGCAGTTGCCCGCCGACATCCATCGTCAGGGCATCTGCGGGCACTCGATGGGCGGGCACGGGGCGCTGATGATCGGCATCAAGAACCCGGACGTCTTTCGCTCCGTGTCGGCGTTTTCCCCGATCTGCGCCCCCACGCAATGCCCCTGGGGCCAGAAGGCCTTCCAGGGCTACCTGGGCGGCGATACCCTGGCCTGGGCCCAATACGACAGCGTGGAGCTGATCAAGGCCCGCGGCTATCAGCGCGAGCTCCTGGTCGATCTCGGCTCGGATGACCCGTTCGTGGTGCAGCAGCTCAAGCCGGAGCTACTGCAGGCGGCCTGCCGGCAGCGCAACGTGCGCCTGAGCCTGCGCTGGCAGAGTGGCTACGACCACAGCTACTACTTCATCGCCTCGTTCATCAAAGATCACATCCGCTTTCATTCCGACCGCCTGCGCTGAGACTGGGCGCAGGCGCGCGGTAGAGAAAGCGCTGCGCCCGGCCGCAGCCGGAGGGCGCCGTTCCACCCGTGGCGACCTTGCCTCGACAGCTGCGGCCCCGGTCGCGGACGCTCCTCGGAACGAGCAGGCTCAGACGGATGCTGATTTGACGGGGATCGAAGGTGGCACGGTTTGGACTTCCAGCACTAGCGCAGCGTGGTCACTGAGCCGACTGTTGCGAGGTGCGTGCTCGTAACGGCAATAGATTGCTCGATGGGCAAGCCCCGTCGAGAGGAAGGCGTGATCGATTCGCTGCTGTGTTTGAAATGGTCCCGTACCGTACCAGCTATGCTCGTGAACGCGCGGATTCAGCTTTCGAAAGCAGTCGTGCAACCCTGCGCGCAGAAAACCTTCGTAGAACCAATAGTCGGCCTCAGCAAACATCGCCTGCCTCGGCAAATGGTCGCGCTCGACGACGTTCAAGTCACCCAGCACTGCGACCTCCCGGCTCAGCCCGGGGGGGCTCAGCTCCGCTAGCGCATTGAGCACCTCGCCTTGAAACAACGTACGCAGGGCGACGTCATTCGACGTCTCGTCCAGCGAGTGTGCGGGTGCGTACAGCCCGACGATAATCAGCTCACCTAGGACCGTCTCCAGCGATACCATCGCCATGCGAGAAGCCAGGCTGTCGCGTGCCGTCCGCAGCGCCCGCGCGGACGAGAACCCTCGTGTTGCAACCAGACAGCCGTACGCACGCTGGGCTGGCTCCGTGAAGGCTACCTGATACCCCAGTGCTTCGATGGCGCTGACCAGATGCAAGCTTCCCTTTCCATTTCGAAGCTCGGTCAGGACCAGCACGTTTGCGGCTTGTGTCGTCAGCCACTCGAGTTGCTTTTGTGCTCGTTCGATAGACGGGCTCTGCACGTTCCAGGTGAGCAGTCGAATCTGCCTTCCGGACGGCACTTCTCGGACAGCGCTCACTGGTAGATCTGCGAATAGGTATGTCTGTCTTGCCATGCTCGATTGACGTCCCGCCCTTGTGCACCACCGGGGGCCATGGGCTTTTCAACAACGCTTTGCTACACTCGCATTGCCACCGCAGGGTTGGTGCACGCCGCGCGCAACGCTGGCAGCAAGCCACCCAGCACGCCGCATAGGGCACCGAGCAGCATCGAATTCATCACAATTGCCATCGCGGGCTTGAACGGAAAGGCGAGCTCGTTGCCTGTGCTGTAGTTGGTGATAGTGAACTCCCAAGCCGACAATCCAGACGCGACGGCGACACCGATGCTAGCGCCCACCACAGCAACGGTCACCGACTCTACCAGAAACGCGAGCATTACCTCTAGGGCCGAGAAGCCAAGTGCACGCAGCACGCCGATCTCCTTGCGCCGCCGCGCAATCGCTTCGTTCATGGTGATGGTTGCGCCTAGCACGGCACCACAGGCGAAAATCAAGGTGACCAGTTGTCCGAGCGCCTGTACGCTGTGGGCCAGGCCCTCCGAAATCCTTTCATAGTAGGACCGCTCCCGGAGCGCGACAAGCGCGGCACTTTTGTCCACCTCGATACTCAGCGCGAAGCCTTCGAAGGCCTGCGGCGCGTCGAGCACGACGGTCATGCTCGAAAGATACCCCTCCCAGCCGAGCGATGTGCGAACGACGTCAAACCCCGTCCACACCTCGAAGTCATACGCCGTGCCGCCACTGTCAAACACGCCCACGATCCGCACCTGTCGGCCACTGCGCAAGGCGAATGTTCCGTCTAGTGACAGGCCCACGTATTTGCCCGCAATGGCGCTTCCAATAATGGCCTCGTCCGCTCCCGCAAGGGCTGCACGGCCGCGCACGATGCGCACCTCAGGACGTATGCCAAAGACGTTTTCGCTGACGCCGCGCACCTGGATGCCGGAAATGCGAGAACCGTCCGCTGTACGCGGCAGAAACATCTGCACGAGCGCCTCTCGTGTCGCGAGCGGTTCACCGCGCAATTTCCGCACGCCGGGCGCGCCAGCAACAGTCGAGAAGGCCGCGTCCGCAATGCGCGACTCGTTTTCCGAGTAGGCGTCATGCTGCATGACGATGGCTCGACCCTCGTTCCCTGCTCGGAGCAGGATACTGCGCATACCCGCTGAGAGCATTTGCGACGCGGCCAATACGAAGACCGCCAGCGCAATGCCAAGCACGGCGGCACACGTCGTCGGCCAGCGCACCCAGACGCTTCGAGCGCTGTAGGTCAAAGGCAGGGGCACGGGTCGACCTTCGCTCGATTTCTCTCAGCCATACCCTTCATGCCAGATGGGACAGCGAATGGGTTACCTCGAGCCGGGAGACACGTAAGGCGGGGACGACGGCAGCAGCGATACCCAGAGCAAGCCCGAGTGCTAATGCAGCAGCCGCATCTGCGGTTGAGACGCGGAGCGCTGCGACACGCATTTCCTCCTGGACGTAGCGGCTGAACGGGCCTTGAACGAGTGGAAGTCCCACGATCAGGCTCAGGGCGCCAGCGCTAAAGCCGAGGGTCGCTGCCTCACCCAAGATGAATACGACGAGATGCCGTGGCATAAAGCCCAAAACCCGTAGTGTTCCGTACTCGCGCGTTCTCTCGCGGGTGCTCATGGCTATGGTGTTGCCCAGGATCAATACGATGATGCAGAGCACAAGCATGCTGACCAAATGCATCGCCTCGAGCAGGGCACCGTAACGGCTGACGCTCGCTGCGTTGGCTGCCTTGTCCGTTTGCGAGAATGTCGCATCGGCCCGTGTAGCGAAATGAATGTCAATAGTTCTCGCCATCCGAGCCGCTTCCTGTGAATCGATGACTCTCGCCGAAATCAGGCTGAGGCGATCGCGCTGTAGGACGGGCAGAGTCTCGTTGAAGTAGTCCCAGTGAAGCCACACCGTCCGCTGTCCATAGCCCGCGCGGGTGGAGGTGATGAGCGCCTCCAGCGTCACTTCCCATTGTCCAGCGTAGTCCCGGCTCTTGAAATGCAGTACATCCCCTGGCCTCCAACCATGCTCGCTAGCCAGGTCCGCTGAGATGGCAGCGCCGCGCCGATTCCTGCGAAATGCTTCTCGCTGCTGAGCTGGCGCGGACAGTTCGTGGTGCATGTCCAGAAAGTCGTCTACGCCGACTGCGAACGATTGAAAGAAGGTGCCGTCATTGCCGGGCAGCTTTAGTCCCATCCACGTGGCGCCCATCGCTCGCTCAATCCCGGGGAGGAGCCGGATCTCTTCCGCGTAGTGGACAGGCAGAAACCCAGCCCGGCCGATCCTGTGTCGGACAACGACGCGATCGTTTGGCGTTTGCTCGACGCGATTCGTCCAGCCGGCGCTCAGCGCACGCAGTAGGATGAACGCCACCAGCGAAAGAGCGGCCGCCCACACTGTGAGCACGACGCGAGTGGGTGATCGCCGGGCGTTTCGCAGCGTCAGTCCGTAGATATTCATGAACTCCTCAGCTACCGGTGCTCTGATAGTGTCGGAGCGCACGTTGCCAGAACCAGAGAGCAACCCACGCGCTGAGGCCAGCTGCAACAATTGGCGCGAGCACTCCCGCAGCCGCGGAACCGATGCCTGCAACCCACCGCCCAGGGAGGTAGATGGGAACCGCTACGGGCAAAGCGACGACCAGAAGCCATTGTAACCAGCGGGGGTAAATAGAGGCGGGGTAACGGGAGGCATTCAGAAGGTGCTGAGCCAGCATAAAGTGTTGTGACCATGGCCCGAGCGCCACGATGCTAAGCGACCCGGCCAACACCAGAAGCGCCGTATAGATGACCGCTCCACAAGCTAGCCAAACGGGCACCAGCACATAGACCAGCGCGGGCACATCGATCTCTTGCAAGGCCAGGACCGTGATCACCAGCCCCGTCAGAAGGTTCCCGAAAGCGTGAATCTCAGGCGCGGAGATGAGTAGAAATGTCAGGCTATGGACCGGGTACAGAAGCAGCCGATCGAGTTGGCCGCGCACCAGGTATTGCGGCAATGACCAGATCCCGTTCAGCAACATTTCCGACAGGCCCAGGACGGCTGCGGTCATACCGAGCAAGAACAAGACGTGCTCGCGAGCCCATCCCCCGAGGGCGGGCACGTGTGAGAAGATGACCCAATAGAACGCGAACGACGCACACTGAATGGCCAAGGTGCTCCCAACACCGACCGCGAAATCGATCCGGTATTCCGCTCGAGAGCGCAACGCTAGAACGTACAGCCGAGCATAGAAGCGTAGACTGGACACGGGCTAGCCCCCCTGGACCTGTCGGAAGCGGACAAGTGAGCGGGCGAGCAATTGACTGGTGATGAGCAGCACCAGGGCCCAAGCGACCTGAGTGGCCAGTAGCTGTGGCAACCGCGCGCCAGCGACCTGCCCCAGCCAGATGGAAGCCGGCGTTTCGACGATGTGCCGAAAGGGTAGCCATTTCGCCAACGAGTGCAACGGCTCGGGGAAGAGGACGATGGGGGCGGACAGCCCCGAAAAGACCTGGTGCAAGGCGAGGCGCATCGAGATGACCCCGTATGCTGAATGCAGCACGCAGCACGCCTGGATGACGAAGAAGCTGAGTCCAAAGTTGATCAGGAAGGCAAGCACAAGGCTTAGCCCACCTATTGCGGCACTTGCGAAGCTGGCCGGCAGCACTGCCGGGCCGAGAAAGCACCAGCCCACGACGTACACCGGCAAGACGAAGGCCGAGTTGGCCATCGCGTCGCCTACGCCCTGAGCCATCTGGAAGTTGACGAACCCCAGCGGCTGAAGAAGGTCCGAGGTGATGGCGCCCGTTCGCAGCCGTTGGTTAAAGCGCGCTTCGACACCGAGCGTGAGAATCCCATTCACGAGGAATGCCAGCAGCAGGTACGGAAAGATTTCGGCGCGCGGAACGCTGACAGCGGTGCCCTGGCGATACACCTCACGCCAGACGAGCAAAAAGATGCAGTAGCCGAGCGTGTTGGTCAAGATCGATATGAACGAGGCAAACCTGTACGCGAGCTTGCTTGCAGCGGTCTTCTCCGCAAGGCTGATGAAGCCGAAGAGCAGCTGAATGAACGACGGCGGCGGTAGCGCCAACGCGGTCACGGGCTCGGCCTCATCCGCTGCACGTCTGCTCGATACATGCGAGCGACAATCGAGTCGATATCAGGGGCCTGCAAGGTCAAGTCCGTGATCTGGAGATGACGCAACGCCGTGCTCGTCACCATCGGCACAAATGCGGGGTTTGGGCAGACGATGCGTAGTCGCTGCGCGGCCTGCCAATCGAGCGTCACGCCCAGCGGTGCAAGTTCGGCGGCAAACGCCGCACCGGTCGCTTCACTGGGTGCGTGACCGACCTCCACCAACACGGTCCGTTCCATGGAGAACTCGTATACAAACCCACTCAGGCTACCGTCATACTTCAGCTGCCCTCGATCGAGAACCAGGACACGTTCACATGCCGCTGTAATGTCCTTCAGATCGTGAGTGGTGAGCACGATGGTCGTGCCGAACCGCTGCCGCATGTCGCGGAGATACTGCCGGACATCCTCCTTGACCGCCACGTCCAGTCCGATAGTTGGCTCATCCAGAAAGGCAATGCGGGGTGCGTGCAAGAGCGCCGCTGCAAGGTCACAGCGCATGCGCTGCCCGAGCGAAAGCTGTCGGACAGGTGTGTCCAATAGGCGCCCTAGCGAAAGCCGCTCCACCGTTTCATGGAACGTGTGGCGATAGACCGAGTCGGGAATGTGATACATCGCCTTCAACAGCTTGAAGCTCTCCCCGGTCGGTATGTCCCACAAGAGCTGCGGCTTTTGTCCGAAGACGGCGCCGATGGACATCGAGAGGCGGCGCCGGTCTGCTGCGGGCACGACTCCCAGCGTTTCAACCTCGCCGGAACTCGGAGCAAGAATGCCAGTCAACATCTTGATGAGCGTCGACTTTCCGGCCCCATTTTCTCCGATGAGCCCGACGGCTTCTCCTTGCTCGATCGCGAAGGATACATCCTGGACCGCAGGCACCGTTTGCATCGCGTTCGAGAAGTAGGCACGCAGCGTCCCAAGAAAGCCGCTGCCGCGAACGCGTTTACTGTAGGTTCTACTCAGGCAGCGAGCTCTTAGTACTTCCATGGCTCCTAGCCCGACGCTATCCGACCGCCAACGCCATCGGCAGCACGACGCTCGCCTGCCATGAGCCGGTCCGCTTCCACAGCGAGATCACGAACGGCGGCATCCGAGGCTGGCTTGGCCGATCACCTCTCGCGAAGCGCACCGAGTAGCTGTCGCGAGACGCATTCAAGACACCGGGGCGTCCCCAAGAAAGATGCCGGCCGTCCATGATGACGGCTTCGGCGTGGTCCACGCCCAGCTCTACCTTGACACCCCAGGCGTCGCAGGCACGCGAGTCGGGCTGAATCGCCAGCTTCAAGTGCTCGGCCTCGAGTTCAATCTCGTACGTAAAGTGGATGGGGTCGGCGTCTTGACACCAGAACAGTGCTCGCCGGCTCTCGCGCGTGTCGCCTCGCCAGCGCCCTGGCTCCACCGGTGAATACAGTGCCGGTCGCAGCGACTCGATTGCCGCGACGTCCAGCATGGAAAGTGGGTCCCAGTCACCATCCATCCACAGCCAAGGCCCTGCGCTGCCGTTGACACACTTGCGGAGTCGCCAGAGGGCATCGGGCAACGACGAGGGAGCTCTCTCCAGAAGAGCAAGCATGCTGAGAGTAAAGCGGACCGAGTCGCCGAGGCCGAGCGCCAAGGCGTCCGTCAGCAGTGCCTTCTCCGAGACACCTTCCTGCTGGATCAGGTCCCGCACTTCGAGCACATGGCCAAACTTGAGGTTGTCAGGTGAAAACGGCTGCCAATAGTAGTCGCGGAAAACGTACAGGCACCGGACTAGAGCCGCCCAGTGTGGGCTGAGCACCGGGATTCCTTCGCGCTCGACGATCGCGCCACTGAAACCCGAGAAGAAGCGCCGGCCTTCAATGTACTGCTCGCGGGCACTTCCGACGGTGGATTGGATCATCACACCATGGTCGTGCGCGTGTAACTCACGCACACTGCCGATGTCCTGCGGGTAGGCGAGCGCCGGAACCGAGTGATGGATGTCCACCGATACCTCGCCGTCGGTCATGTTTGCATATTCGTGCGGCGCGGCGTCGCCAGTGCGCACAAATCCGAGCCTGCTCAGGGTCTCGCAAAGGGATTCCGGATCTTCGGCGAGCAAATCGATGTCACCGCCATCGTAAAGGCAGGCGCTGCGACCTGTCAGCAAGTGCAAGGTCATCCCTTTCAAGAGAGCTATGCGCCCAGCGCCCTCGCGAGCATGCGCCAACAGCAGCCGTCGGATCGTCGCCTTGCGAGTCTGGGCGAAGACCAAGCGCTGGTCGCGACGTGCAGCAAGTGCGTCTGCGAGGCCACGAGCGGCGGGAGGAACGTGGCCATCGAGACGCTCGCTGGCCCGTCCCTCCAGGCGATGCCGACGCAGGCGTGAGATGAACTCTGCTACCGGCAACTCATCAGGCAGCTGCGACGCTGTGTCGTTCAACCATTGAAGAATGCTTTGCATGCTTACTTCCATGTGCTTTTCAGTCGGGCGTTCCGGGGAGTGCGATCTCAACATAACCTCGGCAGAACACGTCCAACGAGCGGCCCCAGGACGCTGCGTTTGCCGCCAGCGCCGAACTCGACCACGGGGGCCGCTCCCTCCTTACGGTCGACGACCGTGCCGATCTGGACTGCGCCTTTTCCATACTTCGTGTCCAGCAAGGCGACCAGCAGCTGCTCGCAAGCGTCGGGCCGCACGAAGAAGGCCACACACCCTTCGTTGGCAAGGTACATGGGACTTATGCCAAGCATACTGCAGGCCATCCTGGTCTCGTGTTGGACGGGGATGACTTGGCCATCGAGGTCGATAGACACACCTCGGTTTGAGGCGATCTCGTTCAGTATGCCCGCCAGTCCTCCCCGCGTGAGGTCTCGCATGCAGTGGATTGCGTCCCCCACCGCGTTGCGCGCTAGCCGAATCATCTCACCGAGAGGCGCACAGTCGCTCACGACGGACGCCTCAAAACCGAGACCCTCACGCCTGGACAGGATCTGAACGCCGTGATTGCCGACCGGACCGGATACGACGATGCGATCGCCAATTGCGATTCGCTTCAGCGTCGGTGGCGCCACGGCGTGCTCGACCACCCCTAGCCCAGTGGTGTTGATAACGATCCTGTCTAGGTCGCCCTTCCCCAGGACTTTCGTATCCCCCGCCACCACTCGGACCCCGGCCTCAGTGGCCGCTTCCCGGATGGAGTCGATTACGCGGCGCAGGTCCTCCAGAGGGAACCCCTCCTCAAGCACGAGCGCGAGGGTCAAGAAGCGCGGCGTGGCACCCGAAACAGCAAGATCGTTGACCGTGCCGCACACAGCCAGCTTACCGATGTCTCCGCCCGAGAAGAAGATTGGTTCGACGATGAACGAGTCTGTCGTCATGGCGACGGTCGTGCCCGACAACTGAAGTAACGTCGAATCCTCCAGCGAACCCGCATGCGCATCACCAAGTCCGGCGACAATGACATTCTCGATAAGCTGATTCGACAGGAGCCCACCAGAGCCGTGATCCAGCAGAACGTTGGCCTCAGTCATTGGCGGACCGCCGCGGGAATCCAAAACCCGGTTTCTCGAGTGCCGCCTCAATCTCGTCGCACGTCATGACCGTGGCGCAGTAATCAGCCATCCAATCGAGCGCTCGTTGCATGCTCTCCTCTAGAGTCGACACGACACCGTCCGACGGTACGATCACGTTGTAGCCGCGGAAGAAGGCATCCGCGGCAGTCGTCTGGATGCAGATCTGCGCTTGCATGCCGGTGAGGATGAGCGTGTCGGCCTCCATCAGCCGCAGGGTCTCGTCGAGGTTCGTTTGAAAGAAGCCGCTGTCTTTCGGTTTCTCTATGATGATGTCCGAAGGCTCGACGACCTCCTCCAACATTCGAACTCCGGCCGAGCCCCGCTGGAAGCGCAGTTCGTCGGGAAGTGCGGCGCTCCTGCGGTCACCCGGCGGGATTACGAGCTGCAAATGGATCACCGGAACCGCCTTGGCACGCACGCTGTTCAGAAAGCGGGTGAGTCGCGGCAAGAAACGACCGACGGCTTGTCTTCTTGCCTCGTGCTTATTTGCAGCGGCGTATTGAAGGTCACTTGTCAGCACCACTACGCGATTCATTGTTACCTTTCTCGATGGCCTAATCAACGGGAACCAAGGTCTCCGAACGAAGCTCAGCTCGGCTCTGCGCCTCCGCAGCGATAGCGGCCTGCCCCAGCGACAAGCCGCCATCCCCGGCAGGGAGTCGCTGGTGCACCAAGACACGCAGGCCGAGCTTTTCCAGCTCCGCGCGGCAATGATGCGACAGGAAGCCGTTCACGAATACGCCGCCCGTGAGCGCCACTGCACCGATGCCGGTTTCCCGGGCCAGCCCACGGACGACCTGAACGGCGGCTGAGATGATGGTCGAGTGAAACCTGAGGCTGAGCGCGCCGGGATGCACCTTCCCGAGTAGCCATATGCGAGCCAACTCTGCGAACGCCGGGCGCATGTCGACCACCACTCTGCCCGCGTTCGCGCTCAGCTCGAAGGGCAGTGGCTCGCCCAAGGCCGGGCGAACTCCCATTGCGTCCTCGAGCAGCATGGGCGCGTGGCCCTCGAATGTGCTCGCATGACACAGGCCGATAAGCGAGGCCGCAGCATCAAAGAGTCGTCCGACACTGGAGGCCTGCACCCGATTGAAGTTGCGCGCGAACATACGCCGCAGAACGCGCACGTGCTCGCTATACCCCGCGAGATCCGTCCGCTCGGCCATCGCGTCGCCGAGAGCGGGATCTGTGTCCCACAGCAGGTCTAACATGGTGCGAAAGGGCTGCATGACCGCTGTGTCACCGCCTGGCAACCCAACTGGACGGAAGTGGGCGGCGCGCCTGGCGCTGCACCCCTGCACGATGAGAAACTCCCCTCCCCATAGCGTGCCATCCAAGCCGTAGCCCGAGCCGTCGAAGGCGAGGCCGATTGCCGGGCCGTCGTGAGCATTTTCAACCAGGCAGGAGACCACGTGTGCATGATGGTGCTGCACGCGAACCAGAGGAACGCTGCGGGACCGACTCAGGAACTCCGCGTAGCGGGTGCTCTGAAATTGGGGGTGGGCGTCACAGGCGACCAGGTCGAACGTGACTCCCAGCAACTGGCAGAGGTGGTGCGATGTGTCCCTCAGTCGCCCCGAGTTTCTCTCGTCGGCGAGGTCACCGATGTGCTCGCTGACAAATAGTTCGTCCCGGCGCGTGACGCAAACAGTGTTCTTTAGTTCGCCACCGAGCGCCAAGGCAGCAGGCAGAGCGCGGCAGTAACGAAACGGAACTGGTGAAAATCCACGGGCTCGCCGCACAGGAATGGCAGGCGACCCACCGCGCGCCACTTCGGTGGATGAGTACGGACTCAATCGCAAGACTGAGTCATCGATGCTCGTACGGATGGCCCGATCGTGCACGAGAAATAGATCTGCAACCTCTTTCAGATCCCTTATCGCTATCGAGTTGTCGCTGATGACGGCCTGCCCGGAGAGGTTTCCGCTCGTCGCGATGAGAACTCTCAATTCGCGCGCAGTGAGAAGATAATGTATCGGCGTTGACGGCAGCATGATCCCCCAGCTACTGCTGATCGGCGCCACCGCCACCATCTCGGAGGGATCCCGCTTCTCCAACAGCACAATCGGCCGTTCGAAGCCGCTCAGTAGCTGCGCAGCGGTCTCGTCGATTCGGCTGATGGCTGCAGCAGCGGAGATGTCATGACACAGAAGGGCAAACGGCCGATGCGGGCGGCGCTTACGCTCTCGTAGCCGAGCCACGGCGCTCGCGTTTTTCGGGTCGACCAGGAGATGAAAGCCTCCCAAACCCTTCGCCGCTACGATGTCGCCTCGGCTGAGTCGTTCCAGCGCATACTGCAGCGGCTCGGTGCAATCGATGACGTTACCCTCGCGGTCCATGGCACTAAGCCGCGGCCCGCAGCTCCAGCAGCTGATGGACTGGGCGTGGTAGCGCCTCGACATCGGATCGATGTATTCGGCACGGCACGCCTCACAGAGGGCGAAGTCCGACATCGTCGTGTTGACGCGGTCGAAGGGCATGCCCGTAACGAACGAGTAGCGTGGACCGCAATCGGTACACGTGATCATCGGATAACCGAAGCGGCGATTGCTGGGATCGCTCAATTCCGCGAGGCAGGAGGTACACACGCCCAGATCAGGAGTGACGAGAATGCTAGACAGCTCCGACTGCGCGAGGCTGGGCATGATCGCGAAATGCGAATGCTGCGCTTGGTCGAACACCGCCCTGGATAGTTCCCGAAACTCGTCAATGCGGGCTACCGTCGGATGCTCGGCGACGACGACCCGAGCGAAGTCAGCGACGGCGGCGGGGCTTCCTTCCGCCGCGATCGTCACACCATCGCCGTCGTTGCGCACCCAGCCGGTGATCCCGACCGCCGTGGCAGCCCGGCACACAAACGGCCGGAAGCCGACGCCTTGCACAATGCCCCTCGCCAGGAACGTGGCCAGTACGCGCTGCGGCGTCGCCGTAGCGCTCGTCTCCCTCACGGCGACGCCTCCCGGGTTGGGGCCGCGGCCAATGCACGACTTCCGCGCACGACCTTCATGATCGCTGCTGCATACGCTTCTGCGTAGGCCTGGCGGTCGGGCCCATACCACGTTGGCAACTTGACGGCCGTCCGCTGGTACTTTTCCGCCACCGGAAGGGCATCACTCCCGGCCAACTCCCGGAATAGCGCGAAGTCCGTGAGTGGACGTGTGGTCCCAGGCGCGTCCACCTCCTCGGCACCCTCAGCGTTGACCGCCTGGAGGAAGCGGTCTCGGGAGATGCCCATCTGAACGGGGTCATGCAAGAGCATGAAGGCGTAGTCCGCCAAGCTGGTCCCGCTGGGTACGCGCGGACGGCAGAGGCCTGGAACCCCTTCCAGGGCTCGCGCTAGAGTCTCGCGTGTCTCCGCACGCTCGGCCCGGATCACCTCAAACTCCTTTAGCTGGTCGACGACGAGCGCTGCCGCAAATGGGTGAATTCTCAGATTCAACCCAGTCCCAGTCACGGCATAGTCGCGCAAGTGCGGCAACGTGACGTCGCGCGCGCCTCGATCGTTATAGTGGCTGACCAGTACCGCTCGCTGGTGCACGTCGGCATCGTCCGTTCCGAGGATACCCCCTTGCCCTCCCGTAATCAGCTTCTTGGCGCCCAGGCTCCATGCTGCGGCTAGTCCGAAAGTGCCTACGAGTTGGCCGGCGTAGCGAGCGCCGTGGGCGTGTGACGCGTCTTCGAGAAGTGGCAGGCCATGCTTGTTGGCAATGTCGCAGAGCTCTGTCATCTCGCAAGGAACGCCCCACATGTGCGTTACGACGATGGCCCGCGTGCGCGCCGTCAAGCGTTTCCTCACACTGTCGGGGTCGATGTTGCCATTTTCCAGGCAATCGGCCAGCACGAGCCGACACCCGAGCCGTGCCAAGGGCGACGCCGTTGCAAAGAAAGTATAGCCGGGCACGATGACGTCGTTCCCCTCTGTCAGACCCACGGCGTAATACATCGAAAATAGGGCGCTGGTGCCACTGTTGCTCGAGAGCGCATGACGTCGACCATGCCACGCAGCAAAGCTCTGCTCGAGCTCATCGACAACCCCACCGCCGTCGTAACGAACCACGTTGATTTGCTGCAGTCGGTTGTAGTCCCACGTCGAGAGCAAGCGGGGGTGTTTGAACCGGCGAAGCTCCGGTGGGACACACGGCGCTCCGCCCAGGAGGGCAAGCTGCGTCATTGCTCCCTCCTGTCTGCGACGGCGGCTCTCAGTATGGGCCTACGGATCGCATTGGGTCGGTACAATGATACCGATTTGCAGCCCGCTCGGTGGGCAGCCACGAAAATGCGAGAGCAATCTTCCACAGTGGCGTCCTCGGAGCAGTTGATCGTTTTCGAGATGGACGCGTCCACGAACTGCTGAGCCGTCGCCAGCACATTCACGTGCTCCTCTGCGGAGACGTCGGTGGTTGTCACGAACGAGTCCGGCAACGGAGCGCGCGGGCCGAAGAGACTGCGAAACGAGCGCGAGGAGTAACTCTCTACGCGAACGTCAAAGCTATCGTTTCTACGGTTGCTGATCCGTCGAGTCTGGCAATGGCTGAACACAGGTTCGATTCCGGAAGAAACGTTGCCCGCAAGCAGCGAGATCGAACCCGCCGGGGCTATGGAAAGAAGCACGCCGTTGCGAATGCCGTACTTGGCTATCGCCTCGCGTAGGTTCGCCGGAAGCTCGCGGATGAACGGGGCGACGAGGAAGTGCCCGGGCTCGAAGCGTTCAAAGCTGGAGCGTTCGCAGGCGAGCTCGACCGATGCGGCGTAGGCAGCGTCTCGAATTTTCGTCAGCCAGCCCGCGAGTAATTGGAGCGCCGGAGCTGAGCCGTACCGGACACCACACGCGATCAGGGCATCCCCAAGGCCCGTCACGCCGAGCCCGATGCGGCGCTTCTGCCGACTCTCGAGCTCCTGCCGAGGATCGGGATAAGCGGACGCATCGATCACATTGTCGAGGAAGCGGACGGCCGTCCCTGACAACTGCTCAAGCTCGCTGGTATCAATATGAGCCGTGCCCGTGAAGGGGGACCGGACCAAGGCCGCGAGGTTGATGGCCGCGAGGGGCACTGCGCCGAAGGAGGGTAACGGTTGTTCGGCGCAGGAGTTCGTGGCTGAGATGTGTTCACAATAGCGCAGGTTGTTGCGCTCCCGGACCCTGTCGACGAAGATGACACCTGGTTCACCGCCGCTGTGGCTGGATTGCACCAGCTCTGCCCACAATTCTCGAGCACTCGCACTGCCGAAGGACTGCTCGCGAAACTTCAGCTGCCACGAGCTGTCGTCCTGGACGGCGCGCATGAACTCGTTGCTCACCAGGACGGATATGTTGAAGTTTTGAAGGACGTCCGCGGAGCGCTTGGCTGTAATGAACCGAACGATGTCGGGGTGACTGCAATCCAAGACAGCCATCATGGCCCCG
>Ga0315912_10001278_pt1 | contig 31965 bp, 21 predicted proteins | sample VfabasoilMG_FD_204469 | JGI IMG/M metagenome (GOLD analysis project Ga0315912, IMG submission 204469) | Garden soil microbial communities collected in Santa Monica, California, United States - V. faba soil | ecosystem: Environmental > Terrestrial > Soil > Garden | place: USA: California...
CGGCACACGAGCGCCCGCCATCCCGCGGCTAGAATCCGCCCCTCCCCGGACCGGACCCCTGCCCATGCTGCGCACGCCCCTGCGTTTCGCGATTTCGCTCGCCCTGTTGGGGTCCGGACTGGCGCAAGGCGCCGAGGGCGACACCCGGCTGCTGCGCTTCCCGGACGTGTCGAAAGCCGAGATCGTGTTCGCCTACGGCGGGGACCTGTGGATCGCCGGCCGCGACGGCGGCGAGGCGCGACGGTTGACCGCGCTCGCGGGCCAGGAGCTGTATCCGAAGTTCTCGCCCGACGGCACGCAGATCGCGTTCAGCGCGGAATTCGCCGGTACGCGCCAGGTCTACGTGATGCCCGCGGCCGGCGGCCCGCCGCGCCAGCTCACCTGGTATTCCGACGTCGGCCCCATGCCGGTGCGCGGCGGCACCGACTACCGCGTGCTCGACTGGACGCCGGACGGCAAGCACGTCGTGGTGCGCATGAACCGGCTGCCCTACGACGAGCGCTCGGGCAAGCCCTATCTCGTACCGGTCGACGGTGGCATGGAAACGCCGATGGTCATCCCCGAATCGGGCGGCGGCATGCATTCGCCCGACGGCAAGTCCTTCGTCTACACGCCCATCGACCGCGACTTCCGCGGCTGGAAGCGCTATCGCGGCGGCCGTGCGCAGGACGTGTGGGTGTACGACCTCGCGCGCAACACCTCTCGCCAGATCACCGATTTCCGCGGCACCGACCACCAGCCGATGTGGATCGGCGACACCATCTACTTCGTCTCCGACCGCGACCAGACCCTGAACCTGTACTCGACCACGCCCACCGGCGGCGAGGCGAAGGAACTGACGCAGTTCCGCGACTTCGACATCCTGTGGCCCTCGGCCGGTCCCGACGCGATCGTGTACGAGAACGGCGGCCAGGTCTGGCGCTACGACGTGGGCAGCGGCAGGAACCAGCGCGTGCCGATCACGGTGCGCGCCGACCTCGCCGAGACGCAGCCGCGCTGGGTCAAGGTGGCGGCGAACATCGAATCGTTCGACCTCGCCCCGCACGGCGAGCGCGCCGTGTTCGGCGCGCGCGGCGAGGTGTTCACGGTGCCGGCGAAGAACGGCGAGCCGCGCAACCTCAGCCATACCCCGACCGCGCGCGAGATCGCGGTGAGCTGGTCGCCCGACGGCCGCCAGATCGCCTACCTGTCCGATGCCAGCGGCGAATACGAGATCTACGTGCGCAACCAGGACGGCACCGGCGAGCCGCGCCGCGTGACCACCGACGGCGACGTGTGGCGCTTCAATCCGCTGTGGTCGCCGAACGGCAAGTACCTGGCGTACGGCGACAAGAGCCAGCGCGTGCGCATCGTGGAGGTGGCGAACGGCGCCACCACCGAGGTCGACCGCTCGAACCAGAACGACATTACCGACTACACCTGGTCGCCCGATTCGCGCTGGCTCGCGTACAGCAAGACGGGCGAGTCGAACCAGCCGGCGATCTGGGCGTATTCGCTCGAGCGCAAGCGCGCCATGGCGCTCACCGACGGCAGCACGCAGGACACCAATCCCGCGTTCGATCCCAAGGGCCGCTATCTCTATTTCCTCTCGAACCGCGACTACAACCTCACCAACAGCGCGTACGAGGCGAACTACCTGTATACGGACGCGACGCGCATCTATGCCGCGCCGTTGCGCCCCGACGCGCCCTCGCTCGATCCGCTCAAGAGCGACGAGGTCGCCGTCGGCGACGGTGGCGGCAAGAAGGACGCGAAGGCCGAGGGCGGCGAGTCGCCGGTCAAGATCGAGATCGACGCCGCGAGTTTCGCCCGCCACGTGGTCGCGCTGAAGGCGCCCGCGGCGAACTACCAGGCGCTGAGCGCCACCGCCGACGCCGTGTTCTTCCTCGCGCCGCCCGCCGGCGGCGGTCCCGCCGCGCTCAAGCGCTACGGCCTGGAGGACGGCAAGGCGGAGGACGTGATCGGCAAGGGCGTGACCGGCTACGCGCTCGGCGCCGACGGCAAGAACGTGCTGGTGCGCCGCGGCGACGAGTTCGCGGTGATGGAAGCGAAGGCCGACCGCGACTTCGACAAGAGCAAGCTCTCCTTCGAGCACCTGGAACTGCGCATCGATCCGCGCGTGGAATGGCAGCAGCAGTACGTGGACGCGTGGCGCATCGTGCGCGACTGGGAATACGACCCGGGCGTGCACGGCGGCATCGCGCGCTGGAACGCGATCCGCGACCGCTACCAGGCGCTGATCCCGCACCTGAGCCAGCGCGCCGACCTCGACTACGTGTTCCACGAGATCGCCGGCGAGGCGAATTCCGGCCACGTCTACGTGCAGGGCGCACCCGGCGGCGGCGTGAAGCGCGAGCCCGGCGGCATGCTCGGCGCCGAACTGGTCGCGGACGCCTCGGGCTATTTCCGCATCGCGAAGATCTATCCCGGCCAGAACTGGGACGGCGCGACGCGTTCGCCGCTGACCGAGGCCGGCGTGGACGTGGCGGAGGGGTCCTACCTGATCGCGGTCGACGGCGTGGATGCGCGCAGCGTCAAGAACGTCTACGCGCTGTTCGAGCGCAAGGGCGAGCGCGTGGTCGAGCTGAAGGTGAACGGCCGGCCGAGCGCGGAGGGCGCGCGCACCGTGCGCGTGAAGACCCTCGACGACGAACGCAGCCTGCGGTACCTCGACTGGGTGGCGACGAAGCGCGCGATGGTGGACAAGCTTTCCGGCGGGCGCATCGGCTACATCCACGTGCCCAACACCGCGGTCGAGGGCAACCGCGAACTCGCGAAGGGCTACGCGGCCTACGCGCACAAGGACGCGCTGATCATCGACGACCGCTACAACGGCGGCGGCTTCATCCCCGACCGCATGATCGAACTGGTCGCACGCAAGCCGCTGAACTACTGGAAGCGCCGCGGCATCGAGCCGCAGGCCACGCCGTTGCTCTCGCACCGCGGGCCCAAGGCCATGCTGGTCAACGGGCTCAGCAGCTCCGGTGGCGATGCGTTCCCGTACTACTTCAAGAAGCTCAAGCTCGGCCCGGTGATCGGCACGCGCACCTGGGGCGGCCTGATCGGCATCTCGGGCAACCCGCCGCTCGCCGACAACGGCACCATCCTCGCCTCCACGTTCCGCTTCATGGACACCGACAACCGCTGGGCGGTGGAGAACGAGGGCGTCTCGCCCGACGTCGAGGTGGTGGATCGTCCGGAACTCATCGCGGCGGGCAAGGATCCCTCGATCGAGAAGGCCGTGGAGATGCTGCTGGAGGATCTGCGCAGGAACCCGCCGGGCAGGATCGAGGCACCTCCGGCGCCGACCGAGTTCAAGTAGCGGTTCGCGCCGTGGGAGCGCCCGTGAGGGCGCGATGCGGGATCGCCACGCGGATTGATGCGTATCGTCGACCTCGGGGTCATGTGGGCCCGAGGTCGATGCAACGATTCGGGTCACCCGGCACATTCGCATCGCGCCTACACAGGCGCTCCTACGCATGCCCTGGTGTCGCCGATGATCCGCGTTCCACGCGGTTCAGGGCCTCGCGATGCCTATAATCGCCGCCATGCCCACCGCCTTCCGCGCCCTGACCTCCCTGATCGTCCGGGCGCGCTATCTGTTGCCGGCATTCGCGATGGCGCTGTTGGCGGCGCCGGTCGCGCATCCGGCCACGCTGTTGCCGCTGATGCTGGCGATCCCGCTGTACTTCGCCGGCGCCGCCGCGGCGCTGGGCTATCACCTCGAGCAGTCGTTCGCGCGCTTCGCCCTGCGCCGCGGCAGCGTGGCCATGGTGTTGTTCACGTTCTATGCCGGCGCGGTCGCGGTCGGCGTGGGCTGGCCGCTGGTGCTGCTCGTGGGCACCGGCAAGGCGGCCGGCGCGCTGGTGCTCGCGCTCGGGTTCCTGGTGGTGGTGAGCGCGCTGTGGCGGTCCTGGCCGATCTTCGCGCTCGTGTACCTGTGGGATGACGCCTATCCCGAACAGGAGCCCGGCTCTTGGATGCGCACGGCCATCTCGCGCTGCAACGAGTTCGCGCGCCACCTGACCGGCGAGCGGGACACCTATTTCGGGCGCGGCCTGCCGCTCGCGCTGCTACTGGTCGCCACGCTCGGCATGGCGATGAGCATCGCGGGCCTGGGCGGGCTGCTGCCGACGGAGTTGCGCCTGGGCGCGCTCTGGATCTATGCCTTCGCGCTCGCGCCGGTCACCGCGTTCGCCTTCGTCTGGCGCAGCGAGCGCCTGCTGCTCGCCGACGCGGCCGAGCACGACGACGAGGCGCAGGCCGTGCATCCCGAGCGGGTGCCGACGGCGCACGCCCCGGTCTCGCGCGACCCGGCCCGCTTGCGCATCGAACTGCTGGAGGCGGCGGCGGCGGGCCAGGTCGATCGCGCCCTGCAGCTGATCGAGTCGGGCGTGCACGCGAACGCCATGCCCGAGCCGCACGAGCGCGACCAGCGCTCGCTCGCGATCATCGCGGCGACCTGCCCGGACCTGCGCCTGCTGCGCGCGGCGATCGCGCGCGGCGCGGACGTGAACCAGGCCGTGGCCGACCTCACGCCCCTGCTCGCGGCCACGCGCGATAGCTACCAGGGACGCCCCGATTCGGTCATGACCCTGCTCGCGAACGGCGCCGATCCGCGCGCCACCGATGCGCAGGGCAATACCCCCCTGCACCACGCCGCGCTCGCCTGCGAGGCCGCGGTGACCGCGATCCTGCTCGATGCCGACGCCCCCCACGGGCTGGTCAACCGCGATGGCCTGACCCCGCTCGCGGTCGCCGCCGCCGCGGGCAACGTGCAGGTGGTGAAGCTGCTGCTCGAGCGCGGTGCCGCGCCGAATCCCGAGCAGGGCGTGGCCGCGCTGCAATCGGCCGCGCAGGGCGCGGACGATCGGCCCGACCTGGTCAAGCTGCTGGTCAAGCACCGCGCCCAGGTGCATGCGCGCGACCGGCTCGGCCGCACGGCCCTGCATGCCGCCGCGCTGCACGGCCATCCGGAGATGGTGGATGCGCTGATCGCCGCCGGCGCCGACCTCAACGCGCGCGACCAGCTCGGCGTCACGCCGCTGATGGAGGCCGCGCGCGGCGGCCACAACCGCGTACTGCAGCGCTTGGTGTTCCGCAAGCCCGCGACCGAGCACGCCGACCACGGCGGCCGCACCGCGCTGCTGATCGCCTGCCAGTCCGCGCGCGCGAACGAGGACACCGCGCGCCTGCTGCTCGCCATGGGCGCCGATCCGCGCCACGCGACCAACGACGGTCGACGCGCGCTCGACGTGGCCGTGGCCGCCGGTCGCTGGCTGGTCGTGGCGCTGCTCGATCCGCACTATCCGCTCCCGGCCAGCCTCACGCGCGACGACATCGAGCCCGACGCCGGGGGCCACGCGCCCGACCGCGCGCAGCTGCTCGCGCGCGCGCTGCGCCACGGCCGCTGCGAGCTCGCGCAGGAGTTGTGCGCGCTGGAACCGCGCCTGGCGGCCGAGGAACTCGCCACCGCCTTCCTGCAGGCCGCCGACGGCGCCACGCCCGAGGCGCTGGAGCTGGCCCTGCGCGCGGGCCTGGATCCCCACCATCTGGACGCGCAGGGCCGCGGACTGGTCGAACGCGTGCTCGCGCGCGAGGCATTGCCGCGCAGCGCGCTGTCGGTGCTGATCCCGGCCGGCGCCTCGGTCGCCGGGCAGGTCGGCCACACGCTGGTCGAGCGGCTGCTGGAAGCGGGCGATGCGCTGGACGAGGACGAGGACCTCGCGCTCGCCATCCTCGCGGCGGGCGGTGATCCGTTCCGGCGCGATGCCAAGGGCCGCACCCTGCTGCATGTCGCGTGCACGCGCGCCCGCACGCGCGTGGTGCGCGCGCTGATCGAGCGCGGCGTGGATCCCAATGCGGTCGACGCGCGCGGACGCACGCCCCTGCACGAACTGGCGCATCTGCCCGAGTCCGTCTCGCTCGCCATGGCGCGGCTGCTGCTGGCCGCCGGCGCCGATCCCGAACGGCGCGCGGCCGACGGCCAGACCGCGCTCGGCGCCGCGCTCGCGGCCGGGCGGGGTCGCCTCGCGCGGCTGTGGACGAGCGAGTTGTGGCGCTATCCCGGGCGCGCGCTGCTGCCGTCCGACCTGCCCGCCGCGGCGGCGCTGGGGGATCGCGCGGCGCTCGAGCGCCTGCTCGACATGGGCCTGCCGATGGAGGGACGCGACGCGCAGGGCTGCACCGCGCTCGTGCGCGCGGCCGGTGCCGGGCATACGGCGCTGGTCGACTGGCTGCTCGCGCGCGGCGCCGATCCCACCGCCGCCGCGAGCACCGGCGCGACCGCGCTGACCGCGGCGATCAGCGCCGGCCGCGGCGCCACGGTCGAGTGCCTGCTCGCGCGCGGCGTGCCGGTGAACGCCGCGCTGCCGGGCGGCGTGACCCCGCTGATGATCGCGGCCGCGCTCGGCGCGCAGGCCGACCTCGAGCGCCTGCTCGCGCACGGCGCGAACCTCAACCAGCGCGACGAGCAGGGCCAGGCGGCGCTGCACGCGGCCTGCCAGTTCGCGTTCTCCAGTCCCGAGCCCGATCCCTGCCGCCGTCTGCTCGAGGCGCTGCTCAGCGCCGGTGCCGAGATCGAGGCCCAGAGCCGTGCCGGCCAGACCCCGCTGCTGATCCTGCTCGGCGCACGCGCGGCCGCCGGCCACCCCTCGCCGCAGCGCGGGTTGACCGAACTGGTCGAACTCCTGCTCGCGCGCGGCGCCGATCCCGACGCCCAGGACCAGCGCGGCGTGGGCGTGCTGCACGCCGCCGCCATGCATGGGCTGGCCGAACCCTGCCGCAGCCTGCTGCGCGCCGGCGCCGATCCGAGCCTGCGCGACACCCTAGGCCGCACCGCCGCCGAGGTCGCGCTGATGCTCGGCTATGCCGACCTCGCCGCCGAGATCAAGCGCGCGGCCGGCGCGCGCGTGCGCGCGGTACAGTCCGGCAACTGACCCAAACCACGGATTCGAGCGAGGCCCGTCGATGCATGCCGTTGCCGCCCCCGACATTGCCGGTCCCGAGCTGTCGGTCGTGATCCCCTGCTACAACGAGAAGGCGACCCTGCGCCGCATCCTCGAGACCGTGCGCGCGAGCGGCGTGGCGTCCCAGGAACTGATCGTGGTCGACGACTGCTCGACCGACGGCTCGCGCGAACTGCTGCAGGGCGAGCTGCGCCCGCTGTTCGACACCCTGGTGCTGCACGAGGTGAACCGGGGCAAGGGCGCCGGGCTGCGCTCGGGCTTCGCGGCCGCGACGGGGAAGTACGTGATCGTGCAGGACGCCGACCTCGAGTACGACCCGCGCGAGTTCCCCAAGCTGCTCGAGCCGCTGCGCTCGGGCGACGCCGATGCGGTGTTCGGCAGCCGCTTCATCTCCGGCGAGTCGCGCCGCGTGCTGTTCTTCTGGCACTCGCTCGGCAACCAGTTCCTCACCCTCGCCAGCAACATCTTCTCCAACCTGAACCTGAGCGACATGGAGACCTGCTACAAGGTCTTCCGCCGCGAGATCATCCAGGGCATGCGCCTGCAGGAGGACCGCTTCGGGTTCGAGCCCGAGGTGACGGCGAAGCTCGCGCGCATCCCCGGCGTGCGCATCTACGAGGTCGGCATCAGCTACCACGGGCGCACCTACGCCGAGGGCAAGAAGATCGGCTGGAAGGACGGCGTGCGCGCGCTGTACTGCATCGTCAAGTACGGCCTGTTGCGCAGCACTTGAGCGCGCCGGCGGCCAACGGCGCGCACGACTACGCCGGGCGCGACCTGGAGGCGATGGCGTTCGCGCGCAACTACCACGGCTGGATCCGCGACCTGTTCGCGCCGCACGTGCGCGGCGACGTGGCGGAGGTCGGGGCGGGGGACGCGCGCTTCAGCACCCTGCTGCTCGAACTCGCGCCGCGCAGCCTGACCCTGTTCGAGCCCTCCGCCGACATGCATGCGCGACAGCGCACGTACCTGCCCGAGGCGGCGCCGGTCACCCGCCACCAGGCCACGTTCACCGACCTGGCCGACCGCCACGTCGCGGTCTTCGACACCATGGTGTACGTGAACGTGATGGAGCACATCGCGGACGACGACGGGGAACTCGCGCTGATCCACCGGGCTTTGCGGCCCGGCGGCACCCTGTGCCTGTTCGTGCCCGCGTTGCCCTGGCTGATGAGCGACTTCGACCGCTCCATCGGCCACCATCGACGCTACGTGCGCGCGGCGCTGCGCACGCAGGCGCGCTCGGCCGGGTTCGAACTCGTCCGCTCGCACTACCTCGACTTTCCCGGCGTGCTGCCGTGGTTCGTGATCATGCGGCTGATGCGCGGCCAGCTCACGCTCGCCAAGGTCGCCACCTACGATCGCTACGTCGTGCCCTGGATGCGGCGGATCGAAACCCTGCGCCCGCCGCCGTTCGGCAAGAACCTGATCCTGATCGCGCGCAAGCGGGACTAGGCCGCAGGCCCGGCGCAATGCCGGACGCGCGTGTTCGACGCGCGCGCCGGACGCCGGGACGGCGCCTCAGTTCGGCGGCGTGTTGATCGGCCCCGCGATCAGCGACACGCCCGCGGCGGCCGTGCCCTGGCCCGAGTTCGTGCCCTGCAGCACGGCGGTCGCGTTCGCGCCGTTGCCGACCAGTTCCATGGTCGAGCCGACCGCTTCGGTCAGCGCGATGTGGTCGGCGATCACGTCGCCGCCGGGGTCCCAGGTCGGCACGACGTTGCCCGTCACGTTCGCACGCGTCCGGTTGCAGGTCGTGCTGCACAGGGACCGCGCGAGGATCGCGCTGAGCGCCGTCGTCTGGTTCGGCGCGGCGACACCGGGATCCACGCTGTTGCCGCTGATGGTGAGATCGAGGCCGGCGGGTGCGGGGTTGCCGTTCGCGGCCTGGGCGAGGATGCCGCGGCCGGACGGGGTCTGGAACACGCTGTTGTTGCCGATCAGCACCGTGCCGACGGCCTGGCCGCTCACCTCCACGAAGATCCCGTGGGAGGTCGTGGAGCCGGCGTTGCCCACGGCGTTCGAGCCGCCGATGACGTTGTTCTCGATGCGGCCCTGGAGGGTGCCGGCCGCGCCGGTGCCGGTCGCGGAGATCGCGGGGCCGACCGCGCCGGTCATGGTCGTGTTGCCGCTGGCCTTGAACTGGAGGCTGCTGGTGTCGGCCTTGCGGATGTCGAGGTGGGTGAAATGGCCGGTGAAGGTGTTTCCGCTGATGACGAGGCCGGACGCCACGGCCGATCCCGCGGCATACACCGCGACGCCCGAGCCCGTGTTGCTGGCGAAGACGGAACTGCCCACGCTGAGCGCCGAGACGGTGGCGGTGCCGCCGGCCTGGAGCAGGAAACCGGTCCCGTTCGTATCCTGGATCCTGCTGTTCGAGATCGCGAGCGAGACCAACGCCCCGGTCGAATGATCCACGAACACGCCGCGCTGGTCGGCCGCCGCGTTGGCGCCCGCCACGTTCAGGCCGTTCCACGTCGAGGAGCCGGTCAGGCCGCCCGTGAGCCGGATGCCGCCTTCGCCGGCGGCATCGCCCGCGTCCTGGACCAGCACGCTGGTCAGGTTCAGTCCCTTGATCGCGCTGCCGGCGATCCCGTTGCCGCCGGGGTTGCGGATGCGCAGGCGGGTGAACGCGGTCGGCGCACCGACATTGGTGAGCGATACGGCATCGCCCGAGGTGTTCTGGATGTAGCCGCCGCTGCAGCCGCTCGCGTCGGCGATCGAGCAGTTGCCGCCGTTGCCCACGACCGACAACCCGCCGGTGGCGCCGGTGTTCGCCAGCACGATGCCGTTCACGGAACCGTCGCTGGAGAGTGCGCGGAAACTGAGCCCCGCCGCCCCGATGGTGGTGTTCTGCACCAGCAGGGTCGGACCCGGGACGGCCTGGTTCGCGCTCGACGGCGTGGCGATGCTGTTCACCGTGCCGGTTACCGCCAGCGTGCCGCCCGAGGTGGCGCTGACGCCCGCGCCGCCGGTGGAGTTCGTCACCTGCAGGCCGTTCGCGTTGCCGTTGATGGTGACCGTGCCGCCGAGCGCCTGGACCGAGTCCCTGGGCGTGGCGGAAGCGGTGTTGCTGACCAGCAGGCTGCCGCCCGCGCCGACGTTCAGCGTGGTCGAGGTGAGCCGCAGGCCCACGCCGGCGCTGCCGGTGTGGGTGATCTGTCCGCTCAGCGTGGCCGAGGTGACGTTGTTGAGCGTGACCGCCGCCGTGCTGCCGTTGCTGACCTGCAGGTTCGGGACGGTGAGCGAGCCGGCGAAGTTCGCCAGGGTCACGGGGGTCACGCCGCCCGACGCATTTAGCGAGGCGACCGAGATCGCGCCCGAGGATCCCGAGAGAATGGCGAGCGCCGAGGTATTGGTGGTGGTGAGCGTGCCGATCTCCACCGCCACGTTCGCGGCGGCGCCCGAGATGTCGGTGACCGCGGGCTGGGTCGTGGACAGGTCGATGCCACGCACGACGACGTTCGATGCCAGCGTCAGGCTGTTGCCGAGCACGGGTGCGGTGCCGGCGCCGATCGACAAGGTGCCCACGATCAGCTCGGCGCCGCTGCCGATCAGCGCCTGTCCGGGCTTCATCGCGAAGCCGCCCGTCGTCTGGCCCGTGCCCTGGTGCACGTAGACCACGTCGAAATCGACCGAGGCGGCGGCCGCCTGCGTCATGGTGGTGAACGGGCGATGCGAGCGCCCGTCGGAGGCGCCGCTCGCGCCGGCATAGGTGTTGTTGACGAACCAGGCGCGATCGCCCACGGCGATGTTGATCGTCGCGGTCGTGGACTGGCCGTTCGCCGTGGCGGTGTACACGTAGCTGTCCGGGCCGAGGTACCCCGCGTCCGGCGTGTAGGTGAACCTGCCGGCGGTGTCGAGGGTGATGGTGCCGTGCGCGGTCGCGGCGTTCGTCACCGCCGTGGTGGTGACCGCCACGTTCGCGCTGTCGTTCGCGAGCAGCGTGGTCGGGAACGACGTGAAGGGCGTGGTCGGCGTGGAGTGCCCGCCGACCACGAACTGCACGTTGCCCGTGGCCACGTAGGCGTCGTTCCCGAGCTTGGGCTTCACGTCGAAGTTCCGAACCAGGCTGCCCTGGCAGCCGCCGGAGTCCGTCGCGGTGATCGTGGCCGAGTAGGCGCCGACGGCGGTCGGCGTGCCCGAGACGATGCCGGTCGCGGGCGCGATCGAGAGACCCGGCGGCAGGCCCGTGGCCGACCAGGTGAGGGTGCCGTTGCCGCCGTTGTTGTTGAAATCAGCCGGCGCCAGCGCGGTGTTGTAGATGGGCGTCGGGCTGGGGCCGGTCACGCCGATCGCGGGGCAACTCGTCTCGCCCTCGTAGGAATCCCGGAACACCCGGTTGGGCACGGTCCGCTTCTGCACCTGCAGGCACCAGCGGTTGAGCGTGCCGCCATTGCCGGCCGTGAGGTCCTGCAGCGACAACCGCCAGGTGCCCTGGATCGGCCGGCCGGTGAAGGCCGACAGCGGCGCGGCGGTCTTCAGGGTGCCTCGGATGCTGGGGGCGCCGGCCGCGCACTGCGAAATCGCGGCCGTGCCCGAGCCATCGTCGTACAGCGCCACGGCGTCGCGACCCGTGCACGAGCCCGTGCCGTTCGGCTGGTTCGTCAGCAGGCCCACGGAGCCGGATTCGCCCACGCGCGAGAGCAGCACGACGAGATCGCCGATGCGGCCGTGGTTGACGTCCAGGAGGACGTTGAGGTCCTCGATCAGGTCGATGTCGGTGAGCACGAGGTCGTCGACCAGCGTGAAGGGCGTCGTCGGCAGCGCGAGGTTCGGCGCGCGGCAGATCATGCCCGTGGCCTCGTCGCGGATCGACTGCGTATCGAGCACGCCCTGGTACACGCGCACCTCGTCCACCAGTCCCTGGAACGGCTCGGCGGTGCCAAGCAGTGAATAGGCGCCGGTGGCCGCGGCCCACGAGGAGGTCTGCCCGACCTGGCGCTCGACGACATTGCCATTGAGGTAGAACGTCACGCCGGCCGCGCCGGACTTGGTCGCCGCCACGTGCTGCCAGGCGTTCGCGGTGATCGGCGTGGCCGTGGAGACGACATCCGTCACGCCATAGCCGGTGAGGATGAACCTGCCGCCGGCATCGGTCCCGAACCCCCAGCCGAAGGGGACGCCGAAGGCGCTGGAGAGCACGCGCTGGCGGTTCGCGATGCCGTCGGGCCGGATCCAGGCCATGACCGTGAAATCGTTGGTGAGCGCGCCGAGCTCGTTGTTGTTGCCGATGCGCCATTCGCCCGCGAGTGCGGATTGGCCGCCGTTCGCCCCATGCGTATTGCCGGCGAGCACGAGGCTGCCATATGTCGCGGCCGGGATCGGCGCGCCGCCATAGACCAGGCCCGTGCCGCTTTCGACGGCATCGCTGGGCGTGCCCGCGGAGTCGAAGCGGGTCGGTGCCAGGAATTCGCCGAAGGTGTAGTTCGCGAGCAGCGTGCCCGGCGAGCCGAGCGCACGCCGCAGGCCCTCGGCGTCGAGCGCGCCGTCGTACACGCGGATGTCGTCGGCCAGGCCGAGGAAGACCTCGCTCGCCCCCAGCGAGAGCAAGGTCCACGGATCGGTGGAGGCGGGCCACGCCACCGTCTCCGCCGGCACGTTCTGGAGCAGGGCGCCGTTCACGAAGAAGCTGATGCCGGTGACGCTCGACTTCGCCGCCGCGACGTGCACCCACGAACCGGCCGCGGCCGCGGGCGCCGCGGACACGACGTCGGTGACGCCCAGGCCGGTCAGGATCAGTCGCCCATCGGCCCCGTCGATGCCGAAGCTCCAACCGCCCGAACCTGAAAAGGTTCGACCGAGGATGCGCTGGCGCGTGGCCACGGTGGTCGGCCTGATCCAGGCCATGACCGTGAAATCGTTCGTGAGCGCGCCGAACTCGTTGTTCGCGGCCGTCTGCCAGGTGGCCGTGCCGCTGTTGCGTCCGCCGGTGGCCGCGAGCGCGGCGCTGCCCACGGTGAGCGTGCCGTAGGCGCCGCCGGGCACGGCGGGCGCGTTGTAGACGAGGCCGGCATCGACCGGCGCCAGAGCGGAGGTGTTCGTGCCCACCGAGTCGTTGCGCAGCGCCGGACCGGATTCGTCGAACGCGTAGCGCGCGATCAGCGTGGCGGCGCGCACGGCGTCGGTGCCGAGCAGTCCGAGCACCACGACCAGGGCGATCGCGATCGCGCCGGCCGGCATCGGGTTGGTCGCGGCATCGGTGCGGCGCGCGGATCCGGTCTGGGGCACTGCGTCCTCCTTCGATCATGTTGAGCGACCCCATGGGCGGGCCGCGTCGGGCGGGTGGATCCCGGATGCTATGCGAACTTCGATGATGGCCGCGCGACGGTAGCGAACACCCAAAACGCAGTTCAAGCTCGGCGGGTCGGCGCGATGCCGGGGCCTGGATCCGGGCTCGGCGGGGTTGAGCACGTCACATCCGCGTGCGATAACCCAGGCATGGGATTCTCCGGCTATCTCGGCAGTGCACTGGTGTTCCTGCTCGCCACGGTGGTGGCGGTGCCGCTGTTCACGCGGCTCAAGCTGGGCGCCGTGCTCGCCTATCTCGTCGCCGGCGCGCTGGTCGGACCGCACGCACTGGGGCTGATCCAGGCCGACCACGAGCAGCTCGCGGCGTCCGAACTCGGCGTCGTGCTGCTGCTGTTCCTGATCGGGCTCGAACTCTCGTTCCAGCGCCTCACGCTGATGCGCAAGGCGCTGTTCACGATCGGCGGGCTGCAGGTGGCGATCAGCGCCCTGCTGCTCGGCATCGCCGTGTGGCTGTCGGGGCAGACCGGGCGCACCGCGCTCGTGGCCGGCTTCGCGCTCGCGATGTCGTCCACGGCGGTGGGCGTGCAGCTGCTCGCCGAGCGCAAGGCCCTGGGCAGCCCGCACGGGCGCACCGTGCTCGCCGTGCTGCTGTTCCAGGACCTGGTCGCCGTGCCCGCGATCGCGCTGATCCCGCTGCTCGGCGACAACGGCGCGCAGATGGAGCTGCGCGGCGCCGCGATGGCGCTGCTGCACGTGCTGGGCGCGCTCGCCGGCGTGGTGTTCCTCGGGCGCGTGCTGACCCGGCCGGTGTTCCGCTACGTGGCCGCCACGCGCAGCCAGGAGGCGTTCACCGCCGCCACGCTGCTGATCGCGCTAGGCACCGCCGCGCTCACCGCCGCGGCCGGCCTCTCCATGGCGTTCGGCGCCTTCCTCGCCGGCGTGCTGCTGGCCGATTCGGAGTTCCGGCACGAGATCGAGGCCTCGATCGAACCGTTCAAGGGCCTGCTCCTGGGCCTGTTCTTCCTCGGCGTGGGGATGAGCGTGGACTGGCCGTTCGTGGCGCAGGAATCGGTGCGCGTGGTGGTCGGCGTCGTGGGCCTGCTGGGCGTCAAGTTCGCGCTGCTGTACGCGATCGGGCGGCGCGCGGCCCGGCTCGAGCACGACGACGCGCTGCGCATGTCGGCCGTGCTCGCGCAGGGCGGCGAGTTCGCCTTCGTGCTGCTCACGCTCGCCGCGGGTGAGCACCTGATGGAGCCCTCCGCGCGCGACCTGCTCACCGCCGTGGTCGTGGTTTCCATGGCGCTCACGCCGCTGCTGCTGCTCGCGGTCGAACGGCTGCCGGCGAGCGCGAGCCCGGTACCGGCCCAGCCCTACGACGACATCCCCCAGGACCAGCGCCCGCGCGTGATCGTGGCCGGCTTCGGCCGCTTCGGCCAGATCGTCTCGCGCATCCTGCGCGCCCAGCGCATCCCGTTCGTGGCGCTGGAACAGAACGCGCAGCAGGTGGAGACCTCGCGCCGCTTCGGCAGCGTCATCTACTACGGCGATCCCACGAAACCCGAGGTGCTGCGCGCCGCCGGCGCCGAGCACGCGAAGCATTTCGTGCTCGCCACCGACGATCCCGAGGCCAGCGTGCGCACCGCGCGCCTGGTGCGCCGGCTGTATCCGCACCTGAAGGTCTATGCGCGGGCGCGCAACCGCGCGCACGCCTACCGGCTGATGGACCTCAACGTGCACTACGTGGTGCGCGAGACGCTGCACTCGTCGCTGGTGATGAGCCAGCAGGTGCTCTCCGGCCTCGGCCTGGAGCCCGAGCAGGCGATCGAGCGCGTGGAGCGCTTCCGCCAGCACGACGAACGCATGCTCGCCGCCCAGCACCTGGTGTACGACGACGAGGCGAAGCTGGTGCAGAGCACGCACGAGTGGATCGCCGAGCTCGAGCAGCTGTTCGCCGAGGACGAGACGGGGCAGGCCTGAGCGCGAGCCGGTCCCGGTGCGCCGCCGCCGGTTACCATCGGCGTTTCCGTCCCGGAGCCACCCGATGCGCGCGAGCCGATCCGTCCCCCTGGTCCCGGTCCTCGCCGGCCTGCTCGCCGCCGCGTGCTGCGCCCCGGGCGCGGTCGCGGGACCGGTGTCCGACGCCTGGCTCGCCGCCGCACCCTCGGTCCGGGAGCCGGTGCGCGCCTGGCGACGCGACCTGCACCAGCACCCCGAGCTCGGCAACCACGAGACGCGCACGGCCGCGATCGTCGCGGCGCACCTGAAGAAGCTCGGGCTCGAGGTCGAGACCGGCATCGCGCACACCGGCGTGGTGGCCCTGGTCAAGGGCGGCCTCCCGGGCCCGCGCATCGCGCTGCGCGCCGACATGGACGCCCTGCCGGTCACCGAACAGACCGGCCTGCCGTTCGCGTCCAAGGCCACCGCGCAGTACGCAGGCGAGACGGTGGGCGTGATGCACGCGTGCGGACACGATGCGCACACGTCCATCCTGATGGGCATCGCGCAGCTGCTCGTGGACATGCGCGCGCAGATCCCGGGCGAGATCCTGCTGATCTTCCAGCCGGCCGAGGAGGGTGTGCCGCCGGGCGAGGAGGGCGGTGCGGTGATGATGCTGAAGGAGGGCCTGTTCAAGCGCTACCAGCCCGAGGCCGTGTTCGGCCTGCACGTATGGAGCACCGTGCCGGTGGGCTCGGTCGCCTATCGCAACGGACCGTTCCTGGCCTCCGCCGACCGCGTCGATATCGTGGTCAAGGGCCGGCAGACGCACGGCGCCAAGCCGTGGGGCGGTGTCGATCCGGTGGTGGCCTCCAGCGCCATCGTGGGGGCGTTGCAGACCCTGGTGAGCCGTGAGCAGGACCTCACCGATACCCCGGCCGTGGTCTCGATCGGCCAGATCAAGGGCGGCATCCGCTTCAACATCATCCCCGACGACGTGCGCCTGTCGGGCACCATCCGCACGTTCACGCCCGAGGCGCGCGACCGCTTCGGCGCACGCGTCGAGGCCATGGCGAAGGACGTCGCGCGCGCGTATCGCGCGGATGCGCAGACGTCCATCCTCCGGTTCGCGCCGGTCACGCGCAACGATCCCGCACTCACCGCGCGCGTGCTGCCCAGTCTCGCGCGCGCGACCGGCGACCCCGCCCGCGTGCTGGTCGTCCCCGCGCAGACGTGGTCCGAGGACTTCGGCGCGTTCGCGAACGAGGTGCCCGGCTTCTTCTTCCTGCTCGGCAGCACGCCGGCGGACAGCGATCCGTTGCTCGCGCCGGCGAACCATTCGCCGAAATTCTTCCTGGACGAGGGTGCGCTCGAGCTCGGCGTGCGCGCGCTCGGGGCCGTGGCGCTCGACTACCTGGAAAGCGCGCCGCGCAAGCCCTGAGTGGGCGGGCCAGGCGTGGGGATAGGGCGTTGGCGCGTCTCGTCCTTGAGACGCACCAACGCTTCGGGGAGCGATGTCGGAGGCGGGGGAGGGGCGGCTGGGGCTCAGGCCGCCGCCAGGTACCACTCCCATTCGTGCACCGAGGCGATGCGCAACCGGTCGTGGCGCACCCAGGGATCGTTCTTGAGGCACTCGTAGACCGATTCGCGGTTCGGCGCGGTGATTACCAGCACCACCTTGCCCGGCACCTGCGTCAGCGGACCGCCGAACAGCACGCGACCGGTGGCGAACAGCGAATCCATGAACGCCGTGTGCGCGGCCCAATCCGGCTGCTGCTTGAACTCGCGGTTGCGCTGCCAGGCCATGCCGGGCTCGCGGATCACCAGGAAGACGGTCTTGGCATCGGAAACCATGGGTCGTTCCATGAGCAGCGCCCTACGAAGACCAGTGTAGGGCGCGCCAGGAGGCCGCAACGTCGCGCTTGTTGCGCGTTCGGGCCTGCGCGGCGGTCTGTTAACCTTCACGCTTTCCACCGCAGGGGCGCGACGCCCCGACTCCAGGGAGCACACCATGGCCGAACCCACGCTCGCGATCCCCGCCGGCGGCGCCAAGATCACCATCGCGAACGGCACGCTGACGGTGCCGAACAACCCCATCATCCCCTTCATCGAGGGTGACGGCACCGGTGCCGACATCTGGCGCGCCTCGGTGCGCGTGTTCGATGCCGCGGTCGAGAAGTGCTATGGCGGCCAGCGCAAGATCCACTGGATGGAGGTCTACGCCGGCGAGAAGGCGAACAACCAGTTCGGCACCTGGCTGCCCGAGACGACCGTGCAGGCCTGCCGCGACTACCTGGTCTCGATCAAGGGCCCGCTCACCACGCCCGTCGGCGGCGGCATCCGCTCGCTGAACGTGGCGCTGCGCCAGATGCTGGACCTCTACGTGTGCCTGCGCCCCGTGCGCTGGTTCAAGGGCGTGCCTTCCCCGGTCAAGCATCCGGAAAAGGTCGACATGGTGATCTTCCGCGAGAACACCGAGGACATCTACGCCGGCATCGAGTTCGAGGCCGGCACCGAGAACAACCGCAAGGTGCTCGATTTCCTCAAGACGAACTTCCCCAAGGAGTACGGCAAGATCCGCTTCCCGGACTTCTGCGGCATCGGCATCAAGCCCGTGTCCAAGGACGGCACCGAGCGCCTCGTGCGCTCCGCCCTGCAGTACGCGATCGCGTTCAAGCGCAAGTCGCTGACGATCGTGCACAAGGGCAACATCATGAAGTTCACCGAGGGCGCGTTCCGCACCTGGGCGTACAAGCTGGCCGAGTCCGAATTCGGCGACCAGGTCTACACCTGGGACCAGTGGGAACGCACCAAGGCCGCGCAGGGCGAAGCGGCGGCGCAGGCCGAGCAGAAGGCCGCGATCGCGGCGGGCAAGGTCATCGTGAAGGACTCGATCGCCGACATCACGCTGCAGCAGGTGCTGACCCGTCCCGACGAGTTCGACGTGCTCGCCACGTGCAACCTCAATGGCGATTACCTCTCCGACGCGCTCGCCGCGCAGGTCGGCGGCATCGGCATCGCGCCGGGCGGCAACATCAACTACCTGACCGGCCACGCCGTATTCGAAGCCACGCACGGCACCGCGCCGAAGTACGCGGGCCTCGACAAGGTGAACCCGGGTTCGGTCGTGCTCTCGGGCGAGATGATGCTGCGCTACATGGGCTGGACCGAAGCCGCGGACGCGCTCATCGCGGCCATGGACAAGGCCATCGCCTCCAAGCGCGTGACCTATGATTTCGCGCGCCTGATGGAAGGTGCCACCGAGATCAAGTGCTCGGAATTCGCCGACGAACTGATCAAGGGCCTCTGAGCGCATCGGATCGCGTGGCGCCGGCACGCGCCAAGGCCGGCGGGCAGGAGCGGCAGGCCGAGGCCGCAGGCCTGTCGTGACGGCGCCCGCGCCCGTTCGATGAATGGGCGCCGGGCTTCGCGGGCGGCCGTGCGGCGCCTGTGCACGGGTTCGCAGGCGACGTCGTTCGCGGCCGACCGCTGATGTCCGCCCAGGTGCCCGTGCCCGGCCATCGGTACGTCCCCGAGATCGACGCGCTGCGGGCGATCGCCGTACTCGCCGTGATGGCGTTCCACCTGGATCCGGACTGGATCCCCGGTGGCTACACCGGCGTCGACGTGTTCTTCGTGATCTCGGGCTACGTGGTCACGGCGTCGATGACGCGCGACCTGGCACCGGGACTGGCGCGCTTCGCGCTCGCGTTCTATGCGCGCCGCGTCATCCGCATCCTCCCCGCGCTGCTGGTCATGCTGCTCGCCACGACCGCCGCGACCGTCGGCTTCGTGCCCGACACGCATCTCACGACCACGATCCGGGACACCGCCGTCGCCGCGATCGTCGGCCTGAGCAACTGGCAGCTCGAGCAATCCGCCGGGGCGTACTTCGCGCCGGCGACGGAGTTCAATCCGTTCGCCCACACCTGGTCGTTGGGCGTCGAGGAACAGTTCTACCTGGTGTTCCCGCTCGCGCTGTACGCCTGCACCGCACTCGACCGACACCTGCGTTCCCGCGTCCGTGCCGGTCTGCTGCTGCTCACGGTCCTGATCGGCCTCTCGATCGCGTGGAGCGCGGCGGAAAGCGGGGCAGGCGCGAACCGGGCCTTCTACCTCCTGCCCGGCAGGTTCTGGGAATTGGCCCTGGGCGCGCTCCTGTTCCTGTGCCATCGCGAGGGATGGCTGGTGGCGCGCGCCGGATCGACGCCGGACCGCATGCTCGCGTTCCCGTTGTGCGTGATCGCCTTGGGGTTGTGGAGTTCGGACGCCCGGGCGTTCCCCATGCCTTGGGCGATGGTCCCGGTGGCGGGCACGCTGGCCGTGTTGTGCATCGTGGCCGCACCGAACGACGCACCCCGTGGGTGGCGCCGACTCCTGCGAGCGCGTCCGCTGGTATGGATCGGGCTGCTGTCCTATTCGCTGTACCTGTGGCATTGGCCCGTGTACGTCCTGATGCGCTGGACCACCGGCCTCGAGCGCATCGGACAGTACGCCTTCGCACTCGCGCTCACCGGTGCGCTGGCCACCGGCAGCTACCTGCTGGTCGAACGCAGGGTGCGCCGGAGCAGTCGCGTCCGCGGCCTGCGGCGGGGCGCGGTCGTCGCGGGTGGTCTGGTGCTCGCGTCGGCCACCTACGGACTCCTCGACTGGGCCTTCGACAACCGGTCCCGGCTGTCGCAAAGCGTCGTGACCCGGAGGCCGGAGGCCTGGTGGTCGGGACCCTGGCGGCCCGGGGAGGGCGATCCCGCGCCGAACTGCGGCGTGTCGGTCAGTGGGGCGCCGCGCGACGGCGGCACCACCACGACCTATCGCCACCGCGGCTGCTCGCGTGGGCGCATCGCCGCCACGCTCTACGTCGTGGGCGATTCGCACGCGGCCTCGCTCGGCACGCTGTATTCACGGCTGGTCCAGGAAACCGGGATCGACGTCGTGCGCTACGAGCGCCCCGGTTGCGGCGTGCTCACCCTGCTGGCGCCCTCCGAACCGCGATGCGAGGCGTTGCTGTCGGGCAGCCTGGCGGATATCGCGGCGCGTGCCGGCGCAAGCGACCTGGTCCTGCTTCCCTCGCTGCGCGTCAAGCGATTGGGTACCCATTGGACCCATCCGCCGATGGACGACGCGCTCGCGGCCATGACCACGCCCACCGCCGTCGCCGAACGCCGCCAGGCGTTGGACGAAGCCCGTCGCGTCGTGCCCCTGCTGCTGGCCACGCGCGCCCGCGTGGTCATCACCGCGCCGCTGCCCGTGTTCGGCGCCCCGGCGTTCCGCTGTGCGGACGCGTTCAACGCCCGCAATCCGGTTTGCGCCGCGGGATCGACGCTGGAACGAACCGTGCTCGAGCGCCACCGCGCCCCGGTGGTCGAATCGCTGCGCGTACTCGCGCGCGAGTTCCCCGCGCTGGAAGTGTGGGATCCTTTTCCGATCCTGTGTCCGGGCGCGGTGTGCGAGGCGATGCACGGCGAGTCGCCGATCTTCACCGACGGCGACCACCTGGGCCCCTACGGCAACATGCTGTTGTACGCCGATGCCGTCCAACTCCTGGCAGGACGCCGACCATGGCCTTGACCCCGTTTCTCGCACGCCGTCCGCGCACGTCCGCATGACGCGCCAGAACGCCTCGGTGATCGGCGTGTTGGCGGGATTCGCCGTGCTCGCGCTGTTCCCGCTGCCGTTCTGGTACGGGTTGGGCGTGCGGGGGTGGGACGCGGGTTGGCAGGTGGCGCTGATCGCGGGGGTCGCATCCGGCATCGCGCTGCTCGCGGTGTTCGTGGTGGTGCGCGTGCAGAACGCGCTGGCCCCCAGGCCGCCGGCGCACGGCGGCATCGGTCCCTCGCGCGAGGAACTCGCGACGCTGCACGTCGAGGACCTCGCGCGCATCGAGGCCGACCCTGCGCTTTCACACTGGCTGCCGCTGGCGCGGCGCATGGCGCGCTTCGACGAGCGTGCGCTCGCACGGTACGAAAGCCGGTACCGCGAACTGCTCGCCCACCCGGGGCGCCGGATCCATGCCCAGAAGCTGTTGAACGGCGACTGGGTGGGCGATGCGGAGATCGACTACCTCGAACATCCGTCGCGGCTCGTCACCTGCGTGCACCTGCAGCCGATCGAACGCGACCTGCGCACGGCGGGCATCCGCGCGTTCCCGATCGACGCCGGCCGCAGCCTGTGGAGCGCGGCGAACCTGGACCTGCGCGCGCTGCGCACCCGCCATGCGCTGCCCGAATGCGTGCGCGAGCGCCACGAGGCCGATCGCATGCATGATCCCGGTCGCTTGTTCATCGAGTGCACGACCTGCCAGTCCGAGATCGAGAGCGGCGGCCCCAAGCGCTTCCCACCCCGCCCCGCCTCGTAACCTCGTAGGCCGGAGTGCGCGCACCGCGCGCTCTCCGGCGCTTTCGTCGGCGGGCATTCGACGGCCCGGCTCAATGCCAAGACCGCGGAGAGCGCCTGCGGCGCACTCCGCGCTACGAGGTCAGCATGCGGGCCGCTTCGCGTCCGGCTGCGTCACGATCCACACGCCCGCGAGCACGATCGCGGTGCCGGCCAGCTGCAGCAGCGTGACCGGCTCGCCCAGCAGCCACCACCCCAGGAAAACGAGCGACACAGGGCCGAGCACGCCGATCTGCGCGACCGGGCCCGCGCCCACGCGCGAGATCGCGACCATGGTGGCGAACACCGGCAGCACGGTGCAGAACACCGCGTTCAACCCCGAGAGCCCGTACACGGGCATCGGCTGCACCAGCGCCGACCACGGCCGCGTCGCGCCGAACTGCACGAGCGTCGCCGCGGTCGACACGCACATGGCATAGGCGACCAGGCGCAGGCTGCCCACGCGCCGCACCAGTTCGCCCGAGAGCGCGAGGTAGAAGGCGTAGGAAATTGCGGCGCCGAACACCAGCGCGCTGCCCAGCACGAGGTGCGGGCCGGTCAGGCGCAGGTTCTCGAGGAACACGAGCACGAGGCCGAGGTAGCACACGGCCATCGCCCGCCATTGCCGACGCGTGACGGTGCGCCCGAACAGCACCAGCCCGAACACCAGCACCAGGGTGGGACCGAGGAACAGGATCAGGCGCTCGAGCGAGGCGGTGACGTACTGGAGTCCGAGGAAGTCGAGGTAGCTCGCGAACCAGTAGCCGGTGAGCCCGAGCAGCACGACCTGCAGGCGTTCCCGCAGCGTCAGGCGGTCGCCGCGGGCCGAGGCGCGCCGCGTCTCGAGCACCGCCACGGTCGCGAACACCGGCACCGACATCAGCATGCGCAAGGCCATCAGGGTGATGGCATCGATGCCGTACCGGTACAGGAACTTCGCCAGGATGGCCTTGGCCGAGAACAGGATGGCGGCCGCGCCCGCGATCGCATAGCCGGCGAGCGGCGCGGGCGCGGGGTGGGCCGGCGACGCGGGGAGGGCTGACGTGGACATCAGGCGCCGACCTTGCCTGCTGCGCTGCGGGAACTCAAGGCGCGCACCTGCGGTAAGGTCGCGGCTCGAAACGCGCCGGCGACGATCCGGCACCGCGTTTCAGAAGCGTTGCACGCCGTGTCCGACCGGCCGAACGGTCGCGCGCCCGTGCCACGCTCGACCCAACGCACAAGGACCCGTCGCAGTGCCCATCTTCCCGCCTGTCCCGGAGAACGAGCGCGAACGCCTTGCCGCGTTGCGCGCGCTGGGCGTGCTGGACACGCCGATGGAGCCGGTCTACCAGGCGCTGGTGGAACTCGCCGCCGCGACCTGCGCCACGCCCATGGCCATGATCAGCCTGATCGATGCGCACCGGCAGTGGTTCAAGGCCCATGTGGGGGCAGGCTCGGTGGAGGAGCCGCGCGACATCACCTTCTGCGCGCACGCGATCACCGAACCCGGGTTCATGGAGGTGTCCGATGCGCGCCTCGATGCGCGCTTCCACGACAACCCGCTCGTGCTCGGCGCGCCGCACATCCGTTTCTACGCCGGTGCCCAGATCGTGGATGCGAACGGATACGCGCTCGGCACCGTCTGCGTGATCGATCGCGAACCGCGCCGGCTGGACGACACCCAGCGCGCCGTGCTGCGCCGTCTCGCCACCGTGGTGACGTCGCTGTTCGACGCCACCGCGCGCCTGCGCGAGAGCGAGCGGCGCGTCGCCGACATCGCGGAGAACGTGCCCGCCGCGATCGGCTACGCCGACCGGGACGAACGCCTGCGATTCGCCAACCGGGAACTGCTGCGCTTCCTGCAGCGGCCGGCAGACCGGGTCGTGGGCGCCGACCTACGGGAGCTGTTCGGTAGCGAGTACGACACCCGCGCGCCGTACGTGCACGCCGCCCTCGCCGGTCAACGCGTGCAGTACGAGCGCGACGTGGAGCTCGACGGCGTCGTACACCACCTCGAGACGCGGTATGCCCCCGACCTGGACGAGCACGGTGTCGCGCGCGGGTTCTACGGCGTGACCGTGGACGTCTCCCGGCTCAAGAAGGCCGAGCGGCGCCTGGCCGAGAGCGAGGCGCGGCTGCGCACCATCACCGACAACCTGCCCGCGCTGATCTGCCTGATCGATCGCGAGGGCCGCTACGTGTTCAACAACCTCACCTTCGAGCACTGGCTCCGGCGTCCGCGCAGCGAGATCACCGGACGGCTGGTCTCGGAGGTCCATGGCGAGCGCCTGTGGCGCATGATCGAGCCGCGCCTCGCGCGCGCGTTCACCGGCGAACGGGTGACCTTCGAGTACGACGTCGAGTACGACGACGGCGTGCGCTACCTGCGCGGCACCTACGTGCCCGCGCGCGACGAGCAGCGCCGCATCACCGGCGTGTACAGCCTGATCCAGGACGCGACGGAACTGTGGCGCTCGGAACAGCAGCTGCGCCAGCTCGCCGAGTTCGACACGCTCACCGGACTGGCGAACCGCCACCACCTCATGCAGCAGCTGGGCGCGCGCCTGAGGCAGTGCGAGGCCGACGGCGGCGGCCTCGCCGTGCTCTACCTCGACGTGGACCGCTTCAAGGCGATCAACGACGGGCTGGGGCACCTGGGCGGGGACCTGGTGTTGTGCGAGTTCGCGCAACGGCTGAGCGCATGCGTGCGCACCGGGGACCTGGTCGCCCGCCTGGCCGGGGACGAGTTCGTGATCGTGCTGTAGGCGCGCGATGCGGACGAGCGGGCCGAGCAGGCCGCGCAGGCCGTCGTGGCGTCGATGCACGCGCGCTTCTCCGTGTTCGACCGCGAACTCGGCGTCACCACGAGCATCGGCATCGCGGTGCGCCGCCCCGGGGAAACCGACCCCGGTGTGCTGTTGCGGCGCGCCGACCACGGCCTGTACCAGGCGAAGGCGGCGGGCCGCAACGGCTACGCGGTCGGCGCGTACTGACGCGCCGACCGCCGTCGCGTCAGCGGACCTGGCGCACCACCGGCGCCACCACCGCGACCGCCGCCGCCGTCCGCGCGATCCCGCGGCGCGGCCAGCGCAGCTTCTCAAACACCAGCGCGACCGAGAACAGCACGAGCCCGCCGCCGATGATGTCGTTCGTGGTGATCGACTCGTCCAGCAGGCCCACGCCCCAGAGCATGGCGAACACGGGCACGAGCAGCGTCACGGTGGTGGCGCGCTCGGGGCCGGCGTCGCGCAGCAGGCCGAAGTAGAGCGCGTACGCGAGGCCCGTGCAGACCAGCCCGACCAGCGCGAGCGACACCAGCGCGGGCACGGTCGGCTGCGCGGTGCCGATGTCCAGGATCGACAGTGGCGCGAGCATCACGGTCGAGGCGAGCAGCGTGCCGGTCGCGACCACGAGTGGATCGGAACCGGGGAAGCGGGTGCGCGTCTGCAGCGACGCCACGGCGTACAGCAGGCCCGCAAGCAGGCCGCCGGCGAACGCGAGACCGGTCGCGGTGGTCAGCTCCACCACGCCGAATCCCGCGATCAGGCCCACGCCGACCACACCCACGGCCACGCCGAGCAGCTTCGAGACGCTGGGTTTCGCGCCGGCCTGCCAACCGATCAGCACGGTGAATAGCGGCGTGGTGGCGTTCAGGATGGCCGAGTAGCCGGCCGGCAGGTGCGGCGCGGCGTGCGCGAACAGCCAGAACGGGACCGCGGAGTTGAGCGCGCCCAGGATCGCGTAGTCGCGCCAGCGCGCGCGCCAGTCTAGCGAACGCTTGAGCACGGAAAGCAGGAGCACCATGGCGCCGGCCGCGAGCGCGAGGCGCCCGAACGCGACCATGTTCGCGCCGAGCGCGGGCACGGCGACGCGCTGCAGGGCGAACGAGCCGCCCCAGATCGCGCCGAGCAGGGTGAGACGGATGACGATGGATGCATTCATGTCGCAACTCCGATCTTGCATAAATGAGCCGCCAGGCGGCCGGGAAATCTTGCGTGTCGCGGGGTGCCGGTCCCAGGTCCATTCACCCGAATCACCGGGGAACCACCGGACGCCCGTCCGCGGGTTCCCGGCGTCCTTCTGGACCGGATGACCGTGTTGCCGATGTCGCGGGAATGACGTGCGATCGGGACCCCCGCCCAGGATCAGGTGTGGGCGAGGGGCGCATGCGAGGCGCCGGCGTCGCGCCGACCGTCGCGGCCCGGCTCGATCGTGATCTGCCGGGGTGGCGCGCTTTCCGGTTCGTTCCGGAGCAGCGCGTCGGGGATGGCCGCAACCAACGCCTGCGGGGTGGCGAAGTATCCGTGCATGAACATGAGGCCGAGCGACTGGGATGCCATGGCTGTGCTCCTGGGCGTGGACCGGACCGCGGGGCGGTTGCGCCGCACTTGCTTCCGTCTTCTATGGCGCACAAGATAGGTGCTATGCAGCACCTGAAAAAGCGACTCTTTTGCAAGCTCGGCTTGAGTAATCCTCAAGTCTCGTACATGCCCGGGACGGCCGCGTGAGCCGTGCTCCACTTGCCGGCCTGCAGGCCTTCGTGGTGGCCGCGCGCGTAGGCAACCTCACGCGCGCGGCCGCGCAGTTGCACCTCACCGTGAGCGCGCTCAGCCACCAGCTCAAGCACCTCGAGGAGCGCCTGGGTCGGCGCCTGTTCGAGCGCGGGCCGCGTGGGGTGAAACTCACACCCGAGGGCCAGCGCCTGGTGGATACCGTGGGTCCGCACGTGGAGGGCATCGAGCGCGCGCTCGCGAACCTGCGCGTGCGCGCGGCCGACGCGCTCACGCTCAGCGTGCTGCCCTCGATGGCGTCGAGCTGGCTGATCCCGCGCCTGGGCGCCTTCGCCGCGCGCCATCCCGAGGTGCAGATCAGCCTGCAGTCGAACGTGAGCGTGGTGGACTTCGATGCCGAGCCGGTCGACGCCGCCGTCCGCTTCGGTCCCGGCGGCTGGCCGCACGTGCAGGCAGACCACCTGTTCGACGACTGGCTCACGCCGGTCGCGAGCCCCGAACTGCTCGAGCGGTTGGGCACACCCACCCTCGAGCGCCTGGGCGACTGGCCCCTGCTCGGCGATCCCAGCGACCGCTGGCGCGTCTGGTTCGAGCGCTACGGCGGAACCCTGCCCAGGCGCTACGTGGTGAGCTTCAGCGATTCGGAGATGCTGCTGCGCGCGGCCGCCGAGGGCATGGGCATCGCACTCGGCCGCATGACGCTGGCGCAGGCGCTGCTCGACGCGGGTCGCCTGGTGACGCTGACCGACCGCCGGCTCAAGTCGGATTTCTCCCATTACCTGGTCTATCCGTCCCGATCCGTCCACCACGCCGGGCTGGTGTCGTTTCGCGCCTGGCTGCTCGACCAGGCCCGGGAATATGCGCTGCGCGTTGATGCCCAGGAGGAAGCACAGGGCGATGGGGTCCCGGCCGTGATCTCGCTGGCGCGATCCGCGAGCGCGCGCCCGGCCGACGGCAGGCACGGGCGCCGGGGCACTTGAAGCGCGGGATTCACGCGGACTTCACGCAACATTGCGTTTTATTGACGGTTGAAGGGGAGTAGCTCCCGTCACCGCCACCGTGGCCGTCAGCACGGGTGCCTCATGCACCCCGGCCCGGAGGGCAGGATCCGAGGATCCTGCGAGCGAGACCTTCGCCGACGTTCGCAACGGCGAAGGTACGTGCATGTCCATGCCCGAACTTCGTGGTTGTCCCGACAGTTCCACGGAGAGGCAGCATGACCACCATCGGTACCCCCGAGATCTGGGCGGGATTCGCCCTGCTCATCCTCGTCGCCCTCGCAGTGGACTTCCTGGTGCTGCGCCACGGAGGCGCGCACAAGGTGAGCTTCGGCGAGGCGCTGGGCTGGAGCGTGGGCTGGGTCGCGCTCGCGCTCGCCTTCAACGCGGCGCTGTGGTGGTACCTGCACGGGCAGTCGGGCAGCGAAGTGGCCGATCGCGTCGCGCTCGAGTTCCTCACCGGCTACCTGGTGGAGAAGGCGCTCGCGGTCGACAACCTGTTCGTGTTCCTCATGCTGTTCACCTACTTCTCCGTGCCGGCCGAGCAGCAGCAGCGCGTGCTGATCCTCGGCGTGCTCGGCGCCATCGTGCTGCGCGCGATCATGATCTTCGCCGGCGCCCTGCTGATCGCGCGCTTCCACTGGCTGCTGTACGGGTTCGGACTGTTCCTGCTGGTCACCGGGATCAAGATGCTGGTCGCGGCCGGGCATGCGCCCGACCTCGAGCGCAATCCCGTGCTGGTGTGGATGCGCAACCACCTGCCGCTCACCGAGGTCTTCCACGGCAACAGGCTGGTGGTGCGCGAGGACGGCCTGCGCCGCTACACGCCGCTGTTCGTGGTGGCGGTGCTGATCGCCGTCACCGACGTGATCTTCGCCGTGGACTCCATCCCGGCGATCTTCGCCATCACCACCGACAGCTTCGTGGTGCTCAGCTCCAACGTGTTCGCCGTGCTCGGCCTGCGCGCGCTCTACTTCCTGCTCGCCGGCATGGCCGAACGCTTCCACCTGCTCGTGTACGGCCTAGCCGCCGTGCTGATCTTCATCGGCACGAAGATGCTCATCGCCGGCGTGTTCCACATCCCCGTCGTGCTCTCGCTGCTGGTCGTGGCTGGCCTGATCACCGTCTCGGTCGTGGCGAGCCTGATGATCCCGCCGCCGCGGGAGCCGCGCGCGATCGTGTAGGCGGTGCAGGGCGGAACCCGCAGGGGTTCCGCCGCAATCCGCGGAAACGCTCGGCGAAAAAGCGACGCGTTGACGCTCTGGCGACAGGTAACCGCGGACTGCTACGGCGCCGCGCGGATCTCGATGAAGCGCAGGAACTCCGCGCGCGTCCTCGCGTCCTCGCGGAACTCGCCGAGCATCTTGGAGGTGACCATGGACACGCCGCGCTTGTGGATGCCGCGCGTGGTCATGCACTCGTGCGAGGCCTCGATCACCACGCCCACGCCCTTGGGCTTGAGCACATGCTGGATGCAGCGCGCGATCTGCGCGGTCATCTTCTCCTGCACCTGGAAGCGGCGCGCGTAGGCTTCCACCACGCGCGCGAGCTTGCTGATGCCCACGACCTTGCCGTCGGGGAGATACCCCACGTGCGCGCGCCCGATGATCGGCGCCATGTGGTGTTCGCAGTGGCTTTCGAACTGGATGTCGCGCAGCACGATCATCTCGTCGTAGCCGGCCACCTCCTCGAAGGTGCGTGCAAGGTAGCGCTCGGGATCCATGGCGTAGCCGGAGAACCAGTCCCGGTACGCATCGACCACGCGCTTGGGCGTGTCGATCAGCCCCTCGCGTTCGGGGTTCTCGCCGGCCCAGCCCAGCAGCACGCGCACGGCGGCCTCGGCGGCCTCGCGGGTGACGGTGATTTTCTTCCTGCGCGTGGCCACGGCGGCATCCCGAAACTGGCGCACGGCGCGCCGGGAGCGCAATTGTAGGCGCTGCCACCGTCCGCGAACGATGAAAGCCCCGCGCAGGCGGCGTGAAGGGATAGAATCCGCGCCCCATGCTCAGCTTCTCCGACGTCTCCCTCGCGCGCGGGCCGCGCACCCTGCTGTCGAACGTCAACTTCGCGGTCTACGCGGGCTATCGCGTGGGCGTGGTGGGGCGCAACGGCACGGGCAAGTCCAGCCTGTTCCAGCTCGTCACCGGCGAACTGGGGCCCGATCGCGGCAACGTCTCGCTGCCCAAGCAGCTGGTGATGGCGAGCGTGGCGCAGGAAACGCCGGCGAGCCCGCAGGCCGCGCTCGAGTACGCGCTCGACGGCGACACCGAATTGCGCAAGGTCGAGGCCGAGCTGGCCGCGGCCGAGGACGCGCACGATGCCGACGGCATCGGCCACGGCCACGAGCGCCTGCACGCGATCGGCGGCTACTCGGCGCGCGCGCGCGCGGCGAAGCTGCTGCACGGCCTGGGCTTCGAGGCCGCCGACCAGCTGCGTCCGGTGGCGGAGTTCTCCGGCGGCTGGCGCATGCGGCTGAACCTCGCGCACGCGCTGCTCTGCCGCTCCGACCTGCTGCTGCTCGACGAGCCGACGAACCACCTCGACCTCGACACCGTCCTGTGGCTGGAATCGTGGCTGACCGCGTACGAGGGCACCATGCTGGTGATCTCGCACGACCGCGACTTCCTCGACGCGGTGACCACGCACACCCTGCACCTGGCCGAAGGCACGGCCACGCTCTACACGGGCAACTACTCGCAGTTCGAGCGCCTGCGCGCCGAGCGGCTCGCGCAGCAGTCGGCGACGCGCACCCAGCAGATCCGCCAGGTCGCGCACCTGCAGTCCTTCGTCGACCGCTTCGGCGCCTCGGCGGCCAAGGCGCGCCAGGCGCAGGCGCGCGTGAAGATGATCGAGCGCATCAAGATCGCCGCGCCCGCACATGCGGATGCCGAATTCGAGTTCGAGATCCCCACGCCCGACCGCCTGCCCGAACCGCTGATCTCGCTGAACGACGCCGCCGTGGGCTACGGCGAGCGCATCGTGCTCAAGGGCATCAAGATGACGCTCTCGCCGGGCGACCGCATCGGCCTGCTCGGCCCCAACGGCGCGGGCAAGTCCACGCTCACGCGATTGCTCGCGGGCGAACTCGAGGCGCGCTCGGGCGCGGCGACGCGGCATCCCTACCTGAAGGTCGGCTACTTCGCGCAGCACCAGCTCGAGCAGCTCGACATGGCGGCCTCGCCGATCGAGCACTTCCGCCGCCTCGACGGCGGCGCGAGCGAGCAGGCGCTGCGCACCTACCTCGGCGGCTTCCATTTCAAGGGCGATCGCGTGTTCGAGGCCGTCGCCCCGTTCTCCGGCGGAGAGAAGGCGCGCCTTGCGCTCGCGCTGGTGGTGTACCGCAAGCCGAACCTGCTGCTGCTCGACGAGCCCACGAACCACCTTGATCTCGACCTGCGCCACGCCGTGGAGATCGCGCTTCAGGACTTCCCCGGCGCGCTCGTGCTGGTGACGCACGACCGGCACCTGGTCGAGTCCACGTGCGACACGCTGTGGCGGGTCTCCGACGGCCAGGTCGTGCCCTTCGACGGCGACCTCGACGACTACGCGCGCTGGCTCTCCCAGCGCGAGCGCGAGTACGCGCGGCGCGTGGACAAGGAAGGCGTGCCGGCGGTGGAGGCGAAGGCGTCGGTTCCGGTCGTCGCCGCATCCGTGGCCGCGCCTGCGCCGACCCGCACCGTCACACCGGCCCGCCCCGCCGAATCGGCGCCGAAGAACCCCGGACGCGACCAGCGCCGCAGCGCCGCCGACCAGCGAGCCGCGGAGAAGCCGCTGCGCGAGGCGCTCAAGCGCGCCGAGCTTGGCCTGACGCGGGTGCAGGAGAAGCTCGAGGAAATCGAAGCCAAGCTCCAGGATACGACCCTCTACGAGGGCACCCGCCGCGACCAGCTCGCCGACCTCCTGCGCGAGCAGGCGCAACTGAAGGAACGCCACGCGGAAGCCGAGGAAACGTGGCTGGCCGCGGCGAGTGCGCTGGAGTCCGCGACGGCGCCATAATCTCCTGCGCAGCGCTTCGTCCCCTTTGTAGGAGCGCGCTTCAGCGCGCGATCTTTTCGCCAAGTCTCCCGCGCCGTACAAACCGCCGGTCGCAACTCAGAAATCTCCTACCGAAATCCCAGCGTTCTCCCGACGCCCGCTCGTTCGTCACGCGCCATTCTGCGCACCATGAACGACACCCCCACCCTTTCCGGACATTGCGCGCTGCGCCTGGGCCGCCACAGCGAACCCGGCCGCGTCTACCTCGTCACCACCACGGCGGTCGGTCGCCATCCCTGGTTCACGGAACCAGACGCGGCATTCGCCTGCGCACGCGCGTCGGTGTCATCGGAGGTCTGGCAGGATGCCCGGCTGCTGTGCTGGGTCCTGATGCCCGATCATTGGCATGGCATCATCGAACTGGGTTCCGACAACACGCTGGACCGCGTCATGAATCGCTTCAAGAGCGTCACGGCGAATGCCGTCAACCGGGCATTGGGTCGCAGCGGCGAGGTCTGGGCGCGTGCGTTCCACGATCATGCCTTGCGCGTCGAGGAGGATCTCCTGGCGACCGCGCGCTACGTGGTGTTGAATCCGGTTCGTGCGGGCCTGGTGACACGGGTCTGGGACTATTCGTTCTGGGATGCGGTATGGCTCGAATCGAAAGATCGCGCGCTGAAGCGCGCTCCTACAAACCCCGACGAACGTTTCGGTTGATTCGTAGGAGCGCGCTTCAGCGCGCGATCTTTTCGATCCGCACCAACGAAACGTCGATTCCGCGCCCCTACCAGCTGTACCGCACCGTATACGTCACCTTCGCCTCCCCATCCGCCGGGATCTCCAGCGGGAAGTCGATGGTCGCCGCGTCCTTCTTCTGGAACTCGCGGTTCTTCTGGGTGATGGTCCAGGTGCTCCAGCGGTACAGGTACTCGCGCGCGATCACGCGCTCGGCGGTCTTCTTTCGGTTGCGCA
>Ga0315912_10001279_pt1 | contig 31958 bp, 22 predicted proteins | sample VfabasoilMG_FD_204469 | JGI IMG/M metagenome (GOLD analysis project Ga0315912, IMG submission 204469) | Garden soil microbial communities collected in Santa Monica, California, United States - V. faba soil | ecosystem: Environmental > Terrestrial > Soil > Garden | place: USA: California...
GCGCGATCCATCAGCCTCAGGCGCCTTTCGGCCGCGACGCGGGCGCTGACGTCGGTGGCGAGCACCAGGCGCTGCTCGCGCCCGTCGAGGTCCAGCGTGTGGCTGGTGATGTGGACGTCGAAGATCGAGCCGTCCTTGCGCATGTGCCGCCACAGGCCGGCATCCAGCCGGTCGCTCGGCGCGGTGAGGTTGATCGCCAGGAACCTCGCGCGCTCGGACTCCGGCCGCAGGTCCGTCACCGACAGCGCCAGGAACTCCTCGCGCGTGTAGCCGTACTGGCGCAGCGCGGCATCGTTCACGGTCGAGATCGTCAGCGCCTCGCGGTCGTACAGCCACATCGGCGTGGGGACGCGGTCGAACAGTTCGCGGTAGCGCTGCTCGGAGCGGGCGAGCTCCGCCTGGTCGAGCGCACGGCCGATCGTGTAGCGCAGGGTGCGGGCCAGTTGCACCGCGTCGAACTCGCCTTTCACCAGGAAGTCGGCGGCGCCCGCACGCAGCGCGGCGGCGTCCACGTCCGGCGCGCCGCGGCCGGTCAGCAGGATCACGGGTGCGGCCACGCCCCGTGCGATCGCCGCCTGCAGGAGTTCGATGCCGTCGCGCTCGCCCAGGCGGTAATCCACCAGGTAGGCGTCGTGCCGGGCCTCGACCATGGCCGACAGTGCGGCGTCGAAGGTCGGCACCCACTCCAGGGTGCACGGGAAGCTCTCGAGGTCCTCCAGCAGCGCGCGCAGGAGGATGAAGTCGTCCTGGTCGTCGTCGACGACTAGGACGCGCAGCGGCTGGCCCGTCCCGGGCATATCCGGCTCCGTGAAGTCTGCAAGGGAACGACCCTGTTCAGATCGACGCGAATAGGACTTCAAGTGGCGAGACTAGCATCCGCGCGCCGTTTCGCGCGTGCTCCGGCCGGATGGGATCGACCCCTGGTGTCACGGTGCCGGGATCGCCATGCGGTATCGCGCGGGGCGTCGGCATCGGGGTGCTCAGGCGGCGTCCTCCAGGCGTGCCGGCAGTTCCACCATGTCGAACCAGTAGTCCGAGATCGTGCGCAGCACGACCACGAAGCGATCGAAATCGGTGGGCTTGATGAGGAACGAATTGCAGTGCAGTCGGTAGGCGGTGTCGATGTCCTCGGCCGCGGCCGAGGTCGACAGCACGATCATCGGCAGGTGGCGCAGCTGATCGTCCTGCATCACCTCGCTCAGCACCTGGCGTCCATCCATGATCGGCATGTTCAGGTCGAGTAGCACCAGGTCGGGCGGCGCGGCATCGTGGAAGCGGCCCTCACGACGCAGGTAGGCCATGCACTCGCGACCGTTCTCGACATGCACGAGCTCGACCTCGACCCTGGCCTCGCGGAAGCCCTCGCGGGTGAGCACGACATCGTCGTTGTCGTCCTCGACCAGCAGCACGCGGGCGGGGTGGGAGCGCTTGTCCAGTGGAGTCATCTCAGGTGTCTCCTTGCGCAAGCAACAGCGTAAACGTGAACGTGGTGCCGGGGCCGCGTTCGGCCGCCGATTCCGGTTCGATCCAGATGCGTCCTCCGTGTCGCTCGACTACCCGGCGGGCAACCGCCAGGCCGATCCCGGTCCCAGGATACGTCTGCGTGGAATGCAGCCGCCTGAACAGCTCGAACACGCGTTCGCGCTGTTCAGGCGGAATCCCGATGCCGTTGTCGGTGACCGAGACGCGCAGTTCGCCGGCGTTCTCCCGGCATCGGATGTGGACGACGGGCAGCTCGGGGCCGTGGTACTTGATCGCGTTGCCGATCAGGTTCTGGAACAGCTGGACCAGCTGCGAACGGTCGCCGGGTACCGTGGGCAGCGCATCCTGCACCACCGTGGCGCGCGCATCGGCGATCGATGCGGCGAGCATGTCGAGCGCGTCGTCCACGACCTCCCCGAGCTGCACGGGCTGGAACGGGCGCGCGCGCGAATCGATGTGCGAATACTCGAGCAGGTCACGGATGAGGTTGCTCATGCGGCCGGCCGCCTGCACCGCGCTCTCGATCCAGCCCAGCGCCTGGGCATCGAGCACGTCGCGGTAGCGGCGCTGCAGCAGCTGGACGAAGCCGCTGATCGAACGCAGCGGCGATTGCAGGTCGTGCGAGGCCACGTAGGCGAACTCGCGCAGTTCCATGTTGGAGCGCTCCAGCGCCTGGTTCGCGCGCTGCAGGTCCTCGGCGTGGCGGGCGAGCTCGGCGGTGCGCTCGCGCACGCGTTCCTCGAGCTCGAGGTTCTCCTGGCGCGCCGCGTCCAGGCGCTTGCGCTCCTCGATGTCCACGATCGCGCTCAGCACCACCAGGCCGTCATCGGTCTGGATCGGATTCAGGCCGATCTCGATCGGCACCTCGCTGCCGTCCTTGCGCAGGCCGTACAGTTCCCGCCCGGCGCCCATGCGGCGCACCTCGGGTTGCGCGAAATAGCCGTCGCGCAGTTGTGGATGCGCACTGCGGAAGCGCAGTGGCACCAGGCGCTCGACCGAGTCGCCGAGCAGTTCCTGGCGCGCATACCCGAACATGCGCTCGGTCTCGCGGTTCACCAGCAGGATGCGGCCATGCTGGTCGGTCATCACCATGGCGGTGGGCGCGGATTCGACCACGGCCTCGAAGCGCCGTTCGAGCTGGCGGCGTTCGGAGAGGTCGACGACCACGGCGAGCGTGTGGGTACCCCTTCCCGTGGCGACGGGCTGCAAGGCGATCTCCACGGGCACGCGCGTGCCATCCCTGCGCACGCCGTGCAGGGCGCGCCCGGCCCCCATGGGGCGTGCGCGCGGTGCATCGGAATAGCTCTTGCGCCAGCTCGGATGGGCGACGCGGGAACCCTGCGGCACGAGCATCTCGATCGGCTGCCCGAGCAGGGCGTCCCGCGCATGGCCGAAAAGCTTCTCGACCTCGCGGTTCACCAGGGCGATCCGTCCTTCGCCGTCGACGAGCAGGATCGCGACCGGTGCGGCGTCGACCAGCGTGGCCAGCAGCGTCCGCTGCTGCTCGAGGTCGAGCGGGCCTTCGGCATCCCTGAACAACGCCAGCTCGTCGCCCATGCGTGATCAGCCTCTCGCGCTGCGGAGGGTCCCCTGGGCCCGCGCCGCATCCTGCACTCCCATGGTGCACCGCACATATCGGAAAGGGCAAGCGAATTCCATCGGTCGAGGGTGGCGCCGGACCCTGAAAAATCGCACCCGGCGCACCGGCTAGCTGAACGGAGCCTGCCGCGCGACGCACGGTTCCTGTTGCTACGCAGCAGGAACCTGCGCTGGCGGGCTCAATCGGGGACGGACGCGGCGCCCGGCTGCCGGTCGTGTGCGCAAGGCAACTCGACCGTGAATGTCGCGCCAGAGCCGGGTACGCCGTGCGCGCGGACCGTCCCGCCGTGTCGCTCGACGATCTTGCGCACGATCGCCAGGCCCATGCCCGAACCCGGGTATTCGTTGCGGCCGTGGAGGCGCTGGAAGGTCATGAAGATCCGGTTCCTGTGCCGGTCGTCGAATCCCACGCCATTGTCCGCGACCGTCAGGCGCCACATCGTCGGGTTGCCGCCGGCGATGCCTTCCACCACCTCGGCTGCCACCGAGACCACGGGCGTTCGGTCCCTGGCGTGGAACTTGAGTGCGTTTCCGATCAGGTTCTGGAACACCTGCCGGAGCTGGGTGGGATCGGCTTCGAACTCGGGCAGGTCGCCCAGGTCGATACGGGCTCCGCACGCCTGGATCGCGGGCTCCAGGTCGGAGAGCGCCATGCGCACGATCGCGTTGGGGTCCACGCGCGCGAACGGCTGCGCGCGCGCGCTGACGCGCGACAGGCGCAGCAGGTCCTCGATCAGTGCCTGCATGCGCCGGGCAGCGTCCTCCATGCGCGCCAGGTAGTCGACGCCGCGCTCCCCCAGCTGCGCCGCATAGGCGTCCCGCAGCAGTTCGCCGAAGGACCGGATCTTGCGCAAGGGCTCCTGCAGGTCGTGCGAGGCGACCATGGCGAAACTCTGCAGGTCCTCGTTCCGATCGCGCAACTCGGCATTCGCGCGTTCGAGATCGGCCGCGGCCTTGCGCTTCTCGGTGATGTCGCGCGCCACCGCATAGGTGACGCCCGCGGGGTCGCGCGACGCGGCCCATTCCAGCCAGCGATAGCTGCCATCGGCGCAGCGCATGCGCAGGGCGAGGTCGCTGTAGCTGCCGGAACGGCGCAGCTGGCCGATCGCGTCCTTCAGACGCGGCAGGTCGTCGGGGTGCACGTCGCGGAACACCGACCTTCCGGTCAGTTCCGAGGCCGGGTATCCGAGCGTGCGCTCGAAGGCCGGATTGACCTGCATCAGCGTCTCCCCGCGCCCGATGCCCATCAGTTCGTGCGAGAGCAGGAACAACTGGTCGCGATCGCGGTGCGCGGCCTGCGCTTCGCGCAGCGCGGTCACGTCCCCGAAGGCGACGAGGACGCCGATGCGGACGCCGTCCCGATGCAGGCGCGTGGCCTGGCAACGGGCGAGGAGCACGCTGCCGTCGCGCCGGCGCAGCAACTGCTCGCTTTCCCGCGAACCCTCCCCGCCGTCGATGAGGTCCTGCCCGGGGAGCCGCCAGGTGCCGGCCGCCAGCAGGTCGGGCGGCGCGATGAAGTCAGAGATCGGTCGCCCGAGCACGTCCTCGGCCTGCCAGCCGAGCAGGCGCTCCGCGGCAGGACTGAACAGGGTCGTGCGCGCCTGGTCGTCGATCGCGAACAGGCCATCGGCGATGCTGGCGTTCACCGCCTCGAGGAACTCCACCTGGTCGCGCGCCTGCGCTTCGGCCCGGCGCAGGTCCGAGACCAGGCGCGATCGTTCCAGGATCGCCACGACCAGCTGCGCGAACTGCATCGCCACCGCTTCGTCCGACCCGGTGAAGTCGTCCTCGTAGCGGTCCGACAGCTGGATCATCCCCAGGTTCTCGTTGTCGCGTCCGTTCAGGGGCACGGCCAGCCAGCCGCGCATCGGCGGATGCGCGGAAGCGTGCGCCCCGAATCCGCGCCAGCGCGGGTGCGCCAGCAGTTCCTCCTGGGTCATGCGGACCGGCGCGTTGCGTTCGCGCACGATCGTGTAGATGCCCGAACCATCCGGCTGCGCGCGGTACTCGCGCCAGGCGGCGTACTTGTCAGACAGGGCCACGGTATGGATCACGTGTCCATCGCCCTGCGGCGCGTTCAGGCTGAGCACGGCCTGGTGCGCGCCGATCGTGGTCCGCATGTCGGTGAGCAGCGCCGCCAGCATGTCGCGCGCGTCGAGTCCGGAATTGGACGCGATACCGACCCGGTTCAGCGCCTCGAGCTGCCGCGACTGCCGGCCCAGGTCGGCGAACGCACGCCGCAGCTCCAGTTCCGCCCGCCGGTCCTCGGTGATGTCGCGTACCGCGCCGCCGAGCGAGACCACCTTGCCGCTCCCCGCCCCGAGCGCGGAGCTGCGTTCGTGCAGGAATCGGACCTCGCCGTCGGGACGCACGATCCGGTATTCGATCTCGATCTCGCGATGTTCCCTGTGCAACCGCCGGTGCGCATCGCGATGGCGCTCGCGGTCGTCGGGATGAATGGTGTCGTAGAAGCGGGCCAGAGTCGCCTCGAGGTCGTCCCGGGCGATGCCCCAGATCATGCAGGTCTCGTCGGACCACGACACCTTGCGCGTGGCCAGGTCGACGTCCCAGGTCCCGATGCGCGCCAGGCGCTGCGATTCCACCAGCAGCGTCTCGCTGCGCCGCAGGCGCGAGAGGGCATCCTCGCTCTCGCTGGCGCGCGCGCGCGCCAACGCAGCCAGCCTGAGCGAGACGGTCAGCAGGCCACCCAGGCCGAGTCCGCACACGAGCACGAACTGCGGAAGGCCATTCGCGGCGAGTCCTGCCGCCTGCGCCGACGGCCAGACCTGGGCACGCCATGTCCTTCCAAAGACGTTCGCATGGGCGGCCTGAGGTTCAGCCCCGGCCACGGCCACGGGCTCGCGCTGGAAGATCTGCCTGGGACCGTCGTACAGCGCCACGCCGAAATCGACCGCGGTGTTGCGCAGCATGTGCGCCAGGATCGTTTCGTAGCGGATCGCCGCGGTCACGAAGCCGACCCGGCCCGGATCGGCGCGCGTGGGGAAGACGACCACGAATCCGAGGCCTCCGGTGCGGAGCAGGACCGGACCGGTGACGGCCTCGCGCCCGCTCGCCGTCGATTCGGCGAAGGCCCTCGCGCGCTCGGTTTCGAACGTGATGGACGATCCGACGAAGCGTGCCACGTCCTCTTCGCTCTCGATCCAGGTCGTGGTGCCGTCGGGCGACACGAAGCTGACGGCGACGAGGCCGGCCGAGTCGGCCAGGATCATGCGCGCCAATTGGCGCAGGGCGGTCTCCCGCTGGGCGGCGTCGAGCTGCTCGGCGTGGCGGGCAAGCTGCCGGATCGGCCTGAGGCGTACCTCCAGGTACGTCTGCACGGCGTCGCCGACCGCGCCCGCGGCGCCGATCGAGGCCTGCAGGCGCGCCGCGCGATGCTGGGTATCGAGCACATGCCACAACAGCACCGAGGTCAGCATGACCGCGAGTCCGGGCATGTGCGCGAGCGACCGTCTGCGCAGGCTCGCGCGCGGGCCGATCCGCTCGCGCGTACCCGCGACCAGCAGGGCGAGCGCCAGCCAGGCCAAACCGACCGTGGCGAGGATGGACATCGGGGGACCGTCGGACCAGGACCGGAACGCGACGTCGCCGGTCGCGAACCCGTACAGCGACATCGCCACGATCACGCCGAGCACCAACCCGGCTGCCCAGACCACGGGCCAGCGCACGCTGCGTGCCGCCTCGAAGTCCGCGAATACCGTGCCCAGCATGGCGAACAGCATGCCCGTGGCGGTGGGGATCGGGATCAGGCCACCCTGCACCGGTTGACCCTGGAACGACTGGGGCAGCAGTCGCTCGTCGATCACCAGCGGCACGCCCTGCACGTCGCTGATCACGGCCCACGCGGCAAACAGCGAGATCGGCCCCATCACGATGCGCGGCCACGCGCGCCGATCCGCGAGCGTCGCTGACAAGGCCCAACCCGACAGCGTGAGTGCCAGGGCGGCGGCCAGCTGACAGGGTGCAAAGCCGGCGCGCACCTGCACCAGGAGTGCGGATTCGGAGAGCCAGCCGACCAGCGCCGCGGTGCCAGCGACGGTCGCGCCCAACGCCAGGATCCCCGCGCTGTTCGATTGCGCGTCCTGGAAGGTGGACGCCAGGTGCGAACGGACCGCGAACCGGCGCAGGGCGAACGCGCCGACGACCAGGGTCGCCAGGGCGAGCAGCGAGAGCGGGACGCCGGCAGATCCGGGATCCCCGGCGTCGAGAGCGCGCGAACCCGAGATCACGGCGACGAGCAGCAGCACGTGCGCGGCGACGGTCGCGAGCCGGATGCGGCCGAGGCTGGTCGAGTCCGAGCGGGATTCGATCGCGACGATCGAACCCGCGACGATCGCCAGCGCGAGCAGGATCGCCAGATCGCCGGCGTAGGGCCATCCCGCGATCGCGCTCATGTCACGAGGCCGCGTGGGCGGACGTGGACGGAGGGGTCGAGGCGTTGCCGCGCATCATCGATCGGCCGGATCGACCGACGCGGCTCCGGGTGGGCGCGGCGCCTGCGGGAACTCGTCGCGCAACCGCCGCAGTTCCATCTCCTGGCGCGTGAGCTTGCCCTGGGCGACGCGCAACAGGTCGGCCAGGCGCTGGTTCTCGCGCGTCAGGTCGCGGTGCTGGAGCGCCTGTTCCACCGCGAGACGCAGTTCCGTCTCGTGCCAGGGCTTGCCGATGAAGCGGAAGATCTGCACGCGATTGATCGCGTTGATCAGTGCATCGAGATCCGCGTAGCCGCTGAGGATCAGGCGCGCGATGGAGGGCTGGATCTCCACCAGGCGACTCAGGAATTCGATGCCGTCCAGGCCCGGCATGCGGTAGTCGGAGATCACCAGGTCGAAGGAGAGCTCCGCGGCACGCTCGAGCGCCGCGGCGGGCCGGTCGAAGCATTCGATCTGGTACGGCGCGCGTCCGGCGAGTTCCAATCGGCGAGCGCCGAGCACGCGCGTCAGGGCGTGCAGGATGTTCGCCTCGTCGTCCACCAGGAGCAGTCGGTACATGCGATCCCCGCGTCGAGGAAGCGGTGGGCGCGTGGTCCGGGGCGACGCGGGGCTTGCGGGGATCCCTCCACAGGCTCGCACCCGACCCTTCGCGCACGCCCGGGCATCCTGAGCCGTGCATGGCGGTGGGTCAAGTGCGAGTGCCGGTTTCCCCGCGGATTCAGTCGTGTGCCTGCGCGATGGCGTCGAGGCCTTCGCGCTCGGGCCAGATGCGCATGGGCTCGCTGGAGGCGACGAAGTCCCGCATGCCGTCGCGCGCCGCGCACACGCCTTCGGGGCACACCGGCTGCGCGGTCGAATTGCCAGCCATGAGCCTGCACTCGGCCGCCGAGTTGCACGCGGACTTCATCGCACCGCGCGTGGTGCCCAGGCCGCCCTGGTCGATCACGTAGTCCTCTCCGCGGTAGGTCACCAGCAGCACCGCGTGCTCCGTCTTGGCCCAGGGCACGTCGCGCGCGCCGACAACGATGCGCATCTTCTCGACCCCGGCGACGCCTTCCAGCCGGCGGGACGCCTCGAACGCGTGCTCGATGCAGACGCGCTCGGAGTTGAGCGCGGTGAACAGCACCGGCGGCGCCTGCCCGATGACGGCGCGGCACAGCTTCGAGCCGTAGCACGCCTCGCGCTCGGCCTGCTGGTCGGCGAACGTGGGGGCGTCGAAGAAGCCGGCCTGGTACTTGACGTTGCCACCCGCGGTGCAACCGGCCAGGGCGAGCAGGAGGGAGCTGAATGCGATGCGGTACATGGTGTCGCTCCTCGGAAGTGGGGTCCGCGATCGGCGCGAAACCGGCGATCGTCGGAACGCAACTCTTCGATCCGCCGCGGCCCTCCCAGCCGGTTTCGCGAATTGCGGCGCGCGTCTCGTTTTCGCCCGCGGCCTGCCGCGCACGGCATCGCCGCGCGTGCGCGGATGCCGTCGTGGCGCGCGATCGCGCGTCGCACGTGGGAGGTTCGCGCGCCTGGACAGAGTCCTCGGTCGCACCCGCGGGATGAATGGCGTCCCGTGCGCGAAGACCCCGGAGTGACCCATGGCATACGTAGGACTGATGGAGGCGCGCGACGGCGCGACGGTGCAGGCGCAGCAACTGGCGACCGCGGAGTCCGTGCTGGGCGCCATGAAGCGCTTCGTGGAAAGCTGGGAGCGTCGGCTGGGCAGCGTATGGTTCGTCGAGGACGCGCGCGAACTGCACGAGTCGCTCGAGCGCATCACGGCCGACGCCGATGCCTGCGGGTGCGTGCGCCTGGCCAGCATCGGACTGGAACTGACCGTGTACCTGTGTGCCTTCGCCGACGGTGCCACGCCGCCCAACGCACCCCAGCGCGCCGAAATCGAGCGCATGCTCGACGAACTGGCCGTGGCCTGCGGCGTGCAGCGCAGCGGCATGCGCGTGCGCGCGACGCCGAGCGCGCCGGCGCGGGGGCGGATCTGCCTGCTCTCCGAGCCCGGGGCGCTGGAGGCGACCTCGGTGGTCGACCTGGAACTTCACGGCTACACCGTGCTGCGCGCGGCCGATCCGGGCCAGGCGTCGGCCGTGCTCGACGAGTACGCGCCCGACGTGCTGATCGTGGGCCAGTCGCACCTGGCGCAGCTGCACGAACTGGTGGAAATGGCCGCGAAGAAGCGCGCGCGCGGCGCCGCGCGTGTCGCCTGCATCGCGCTGACCCGCGAGGCCGATGCCCACCTGCGCTACTCCGCGCTGCGCGCGGGCGCCGACCGCGTGCTCGGCAGCCCCGACGGCCCGATGCTCGCCGCCGCCCTGGCTGAGATCGAGGCCGACAGGCGCCAGGCGCCCATCCGCGTGCTCGTGGTCGACGACGACCGGAGCCAGATCGCATTCTGCGCGGCGGCGCTGCGCTATCGCGGCATGGACATCCGCGCGTGCATGAAGTCCGCCGAAGTCCTGCGCGACGTGCTCGCGTTCCGGCCCGACGTGCTGCTGCTCGACCTCTACCTGGGAGACGGCAACGGCATCGAACTCGCGCAGCAGCTGCGCGAACTGCCGGAGCTGGTGAACCTGCCGATCGTGTTCCTGTCGGGCGAGCAGGACCTCGAGCAGCGCTGCGACGCGATCCGGCTCGGCGGTGACGATTTCCTGACCAAGCCGGTCAAGCCGCGCCACCTCGTGGCCATGGTCGAAAGCCGCGCGCGTCGTGCACGCCAGCTCGGTCGCGCCGCGCCCAGGGACGGCGAGCGCGACCGGCGCGGGCTGATGGCGCCGCGCGAGGCGCTGCTCGAGCGGCTTGCGCATCTCGCGCCGGACCACGTGCACGCCCTCGTGGCGATCGCGCCTGCCGACGAGGCCGCATTGTCCGAATCCCTGGGATTCGCCGTGCTCGGCGCACTTGCCCGGCAGATCCAGCGCGTGATCGCGGCCGAGGCCCCCTACCTCAAGCCATTGTGCGCGGATGGCGACATGCGCGTGATCGGCCTGGCTTCGGCCCGCCGTGCCGCCGAACTGCAGGCGAAGCTGCAGGCCTTGCGCGAGTCGCTCGGCAGCCGGCTCTGGATCGCCGAGGGCCCCGAGCGCGCGCTGCCGTTCCGCATCGTGGACCAGGCCGTGGAGCCTGCACGCATCGACGCCGAGGCGGCCATCCGCCGCGTGCGTGCACGCCTGCAGGAGCCCCAGGCGCTGGAATGCGCGCAGGACCCCGGCACGCAGCCTTGCGCCGAGGGGATCGGCGACGCCGGTCTCGCGCCCGTGCACGAGGCCTTGCGGCGCGCCACCACGATCGGCGCGATCTGCCTGGAGTACCTGCCGTTGCTGCCGCTCAAGGGCGAGTTCGGCGACCAGTACCGCGTGCGCCACGTGCTCGGCGAGACGAGTTCACCCGGAACCGGCGTCGCGGCCGGCATCGTGCTGCGCCTGGCCGAGGAGTTGGGTACGCGCGATGCGTTGGAACGCCAGATCCTCGATCAGTCCCTGTGCGCACTGGCGCAGCAACAGCGCCTGGGTCGGACCCTGCGCATGCACCTGGCGTGCGGTTCGGCGACCCTGTGCGCCTCCGATTTCTCGGTCTGGCTGGCGGGGCGCATGGACGAACTCGGCGTATCGCCGGCGAACATCGTGCTGGTCCTGGAGGCGCGCGGGCTCGGCCCCGAGCCTGGTCGCATGGCGATGGCGATCGAGTCGGCGCAGCGCACCGGCGTGCGACTGGCGCTGCGCGGCCTGGTCGGCGCGGCGGAGGAGCGTGCCTGGGTGGAACTGCCGGGTTTCGATCGCGTGATGTTCGCGCCGCCCGCGTCCGAGGCCGTGGGCGCGTGGATCGCCGAACGTGGACCGGCCATCGCCCATGCGCTCAAGCACGGCAAGCTCGTCGTGGCCGAGCAGGCGATGGACACGCGCCACCTTTCGGAGCTGATGCGCGCCGGCGTGCACTACGCCGAGTCCGAGTCGCTGTCGAGCTGGATGCGGGATCCGGGCGGGAACGACTGAGTCGCCGGCACCGCACGCGATCCGCGCGCCGTGGCCACCTTTCGTCGGTCGCGGTCGCCGGTCGTGACCGGACTCCCGATACGACGCGAGGTCGACGCGTCCCCGGTCCACGCATCGCGGTCGCCATCGGCCGCGGGGATGGACGCGGCCGGCGTGCACGCATCGACCGCGTGTGCCGCAGGGCGGGAATCCGCGAATCAGCCCTCACGCGAAGTCCGACGGGCGCCAGGCTCCGGCGACATCCAGTTCGCCGCCTGCCAGGGGTGCGCCGGCACGTTGCGCAAGGGCACGCGAGCGCGAGAGTCCGCTCAGTAGTCGATCGTCACCACGATCGCATCGGCGTAGCTGCCCACTGGCACGTTCTGCAAGGCCTCGATGCGCCCGTACACGGTGAACGTTTCGCCCTCGCCGTTGCCCGACGCGGTGCCGGTGGCGCCCGATCCGTCACCCCAGACGAGGGTGCGATTGACGTCCAGGTAGAGGTTGTACGAGAGCGCGTCGGCGCCTGACACGAGCCGGCGAGAGGCGTACGTGCCTGCGCCCGGGCTCAACGACACCACATAGGCCAGGCTGACGTCGCACGTCACCTCGATGCTGCCTGCGCCGTCGTGCGCGCCGTCGGCGAACGGGTCGTAACTACCGAACGCGACGCCGCTCGTATCCACCGAGCATTCTGCCGCCGAGACGCCGTCGGGGATGCCGGCGAGCGCGAGCGCTGCCAGGATGCCGGCGACGGCGGTGCGCAAGCCGGCGGTGGAACGTCGATGCACAATCATGGCCGCACTCCGGAACAGACGTAGGTGCCGAGGTCGGGGACGGCATCGGCCGCATCCGGGTACAGCACGGTGAAATCGCAGGACTGGCCGCGCCAGCTGGCGCTCAACCGGTTGTGCGGCGCGAGGCCGGCGAGGTAGACCAGGCCGCGTTGTCCGGCCGGGAATTCGTCCACGCTGCCGCTGATGCGCACGGTGGCGCCCGCGGGCAGCGGTTCGCCGCCGTCGAGCACGACGGTCAGCACCGCACCGCGCGAGGGCCGGACGGGAAAGTCGAGGATCACGCCGCTGCGCAGGTATGGCACGGCATCGAGTTCGACGGTGCCGACTTCGGCGTCGAGCGGCAGGTCGGCCTGTTCGATCCGCACCGCGTTGTGCTGGTAGGGTCGCAGGCGCGGGACGAGCGCGTTGCCCTCGGCGTTCGTTCGCCCGACGACCTGGTTGTCGACGTAGACGCGCACGCCGGGATAGTCGGCGACGCGTACGACGCCGAAGCCCTGTTCGATGCGCCGACTCAGGTACGTATCGCCGCCAAGCATCGCGATGCCGCCGGACAGGCGCGCACGCAACGCCGTGTCGCCGTCGGCATTCGCACCCTCGAGGTCCATCCTGCCCCTGTCGTTCTGCGCGCTGATGCCGACCAGGAAGCGGCCGTCGGGCCCCTCCGCGCGCATGCGGTATCCGAAGCCGGTGCCCAGGGGTAGATTGCGCTGCAGGGCGACGCTGGCGCGTGCGCGACCGTCGTCGGCGCTCGCTGTCGCGTTCAGGTTCAGGTCGCGGCCGAGCGGGCGCGTGAAGGTCACCGTGAGCGACGGTCCCTTGCCCGAGTCGAGCGCCTCGATCACGGAGAGGCTGAGGAATCCGATGCCCTGCAGATCGACGCTGTAGCTCGCGCCCAGCAGGTCGATGTCTTCCCTGTTGCGGAAATCCTGGCGCGTGTAGGTGAAGGCGAGCGATCCGCGCCGGCCCGCGGTCATGCTCAGGTAGGCCTGCATGCGCTGGCGGGTGGCGTCCAGGTCGCCCGATCGACCGAGCTGGACGAAACCGGGCGTGGTGAACTCCAGGCTGCCGCCGAAACCGAGCGTGCGGCCGCGGCGCTCGAAGCCGATCCCGGCGAGCATGCCCGAGCCGTCAGCGTCGCGACCTGCGGCGATGGATCCGGTGAACACGCCCAGCGACGGCACGAGCCAGGTCGCGCTCGTGCCGAGGGTCTGCTGGTCGCGCAGCAGTTCGGCATGGACCTCGCCGGTGAGCGTGTCGGAAAAACCGCGTCGGTGCGTGCCGACGGCGGCGAGGCGCCCATAGTCGTTGCTGGCTCGTCCGAAATTCTCGCGCACGAACCCCAGTTCGTAGGAATACGCGTCGAGGCCCTGCGCGAGCAGGCGCGGGCTGGCGTAGTAGGGCAACGCCACCGATTGCTCGCGCCCCAACAGGTCGCGCACGACCACGCGCGCCACGCCCTCGCCGGTCACCGCGGGCAGGTCGGAAATGGTGAACGGACCCGCCGGCACGTCGCGACGGGCGCGCAGCGCGTCGTTGATGTAGATGTCGATCGTCGAGGGCAGGGCCGCCTCGCCGGACATGCCGGGCAGGGGGAAGGTCACCAGCCCCGGTTGCGTGGCGAAGTTCGACGCCCACTGCACGCCGCCCAAACGTACCGACCGCCCCCACGCGCCGGCACCGCTGATGGTGTCGCCCAGGCGCAGGCTGGCGACGCGGCCGGGCAGGTCGCGCGTCCAGGTCGATTCCAGGCGTACCAGGCCCGGGTTGTCGCCGTCGTCGCGCACCACGAATGTGCTCGTGCCCACTCCCAGGCGATTGAACAGTCCCAACTCGAACAGCGCGCCGGTGCTGAACTCGTCGTCCTCGTGCGCGACGGAGAGGTCGTAGTTGAGATAGGCGCCGAGCGGCGCCGGTGGCGGATCGGCCGAACGATGCACGCGACCGCGCACCTGCGTGGCCGGGAACAGCCCGGCCGGCAGCGTCAATGCGAGCGCCTGGTTCGCCTCGTCGAGCGCGAAGCGCGCGCCGGCGAGGGCGTCGAGCGTGACGTAGTCGTCTCCGTCCACTGATACGCGCGCCGAGGAGGGGAGGTGCACGTGCGTGCCCGAAAGGTCGGCCGCGCGCAGCAGCAGGCCGCCGTCCCCGGTGCGCCTGGCGAGTACCGGGAATGCGGGGTCGAGTCCGTTGATGCGGACGTCCAGCCAGAACTCGGGGACGGCGTCGCTGGCCGCGGCGAGCAGGGCGGCCGTGGCTGCCGTCGGGGTATCGGTCGCCGTCGCGGCGTGCGCGGCCATCGATCCCAGCGCGTATGCCAGCACCTGGGACAACAGCAACGGACGCACATCGACGCGTCGACTCGGCGCGTACCGGATCCTGCCCACGATCATCCCCTGTGATGCTCGACGCGCCCGGACGGGCGCTTCAATCGACTGGTGTGGAAAGCGCCAGCGTCATATCCCCGGCGTCGGTGGCGGCGAGCACGCGCAGGCCGGCGGGCAGGGCGCTCGGGCCGGGAACGCGCAGCGTCCAATCGCGACGTTGGCCGGGCAGCAGGTAGGAACTGAGCTTGAGCGCCTTGAGCGCGTCGGTGCCCCGTGGGTCGAGCAGGCGCAGGCTCGAGAACTGCACGTGCGCATTGCCGTCGTTCACCAACGTCAGGCGCGCGTCCCCGGTCGCGGATCTCGCGAGCGAGGCCGTGACGGCCGGCGTGGCCGGCGTGGCGCTGGGCGATACGAACACCGGGACGCCCATGCGCAGGGCCACCTGCAGGCCCTGGAAACCCGGCGCGGGCGGCGGCGGCACCTCGTTGAAGTAGACGCGGTAACTGCGCTCGACGCGCGCGTCGGGTGCGCCGCGCAGGCCGATCCGCACGAGTTGCGTCCCGCCCGCCGGCACCGTGAAGACCGGTGGCGTGGCGAGCAACTCGCGCGTCGCGGTATAGACGTCCGACCCCGACGCCTGGGACCAGGCCATCGATTCCAGCTGCATGACCGTGGCTTCGCTGCCGCCGTTGCGCACGCTGATCGCGGCGACGGCGTGCTGGCGGTCCAGGACGATGCGGACGGGCGAGACCGAGAACGAACCCGCTGCCGCCGGCGCGATGCCGACGGCGAGCAGGAGCAGTCCCAGGCCGAATCCCGACGTCGGGTGGCGGAGGCTCGTCATGGCCGTGCAGCTCAGAACGTGACCGTGGCGACGACGGTGTCGCTGTAGCTGCCGACCTTCGCGGCGGTCTGGCCGGCCGGGATCGTGCCGAAGATCTCGTAGTTGTCGAGGTCGCCGGTGCCGGTGATTTCCAGGTCCGAATCGGTGTCGTTGCCCCATTCGGTGTTGCGGCCCGAGTCGGAGTACAGGTCGTAGCTCAGGTAGTCGGCGCCGTTCGCGATCATGCGGCGGGCCGGATCGGTGTTGGTCGAACCGGTGTCGGCGTTCGCGCCCTGGCCGAGCGAGATCGCGGCGGCCGAGCCGTTGGTGCAGCGCACGTCGACCGAACCGGACTGGTCCTTGTCGGCCGAGAGGTTCGCTTCCACCGGATCGTAGGCGCCGAACGCGACCGCATTCGCCACGATCGTGCAGTTGGCGGAGACGGAGGCGGACACGCCGAGATTCGCGCTGTCGGTGCCGGCGCGGCTCTCGGTGCTCAGGGACAGGCCACCGACGACCAGGGCGGCGATCACGGCGACGTGCAGGACGCGTGCGGGGGTATTCAGGTTCATGGGAGTGTCCTCGGTTTCAAAAGCGGATCGGAAGGGCCGGGAGTCGCTTGCCCATCGGGCATCGGCTCGCGGCGAGCCGGGTCGGCGGCTGGCCGATCGGTCTCGGGGAGAGGACTGCGGCGAACCGGGCGCACCTCCCGGGACGTTTCGAGACACGCCTCGCAGAATCGAGACCTCGCGCGACGGTTCTCCTCGAGCGCCGAGCGGCTGCGATGAGAGACCCCCGCAGCCGGCGTCACTCCTGCTGGGGCTACACTAGGGTCGGCGCATGTGTCGACTGTGCCCAGGAGCAAGCGCGTGGCCGCAGCGGACCCGTTGACGCCCGAACAGCTCGCCGAAGGACAGGAAGCCACGCGCATCGCGCTGGGGATCCGTGCCGGGGAACGCGCCGCCGAATCGGCGCTGGTGAAGCGCTATTCGGGTGGCCTATACACCATCCTGCGCGTGCGCTGCCCGGACGAGGAACTGTGCCGGGACCTGGTGCAGGACGGACTGCGGATCGCGCTGGTACGCCTGCGCGAGCGTGAATTGTCCGAACCCGCCGCCATGGCCGGATACCTGCGCGGCATCGTGTTGAACCTGCTGGCCAATGCCATGCGCCGGAGCGAGACCCGGCTGACCGAGACTGGCAGCGACTGGCTGGATGAAGTCGCCTGTGAGAGTTCCGATCCCTTCGACACAGTCGAAAGCGACGACCTCTCCCGGGCCGTGCGCGAAGTGATCTCCTCGATGAAGGTGGAACGCGACCGCGACCTGCTCTGGAGGCACTACGTCCAGGACCAACCCAAGGAACGATTGTGCGTGGAATACGACCTGAGTCCCGAGCATTTCGATCGCGTCCTGCATCGGGCCCGGGCACGGCTGCGCGAGCTGATCTCCGCGCGCATCGGGCGCACGATCTGACCGACCCTGCACGCCAAGCCTGATCCGGAACCCGCCATGAATTCGCCCAGGTTCACCGCAGACACCATCCGCGACTACCTCGACCGCCAACTCGGCCCCAACGAGGAGCGCGTGTTCGAGGAGGCGATGCTCGAGGACGCCGAACTGCTGGCCGAAGTTCGCGCCGAGATGGCGATGCGCCGCGGCGCCGCGGTGATTGCGCGGCCGGTCCGCGAGCAGGCGCCGGTCGCCTCGGCCGCGAACGACGCCCCTGCGGAGACCGCTGCCGCGCCCTCGACCGTCGTGCCCCTGCGCGCGCGATCCACCGAGCCGGCGAACATCGCGGCGCGGCGCCCTTGGCTGGGCTATGCGGCCGCCGCGGCGGTCGCGATGTTCGCGATCGTGCCCACCGTCATGCTGATGATGAATCGGGCCGACCAGGCCGAACTCGTCGCGCGCGTGCAGGCCCGCCTCGACCAGGAGGGACGCCAGGCGTCCTATGCGCTGCCGGCGGCCTACGTGCAGGACGTGAGCGTTCCCGGCACGACCCAGCCCGAGCCGATCCACATCCGCCTGCCCAAGGACATCCCGAACATCGTGCTGGAACTGCCCGACGGCGGTTCCAGCCTCGAACGTCGCATGGTGCTGCGCAACGAGGACGGCAGCGGCGCGCCGGTCGAACTGCACGGCGTGCGTGCCGTGGGTTCGGATGCACTCGGATTCGAAGTGGCCTCGGGCGTGTTGCGGCCCGGGCGCTACGCGGCGGAAATCGGGCACCTCGAGGACGGGAAGTGGGTGCCCGACCGTCGCTTCATGATCTCGATCGAACGCCCGAACTGATCCGGCCAGCCGCGCTCAGGCGGCGGAGTCCGGGCCACCCTTGCGTCGGCCCCGCCGCGCGGTCTGGACCGTGCCGGGCGCGAGCACGAAGGTGAGGTTCAGCAGCCGGTCGCGCGCGCCGGTGGGGCCATGCGAGAGCAGGTCCACGAGTTGCACGAGCAGCCGGTTCGCGTGCGCGAGTTCGGCCGTCGACAACCAGCCCTTGGAGCGCGCCGCCCACAGTTCGCGGCGTGGGCCGGAGGCCACCGTCTCGGGCCGTGCGAGCGCATCCTTGAACTCGCGGCCCGCCGTGCGCACCATCGAGGCCACCAGCCGCTGCAGCGTCTCCCGTGCCGAGCCGCCTTCCGTGGGGTACCGCAAGCGCATGCCTTCCTCGGGCGCGAGCGTGCAGTACACGGCCTCCTCGCGACCGCCGCGCGAGCGCGTACCGGCCTGCTGCACGAGGCCGGCGGCCACCAGCGCACGCACGTGGTAGTACAGGCCGTCCGCCGGACGACCCATGCGCTCGGCGAGATCGGCGATGGATGCCGTGCCCAATGCCTGCAGCATGTCGACCAGTTCCTGGCGCACGGGCGAGACCAGCGCGCGCAGTTGGGCCACGCGGTCGATGAGGACGGGGTTGCGCGGTTTCCGTGCCATGAGTTGGGTTGCACTCGTTGAATTATGCGACTATTTTTCAACCAACGACGATCCATTGCAAGTGCCGCGAGGGCGGCACGGGATCGACGCGGGAGACGCATCATGCAACGAATCGCGCGTGCCTTCCGGGCTGGACTGCTCGTTTGCCTCGTCACCGTGCAGGTCGTCGCGGCGGAACCGCCGTTGACGAATTCCCCCCAGCAGCTGTTGTCCCGCTTTCGAACGGCCTCCGGCGGCGCAGGCTGGGATGCGGTCTCCCATCTCGTCGCGGAGGGCGAGGTCGCGAGCGGTGGCATGCGCGGTCCGATCTCGGGCGGCGAGTCGCTGCACGACGGACGCTCGTACACGCGCTTCGAACTGGGCACGTTCCGTTCCTCCGAAGGACGCGACGCGAAGGGTGCCTGGCGGACCGGGCCGGGTGGCGAGGTCACGCGCATCGACGATCCCGGCGACCTCGCCGGTGCCGTGAACCAGTCCTGGCTGGCCCGGCGTGCGTACTGGTATCCGGAGCGACTGGACGCCACGTTGCGCACCGCACCGACCCGCAAGGAGGGCGACTCGATGCTCGACTGCCTCGAGGCGACCCCGACCGGTGGACGCGCCTTGGTGCTGTGCTTCGCGCGGGACACGGGGCTGCTGGTGCTGGTCGACGAGTTCGACGGCCGCGATCACACCCAGACGCGCTACCTCGACTACCGCCCCGTCGGCGGCCTGATCCTGCCGTTCCGTCTGGTCGTGGGTCGCGGAGATCCCAAGTACGACGCGACCATCACGTGGCTTTCGTGGAAGCCCGTGGATACGCTGCCCGATTCGGCCTTCGAGCCCCCGGCGGCGGCGATCGATTTCCGTTTCGCGAACGACACCGGACGCACGGAGCTGCCGTTCCGCCTGCGGAACAACCACATCTACGTCGATGCGCAGGTGGATGGCAAGCCCGTGCGCCTGATGGTCGACACCGGCGGCATGAACGTGCTGACACCCGAGGCGGTCGCGCGCCTGGGCCTGTCTTCAGAAGGCAGCATCGAGGGTCGCGGCGGCGGCGAGAAGTCGCAGGACGTGTCCCTGGCACGCGCTCGACTGCTGCAACTGGGCGAGGTGTCGGTCGATGCGCCTGTCTTCTTCGTGTTCGACTTCCAGGAGATCGCACGCATCGAAGGCGAGGCGCTCGACGGCCTCGTCGGCTTCGAGGTGTTCCACCGGTTCCTGGTGCGCATCGACTACGAACGTTCGGTGCTCACGCTGTCCGATCCGACCCGCCACGCGCTGCCGCCTGGTGCAAAGCCGATCGCCTTCACGCTGAATGAGCAGACGCCGGCGGTGGCGGGGAGCATCGACGGCCTTGTCGGCAGGTTCACGATCGACACGGGTTCGCGCACCTCGCTCACGCTGCACTCGCCCTTCGTGCGCGAGCACGGGTTGGTGCAGCGGTACGCCGCGTCCGAACCCGCGGTCACCGGTTGGGGCGTCGGCGGCTCCGTGCGCACGCGGCCCGCGCGCGGCGAGCGCTTTTGCCTGGCGGAAACATGCCTGGAAGCACCCGTGCTCGAACTGTTCGAGGGCACCAAGGGCGCATTCTCCGCGCCGGGTATCGCGGGCAACGTGGGGGGCGAACTGCTCAGGCGCTACACGCTGACGCTGGACTATCGAAACCTTCGACTGACCCTCGAGCCGAACGCGGACGCAACCCTGGTGCCGGCGTTCGACCGATCGGGCTTGTGGCTGCGCCGGGACGAAGGCGGGGTGCGCGTCGACGACGTGGCCGCCGGCAGCGCGGCCGAGCGGGCGGGACTGAAGGCCGGCGATGAGATCGTGCGCATCGACGGCCGGGTCGCGTCGGACCTGGTGTTGAGCGACACGCGGCGACTATGGCGGGAATCCCCGGTCGGCACGCGCGTCGTACTCGTCGTACGCACGGCGGAGGGCACGACGACCGAGCGGACGCTCGTGCTCGCCGATCGGATTCCCGCGCCACGCGGGTCCGCTATGCCGCAGCCGGATTGATCGCCGTGCGGCACGCGCACGGCGGATGTCGGCGTCACCCTGGGAACCCTGTCGCCGCGCGATAATGACGGCATGGAATCCTCCGACACGAGCGAGGGCGTGCGCGCCGACCTGTGGCTGTGGGCGGCGCGCTTCTTCCGCAGCCGCACGCTGGCGCAGCAGGCACTGGTGGGCGGGAAGATCGACGTGAACGGTACTTGCTGCCGCGCCGGTCGACGACTGCGCGCCGGCGACGTGCTGGAGATCAGTCGGGGAACCGAGCGGATCGAATGCACGGTCCTGGTGGTCGACCGGAAACGGGGTAGCGCCACTGTCGCGCAGCAGATGTATCGCGAATCCGAACGCAGCATTGCCGCGCGCGAATGGGCGCTCGCGAAGCGGCTGGCGGCGGGACCTGGCGACGGCTCGCCTCCCGGTCGCCCCGACAAGCACGCGCGCAAGGCCCTGCGCGCCATCCGGTTCCTGAACGATTAGGCCCGGGTGAACCGATGAACGCGACGACCCACGCCGAGATCCGTCGGCAACTTGAGGCCGGCCTCGCGCAACTGCGCGCGGGGAAGCCGGGCCTGGCCGAGAGCCATCTCCTGCGCGTGGTGAAGCTCGATCCCACCCAGGCCGATGCCTGGCACCTGCTCGGTGTCGCAGCCCTGCGCGTGGGCAACGCGGCCAAGGCCGTGAAGCACCAGCGACGCGCGCTCGCACAACGCCCCGACCATGCGGACGCGTGGAACCACCTCGGCGTGGCGCTGCGCACGGGCGGTGAGCACGACGAGGCGGCGGCCGCCTTCCAGCATGCACTCGATGCACGGCCGAATCATGCGGAGGCGCTCTACAACCTCGCGCTGTTGCACGAGGCGCGTGGGGCGGCCGATCGCGCGGAAGCGTGCTACCGGCAGCTGCTCGGCGCGCATCCCGAGTCCGTCGCGGTGCTCAGCGGACTGGGCAACCTGCTGGCACGACAGGGGCGCGCGCAGGACGGCATACCCCACCTCCGGCGCGCGCTCGAGCTCGAACGCTCGACCGAGTGCGCACTCGCGCTCGCCAGCGCGCATCTCGCCGCCGGCGAGCCGGTCGCGGCGCGCACGCTGGCCGGGCAGGTCGTCTCCCATGCCCCGGCGCTCGCCGCGGGCTGGACGATGCTCGGCACGGCTTTGCGCCTGATGGCCGACGAACGCGGCGCGCTCGAGGCCTATGCGCGCGCATCCACGCTCGACCCCGGCGATCCCCTGCGTCGCTACGACCTGGGCCAGGCGCTCGCCGCATCGGGCGACGACGCGGGCGCCTGGGAAGCCTTGTCCCAGGCGCGCGCCCAGGCACCCACCTCGGTGCCGCTGCGCTGGTCGCAGGCGCTGCTGCTGCCGACGCTCGTGCCACCGGAGCGGGACGTCGACGTCGTGCTCGCGCGATTCGACCGGGGCCTCGCCTCGCTCGCGGCGGGCCTCGCGCGCGACGTCGCGGCAGCGCCCGAGGACGTGCTCTCGGCCGTGGCTGGCAGCACGAGCTACCCCCTGCACTACCTGCCGCGCGACACCACCGCGCTGCAGTGCCGGTATGGGGAGCTGATCGCCGCCGCCGTGGCGGCCACGCGCCCCGCGCAGTGCCGGGCGCCCGATTGGCGCGCACTCGCACATGGCGGACGCGTGCGCGTCGGCTTCGTCAGCTCCTACTTCAGCCGGCACACGGTGTCGAGGTACTTCGCCGACCTCGCCATCCGGCTCGATCGCGATGTCTTCGAATGCCACGTCTGGCACACCGATCCCGTCGTCGACACGCATGCCCAGGCCATGGCCGCGTCCGTGGAGCACTTCGAGCAGATCACGGGCGGGAAGTCCGCGGTCGCGGACGCGATCCGCGCGCGCAGGCTCGACGTGCTCGTCTTCCCCGACATCGGCATGGATCCCGCGCAGCAGGTGCTCGGTGCGATGCGCCTGGCGCCCGTGCAACTCGCGCTCTACGGCCACCCGGTGACCACGGGGCTCGCCACCATCGATGCCTATCTCTCGGGCGATGCGCTCGAGCCCGACGATGCGCAGGCGCACTATCGCGAACGCCTGATCCGGCTGCCCGGGCTGGGCGCCGCGCCGCGCCGCTGGCCGGCCGAGCCCGAGCGCGGCTGGTTCGACGCCTGGCGCGATGCCCGACCCACGCTGCTGTGCCTGCAGGGGCCGTCCAAGCTGACGCCGGCGTTCGATCGGGCGCTCGTGGCGATCCTCGCGCGCTCGGGCGGCCGCGTCGTGTTCTTCGACCGCGGCGGGCTGCTGATGGAACGCTATCTGGTCCGCCTCGACGGGCTGTGCACGGCCGCAGGCATCGAGCGCGAGCGCTGCGTGTCGGTCCTGCCCGCGCGCGCGCACGCCGAGTTCCTCGGGGCCATTGTGGGCGCCGACCTGGTGCTGGATACGCCCTGGTTCTCCGGCGGCGCCACGAGCCTTGACACCCTGTCGGTCGGTACCCCCGTCGTGGCCTGGGAATCGCCGATGGCGCGCGGACGCCAGACCAGCGCCATGCTGCGCATGCTCGGACTGCCGGAACTGGTTGCGGGCGACGCCGACGCCTACGTCGAGCGCGCTCTGACGCTCCTGGCCCGTCCCGACGAGCGTGCGACGCTCGCCGGGCGGATCCGCGCGCGCAACGACGCGCTGTTCGATGCAACCGACGTGCATGCGGCGTTCGCCCGGACCCTGCTGAGCGAAGTGCGATCCGTGGCCTAGCCTTGACCGGCCGGGACCTCCGGGCCCCCGTCAACCGACCAGGAGCGCCTTCAGGCGATACAGCGCGTCCTGCGCCTCGCGCGGCGTCATGGCGTCGGGATCCAGTCCCCGCAGCAGGGTCACCGCGGGCGATTCGAGCGCGAACAGCGACAGCTGCGGCGATGCGGGTTCGATGCCGGCGTCGGGCGCGCCGCGCCCGTCGGCTCGAGGGCCGACCGGTGCCGACCCGGCCTCGAGGCTTTCCAGCGTGCGCCGTGCCGAGGCGATCACGTGCCTGGGCACGCCGGCCAGCTGCGCGACGTGCAAGCCGAAGCTGCGGTTCGCGGGCCCGGGCCTGACCGCATGCAGGAACACGAGGCGGTCGCCGTGCTCCACCGCATCCAGGTGCACGTTCACGATGCCGTCGTGCTGGTCGGCCAGGCGCGTGAGCTCGAAGTAGTGCGTCGCGAACAGCGTGAACGCGCGATTGCGGGTCGCCAGTTCCACGGCGCAGGCCTGCGCCAGCGCGAGGCCGTCGTAGGTACTGGTGCCGCGCCCGACCTCGTCCATCAGCACCAGGCTCTGCGGCCCGGCGTTGTTCAGGATGTTCGCGCATTCGGCCATCTCCACCATGAACGTGGAGGCGCCGCGGGCGAGGTCGTCGCCGGCACCGATGCGCGTGTAGATGCGGTCGATCGGGCCGATCTCGGCCGATTCGGCCGGCACGAAGCTGCCCAGGTGCGCGAGCAGCACGATCAGCGCGGTCTGCCGCATGTACGTGCTCTTGCCGCCCATGTTCGGGCCGGTGATCACCAGCATGCGGCGCGAGTCGTCGAACGAGAGGTCGTTCGGCTCGAAGGGTTCGTCGCGCACGGCCTCGACCACGGGATGCCGGCCCTTGCGCAGGTCCAGCCCCGGTTCGGCGCGGAAGACCGGCGCCCGCCAGTCGAGCGTGCGTGCCCGCTCGGCCAGGTTCGCGAGCACGTCGAGTTCCGCGAGTGCCGCCGCCATGCGGCGCAGCGGCACCAGGTCCTCGATCAGGACGTCGAGCAGTTCCTCGTACAGCTGCCGCTCGCGCATCAGCGAGCGTTCGCGCGCGGACAGCACCTTGTCCTCGAACGCCTTCAGCTCCGCGGTGATGTAGCGCTCCGAGCCCTTGATCGTCTGCCGCCGCGTGTAGTGCGCGGGCACGCGCTCGGCGTGGCTGCGGCCGATCTCGATGTAGTAGCCGTGCACGCGGTTGTAGCCGACCTTGAGCGTCGGGATGCCGGTGGCGGCCTGTTCCCGCGCCTCGAGGTCGGTGAGGAACCGGTCCGCGTCCGACGAGAGCACGCGCAGTTCGTCCAGGTCCGCGTCGTAGCCCGCTCGGATCACGCCGCCCTCGCGCAGGGCGATGGCGGGCGAGGGCTCCAGCGCCCGCGCGAGGCGATCGGCCTGCACCCCGTGCGCGCCGAGTTCGTCGCGCAGCTCGCACAGCCGCGGGCTGTCGAGCACGGCCAGCACGCGAGCGAACTCGGGCAGGGCGGCGAGGCCGTCGCGCAGCGTGGCGAGATCGCGCGGGCGCGCCGAGCGCAGGCCCACGCGCGAGAGGATGCGCTCGAGGTCGCCCAGGCCCCGCAGGCGTTCGCGCAGTTCCTCGCCGCGCGGGCTGTCGCCCAGGTTCGCGACCGCGTGCAGGCGCCGGCGCACGGTGTCGCCGGCGCGCAGGGGGCGGTGCAGCCAGCGACGCAGCAGGCGCCCGCCCATGGGCGTGATGGTGCGATCCAGCACGCCGAGCAGGGTGTGCTCGACGCGGCCGCCGGGATGCGTGTCGAGTTCGAGGTTCCGACGCGTCGCGGCATCGAGCGCGATCGCCTCGCCGGCATCCTCGACCGCGATGCCGGCGAAACGCGGCAGCTGACCGCGCTGGGTGTCCTTGAGGTACTGCAGCAGCGCGCCCGCGGCCGCGAGCGCGAGTGCCATGTCCTGGCAGCCGTAGCCGCTGAGGTCGCGGGTGCCGAAGAACTGAACGAGTTCGCGCGTCGCGCTTTGCGCATCGAAGTGCCAGGGTGGGCGCCGGCGCAGTCCCGCGGCGTCCTCCGCCGCGGCCGGCAGCACGGCCGACTCCGACACGAGCAGTTCCGAGGGCGCCAGGCGCGCGAGTTCCGCGGCGAACTGGGCCGGATCGGCCACCTCGGCCAGCAGGAAGCGTGCGCACGACAGGTCGGCCCAGGCCAGCCCATATCCCTCGCGGGCGACGTGCACCGCGAGCACGAGGTTGTCGCGTCGCTCCTCGAGCAGTGCCTCGTCGGTCAGCGTGCCGGGCGTCACCACGCGCGTGACCTTGCGCTCGACCAGGCCCTTCGCCAGGGCCGGATCGCCGACCTGCTCGCAGATCGCGACCGATTCGCCCAGGCGCACGAGCTTCGCGAGATAGCTTTCCAGCGCGTGGAACGGTACGCCCGCCATCGGGATCGGCTGTCCCGCGGACTGCCCGCGCTGGGTCAGGGTGATGTCGAGCAGGCGCGCGGCCTTGCGCGCATCGTCGTAGAACAGCTCGTAGAAATCGCCCATGCGGAACAGCAGCAGGGTGTCCGGGAACTCCGACTTCGCGCCGAAATACTGGCGCATGAGCGGGGTGTGCTCGGCGAAGTCGGGCGCGGAGGCCATCTGGACGCTCGGGTGGCGGTCGGTTACAAGGGGCCCGCAGTTATACGGAGCGATGGACGGATGCTCAAGCCCAATCTTCCCGGCGACGACGAGCTCAACGGGCTCGCGCGGCAGGTCGCCGACGCGTTGCTGCGCCACGGGCAGATGCTCGCCACGGCCGAATCCTGCACCGGCGGCTGGATCGCGAAGACCATGACCGACATCGCGGGCAGTTCCGCCTGGTTCGACTGCGGCATCACCGCCTACAGCTACGAAGCCAAGCAGGCCCTGCTCGGCGTGCGTCCCGAGACGCTGATCAAGCACGGCGCGGTGAGCGAGGAGACCGTGCTCGAGATGGTCTCCGGTGCCCTGATCCATTCCGGCGCGAGCGTGGGCGTGGCCGTGACCGGGATCGCGGGACCGAGCGGAGGCACCACGGACAAGCCGGTGGGCACCGTGTGGCTGGCCTGGAAGCGACGTGGCGGCTATCCGCTGATGCGCGTGTTCCACTTCGACGGCGACCGCGAATCGGTGCGGCGTCAGACGGTGAAGGCTGCCCTGTCCGGCCTGGTCGAAATTCTTACCCCCTGACGCGGCGATTTCCCATGGCCCCGGCCCCTGCTGTGGGATACTTTGGTTCTCGCCAGCGGTACCCCCGTCCCAGGATCTGAGACCAGGCCGGGGCACCCTGCGGACCCCTCCCTATCTCCAAAGGTTGCATTCCATGGACGACAACAAGCGGCGTGCACTCTCCGCAGCGCTTTCGCAGATCGAAAAGCAGTTCGGCAAGGGCGCGGTGATGCGCATGGGCGACCGGACCAGCGACGTCGCCGAGGTGATCTCCACCGGCTCGCTCGGCCTCGATCTCGCGCTCGGCATCGGCGGGCTGCCCAAGGGCCGCGTGGTCGAGATCTACGGGCCGGAGTCGTCCGGCAAGACCACGCTCACCCTGCAGGTGATCGCCAACTGCCAACGGGGTGGCGGCACGGCCGCGTTCGTGGATGCCGAGCATGCGCTCGATCCGGGCTATGCCGAGAAGCTCGGCGTGAACGTGGACGACCTGCTCGTGTCGCAGCCCGACACCGGCGAACAGGCCCTGGAAATCTGCGACATGCTGGTGCGCTCGGGCGCGGTGGACGTGGTCGTGGTCGACTCGGTCGCGGCGCTCACGCCCAAGGCCGAGATCGAGGGCGAGATGGGCGACTCGCACGTCGGCCTGCAGGCGCGGCTGATGAGCCAGGCGCTGCGCAAGCTGACCGCGAACATCAAGCGCTCGAACTGCATGGTGATCTTCATCAACCAGATCCGCATGAAGATCGGCGTGATGTTCGGCAGCCCCGAGACCACCACGGGCGGCAACGCGCTCAAGTTCTACGCCTCGGTGCGCCTGGACATCCGCCGCATCGGATCGGTGAAGCGCGGCGAGGAGGTGGTCGGCTCGGAGACGCGCGTGAAGGTGGTGAAGAACAAGATGGCGCCGCCGTTCCGCCAGGCCGAGTTCGAGATCCTCTACGGCGAAGGCTGCTCGCGCGAGGGAGAGATCATCGACCTGGGCGTGAACAACAACATCATCGAGAAGTCCGGCGCCTGGTACAGCTACAAGGGCGAGCGCATCGGCCAGGGCAAGGACAACACCCGGCTGTTCCTCAAGGAACATCCCGCGATGACGAACGAGATCGACGAGCGCTTGCGCGACAAGCTCATGGCCGGACGCCTCGCGGCCGCCGCGGCTGCAGCGGCGGCCAGTGCCGGCGCCGAGGAAGTGGACGCCTGAGCGGCGTCGCGCGAGTCGTTCTCGTGTAGAGGCCACCCACGCCGTGCGTGGTCGCAAGCCCCCGGCACAGCCCGGCTCTGCGTTCGAGCGCGGAGTCGGCCTGCTGGCGCGCCGTGAACATTCCACGCGCGAGCTGAAGATCAAGCTGTCGCGGCGCGGCTTCGAGGACGGCGAGATCGCCGACGCCGTCGACGCGCTGAGGCGGGACGCGTACCAGAGCGACGAACGCTACGCCGAGGTGCTGGTCCGGCACCGAGCATCCGCGGGGTACGGCCCGCGCTACATCGATGCGGAGCTGAGATCGCACGGGCTCGATCCGGGTGCGTACCGGGCCGCCTATGCCGAGCACGACTGGCAGGCGAACGCCCTCGCGGTGATCCGACGACGCTACCCGAAGGGCCTGCCGACGCGCACCGAGCGCGATCGAGCCGTCCAACTGCTGGTGCGGCGTGGATTTCCCTCTGACGTCATCCGCAAGGCGACCGGCGCGGATCCGCAGCTGGATCCCGACGACCCCTGACACGACCACCACGTCTCCCAGCGGACGTACCGGCTGTCGTAGGAGTGCGCGTCAGCGCGCGATCGCGCTTGCCGCAGGTCCTTTCGCGCGCTTGCGCGCGCTCCTACGGACGACCGGTGCCAGTCCGGATGCCAAGGAACCGAGCCCCCGCTCGACCCCACCCCGCGACAATGGCGTTATCCTTATGGGCTTGCCATCGAGTCGACCGGCCATGCAAACCGTCTCCCAGATTCGCCAGACCTTCCTCGACTATTTCAAGTCCAAGGGCCACGAAATCGTGGCGTCGAGCTCGCTCGTGCCGGGCAACGATCCCACGCTGCTGTTCACCAATGCGGGCATGGTGCAGTTCAAGGACGTGTTCCTGGGTTCGGAGAAGCGGTCGTACAAGCGCGCGGTGACCTCGCAGCGCTGCGTGCGCGCCGGTGGCAAGCACAACGACCTCGACTCGGTCGGCTACACCGCGCGCCACCACACCTTCTTCGAAATGCTGGGCAACTTCAGCTTCGGCGACTACTTCAAGCGCGACGCCATCCGCTATGCGTGGGAGCTCCTGACCAAGGTCTACGGACTTCCGGCCGACAAGCTGTGGGTCACGGTCTACCACACCGACGACGAGGCCTACGACCTGTGGGCGGACGACATCGGCGTGCCGCGCGAGCGCATCGTGCGCATCGGCGACAACAAGGGCGCGCCGTTCGCCTCGGACAACTTCTGGCAGATGGCGGACACCGGCCCGTGTGGACCGTGCACCGAGATCTTCTTCGACCACGGAGCCGATATCGCCGGTGGCCCGCCGGGCTCGCCCGACGAGGACGGCGATCGCTACATCGAGATCTGGAACAACGTGTTCATGCAGTTCGACCGCTCGCCGGACGGCACCCTCACGCCGCTGCCCGCGCCCTGCGTCGACACCGGCATGGGCCTCGAGCGCCTCGCGGCCGTGCTGCAGCACGTGCATTCCAACTACGAGATCGACCTGTTCCAGCGCCTGGTCGCGGCCGCCGCCGCGCTCACCGGCACCGCTGACCTCGAGAACAAGTCGCTGCGCGTGATCGCCGACCACATCCGCGCGTGCTCCTTCCTGATCGTGGACGGCGTGCTGCCCTCGAACGAGGGGCGCGGCTACGTCCTGCGCCGCATCATCCGGCGCGCGTTGCGGCATGGTTGGCAGCTCGGCTGCAAGGAGCTATTCTTCTCGCGCATGGTCGCGCCGCTCGTGGCCGAGATGGGCGACGCCTATCCCGAACTGCGCCAGAAGCAGGCCATGGTCGAGGCGGCGCTGAAGGGCGAGGAAGAGCGCTTCGCCGAAACGCTGGAGCAGGGCATGAAGGTGTTCGAGGAGGTCGCCGCGCGCTCGGGCGCGACCATCGCGGGCGCGGACGCGTTCCGCCTCTACGACACCTACGGATTCCCCGTCGACCTCACCGCGGACGTCGCGCGCGAGCGGGGGCTGGCGGTCGACCATGCGGGCTTCGAATCGGCCATGAACGAACAGCGCGAGCGCGCGCGTTCGGCGAGCAGCTTCGGCACCCAGACGGTGTTGTCCGCCGACCTCATCAAGCAACTGAAGCCGACCGAATTCCAGGGTTACGACAGCCTGGCATCCGGGGACCTGGAGGTCGTCGGTATCCTCGTCGACGGTCGCTCGACCTCCGAACTCGAGGACGGCGCCAGCGGCACCGTGATGCTGGCGCGCACGCCGTTCTATGCGGAGTCCGGCGGTCAGGTCGGCGATCGTGGCGTGCTCAGCGCGGGCTACGGCCGCATGGACGTGCAGGACACGATCAAGCTCGCGGGCGCGTTCCATGGCCATGTCGGTACCTGGCACGGCAAGACCCTGCGCGTCGGGGCGACGGTTGATGCCGCCGTGGACGGCGAGCGTCGCGCCGCCACCGTGCTGAACCATTCCGCCACGCACCTGATGCATGCGGCGCTGCGCACGGTCCTGGGCGACCACGTGCAGCAGAAGGGCTCGCTCGTGGCACCCGATCGCCTGCGCTTCGACTTCTCGCATTTCCAGCCGGTCACGCCCGAGCAGTTGCAGCGCATCGAGGCGATGGTGAACAGCGAGATCCGGGCGAACGTACCCGCGACGGCCGAGCAGATGGAGCTGGCCGATGCACTCGCGAGCGGTGCCATGGCGCTGTTCGGCGAGAAGTACGGCGAGCGCGTGCGCGTGCTGCGCATGGGCGGATTCTCGACGGAGCTGTGCGGTGGCACGCATGTCTCGCGCACCGGGGACATCGGGCTGTTCAAGATCGTCTCGGAGACCGGCGTGGCCGCCGGCGTGCGGCGCATCGAGGCGCTGACGGGGGAGGGCGCCTGGGCGTACCTCGAGTCGCGCGCCGCCGGGCTGGCCCAGGCGGGCCACCTGCTCGGCGCCAGTGCCGACGACGTGCTCGACAAGCTCAAGGCCCTGCTCGACCGCCAGCGCAAGCTCGAGCGCGAGATCGAATCGCTGAAGGCGAAGGCCGCCGGCGGCGCACTCGACGCGTTGATCGAGCGGAGCGCGCTGGTCGGCGGCATCCGCGTGCTGGCGGCGCGGGTCGAGGGTCTCGATGCGAAGACCCTGCGCGACGGCGTCGACCAGGCCAAGGCCAGGCTGGTCGATTGCGTCGTGCTGCTGGCGTCGGCCGCGGATGGCAAGGCCTCGCTGGTCGCGGGCGTGGGCGGTACCGCTCTCGGCAAGGTCAAGGCCGGCGAGCTGTTGCAGTACATCGCGCAGCGGATCGGCGGCAAGGGCGGTGGGCGCCCGGACCTCGCGCAAGGCGGCGGGCCGGACACGCCCGCGCTGGACGAGGCGTTGGCCTCGGTCGCCGACTGGGTCGCACAGCGCGCCTGAGCCGGAGCCCCGTCGGCACGCCGATCGGGGCCGCGCTTACCTTTGTTTGCACGAAATCGCGCGGAACCGTGCTTCTTGTCCGCCAGGACAACTTTGTTTCATTGCAAGCACGGCCTGCTTCACTACGATGGTCCTGAGCCGCAGGAACCCACGGATGGACGGCCCCCGGACTGGACCGAATGGTCCGGTGACCGCCCTACAAGGAGTCGGGAGGAAAGGACCATGCTGATACTCACGCGGCGCGTGGGCGAGACCCTGATGATCGGCGACAGCGTTTCCGTCACGGTGCTCGGGGTGAAGGGCAACCAGGTGCGCATCGGCATCAACGCGCCCAAGGACCTTGCCGTCCATCGCGAAGAGATCTACCAGCGCATCAAGCGCGAGGGCAGCGCGGAAGGCGCCGCCTCGTCCGCCCCGGAAACCACCTCGGACGCCTGACCCGGTTGCAATCGACCCACCCGGCTGGCTAAGCTCGCGTGCTTCGCGACGGGCTTCGGCCCGGTTGCGCGATGCGCGCGGCAGCTGCAATCGTAATGTTGCGTCGATCCAGACGACGACATGGAACGCGCAAGGAATCAGACGAATCGGAGAGGTGCCCGAGAGGCCGAAGGGGCTCCCCTGCTAAGGGAGTATAGGGTCAAAAGCCCTATCGAGGGTTCGAATCCCTCCCTCTCCGCCAGATACCAAAAAGGGACCGAAAGGTCCCTTTTTGGTATCTGGCGGAGAGGGAGGGTAAGCAGAACCGCCGCAGGCGGTTCGACAAATTCGTCTGGAACGAATTTGGACAGCCGCTGGCTGGCCCCGCAGGCGCGAAGCGCCGGAGGGGTGAGGCTCAGGATGAGCCGAACAATCCCTCCCGATCGCGACAACGAGGGGCCTCCGGGCCCCTTTTTCATGTCTGGCGGAGAGGGAGGGTGAGCAGAACCGCCGCAGGCGGTTCGACAAGTTCGTCGGGAACGAACTTGGACAGCCGGAGGCTGGCCCCGCAGGCGCATCGCGCCGGAGGGGTGAGGCTCAGGATGAGCCGAACAATCCCTCCCGATCGTGACAACGAGGGGCCTCCGGGCCCCTTTTTCATGTCTGGCGGAGAGGGAGGGTGAGCAGAACCGCCGCAGGCGGTTCGACA
>Ga0315912_10001280_pt1 | contig 31932 bp, 27 predicted proteins | sample VfabasoilMG_FD_204469 | JGI IMG/M metagenome (GOLD analysis project Ga0315912, IMG submission 204469) | Garden soil microbial communities collected in Santa Monica, California, United States - V. faba soil | ecosystem: Environmental > Terrestrial > Soil > Garden | place: USA: California...
AATGCCGCGGCCCAACCTCCACCTCGCCGCCGCACGGATTTGCCGATCATCATTCGCCCGACCAGCTCCTGGTCGGAGCACGCGATCGGCCAGCACCAGGCGCTTCCCAAGGATGGTAAAGCGATTTCGCGGTGGCAGAGTCAAGACGATGCCTGGGACGACGTCGAACGTGGACTCGCCAAGGTGTTGAAGGAGCTTGTGGGTAAGAAGAACCTCGCGCGGTGATGTGCCTACGGGCGGACATCGCGATCCCAACGGCGACCCGCGAGCGTCTCCGTCCGTGTTCTCTTTGCTGGGCTTTGCGCGGACCTTTCGCTTTGCGTTTTTGCGAATCGGTTTTGATTTCTTGCGCATCGATTTGCGAATCTGCAAGGTTCACCTTGTCGCCATGCACTGCAACATGCATATCACTCACACCACTCACACCACTCATACGATTTCTGGTCGCCGCAAAGCCGGCGGCGGCGTGACGAACAAAGTGACACCCCACCCTTCTTTGGGGTGGTCGAGCAAGGCGATGAAGCGGGGCGACTTGTGGTTGATCCCGGTGTGTGTGTTCGCGCTCGGAGCTCTCCGTTCGTGAAATGCAATGGCAGGGGCTCGTGAAGCGGGTCCGCTTCGTCGATCCGCTGACCGTGCCGTCCACGGGCGAGAGCGCGGAGGTCCGATTCGCGCGTGGGGCTGCGCTGGTCGACACACGTGGTGCCGAATACGTCGAGCGGCGCGGTGTTCCGTTGGAGATCGCGCTCGCGGCCGACGTCCGGTTTGATGCGGACTTCGAAGGGCGACCGGCCGTGGTCGCAGCGCTCCGAGATCACGAGAACACGCTCGTCTCGGTGCACGGCCGCTTCCTCCACTCGACGCGCAACGAGAACAAGATGCTCACGGTCGGTTGCGGGGGAGGGGTCATCGTCGTCGGCAAGGGATGGCGAGCGGAGCCGTTCGTGATCGTCGAAGGGCTGTTCGATGCGCTGTCGTTCGCGACGTGCGGGTGGAGTGCGGTCGCGACGATCGGTCGCGTCGCGCCATGGCTCGCGGAGGTGAGCACGAATCGAGTGGTGTGGCTCGCTTTCGACGCCGGACGTCCCGGTGATGCCGAGGTGACGCGTTGGACGGAGCGACTGAGCCGTGCGAGCGTGAAACGCCTCCGGCCGCCGCCGCGTTGCAAGGACTGGAACACTGCACTCGTCAAGCTCGGTCGCGACCAGGTCAAGCGCTGGCTTCGCGAACACCTCCCGAGCGATGCTACGCGGACGTGAAGGAGATTTACGTCAGCACCGACGTCGAGGTCGATGGTCCGATCCCCGGTCCCAACTCGATGCTGAGCTTCGGCTCGGCGGCGTATTGGCCCGACAGCACACTCGTGGCGACGTTTGGTGCAAACCTCGAGCTCTTGCCCGGTGCGACACCGCACCCCGACACCATGGCGTGGTGGAAGAAGCACCCGGAAGCGTGGGCACTGGCGCGACGCGATCTGCTCGATCCAGCGGAGGCCATGACGAGCTATGTGGCGTGGCTCGACGCGTTGCCGGGCGTGCCCGTGTTCGTCGGCTACCCGGTGTCGTTCGATTTCTTGTTCGTGTATTGGTACCTGATGCGCTTTGTCGGTCGCAGCCCGTTCGGGTTCTCGGCGCTCGACCTGAAGACCATGGCGATGACGATCCTGGGCGGCGAATTCCGTTCTACGAGCAAGCGTTCCATGCCGAAGCGGTGGTTCGGCGAGGCCAAGCACGACCACGTCGCGCTCCATGACGCGATCGAGCAAGGACGTTTGTTCTGCAACATGCTCGCCGAGCGAGAAAAGCGAACCTGACGTGGCCCACTTACGGATAACTCGAGCACGGGAGAGCTCGACCGAAGACACCGTCGAACTCTCGAACGTCGTCTGCTTCCGCGTCACACGCCACTGCAATGCACGCTGCGGATTCTGCCTCGCACCGTACGACGGCACCGAGCAGCCTAGCCGCGAATTGCTCGCGCGCCGCATCGACTGGCTGTTCGCGCGGGGCGTCACGACGATCCACTTCTGTGGCGGTGAGCCGACGATCCATCCCGGCCTCATCGGCCTCGTCGAGCACGTCTGCGCGCTCGGTGGCCGTACGCGACTCACGACGAACGCGATCCGCATCGACGAGGCCATCGTGCGCGCGCTCGCGAAAGCACGCACGGACGTGAAGGTCAGCCTCCACGGCGATCGTGAGCGACATAACGAAGTCGTTGGCCGCGACGCGTTCGACTCCACCACGTCGAATCTCCGCCGACTCGTCGCCGCCAATGTCTCGACATCCGTGCAAACGACGGTCGTCGCCGGCGGAGCGTCCGTCGTGAACTGGGCGGCCGCCTTCTGTGTCGCGAACCGGGTGCGCAAGCTCTCGATTCTTCCCTTCCTCCCGCGCGGCGATGGCCTGGCACGCCGTGGTGAATACGAGCTGTCGATCGCCGAGCGCAGCGCGCTACGTGACCTCGTCGCGACGACGCGCCGCTCGTTCGCGGGCCGACTCGACGTGCGGTGGCTCGACTTCACCGCTCGCCCCATCCATGCCGTCGAGCCCGACGGGCGGCTCGTGCTCGAAGGTGCAAGCGATGCGCACGATCGTGTGCTCGCGGTGATTCCCGACAAGGAGAGCAACGATCGGTGACAAGTCGACGGAGGTGATCGTGATGACGCGATCGGCACGCTCGATGTCGCGCCGCGCTCTTTCTCCTCCCGTGCCCCCATGTCTACGCTCCCTGCTCGGAGTTCTGCGACATGTCGTATTGCACCGGTCGAGCGTTGTACTGGTCCCATGAATGCACTGATCCGGCGGTAGCCCGGTCGTTCTATGTCGATGCATTCGGGTGGCAGATCGATGGAACCCGCATCCTCGTCGAAGGCCGAGCCGTCGCCGATTTCGATCGCACGGACGGCCAGGCCGCATGGCTCACCCACGTGGGCGTGGCGGACCTCGAAGCCGCGATCGATCTGGTGAAGGAAGGGGGCGGAACGTTGCGGCGAGACATCACGACGATCGATGGGGTTGGACCGACCGCCCGAGTGATCGATCCGGCAGGAGCCGAGTTCGCGTTGGTCGAGATCGCCGATACGGAAGCCAATGAAGACGACGAGTGGACCTCACGCCCCACGGGGGCTGAGTGGTCTTCACGCCCCACAGGGGCTGAGTGGTCTTCACGCCCCACAGGGGCTGAGTGGCCCGATCCCATCGGTGCGCGGGCGTGGACCGTGCTCGTGACCCCGAATCCGGATGATGCCATTCCGTTCTATCTGCCGTTGCTCGGTTGGTTCGCCGAACAACGGGACGGCGGTTCACTCGGACCCTACCTCGTTTGCACCCGCGGCGGGGTTCCTGCGGCCGGGGTGATCGCCACGCCCTCGGGTGCCCGGGATCCCGCGTTTTGGCTGAGTTGCATACGGGTGGCATCGGTCGATGCGGCCACGGCCTCGGCGCTGGCGCACGGAGCCGAGTTGCGACGGGTCGCCGAAACGATCCCGGACATCGGACGGTTTGCGGTGCTGGCCGATCCCGTGGGTGCTCGCTTTGCGTTGCTCGAAACGGTGGCGGCGGAGGTGGTGGCATGAATCCGGCAACCTACGAAGTTCGGACGATCATCGATGACGAACCGGCGACCCTGCATGTCCATGCGACCGAAAGTGCCGTCCATGCCATTCGGTCGCTCGGGCACACCGGTTGCAAACTTGCCTGCGGGCAAGGTGCTTGTGGTGCTTGCACGATCCAGTTGGATGGCGAGCCGGTCGTGTCGTGTTTGTTGCCTGCGACGAGTCTGCACGGCCGACGTGTGCTCACGGTTCGCGGACTCGGAAAACTCGGACTTCATCCGGTGCAGCGGGCGTTCCTCGCTCACGATGCACTGCAATGTGGATACTGCACTCCCGGCTTTCTCGTGCGTGCCGCTCGATTCGTCGACGAGCATCGCGGCGAACGACCCGATCGCGAATCGATCGCGGCGGCGCTCGCAGGGCATCTTTGCCGCTGCGGAGCCTATGAACAGATCTACACCGCTGTGGCAGCCGCCTGCGCGGGCGAACACGACGACGACACGCGACCCCCTCCACGGCACGATGCGCTCGCCAAGGTTCGAGGTGACGCACAATACCCCGTCGATGTGCGGTACGAGGGGATGCTCGAAGGCCGGATCCTTCGATCGACGTATGCGAGCGCCCAGATGACGCATTTGAATCTCGCGCCGGCATTGGCGATCCCAGGGGTCGTCGCTGCGGTCGAGCTCATGACGAAAGGCCGGATCGTGCGTTATGCGGGCCAGGAGATCGCCGCGATCGCGGCGGTGGACGCAGAGACAGCGGCGAGGGGCTTGGCCGCGATCGAGGTCCACGTCGAGCCGCGCCCCTTCGTCCTCGATATGGATGCCGCACGGAAGGATGGCGCACCCGTGGTCTATCCGGAACGCAGCAGCCGTCGCGAGGTGTTGAATGCGAGCGAGGGTCCGCTTCCACCCCTGACTTGGGCCGGCAACCTTCGCGGTCCGTTTTGGTTCCTCTCGTCCGGGATCCGCAAGGCACGGCGGATCCTCGATCAAGCACCACACGGGTCTGGCTCGACCTTGGTGGAAGGCACGTACCGGACCCAAGTCCAATGCCACAACTGTCTCGAGCCGCATGCCGCCGTGGCCTGTTTCGCGGACGACGGATCGCTGACGGTTTGGCTCAGCACCCAAGCCGTCGCTCGGATGGCCAAGGACATCGCCAAGCGGTTTTCGCTGCGTCTCGATCAGGTCCAGGTCCGCACCGAATACGTCGGTGGCGCCTTCGGTTCGAAGGCCACATTGACCGCCGAAACGATCGCGGCCATCGAACTCGCGCGTCGTGCCAAGGCACCGGTCCGCATGGTGCTCGACCGACGAGAGGAACTCGAGGTCGGCGGAACTCGTCCCGCGGCGGAGCTGCACTTGCGCGTGGCCACGACCCCTGCGGGCGAACTCGCAGCGATCGGCTTGCGTGCCTATGGCGATGCCGGTGTCGCAGTCGGGCACGTCACGAGTGCCCTCGTTCGCATCATGTATGCCGATGCTCCGCGCGATCTCATGGACTACGACGTGACCACCAACACGTCGCCGGGCAAACCGTTGCGCGGACCCGGTGGACCCCCAGCGTTTTGGGCATTGGAAAGCACGCTCGACGAGATCGCCCACCGTCGCGGCGAAGATCCGATCGCGCTGCGTCGTCGGATCGATCCGAACACCGTGCGTCGGCGGCTCTATGATTGGGTCGAGTCCTTGGAGGTTTGGCGGCATCGAGGTCCCGGCGGGCAAGATCGCGGCCGGTTTCGGCGGGGGGTGGGGTTTGCCGCAGGGGGTTGGTTCTACTTCACGCAACCTTCGACGCGCGTCGAGGTCACGGTCGGACCCGAGGGCATCGTGGCTCGCACCGCGAGCCAGGATATCGGCAATGGAACACGCACGGTCATCGCCGACAGCATTGCTGCGGTGTTCGGGATGCATGGTTCGGAGGTGGTCGTCGAACTCGGCAACTCCAGTTTCGTCGAAGGGCCGTTTTCGGGCGGCAGCCGGACGACCGCGTCCGTGGTCCCAGCGGCAGAAGACGCGGCGATGGGGCTGCGCGACGACGTCACCAAGGCCACGGTGACGGCATTGGGGCTCCATGACGCCCGTGCCGAGGCCCAAGGCATCGTGCATCAACGTGGGGTCATTCCTTGGCGCGAGGCGTTTCGCACGACGGGGTCGCGAACCCGTGTCGGGCAACGCAAGTCGGACCGCGGTGGATACTTTCTTCCGTTTCGGATCGAAGGGATCGCGATCGGCCGCTATCTCGGTGTCTCCGTCCAGGTCACCCAGGTCGAGGTGGATACCCGTCTCGGAAAAGTCCGCCCGCTCGAGGTCTGGGCGGGGGTTGGAGTCGGACGGATCGTTTCACCTGTGCTCGCCCGTTCCCAGGTTCAAGGGGGTGTCATCCAAGGGATCGGCTACACGCTCTACGAAGAGCGACGTTTGGACCCTTGGACCGGTCGGCTCCTGAGCGCGAGCTTGGACGACTATCGCATTCCCGGCATCGGCGACATTCCCCCCATCCACGTTCATTTCGACGAAGGTGGATTCGAAAACGTGCAGAGCGGAACGGTCGGGCTTGGCGAAGTCGTGGCCATGGCTCCACCTCCGTCGATCGGCAACGCGATCGCCCATGCGACGGGATGGCGACCCAGGGTGCTCCCCATCCGACCCGATCGCGTGTTGCAAGGAGTTCAGTCGTGAGGAGTCTCGTCTTTCCCCGCACGATCGCCGAAGCCGTCTCTGTGTTGGGATCCCATGCAGAGGTCCGTGCCGGCGGTACGGATTTCCAAGAGCGAGCGGAACTCGACCTCGTTCGACCGCATATCGTCGATCTCCGCGACATCGAGGGGCTCGATGCGCTGACCGTCGATGATCGGTGCATCCGGATCGGTGCCCTGGTTCCGGTCGCTCGGCTCGAACGCGAGCTTCGCAGGGATGCGCCCGGCCTCAGTCGCGCGGCTGGAGCCCTGGCCACGCCGGAGATCCGCGCTCGTGCGACCGTGGGTGGCAACATTCTGCAACGTTCGCGATGTTGGTATTACCGACAGCCAGGTGCATGGTGCTACAAAGCGGGAGGCACCCATTGCCCCGCGCGGCAAGGGGACCACCAGCACGCTTCGCTCATCGATCTCGGGCCGTGCGTGGCTCCGCACCCCTCCACCGTCGGAATGGCGCTCTTGCTGTACGATGCGATCGCGGAAATCGCGGGAGGTGCGGATCGCACGATGGAGACGCTCTACGGCGATGGCTCGGTGCCCACCCAGGATCATGGCCTCGAACCGGATGCATTGCTTACCGGGATCCGGATCGAACGGCGTTGGACGGGAGAGCAGGGCGGCTACTGCCGCGCGATCGCCCGTGCACGTGCGGAGTGGCCGATCGTCGAAGTCTCGGCCCTGCTCGTGATGGACGGTGACCGTATCGTGGTGGCGCGTCTGGCCGCAGGAGGGATCGCACCCGTGCCGCTGCGCTTGCGTAGCGTCGAGCGAGCCCTCGAAGGTCGAGTGGCTTCGGATGCAGCCTTCGAGGCTGCGGCTTCACGTGCACTCGAGCCGTGGCACCCCCGCGTCGGGACCCTGCCGATGACGGCCTACAAAGCTGGGATCGTCCCGACCGCGGTATGCGATGCATTGGTCGATGCACGGGGGCAGACAACACCATGAGCGACGACGACCTCCATGTCTGTACGAATCTACGATTCAATGGATATACGGAAGACTTGGACGACCTCGCGATCACAGAGATCGTGTTCCTCAATCAGGTTCCCTATATGTGCCTCCGCACGAGCCAGCCGTGGGGGATCGACGACGAACCAGCCGTTCCCGAGCGTTGCCGCCCCGGCCGAAGTTGTTTCAACTGTCGCAAGTGAGTTGGCACGAATCGACCATGCGGTCGACGCCACCACGTTCACGGGTGCTCCTGCCATGCCCGCGCCTCGCGTTCGAGCTCGAGCAGGCGCTCGCGTTCGCCCGTTGATTCGGCTTTCGCTCGCTGGCCGAGGGAAACCGTGTTCCCGCCAACACATGAATGTCGTCGCGATCCCTCGAATGGCACGATGGACGCGGGTGGGTATGGGGTAGATGTCCGATAAATGGTGTAAGTCCCGTGAAGGGTAGGATCGCCGATCATGGACTTCCAGCCTTTCGACCCCGACGGAGAACTCCTGAGTCGCGTTCGACTCTATCCCGACGCAGACCTCGGGCCTCTGGCAGAGCGGGCGTGTTTGCGAAGCTCGCGAACCTGCAGCTCGATGCCATCAGCTATCGCAGCGGTACCGTACGCGTGCATGGCTTCATGGTGTCGGGGCGAGACGGGGTCCGCCGCCCGACGCTCGTCTACGCGCGAGGTGGCGGCGCTTCCGGGTATCCGAAGCGCCCCGGGGGCCCGAGATGCCATGGGCGACACGGAGCCGCAGCGCTCCTTCATCGTCCCGATATCGCCGAGACCATGGTCGAACTGGCGGTGCGAGGGTTCACGGTCGTCGAGACGCAATACCGCGACGAACCCGAAGGCCGCGACGAGTTCGGTGGGGGCGAAGTCGCGGACATCGTCAATCTACAGAAAGTGTTCGAGGCCATTCCGGAGGCCGATCCCGTTCGCACGGGGATCATCGGCTGGTGACCGCACTACGCGACGGGCGAAAGCTATGCGAAGATCCCACCAGCGGGATCACTCACATGTGAACGAGGGTCCGCACTCGCACAAGAGCGGGTCAGTAGCTCCCTCGATACCGCAGCCGCGCAACTCGCTCGGTGTGCGCGGCGAAAGCTCGCACGGCACACTTTCGATGAGACCGAACGTGCCGCCACCGATCTCTTCCCAATAGTCGGATGCCCCGGGATCACAGGCCGAGCTCCCGCAGGATCTTTCGAGTTCCGAGCCCAACAATTCTCGCGCGAGCAGGCAACGTCCTTCGGTCCGAGATGGCGTGCATGCTGCGATATTGCCATCGTCCGCAAAGAGTTGTTCTTCCGCCCAGAGACAACGAAGCAGACTATGATCCGAGATCGTCGCGTTGCATTCCGCTTCGTCTACGATGGCCGCGCAGGGATCATCTCCCACGAGTGCACCGCATTCGAGCCCGCCTTGCTCCACGAGCATACAGATCGGTTCACCTTCGAAGTCGATGCACGCCGTCCCCTCCGGGCATTCAGTGGTCTCGTCGCAGCGGAATACACATCGACCGCTATCCTCACATGACGGTTGAACGTTTCCCGTCTCGGGCTGAAGGCAGTCGGAGTCTTGCGAACAGTTCACATTGCACGTGCACGCCAAGCAGGTCGGTGAATCCGGGTTTCCGTACACAATACGCCCGCCTTGAGGACAACCAACGCCTAGACTTGTATCATCATAAACATCAAAAAGGTCCATCGTGAGACATGCCGGATCGAACGTCCCCGCGACCGTGTTCGGGCCGTCGGAGCTCCCCTCGTCGAGGTCGCCTTGGTCCGGACTCCCGTCCTCGACGATTTCGCCGGAGCCGTCTTGGGTCGTCTTGCCCCCGTCGGTGTTGCTGCCTTGGGCAGAGTCGTCGTCTTGGCCGGGCGACTCGTTGCCGTCGTCTTCGGAAGCGCCGCTCGTGTCGCCATTCCCGAGATCGAGGTCGTCGACGATGCATCCCGTCATAGGGATGAACAAGAATAGCGCAGTTGCGAAAATGGATGGTCGATTCATCACTCTTTGACTTGTCGCGGATTCGACGATTCCGTGGTTGGACGTGCACACGTTCGTTCGAGGCGGTCACCCAAAATCGAATGGGGACGACGGGTCGAAAAGGCACGACCCGCGTCCGCAGCTTCGTCTTGGCGGTCCAGTGCGCAAAGGGCTTCAATGCGCAATACGATGCGAAGATCGTCGACCGGGTCGGGAACTCGCACCGCGGGGGATCGCGTCAGTTCGAGCGCACGTTCGGGATCGCCCTGATGCAACGCGAGCATGGCCTGGTTCAGCCGAACGTTCCATGATCCGAGTCGAGACGACGCGGACGTCGATGTTTCGTCGGGCGTAGAAATCGGCGCAAACTCGGGAGGAGCCGGAGCGGGCGAGGTCGAAGCCAAAGGCGGGATCGCGGCCGGGTTCTGGGTCGAGCGTGGGGCGGTGGGCGGGTTGGAAACCGGTAAGGGTCGAGGCGGGTTCTCGGACACCGCCACTCGGGTCGGGCTGTTCGTGTGGGCGAGTGCGACGATGATGCCTGCCGTACCGGATGCGAGCACACTCGCCACGATCATCGTGGCCCTCGACCCGACGAGTTGTCCCATTCCCCCGAACCAGGGAAGGAAGGCCGACTTCGCGGGAACTTCGAGATGCGCCACCAAGGCGATCCAACCGTGGTGCGTGGCGGCGGGTCTACGTTGCTCGAGTGCTTTGCCGGGCACGGGGCCTTCGCCCATGATGTCCGCCAAATGCATTCGCAATCTGCGAATGCGCCAATAGACGGTGTTCGGTTTCAAGGACAGTGCATCGGCGAGTTCAGGCGCAGTCAACCCATCGAGCTCGGACAGGAAAAACAGCTCACGGTCGATCTGCGACAGACCCTCGACGGCACGATCGATCGCCAACAGAGCCTCCCAACGGGGGGTATTTGGAGTCGCATCGAAGGAGTGACGCATCTCCGCGAGCCCCTGTTGCCCTCGCGTACGGGTGGCCCGCTTGCGGCGGTGGTTACTCGCCACACGGCGAGCAATGCCGTAGAGCCAGGGCTTGGGCGACTCACCGCGGAAGTCGGCAAACCGGCGATACGCGATGACGAACGTGTCCTGCACGGCATCGTCGGTCGCCGAGCCGTCGACACCGAATCGGCGAAGCGTTGCCCAAACGAAACCGTGATGGTGACGATAGAGTGCGTGAAACGCGTCAATGGTTACCGTGGCGGTCAGGGAGGTCCCTCCCTCACCCATTGTCGTGAGCTCCGCGGATCCTTGGAAGTCGCGTGAAAAATCCGACGAATCCCCGCGCCGAGACCGGCCATGAGGTCACGAAAGACTCGCCGTTGACCAGGAAATTAGCGCCGATCAGCCGAACACCGAGTTCGGCGTCGACTCGCACCCCGAACCCCCGTTTTTCCCAGGAGACGCCAAACGTCGCGAGGGGGGCGAGCCACAGGTGCTCGTCCCTCGATGCATCGCGGCGCCCAAAGAGCTGACCGACTTCGAGACCCAAGCAGATCGGAAACTGGACCGTTCGCGCGGGAGGATGGCCGCACGTTCGCGCACTTGCACTCCACAACCAAAACAGCCCTTCGAAGCCGTCGTCGGCGATCGGCCGAGGGAGGACGAGCAGGCCCACCGCTTCGATCCCAAACCACGTCCAACGTGGACCGACGGAGCCGCGCAAGGATGGCATCACCGCACCAAAGGCGCCGGCTTCGATCCCGGCCGACAACGTGAGTTCGGCCATCGGTGAGCCCGTCGCGCGGGAACGTGGTTCGCGGTCGTGTTGGACGGGCCGTTGCGACGGTTCGGACTCACCCGTGTTCGTCCTCGGCTGGAGCTCCGCCCGGCTGCTCTCTTGCTGCGGTTCCAAGGAATCGGTTTCCGCAAGAAGCGGTGCTTCGACAGGTCGTTCGGCGACCTCGCCATCGGACGCACGATCCCACGGATCGGCAAACGGACTCATCACCGCTGCAACGATGAGTGCCACCGACTCCGCCAAAACTCCGCAGTCGTGCTCCTCGACCTCGTACGTCTCGGTCGTGCCGTCGAACGTGCCTGCGAAAGAGAGACGGTAGCCCGTGTCGATCGCGCGTACGCTCGCTCGCAGTTCGGCGCGTCCTCCCTGGCCAAACGTGGGGCCCGGTAAGAGTCGAAGCACGATGGCCTCGAGCTCTTCGACCGACGGGCAGTTGGAGGGCGCGTCCCAAACGAGTTCATAGTCGCTCGGCCATCTCGATGGATCTTGCTCGACGATCGTCGGTTCGAGGACCTGGGGGGACGGTGGAGCCTGAGGAACTCGTGAGGCTCCACCGTGGGCTACGAGCCAGATCGCCGTCGTCACGAGCCCCGAAAACACCCTCGAACCTTAGCCGACTCCGCGTGAGGGGACGCTAGGCTGAATTCTGGCCCGCGCGCCGTGAAGGAATTCGATCGACGACCCGCCGAGTTCACCCGAGCCAATGATCCCTCGTGGGTTGTAGCGTCGCAACGCGAGGTGACCGAGCGCAGTAACAGGGAGGCATTGACCGCGACGAAACTCGCATACTGTGCCTGCGCATTCGATGTGCGCTTGTGCAGACGACATCAAGCGCCTCGTGGGTTAGAACCCTTGCGAAAGGCTGCGCAAAGATCTCGACACGTCGGCACGCCACGACATTGTGTCGAGTGGTTTCGGTACTCAGGTTATTCCCGCCGAACAAGATTTTTCAGCGATGAGCATGACTGTGGGTGGAGTTCTGGCTGGTGCGTGTCTCCGAGTACCGCAGTCGTGTTTGAGGAGGTCGAAGGAGAGGCGTGTGGCATCACACGCAAACATTGCACTTTTTCTGCACTCGGAAGCCGATGTCCGATGAGGCCAGCGCAGGCCTACCGCCCTCTCAAGGGTTGAGACACGTCATGCCGCTCGCGCTCGATCTGTCTCGTATTCGTCCAGTTCAAGGGGAGTACCTCACTGCGGGGCTGCGGGTTCATCGTCGGCAACGCCCACAACCACGGTTCGGCTACACGTCTGGCACGAATCTTTGTTGTTCGAGCCACGGGTCATACGCCGCATGATCGCTCAGTCTGCCACATTCACCTACTCCGCTTCATCAATGAAACAAAACGTCGAGTTTTGGTTTCTAACAGCCAGCAAGGCGCTCTCACCTCGCCACTTACAAGGAGCCGAACGCCATGAAGGACAATGAGAAGAACCCGCGGAAAGAAATCAGGACCCGAACGCTGCGATCGAAAGCGCCTTCCCTTCCATAGAGAAAACCCGCGAGTCGATACAGACCACCTTGGATCGGGGCGCAGAAGACGTTGACAACGGACTCTCCTTGCGCATTTCGGGCGGTAAGGTGATTTCTTGCGGCTCATATCCCGCGGGATGGGTTCAAGCCGGGATGTGTGCGGAGTGTCTCGAGCGCAACGAACGGTCACGAATTGAGTCCTCCTGCGACGGTTTCCTCGAGCGGCCGAACACCGTTCCCGCGGCCGATGACGGCGTTGCTCGGGGCATGCAGTATGCCCGATAGAGGGTCGGCCTCTTGCCTTGCCCTCGGACGCGCTAACGGCGTTCGGCCACGCGAGGAAACCGTCGCAGGAGGACAAACCTTTCGCTCGAGCTGTTGCGTGACGACGTCGTGAATCGATTGTGTGTTGGGCTGAGGCAAATCGACGGCTTGCAATGATTGCGTCGCAGTCGCTGTGGTTGCACTGTGTCGAAGCAGCCCGGCGTATCGCAGGCTCTGTCAAATACAGCTTCCGTATGATCGGAAATCTGCTGCCGTTGCGTCGTGATTGACTGTGGTGTGACCCCATGGTACGCATACCATAGCTCGCCATGTGTGCGTCATGAGTTGAGCTATAGTAGAGAAAGCACTTTATGTACAGTTTCTCGGATCGATGGCTGCGCCTCACGCTCTCCGACCCAGCGGATGCGAACCGTGAATTGAATGTGGACTTTCGAATCTACGACACCCCAATCGCTCAACGCTGGTCGGACGTCATCGTGGTGCTTCGCGAGTCTAACGCGTCGATCAACGACCCCGAACGATTTTACAATTTCCCCAACGACCCGAAGGTTACCGCGGAGTGGATCCGAGAGGAACTGCAGCGGTGTGTCGATGGTGTCAACCGTTGGCATCCGGGATTCATCGACATCGCGTTGAAGCCCGAGTTGGATCAGGCGCAAATGAACCTGCTCCACGAATACTTCGTCAACGGGGTCCGAGACCTCCAAAATCTAGAAGGCCGGAGATTGCTGTCTGCCAGGGAACCGCTCGCGGTGGTCCGTCCACTCGTAAAAGATCTCGAGCGATGGGAGCGTTTTTGCGCAGCGTTCTTGCAATACACCGGGCGGCACGCCGAAGCATTGGGATTCGACGAGATCATTGCGTTGTTCACCGGCCACCCAGAGTTTGGGTATTATGTGCAGTCTCTCGGATATTCATTGGAGCCTGCCATTCCGCATTTGTTGCGCCTGAATGTGGCGATTCATCGCTGGGAGGATCGAGGTGCGGCCGTCGCTCACGAGACTCAGTTTGGCAAGGCCTGGAAGTACTACGTCATGAGCTTTTTCCCCCTCAAGCGTCGACCGATGCTCGACGAGGACTATCAGCATTTTACGATCCGGGATGTGTTTGGAGAGGTCTACATCGACGATGTGAGTGAGGGGAAGTGTATCTGGGATGTCTATCGGGATGGTGACACCGAGCTCACGGACGAGCACTACAAGAGCCTGGGAAAGTACTGGGGAAACGCCCGATTCTACTTCGGTCCCACTCACTCGGAGGCGCTGAGTCGCCAGCGGCTGGCCGAGTTTTGGACGTGGTTCGATGCGAACGAGCTCTCCCTCAACAAGCTTGGTTTTCATCGTGACGACCCGAAGATGATGACATTGGGCGCCGTACCGGTCGCGAAAATCGACCCTCGCGATGCACTTGCAGGTCTGGACGAAGATGCCATCGTCGACGCAATCAGCCGTCATCAGTATATGAAGCGATTTGCAATCATCGACGATCATGGCCGTGTCATCCACAGCTCACGACGCCACAAGGGTGAAGCCGAAGCTGAGCGTACGGAGCGGTGACGTGAACGTGCTTGCGCCGTCTCAGTAGACATTTCTTGGTCGCACGACGCGTGGACTCTCTCACGAGGACAAAACCAGACGCATTCGGCATCCTCGTCGCGAGGACGGAACAATGGATTTTGACGAAAATTTCATCCAACGCGGCCACTTCGATGTTTCCGCGACGCTCCGCCTCCTGCATGCTTTACCTGACGACGTGTGGTCAGATACGGTGGCGAAAGTTGCTGCGGTGCATCGACACAGTCGAGGTGTGTTCCTGAAGAACGACATCAAAACCGAACACTGCTTTGGAACCGTCCACCCTCACTACGAGACGTTCAAGAGTGCGCTCGCACCGATTCTGGAGACGGTGCGTGCGCAGGTGGGGGACGGCTATTTCGTGCGTTTGCAGTTTTCGCGTCATTCACCCGGTTATGGTTTCGATCCGCACCATGACCGGTTTTCTTACACACTCGTCCACTCGCGACGTATGCATATGGCGATCGAAACGAACGATCAAGTGTGGTTCGAAGTGGGAGGCGAACGGAAACACCTCGGTGTCGGCGAGCTATGGGAGATCAACAACTGCCGGATTCACGCTGGTAACAATGGAGGGACCACCCCCCGGACCCATCTTATTATTGACTTCGCGATACCGATTCGAACGCCGCTCGAACGGGCACGTTATTTGTGCAATTTGCAGTTCACGAGCGACCGTGCGGGTTGGTTCTTGTGTCGGCCCGCGCTGCAGGAAGAGCGTGAACCGGGAACTCGGACCGAGGACGTTGCCGAGCTCCAGCTGGCGGCGCGGGTCGGCGAAATCCGTCCTGGGCTGATCGTGGGCCTCAATCACGTCCTACGCGATCATGCAACAGGTGCGGTCCTGACAGAGGATCTCTCCGATGAGCCCGTCGCTTACGCCCATGGCGCTGGGCAGCTACCACTCGCCTTCGAAACCGCGCTCGAGGGTAGAAAGGTGGGTGAATCAGTGTCAATGCATATTCCGGCGGAATGCGCATTTGGGCGGATGGATTCGAACCTTCGAATTTCAGTTCATGAAACCGTCATTCCGACGGCACGGGAGCATTTGCCCGTATTTGGCTTTGCGCTTCGAGATTGTCCGATCATGGCTTTTGCGACTTCGAGTGGAGGCATTGCATCGCTCGATGCTAATCATCCCTATGCTGGGTATGGCTTGGATTGCGAGTTCATGGTTTGCTATGTTCGATCTCCCGATCCAGACGAACAACTACACGCAATCTTCCACGGCCCGACATTGTCGCGCGGTGAGGTGATGTACTCGGCGATGCAGCAGCTTGCCTCGTCGTCCGACTTCGATCCCCATTGGCAGTCTTGGGTCCGAAAATCAGGAATCTATCGGGTGCACTGATCAAGGCCAAGCGACCGGGACTGCTTTCGCAAGAATCTGGACTCTCGAACGTTCAAGCATATCTCAGAAGAGAGCGTTCTCGGCTGCTCGTGTGTGGGTCCGTTTGTCACAACCTTGCTGCCGTCGCATTCGGCCGCGAGGACGCCAATGCTTCGCCTGGATGGCCGGCTCCCTGCAGAACTTTCGTGGTGACATTCATCGGCCATTCGAGATCGCGGCACGCTCTAAAAAGACCTCGACGATCGACGAACCTCAAACGACCTGACCGTCGGTTACGAAACCTTTTCCCCCGAAATGGTGTCGAAACGATTGCAGTCCGAAATGTGAATACAATACCGCGACCTTGACGTCGGACCGACCACAGCAGACGTGGGTGCTCGTAGGTTTCAGTGCCTAATGGACGCTTTCTCCGCGTGGCGATGGGGCGATTCGGGGATCATGTTGCGGCTTGTCCACAACAACGAGGCAACATGTCAACATTCACTCCAGTTGCGAAAATATCTGCAGTCACTGCAATCATGCTCGGGTTCATACCGGCGTGCGCCCTTGAGTCGAGGGATCAACGACTCGACATCGAATCAAATGATGCGACCGCCGAGCAGCTTCCGGCGGCTCCGCTCGACGAAGCCACCATCGCGGGACAAGGAATGATCGCGCCACCTCCGCCTGAGGCCTTCTTGCGTCCGGTGCATAGGAGGGATCCTGACTTTGATGGTGCTCTCGACGTCGAACTCCAGGAGTTCGTCGCGTTGGCCCCGGGTGTGGAGCAATGGGCCCCCGTTCGCGGCGAAGGAGGGGCCGTGGCAGCGATGAACGAACTGGCGATGGGACCCGCCAGTTCGGCCAGTACCGGTTCCTCGTTGGTCGGGGTTGTCACTGACCGCGGACATTATCTGGTGCGGATCGAGGACGAAAGCATGATGGTCGAAACCGACCGTGATGCGTTGAGGGCGCTGCCGGGTCGAAGTGACGGCGCCGCTTCTCTGCCTGCCGAAGACGATGATGTAGAGTTTCGTGGATGGAGCAATGGGGTCGACAATCGTACGCGTCGTACCGGCAACAATGTGCATGTGTCGGTGGGTATGGTCAGTACGACGTTTGGCCAGTGCTCCGGATCCTTGATCGGACGGCGACTCGTTCGGACAGCGGCCCACTGTGTCATCAACCATACCGCAGGCGGAGGCACAGAAGCGGGTAGCGTGACGTTCGACTACCGCCGTGACGCTGGAACGACTCCCATTTCAACGACCACGACTGCCTATCACTACGGTGGGGCATACCTGGGTAATAGCTGCGGTACGCGCACTGCGACCGATCAATGGTCGGGCTACCGCAACAATTTCGATGCTTGCACTTGGGCCGACTGGGCGATCCTGATCCTGGACGACAACTGGCACAACGGAGGATTGGTGACGTGGTTCGGATATGACGGACTTGGCACTGATGCTCTGACGACCGAACTGCAAAGTAGCGGGTATCCAGGGTGCGGTCTCGCGGAAAGCCCTACGGGATGCGTCAATCAGGCCAACTATCGCGACAATACTGCGGATTGCAACGTGGTTGCATGGACCAACGGAACGTCGAAGTGGCGTACGGGTTGTGACGTCACACCAGGAAACTCGGGCGGCCCCGTTTGGCAGGAGGGGACCGATGTCTTCCTCGGCCATTTCCAATGGCAGAATTGCACGACGTGCCCGCAAGGATCGGCCAATCGTGGATCTCCGAACCACTACCTTGGTCACGACGATTGGCTGCTCAACTTCCAGAACGAGCTACGCGAAGAGAATCCCTGAGCAAACCGAATTCCGCGTAAGCGGCGATTCACTGATGAACGACATCAGTGGCCTGACGCACACGACACGTCGACGGTCGTGTGCGAAGTTTTTGTAAGATCCGCGCCCGATCGCGAGTTGTCGTATGGTTTTGAAGTGACCTTATGAGTTCCGCGAGCGCGTCCACATCTGCGCAAGAACTGCACGCGGGTCATCCACACCGCGGAGCAACCAAGCGATGCGCGAAGCCCCACGAAGCGCCGTGCGACGAGCCGTTGCGCCATTTGCATTCGATTCACGCGCCGCGAAACGACATCCATCGGGACGTGCGCGGGATTCCATCGCTATCTTCGTAGCGACGTTCGCATTCACCAGAAACAATGATTTCGACATTGCGATGAAACCTTTTGGATGCCTCGGGTGTCATGCCAATGATGTTCTCCGCTTCGAATATGGACTGTCGATAGGTCGGCGAACTCGGCGCTTCGCTGGCTCGTGATAATTACTCTGCTCTGCGCTTGACGAGTACCCCTCGAGTTCGGCTACAGTACGAGCGCATGAATAGCGTTGTTGAGCTTGGACGAGAGATCGAACTAGCTTGGGCCAAGCACGACTACAACGAAATCATCTTTCCCGAACTTGCGATGGAACGTCTCCTCGCGCGTGACTTTCCTCGGACCTTCGAGTTCGAAGAATTCGTCGAGGCCGTTCTTTATCCAAGGAACCCCCCCGCGCAGTTGTCCGATGATTTTGGTCAACCGGTCATCACGGTCTACTCAGGCCAAGGAGGATTCGTCTGTGAGGTCCACCTCTGGGACGACAACCCGGTTTATGTACACAACCACGCGTTTCATGGCGCGTTTCAAATGGTGCGAGGCATCGGGATCCATAATGAGGCGGTGTTCGAACCGAAGCGTCGAGTCAACCAGCACCTGCAACTTGGATTCGTCCGCCAAACGAAGCTTGAAACCGTGCGGGGGGGGGCCCACGGCTGCTTTCTGGCGGGAGAATCCCTCATCCACCAATTGCTCCACGTGAGCCGCGGCAACGTATCGATCGTCGTTCGCACGCGAAGCGCTCCCGATCCTTATTACCACTACGTTCCGCCGACGGTGCGGCTTACGCAGGAGACGCACGCAGGTCGCTACTGGACGAAACGTCAGGTGCGTCTATTAGAGTCACTGTACAATGCCGATCCGACGGAAGGCTTGCGTGTCGGCCGGAAGTTTCTGAGCGAGACGGATATGGAGACCGCGTATCACATCTTGCACAGGTTCTATGAAATTGCACCCGTATCGGTTTGTGCCACGCTCGCAGATGCATGTTCGCGGATCACACCGTCGGATCTCGAACTCATTCTGGCCGCGCTCCGAGAGGACAAGCGCAGTCGGGTCCTTGCGCGACTGCGCTCGGCTGCCAAACACACGCGGGAGCGATTTGTGTATTCCGCTTTGATCTGCAGTCGGTCCAAACGACAGGTTCTCGATCTCGTCGCTGCGGCGTATCCGTCCGATGATCCAGCACGTCTCATCGCAAGTATTGCCGCGGAGGGTGAAGGCGCCGACTTGGCGGTCATGTTCCTGCAGGATCGGACGCGTGCGGAGGTGATGCGCGAATTGCATGATGCGAGGTCTCGAGGCGTCGATGTCGACATCGACGAAGCAACGGTGGTCGAAATCGAACGGGCGGTCGCGAGCTGGTTTCCTTCGTATCCGATCGATGGCTAGCCGATTGCAGACGACATCATGATCCAACATTCCACGTTGCTCATCAGCGAAGTCGTCCCCGGCTTCTGCGTGCTGCAGAAGCGTTCGGCGACTCTGGAAGGGTCATTGCCACTTCGGGCCTCGCAATACTGCGTGCCGGTCATGAGCGGCAGTGCGGCCGGATTTCAGATCAAGATGCTCGAATCGACATGGATTTCGTGGGGCACGGAGTCGCTTCGGGTGGCGTCGAACAAAACGACCAACGATATCATCGCGAAACGCCTGCCGGAGGGGGTGGATCGTCTTGTGCGGCACGGTATGCTACCGAAGCACGGCTATTGGCACCGGTTGTTCGAGACGTCAGGTGTCGTGGTCGAAGATGACCGCCTGTTGATTTGGACCGGCTACGTCGTGAGCGGGGGCACCACGGATTTGGGGCTCGTAACTGGGGCGTTCAACCGCGGTCCTGGCCTCGAGGTGATTCCGCATCTCGTTGCAGATCAACGGATGTCCCCGTTGGTGGTGGAAGTCGAGATCGGTCCATCGGGTGAAGTATGGTTGGAGCGCGAAGTCGCGTGCGTGTTGCCGATGCCGGCCGCAGGTCGCGTCTGGCGTTCGGAGCCGTTCCAGGAACACACGGAGCTCGCCGACTTGGTCGGGAAATTTTACGATGAGGAGTATTTTGCGCAGAAATGCCAATCTGCGACCGGTCGCTATCGTAAGCTCGTCAAAAAATCGGAACACCGCTCTCCGGTCGTATCCGATCCAACGTTGGTGACGATGGGTCCGCCCCAGTCGCATACGTTCGGGTTTCTGAATCGGGCGGTGACGCCCGACGGATGGTGTGAACTCGACGAGGGGGACGGTTTGCACACGGTGGATCTACGAACGACGGGCCCGCTTCGGGCGACGTGGAATGGGGCTCGTCTCCTGAACTATGAGCCTGTATCCGATCCTGTGTCGTTCGCGGCGTTGCGGCGCGATTGGGAAAGCGCCTGCGGTGATCGGTGCCCAACCTTCTTGAACACACTTTCGAGTCCGTTCGGAACACTCAAGTATGGAGAACCTTATGTGTTTCTCCTTCCGTGGGTGTTGGTGATCACACCGCCCGATTGGGTCACGGTCATGGACGGATATTCGAGGGGGATTGTCAGAGGCATGAGAGGTATCGTGGACACCGATATGTTTCATGCCGTCAACACGGCTTACCATCTCATCGGACCCGGAGAGATCGATGTCGATCCGGGCGGCGCGTTGCTTCGACTCTTCGCCCTTCCGAGGGAATATCTCGCTCGCGAATTGAAGCAGATTCCGTTCGAGGAGCTGCCAGTGCCGACATCGTGAGTGTCTATGGCGGGTCGGCGTTCGTTGCATCGAGGGTCAGCTCGACCACAATCACGTCCTGGTATCGTGGGACTTGGTTTTGCGGAAAGATTGCACGTCTTGCCAGCGGACGCTCATGCGATCGCCGAGAATGAGGTACGGCTCGTGATCGAGAGCGCGGCTTCGCAATTGCAAGGGCGATGGAGTCGGTCGATGCAGAAAACGCGGGCACGCTCAGCGCGAGCGCAAACTCGCGTGAGCGTGCCAACGTCTAAGGCACTTTTAGCAAAGCGCCACTTCACTTACGCCGTGGCGCATGTGAAGACCTACAAAACGTCACTTGGGACCGCTACCGCCGGTACCGCCCCCGCCACCGGGTCCGGCACCGCCGGATCCATAGTCGCCACCGCGAATGACCTCATCGAGTTCTTCGATGGAGAGCACTCGAGGTTTCCGGGTCACGGTTTCGACTTTGCTGTTCTTTTCGTCTTTTTTCATTGGATGTTCCCTATTGTGATGACTGACGAAAGTCAGTCGGTTGACATCCTAGCCGAACCGAACCGCAAAGTGACTAGAAATCGGTCTCCATCATGTCGCAAATGTGCGCAGACGGTGCGGTGCGCGGACCCGTCTTTTGCAGTCGGTCGGATGCATGAATCTCGCGCTCCACGAGTATTGTCTCTATGCAAATATGGATCTGTCCTTACGGGACTGAACCTGGCATTGCGAAAATTATCTTCGCAGGAGAACCATGGCTAGCAGCGGACTGATCGTGAATCCGTCGTTCGAAGGTGAGCTCGTCGTCTCCTATTCCAGCCGAGAGTACGGTCGGAAAGCGTTCGCCATCCCGGTCCATACCCGTGCACCGACCCTTCCGCTCATTCGATCGTTGCTGGCTCATCTCGAACCACCTGTCGAGATTCCGGTCGACGCCACGCTCGTCGAGCATCTGGTTCGATGGGGGATCCTCGTACCCGCAGACGACGCAAGCGGGCTCGCGGTCGAAGGGGTCGAAGCCGAAACCGATGTTGCGGTCCAAACTCCACTTCAAGAATACGCGATCGCGCCGGACGCGAAACTCGAGATTCATCGCGCGCTTCGTCCTGCGACGCCCGGGAATCCTTATAGATCGGTTCGTCACCTGCTTGGATTCTTGCCGGGTCACCTCCTGTTGGCGGCGCCCTATTCTGGCGTGGAGCTGCCCATCGCATGGCATGAATCGGGGGGGATCATCGAACGCTACGGCGACCTATGCGATGGCACACGATCGCTGAGCGATCTCTCTTGCGAGGATCGGCAGAAGCTCCTCAGCATGGGTCTGGTTCGAGAACATGGTACGGACGTCGCTCGATTTCGAGACGAAGCCGCGCTGAGCCTGGGCCGCTCGGGTTACGCCGTGTTGCGCAATTTGTTTACGTCAGAGTTCTCGACCACGCTCAAACGTTACAGCCGCAAATTGTTCGAAGACGGATCCCTCACGAACGAGACGAGCCCCGGGATCGTACGCCTTCGACAACACAACAATCCCGTCATGCAAGCCGTGCATCGAGCCTTGGGACCGGTGATCTCTTCCATCACGGAGCCCAACTACGGACCTTGCGTGCCCAGTTATTGCTATTTCTCGATCTATCAACGGGGGGCGGAACTCCCCCGGCATACGGACCGTCAGCAGTGCCGCTGGAATCTTTCGATCATGCTCGACGTGGAGCCACTCGTTCCCCGCGATCAACAGTGGCCCATTCATTTGGAGGTCGATGGGAAGGCGGTCGAGATTCGTTTGGGAATAGGCGACGGGTTGCTCTATTCGGGTACCGATATCCCGCATTGGAGAAGTCCGCTGGACGTCGCCGACTTCGTCGGTGTTTGTTTCTTTCACTTCGTCGACACAGATTTCGAAGGCTCGTTGGACTAGCATGGTCGATCTTTCCATCGTCATTCCGAGTTACAACTCGCGCGCGCGTCTGCTCGCGACTTTGGACGTCATCGCTCGGCAAACGGACGTCGATCCGTCTCGGTTGGAGACGATCGTCGTCGACGATGGCTCCGACGACGGCACCCGAGCAGCGGTCGAGGCGATGCCAAACGTCCGCTACGTGTTTCGGCCTCGCGACGCGCAGTCCGGTCGAGCGCGTGCCCGCAACCTGGGCGTCGAAGTGGCGACTGCACCACTCATCTTGTTCGTCGACGCCGGTGTGCTACCCGGCCCGGGTCTGGTGGGCGCCGCGATGCACCCGGAAGGGGATCCGGCGAATGCTTTGGTCCTGTACAAAACCCTGGGTGTGTTCGCGCACGGCTCGCTCGCTCCCGATATCGAGCCGTTGGATCTACTCGCGAGCATCTCGATCCTCGAGCGACATCCGGCGTTTCAGGACCTTCGCGACCCGTTCATGAGCGAGCTCGAGGGCCGAGCCGAAGCGATGCCCGCCCCGTGGCTGTTCGCGTGGACATGCGCGTTGAGTGTTCCCCGTCGAGCCGTGCTGACGATCGGCGGCTTCGATACCGAATACAAGGGATGGGGGGCGGAGGACGTCGACTTGGGTGCTCGGCTCAAGCTCGCGGGCATGACGTTTTATTGGCGAGGGGACGTCCTCGCGATTCACGTGCCGCACGATCGGGAGAGGGACCAGAGCCATACGCACAGGCTCAACGCGTTCCGCCTGCACCGCAAGCTCGGCACCCGAGACACGGAACTATTCACCGTTTGGCTTGATGCCTTTACCGTCAACATCTTCGGCGCGCGTCTCGATCTGCTTCGTCTTGGAGCGGTGGTGCCGGAGTTCGGAATCCCACTGACGGAGCTGGGCGCTCGCGGTTCGGGTCGGCGATTGTGCGTGGGATTGCGTTGGTCGACCGTGGTCGAAGGACTACAACCCTCCGTCGTGCTCGTGCATCAACCCGGGCTCAAATCCAAGGTCAAAGCACTTTGGCCCGAGGCTGAAGTTCACTGTCTGCTTGGAATCGCGCTTCCGTTCGACGACGGAGCGTTCGACCAGGTAATCATCGGTGATCTCATTCGGCTCATGCCACCGCGCATTCAGATGAGTATGCTCAAGGAACTTGTACGCGTGAGTTCGGACGTACGCCTTCTGTTGTTCGATCGCAGCCCTGCTCGGATCGTGCCCGAAGACACCTATCGCGAGGTCTCGGGCTGGAGTTGGTCTTCCCCGGGAGAGATCGTCGAAACTGCCGTGCAATCTGGATTCCAGGTGACGCGTGAGCTCCGCACCGGGGACGCGATCGTCATCTGCGTGAGTCCGGACGCCGTGGGAGCCGAGCTCTAGTGGACCGCCGTCGAGGTGGGATCAAGGAGAATGTCGTCAGTGCGGGCTCAGGCAAGGCGCGAGACCGCGCCCGTATCGGGGAATACGGGGAGCGTCGAGCAACGACGCCTGAGCTCGCAGGGGCGGCATTATCCTTGATTCCACCTCGACGGCAGTCCACTAATCAGCCGGATTCCGCAATGCTCGGCGGGTGCGCGGTGGATTGGATCACCAATGCGGTCCCCGGCGCAAGATCGTGCGGATGGGTGGACTCGGCACGAACAATGAGCAACTGCGTGAGGGGGTCGACGTCTGGCGCTATGTGTGTGACTTTGGCGTGAAGGGTCTCCGTGGAGGGGCCTTCGACCCGCACTTGGACGATATCCCCGATGCTCGGCGGTTGCGTAGGATCGGCCGAATAGCGCAAGTGAAACGTGGGAGCCGTGCTCAGCAGTCGGACGACCGCGGTGCCCGGCGATAGGATCGACCCGGGCTCCACGAATCTGGCGGAGATCCAGCCATCCTCGCTCGCGACGATTTCGGTTTCCTGTCGCTGGTGACGAGCATGGCGGACGAGGATCTCCTGCTCACCCAGCCGGGCCACGAGTCGTTTTCGTTCGCTCGCGGCCGAGTCACGCGCGAGCTCGGCTTCACGAAGCGCGTCAGCGGAAACGGCCCCCCGTTGGAACAGCCCATGGGTTTCGCGCGCGACCTGTTGGGCTCGTCGCAACTCGAACGATGCCCTCGTCAACGACGCTTCGACCTCCCGTTCCCGGGCGCGTTCGAGATCGACTTGCGCGTCTGCGTCTGTTGGAGCGAGCGTCGCGAGTCGGTCGCCTTTCCTCACTCGCTGCCCGCTCTGCACGTGCACGTGGGCGATCTGCCCCGCGTGTTTCGAGCCGATGGTGATCGTTTCCCGGGCAATCACGACTCCGATCATCTCGGGGTTCGGTTCTGGCTTCGGCGGCCCCACGCTGGATGGCGAGAACGATGTCTCGGTTCCCTTCGACGTGGATTCCTCCGCCGGCGGGTGGAGCGACGCGTCGCCGAGGTCGTTGCTCGTACAGTTCGGCAGCGCGCCCAACAGGGAACAAGCCAGGATAAGAGGCGACGCGAGCCCTCCGAAGCTGATCGGCCAACTTGGTGTTTCGTGGCGCGGGGCGATTCGCAACCAACCGTTCGTTCTGGGTTCCCGCACGTTCGGGCCGCGATGCTCTCGTCCATGGATCATGGGGGGTCTCCGAACGATTCGAGTTGGCGGTCGGTCGACGTCTGAGCGCTCACTAGATCGCGATAAAACGAGCCTCGCTGGATCAACTCGCCATGCGACCCAGATTCGACGATGCGACCTTTGTCCATGACGACGATGACGTCGGCGTTGATGATCGTACTCAGGCGGTGTGCAATGATGATGCGCGTACACCGAAGCGATCGAATGTTGTTCATGATCGCGAGTTCAGTCTTCGAATCGAGTGCACTGCTGGCCTCATCGAGCAGGAGGATCGGTGGGCGGCGCACCAGCGCTCGCGCCAAGGCGACTCGTTGTCGTTGCCCGCCCGAAAGTGACGCCCCGTTTTCCGCGACCGGCCCATCGTATCCCATCGGCATCCGGATGATCTCATCGTGGATCACCGCAGCTTTCGCGGCATCGGTGATGCGCTCGATGTTGATCCCCTTGTCGAACAGCGAGATGTTGTCTCGGAAAGACCCGAGGAACAGTTGAGTGTTCTGTGGAACGATGCCGATCTGTGAACGCAACGCGCGGAGGTCGAGGTAGTTCAGATCGTGTCCATCGAAACGCAGGGTGCCGGTCGTCGGTCGATACAAGCCGATGAGGAGGCTCGCGAGCGTGGACTTCCCCGAACCCGATTGCCCGACGATCGCCACCGCCGAGCCGGCTCGGATTCGTAGATGGATGTCTTTCAATGCGGGCTCACGCGAGCCTTGATACGAGAACGACACGTTCTCGACTTCGATCTCCCCCACCAGTCGCGGGGGCAGCTCCGCATGGTCTGGTTGTTCGGGTTGTTTGTCGCGCACATCCTGGATTCGATCGATGTGGGGGACCATCATTTCGAGAAGGGTCGCAACGCGGAGCAGCGCCCCCACAGGTCCCAGGACCGCACTCGCCAAGGACGTGAGGGCGAGCATGGTTCCCAAGCTCAACTGTTCGTTCAGCACCGTGGTTGCGCCGTAGGCCAAAGGGATGAGATAGGCGGCATTGCCGATCACGCCGGAGATGGACGTCGCGACCGATCCATAGCGACCGATCCGAAGGTGAACGTTGAACTCGTCGATGTAGAACCCACCCCAGCGTTGAACGGCATGGCCTTCGGCGCCGCAAGACTTGAGGGTGTTGATACCGTGAATGAGTTCGTTCAAATTTCCATGCGTGATCGATTCCGCTTTGAGGCGCTCGGTGGTCAGTTCGCGATAGCGCTCTTTCGTGACGAAAAAGATGACGACGTGCAGCATCGTCAACGCGAATACCAGCCACGCCATGACGCCATCGATCGCCGCGATCACGATGAAGTACAAGAGCACCATGAGTCCGTCCAAGATCGACGAGAGGGTGCTGTGGGTCAGGACGTCGCGAACGATCGCGTTACTATAAACCCGGGTCAGCAAGTCGCCCGAGGTCCGCCGTTGGAAGAATTCGTACGGTAAGGAGACCAGGTGTTCGACGAACCCAAACGTCATTCGCAAGTCGAGATTGGTCTGCAACTGCGTGAGGAAATGGGAGCGGATGATGCTGATCAGCGCTTGAAATGAAAAAATACCGAGCAGACCGATCACGATCGCAATAAGGAGCTCGTAGTCCTGCTTGGGAATGACGCGGTCGATGATGGTTCCCGTGATCAACGGGACCGCGAGACCGACGACGCGAAGAATGCCCGAAGTCACGAGCGATCTTCGCAGCATCTCACGCTGCTCGAGGACCGCTCGTAGGTACCTCATCATCGGGTTCGATGTTCGCGAAGCACGGCGGAACTCCAATCCGGGACGCAACTCGAGGGCGACGCCCGTGAACTGTGTTGCGAACTCTTGATTGCGATACGTGCGACGCCCAAGCGCTGGGTCGACGACTGTGACGGTGCGAGCCGTGGCGCGGTCGAACACGACGAAATGGCCAAAGTTCCAGTGGAGAATCGAGCCACGAGGGAGATGCCGAACTCCGTCGATGTCGATACCCACACCGCGCCCTTGCAGCCCATAACGCTGGGCGGCGCGCAGAAGCTGCCCCCCGGACGTTCCCGCGAGCGATGTCTCGGTCTCGCGCCGGACTTCGTCGGTCGACACCCACTTGCCGTGATACCGTAGGACCATGGTCAGGCAAGCAGCACCACAGTCTCGGCTTTCGAGCTGGTTGACGAACGGGATCTTGCGTTGCCCCCAGTACTCGAGTGCCGATAACCCGGGAAATCGCTTTCGGTAAGATAGCGCGGACTCGTCGGCCATCACGAACCCACGGTGAGCTCGACGTCGCGAAAGAACCGCGTCTTTCGCAGCGCCGGAAAGAGTGTGAGCAGAACCGAGTGGGACCCGATGCGAACACTGGCATTCCCACGCATTCCGGCCCGAAAGCGATAGAGCTTATCGTCTTCCTCGAAGGTCGCCCGAGTGAGTTTTGCACGTACGAGGACCCCCGGAACGTTCATCGCTAGGCCCTCCGACATTGGTCCGAGCAGGCGGTGGAGTTCACTGGGTCCCAAAACATCCACGCCCGCGGAGTCTATGCGAAGGTTGACCCGTACGCGTTCGTGGCCTTCGAGCTCGAATCGCAAGATGTCGTTGGCCTCGATCATCGGACGATCGCTGGCGGGTACGACGGCCACGACGTCGAGCGTGTCGCCATCCGGATGAATCGACAAGAGTGGTTCCCCCATCGACACCGATTGCCCAGTGCGAAGGTGCGCTTCCGACACGAAGCCGTCGCGGATCGCGAGGACTTGACGTCGTCGCAACGCCGAGCGCGTCGCGTCGAGGTCTTGTCGCGCGTCGGCAACCAACTCGGCACGCTCGTGATCCTCTAGCTCGACCATGTAGCTACGCACCGCCGAGCGCCAGACCCCCTTGGCGCGGTCATAATTGGCCTGTTCCTCTTCGATATCGTATTCCGCGAGGAGGTCTCCGCGTTGGACGGATTGACCGGGTCGTACGTGCACCAGGGCCAAGCGACCCGTGGAAGGAGCTGTCACTTCGATCGCATTCGCGGAGCGAATGAGTGCGGGACCTTCGGAGTAGACCCCGACCCGCACCACGACGAGCGCGATGCACACCACCACGAACAGGACGAGTGCCGCTGGGTATACGTAGGCGATCCAATCGGGTAGCACACGCGCGATATCTTTGAAGTCTTTCGTATCGAAGTGGGTCTCGAGCGCTTGGCTGCGGAATACATTTTCGACCCCGAACGTACGTTCGCGGCCCTTCTGGAGAACCGCGGCCGCGTGCTGCTCGAGCGCGAAATACTCGAATAGCGGACCGCATTGTTTGGCCAGCTCTTCGACATAGGCACGCCCAGCTGGCAACAGATCTTGATTGGGTCGACTGACCACGAGCAAGACCGCATGCACGACGCCGGAACTCGCCACCGCGGTAGCAAAGATCGCATCACGTCCGCGTCCCCTCGGATCGTCGAGTTCGGCGACGTACCGCGGATCTCGCTCGGGAATTGCGGAGTAAACCGAAGCACCGGTACATGCGACGTACCCAACCAAGCCCGAGCCCGCTTGGAACTCTCGCGTCTTGTCGTCTGCATCCGTCGTCCAAAGCTGGCCGGTCTCTTCGTCGTGGAAGAACAGATGACAACGCTGGGCTCCCGTCTCTTCCTGCACGAACCCCGTGAGCCGGCTCACCACCGACGGTAGCTGGTGCAGCGTGGAGAGCTCCCGGACCTTGCCGAGCACGAGCCGGAGTCGTTCCGCATCGCGGACGTCGATCGCCGCATCGACTTTCGGGCGACTCCGTACCGCTGACATACATATCGATCGCAGCTGGTCGTCGGACAAGTGCGACGACACGGCAAACGATCGCCTGAAGGAGCTCGCAAACGCCCCGGGAGGATCGACGAGCACCACCGGAATCGAACCCGAACGCAGGAGTAAATCGAGCTCCGCCCCGACCCAGGTCTCGACGTCGTCGACGGGAGGCTCCACGAGCACGACCAGGCTGGGTGGGGACCCCCCTATGAACCGGGACTGCGCCCCATGCTGTTGCACGGTGACGTCGAAGACCGATTGTAAGACCTCGACCAGGCGAGCGCGGATCGAGTCGTTGGCACTGAGAACGCAAACCATCGGAGCCGCTGAAGACGCTCGCTCGCGTGGGCGGCCGGCCCCCACGTGACCCCAATTGCCTGGAGGATGTTCGGACATATCGATTCGACCTAGGGCTAGAGAAGCGTGTGCATTCGTCGCAGACTACCATGCCTTGGCGGCCGCGAACGCTTCCAAAGCCTCTGCCCCTCGTGTCACGCCGCAGGCGCCGACCAGGCGCGCCCGAACGTCCTGAAGGCGGCTCGGCATCGATGGATCTTGCAGTATGGTCGACGCGTGATCGACCAACGTATCCGCCGACAGCAGTCGCCGCGGAAGGGTTCGGCCCACGCCCAATCGCTCGACGCGATCGGCATTGTCGTACTGATCATAAACGAGCGGACTGATGAGCTGGGGGACGCCGGCGTGCAAGCCACGAGCGGTTGTTCCGATACCACCGTGATGGACGAGGAGAGCGGCCTTGCGAAGTGCATACGCGAGATCGACGAACGCGAAATGAGCGATCTTCGGATTCGAGGTACCGGCAAACTTCGGGCTGAGAAACAAGCCAGGCCGATCGAGCACGTCGCAGCAGAGTTCCGCTTGCTCGAAGAAATGTTCGACTTTCATGTTGGGAGCCGTCCCGGGGGTGAAGACGAGGGGGGCTCCCTTGGTCTCGACGAATTCCTCAAGCTGCGGTGGTATCTCACCTGTGGGCTGTGACAAGGGAAATCCGACGATTCGCGTGGGTGGCCAATCCGAGGCCGGAGGGCAGAACCACTCGGGAAAGAGCGCAATACGTCCCTTCAGCCACGGCTCAGCGGAGCTCGCGGTCGCCACGCTGCGAAGGCCGAGTGACTGACGTAGAGCATTGATTCGCTCAAGGACGGCAGGATCTCGATCCTGTGCCTCGACGTGGGCCTTGGGATCAGGCAGATCCCTCAACGGCATGGGCGGAGCCTCGAGCGATGGTACCCGAAACGGTGCAAGATAGATGCGAACAGCCTCGAGCCGATGGGCCTCACAAAACAAGTTCGAAGCATCCATCGGTCCCGAATTGACGATGATGGGGTTGTGCCCCTCGCGAAGCTCCGGTTGCAAGGCCGCGAACACTCGCTCGTATTCGGGAAACACATAGGACGGCACGCCGACCGAAGCGACCGGTATTCGCAGTTCTCGACCATCGGTGATCTCTGCGAATGGAACGCGATACGTGGCCGTAAGCTCCGCGAAGCCGCGATTGGCCAAGAGGCGTACTGCATGACCCCGACGCGATAGCTCCGACGCCAGAGCAACGAACGGAAGTGCATCCCCGACCGTCCCGAGCACGACAAATACGAAGCGACTTGACACTACCATTTCATCCAGGTCACGGAAGTACGTCTTCGCGAACTCTTGGCGGTCAGGCGGGTCCGACCGTGGAGATGGGGGACGTGTGGACGTCGAAAAACTCGTTGGTGGTCAAGCGTACGGTGTCGAGTGTGGGTCGCTCGAGGGGATGCGAATAGATCGAATGAAGTAAGTTTCCGGCAAAACATACGAAACGGTTGAACTTGTTCTCTACGTGCAAACGCAACGTCCAGTCACCTTGTTTCCCGTCCAACCAGGTCAGCTTGCGAGCGAGCTCCACGAAACCAGGTACGTCGAGCCGATCGCAAAGGTCCGGAACATAGTCTTCCACGCGAAATGGCAGCGCAACTTGTCCGGATTGATTGTGTTGAAAAAAACCCGTGCCGCCGTGGGGTGAAGGGGCGGGATTGAGATAGACCAGACAAGAAAACGGCAACCGTGCAAAGTCCCGCCCGTAACCGTCCGTGTGGGGCAAGTCGATCTGGAACGTGGGCGGTTCATCGTAATGAAACGCCGTGAACGTGGCGACATCCCTGCGAAAAAGTTGTGGGCTCACGACGTCCGTGAGCCATTTCGGCCGGGTACAGGTCGGGGGCAGATGGCGATGATCCGGTACCGGGTGGGTCGAGTCCAACGGGACGAGGCCGACTTGAGCCTCGGCATTGTACGTCTCGACAAAGGCCGAACTCAGCAGGTCTCGGACGGCATCCAGCAGCGGCCATTGCGGCACGAGCACACTCGCAGAGACCCCTGGGTAAGCAAGACGTCCTTCACGGTAATTCAAACTCACGGCGATCTGTCGTACTGCCTCCGGGTCCTCGAAGAAATCGTCGACGACGAGGACAGGCCAAGAAAACTCGCTCCCCTCGGAGCGAAAGAGGGTGAGCTGAGGCTTGAGATTGGCAGTACAACGAATCATGTCGATCGAAATGTGACTCCAAATATGGAGCTTCAAACGGTGTTGGGAAGCGCAAAGTCTACCACGTGACTCGATTCGAGGGCGGATAGGGGTGCAAGATTCCAAGTGCAAAGATCGCAGAATCTTCACGGGACCTGACCTTGGCTGACACGACAAGTGTGTACGGTCGGAGCGCCGGATTGTGGTGTTAATTTGAGTTACGAAAATTTCGGCTGAAGCACCAGTCGGATAGGTCCAATCGATTCGATCTGAAAGACTGTGCATTCAGATCTTCGTACAATCCGACGATTGTGGCGTGATGTGCTTGCGAGGACGAATGAGCAATGCAGCGGTCGCGATCAAGATCCGGTCGACGCTGATGACGAATATCTTTTGTCGCTCCGTGGGCAAGTCGGGTCGACGAATCGCCGACTGACGGTGGTGTCGGTTGCGACGACGGTGACGAGTGTAACGCGGTCCACGAGATTCGGCCTTGCTCCTACGATCGCGGTGGCGAGCCACTCGCGCCCGATCAACTCGACACCCCACGAAGCACGGTTCATCGGTGTGATCGCTGAGAAACGTGCCGTGCTAGTCCCCTGGAACCTTGATTTCGATCGTAAGAAACGTCGTCAGCGTCGCCCAGGGCAAGGCGCGAAACCGAAGGTGTATCGGGCCATACATCGAGGTTTCGCAACGCGGCCATCGGCGACGGGGCGATGATTCTTACG
>Ga0315912_10001281_pt1 | contig 31930 bp, 17 predicted proteins | sample VfabasoilMG_FD_204469 | JGI IMG/M metagenome (GOLD analysis project Ga0315912, IMG submission 204469) | Garden soil microbial communities collected in Santa Monica, California, United States - V. faba soil | ecosystem: Environmental > Terrestrial > Soil > Garden | place: USA: California...
ATCTTCGAGCACGACCACCTGAAGAACACGATCTACTTCTCTCCCGAGCATCGCGCGATCTATGGCTGGGGGCCCGAGGTCGAGCCCACGCTCGAGCGCATCATGTCCGTGGCGCACCCGCGCGACATGAACCGCGTCGGTGCCGCCGTTGCCCGCGCCCACGACCCGCACGGAGACGGCGTCTGCGACATCGAAGGCCGCCTGCTGCGCCCGAACGGGGAGATCCGCTGGGTGCACACGCGCTCGCAGACGTTTTTTGGAACGCTGGACGGCCGCATCGTTCCGGTGCGTACGCTGGGTGCTTCGCTCGACGTCACCGAGAGCAATGAGGCGTTGGAACGACAACAGCGCCTCGTCTCCATTCTCGACGCGAGCCCGGATCTGATTGGTATCGCCGAGCTCGACGGATCGATCTTCTACGTGAACCGCGCCGCGCGCGAAGCGTTTGGCCTGGGTGCGGAGGCCTCGATCAAGGATATCGTGGCGCAGGTTGGGGACAGTCTACGGGACCAGCTCGCCCAGGTCATCGTGCCCGCCGCCATTCGCGATGGTCTGTGGCGGGGAGAGGTCTCGAGGGGCACGCCGAACATGGCGGGTTTGCCTAGCCAAGCCCATCGTGCCGAGCACGCTGCGCAACATCGTGCGCCAGGTGTTGCGCGAGCCGAGCCGGGAGGAGGCGAGTGCGCCGCCCAGCTGAGTTTCGTTCGTACACCGTACCGCCCAAGAGTAGCGGCCGCGCGCTCGCTTGGGCGTGCCTGGAGACCGGGGCACGGCGGACCGCCCCTCCGGCGAGCCCCTCTGCAGCCCTGCATCCTAGTTCGGGCCCGAACTGGGAATCGCTCGCAGCAAGGTCTCCCCGAAGGCGAAGCGCCGCGGCCCGGCGCTTTGCCGCGCCGGCGTTCCGGGCTCGGCTCGTGTTCAGCGGCCGTCGAGCGGCGCGGGGCACTGGCGGCGCACGCGGCAGCCCGCACATTCGGCGCCGGTCCAGATGCGGTCGAAGCGCCGTTGGGCGGCGTCGACCAGCACGTGATCGGAGGTCGTGATGCCCAGCTCGAAGTTGCGGCGCCCGTCCGCTTTGGCGCCCAGCCCCGCACCGGTGAAGTTGGCGCTGCCGAGGTATAGATCGGTGCCGTCGACGATCAGGAGCTTGAGGTGGACGCGCGGGCAGTGCCTCAGCCAGCCCGCCTTGTTCGCGAGCGAGCGGCGGCGTGCCAGGGACGTTCGAAACGGGCCGGAGGGGGGCGACGCCGACAAGAGGCGCAGCTCCACCTTGCGATTCATCAGCCCCGCAAAGTGCTCGGTGACCGAGACGTAGCGACCCTTGGCACGGGCGACGCTGCCGATCGGTGCCTCGAGCCGCACGTCCTTCAGGTTGGCGGTGGCGATCCAGACGGAGCGCTCGGCCTGTGCGAGCGCGCGCTCGACCACTTCGGTGTGGGCACTATCCTCGATCCAGCGCAGGGCGACCTGGCGGGCGTCGGGGTTCTGGGAGGGGGCCAGGCGCGGCATGGGCGGGGGCTGGGCAGCTTGCCGCTGGCAGGCCGAGCCGCGCAAGAAAGCGGCGCGAATAGCGGCTGGGATACACGCCATGCGCCGTCGCGATCTCTAGCCTGCGAGGCCTTCTGACGGCCGCGCCGTGCCGTGCCGGCAGTACCTTTGGCCGTGACGGGCGCTTCCTCGCGTGCCAGGGTCTGCGCCATGGATTTCTTCGGCAGCAGTCAGGTTCGAGGCAGAAACTGGGTATGGTTGACCCTCGTCGCCGCCCTGATGGCGCCCGCGTGCGCGTCCACGCAGACCCCCGCGGAGGCGGCAGAGAGCGCCTCGACCTTCGAGTTCGCGCCGCGCGTGGGGCTGGTGTTTCGCCATGAGATGAGGCACCTGGACGAGTTCACGGTGCCCGAGGCGAGCTTCCGGGAGGCGCAGGAGTGGCGCATCCTCTGGGAGGTTCGCATCGAGCAGCAAGGGGACAACTATCTGTACCACCGCCGGCTGGTGGAGCTGGCGCTGAGCGTCAACGGTGTGCCGGTGCTGGCGGGCGGCGAGGTCACCGCGAAGAACGCCGAGATCGTGCAGGTGATGGGCCGCTACGGGCTGGCGCTGGACGTGACCGGGACGGAGCAGCTCACCGAAGCCATCGCGTCGGTCGTGCCCGAAGCCCAGCGAGCCGCAGTGGCCGAACAGTTCTCACCCACGAACCTGCGTGAGACGTTGCTGGCGCGCGCCGTGGACGCGTTCGACGATGTGGTCGGCAAGCCCGCCAACGTCGGCGCGTCCTGGCCGGCCCGAGAGAGCCCCGGTCTCTTGAAGCCGAAGGAGGTGCGCGTGGACTCCGCGCTGGCCTGTGGTGCCACGGGCTGCCGTAAGCTGGTGCGCAGCTACGACATCGATCAGCAGAAGATCGGGGACGTGGCGCGCCGCCGCGTGGCTCGCTTCGTGGCGCAACAGCAGTGGGACTCCATGGCCGTGCAAGTGGTCGAGACCAACGTCACCGCCGAGGACAGTTTCGTCGTGGAGCCTCTCACCTGCCACTTTCACGATGCGCTCTTGAAGGAGCAGGGGCGTGTGGTGCTTCAGGGCCCGGCGGGTCGCCGCGTCGAGGTCGTGCTCACGTCTCAGGATTCGAGTCACGCCGAGTATCCGGCGCCGAAGTAGTCCACTCACCACTCAGCCCTGGGTGGCAGCGCCCCCGTTGGCGTTCGGGCCGTCCAGGGCGCGCCGCACGCGGCTCAGGAGCTCGCTGCGAGTGAACGGCTTGGCGAGCACCTCGTCTTGCGCACCCAGGTCCGTGCGCGAATCGATGATGGTCGCGGTGTAGCCGGACAGATACAGCACCTTCAGTTCCGGCATGCGCTGGCGAAGCTGCCGAGCCAGCTGCACGCCGTTCATCTCCGGCATCACCACGTCGGTCACGAGCAAGGCGATGTCGCGGTGCTGCTCGAAAATCTCCAGCGCTTCCTGGCCCGAGCTGGCGACCATCACCTCGTAGTCTCCGCCGCGCAAGAAGCTGGCCGTCAGCGCCCGCACGCGCACGTCGTCTTCACAGAGCAAGAGTGTTTCGCGCCCGCGCGGGGCCGCTGGCTCGATGATCTGGCGGCGTGTTGTTGCCGAGTGTGTCGAGGCTGGAAAGAAGATCCGGAAGGTGGCGCCACCGGCCGGGCTCGTCTCCACGTCGATGTGGGCGTTGCTCTGCTTGACGATGCCGTGGACGGTGGCGAGCCCCATGCCGGTGCCCTTGCCCGGCGCCTTGGTCGTGAAGAACGGATCGAAGATCCGGCGCGCTGTTTCGAGATCCATGCCGATGCCGTCATCGGCGACCTCCAGACACACGTGCCGCCCCGAGGCCAGGCCCGCTACGCTGGCGCCCGACGCCGCGTCATTCTCGAGCTGGTACACCTGCACCCGCACGCTGCCCCCCTCCGGCATCGCATCCTGAGCGTTCACGACCAGGTTGACCAAGATCTGCCCGATCTGGGTCCGGTCCGCCAGGATGGACGGCAGCTCGGGGGCGACCACGATGCTCAGCTTCACGTCCTCGGTGCACAGCCGCCGGAGCATCTTCTCCAGGTCGGAGACGGTAGCCCCGAGATCCAGGACCACCGGCTCGGCGACTTGCTGGCGACTAAAGGCCAACAGCTGGCGAATGATCTCCGCGGCGTGAGCAGCGCTCTGTTGGATCTCACGGATGCCCTCCCGTGCCGAATCGGGCACGCCGAGCGCTGCCAGCTCATCGGCTAACAGCTCGGCATTGCCGCCGATGGCCGTGAGCACATTGTTGAAGTCGTGAGCCACGCCTCCGGCGAGGCGACCGAGGGACTCGAGCTGGCGCGCCTGACGCAGGTGCTCTTCACTCTGCCGCAGAGCTTCGGTGCGGGCCAGCACGCGCTGCTCCAGCTCTGCCTGCGTGCGGCGCAGCTCGGCCTCCACCTCTTGCCGCTTGGCGAGCATATGGGCCATGCTGGTTCCGAGCTCCTGGATCTCATATGGCCCTTCGCGTGGCAGCTGCGCGCCGAAGTCACCGCGAGCCGCTGCCTCCGCTGCGCCTGCCAGGCGACGGATGGGCCGCACGATGCGGCGCGCGGAGAAGAATGCCACCGCCGTCGAGAGCCCGATCATGCCGATCGCCACCCCCAGATAGAGCGCGGCGAGCCGCGTCTGCAACGTTCGCGCATGCTGGGTGTCGATGCCCACCAGCAGCGTGCCCGGGCCGCTGCCCTCTTCTGCGAAGGTAGCTCGGGCAAAATAGTGAGCATACCCCAGGTACACGGACTCCGCGCTCGACAGCCCGTGGCGCGCGCTCTCGGACTCGGCCAGCTCGGCGCTCGCCGAGAGTGTGGTCGCCTGCAGGCGATCGCCGTCCCAGATGCTGAACTCCAGTCCAAATTGCCGATGCAGATCGATCAAGGTGGCGTGATCGATGGCCGTCTGCACCAGCAGCGTTCCGAGCAGGCGCTGATTCGCGTCGACGATCGGAACCGCCACGAGTGTCCCCACGCCGGCGCCGCCCCGCCCGAGAGCGCGCCATTCGGGTTGGCCGGGGGCGAGCTCCGTCTCGCTCCAGACGTCACCGTCCCGGGCGGGCAGATGACCTCGCGCCACCACACGATTGTGGGGATCGACAATCGTGACCCGATCGACCCCGATCACGTCGATCGCGCGCTCCGCAAAGCTGAGCACGCTCAGCTGCTGGTCCTCTGCCAGGGCGCGTTGCAAGGCTGGATCTTTCACCACGGCCTCGGCCCGTGCTCGCGTGCGCTCCAGAGCCGTGCGCATCGCGATCTCGGTGCCGTGCGCGCCGGCGAGCAGGCGGTCGCGCAGGCCCGAATCGATCTGCTTCGAGGCGACGAACAAACTGACGACCGCCAGCACTGCGAGCGGCGGCACGCCGCTGCTAAAGGACGCCCACAGCAGCTGCCGGCCGAGAGCGGTCACTCCGCGCCCGCGGCCTCGCGCGAGGGGATGAAGAGCGACGTACCGTACGCGCTCCTGCCGAAGTCGGAGATGAGCGTCCGGGTGGCGTCGGAGGTGACGAAATCGATGAAGGCCATGGCCCCCTCGTAGTTGACGCCGCCCAACTTGGCCGGATTGACCGCGATCACGGCGTAGCGATTCTCCAGCCGTGCGTCGCCTCGGACCAGAACCTCGAGCTGGAGCCGCTGCTGGTTGACGACAAAGGTGGCGACGTCCGTGAGTGCGTACGCCCCCCGTTCGCTCGCGTGCTGTAACGTGGGCAACATCCCCGCATGCAAGACGGTGTACCAGGGCTCGGTCGGCTCGACGCCGGTGAGCCGCCACAGGTCCCGCTCGCGCGCGTGATTGCCGGAATCGTCACCCCGCGACGCGAACGCGGCCCTGCCTCGGGCGATCTGGGTGAGCGCATCGACCGAAGACTCGAGGCCCTTGATCTGCGCAGGGTCAGCCGCAGGTCCGACGATGACGTATTCGCTGTGCATCACGTCGCGCCGGTTGAGCCCGTAGCCCTCGGACACGAAAGTGTCTTCGGCTGCTCGCGAATGCACCCACACCACATCCGCTTGCCCGGCACGAGCCAGGGCCAGGGCCTCACCGGTGCCGGAGAAGCTGGGTTGTAACGTCTGCTTGGTCTCGCGCTCGAAGACGGGGGCCAGGGCCGCGTACAAGCCCGAGTCCCTCAGGCTCGAGGAGGTCGCCAGACGCACGACGGACGGTTTGTCGCTCGCCGCGCGACAACCGAGCAGCAGTAAACTCAGCGCACTGGCGGCCAACCAGTGGCGCCGGGGCCAGCAACATTGTCCCACCTTTTCTCACCCTCCGTTTCGACCTGGCGGAACTATACGCCCTGAGCCGTCTGGCTCAAGGGTTCCTCCGTTCACGTCGCGAGTTCTACTCGCCCCATCCGCTCTGACCTCTGCCTGGGCCTACGCCGAGAAGGCGCGGGCGGCGCGGGCCCTGCTCAGCTCTCGACCGGCTGCAGCGGCGTTGCCAGGAGCAGCTGATAGAGCGAAAGATCGAGCCAGCGCCCGAACTTGAAGCCGACCTGCCGGAGCGTGCCGGAGTGGACGAAGCCGAGGGCCTGGTGCAGGGCGATGCTGGCCTGGTTGTCGGCGTCGATGGCGCCCACGAGCACGTGGTACTGCTGCGCCCGCGCGCTCGAGATCAGCTGCTCGAGCAGTGCGCGGCCGAGGCCGTGGCCGCGTTCGTTGGCGTGCACGTACACCGAGTGTTCGATCGTGTATTTGTAGGCGGCATGCGGGCGGAAGCTGCCGTAGCTCGCAAAGCCGAGCAGCTGCCCGCTGGCATCGACGGCGCCCAGCACCGGAAAGTTGCCGGCGCGCTTGGCGTCGAACCAGCGCCGCATGCTCTCCATGCTGCGCGGCTGATACTCGTAGAGCGCCGTCGAGTGGGCGATCGCCTCGTTCAGGATGTCGAGGATCGGAGCGGCGTGCTCGCCGTACGTACAGTCGATCATGCGCATGGCCACCGAGGCTCCCAGCGCGATGCTAATCCTGCAGCGTGCTCGAATCGAGGCAGAAGCGGCCGCCCGAAACGAACGAGCGCGACGGGTCCGAGCAGCGGGCGGTCCGAGTGCGACGGGTCCGAGCAGCGGGCGGTCCGAGTGCGACAGATTGACGCAGCAAGCGTCTCATGGGACGCTTCTGGTGTCGCGGCAGGGCAATTCAGCTCCGTCTGGGCCCTGCCGCGCGCGGCGGCGTTCTTGCCGCGGGCCTCGAGCAGAAAGGGTGGCAGTCATGATCCAACGGCTCTGGTGGGTGGCGCTGGCAGCGGGTCTCGCTTGCAGCAGTTCGGGGCAAGGCAGCGCGGGCGCGGATGGCGACGCGGCACGAGCTCGCGCGGGCGCGGAGAGCGCGGCGCCGGGCAGCACGACCGAACTCGATCCAGAGCTCGATCCAGGGCCGGGCGCCAACGCCGCGGAGGAGCTGCGCCTGCTCGAGACGGAGACAGGTCTCGTGGTGCAGCTCGAGCGCGACGGTCAGCTGATCGAGCGCTCCTGCACGGGCACGTGTTACGACGTGTGCCAGGGCTGCCTGCTCGAGGCGTGTCGGTTCAGCAGTGAGGCGGCGCTCTGCAACTCGGCGGCAGACGTGTGCGAGAACCGCTGCAGTGCCTGCGTGAGCGTCAACCAGCAGGCGACGTGTGAGGCGCCGAGCTGCGCCGGCGACCTGTCGTGTTACTTCGTAACCCTGGGCGTGCCGGAAGAGTTTCGCAACGCCGTGCGCGGCGGTTCCGGGGAGCCGGGGCAGCCGCAGCCGCTATCCCCCGAGCCGGGCACGTCGGACCCCGAGAGCGCCGCGGCCCCGGCCGTGCCGGGCGCCGCAGATCCAAATGCGGGGCAACCGAATGCTGCCGAGTCGAGCTCGGGCGAGGGCAACGGCGCGGGCTCGTACTAGCGCCCGCTTTCTCTGCCGAAGGGCGTCGTGGCAAACCTGAACCGCGTCTGGCACCAGCAGCACGTGCTCGGAAAACATGCTGCGCTGGAAGAGCGCATGGCATGGCACGTGGAGCACCAGTCAGCCTGCGCCTGCCGTCCCATTCCAGCGAAGCTGCTGGCGCAGATGTCGGTGTCCGGAGCCGCTCCGGGGACCGCCGCCGTTCGCTCCGCAGGGGCGAGGTCTCGCCCGGTGCTCGCTAGCAAAGCGGCGGCGCGCCACGAGGCGGCGTCCAGCAAGACGAGATCCGGGAACGCAGCGCGCAGCAAGACGACATCCCGGAAGGCAGCGCGCAGCAAGGTGGCGTCCGGCAAAGCGGCGTCCGGCAACGCAGCGCGCAGCAACGGGCGGCCGGCTGCAAAACGCTAGCGCCACGGCGTCCTTCGCGCGATAGAGAGCGTTGGTCAGACCGCGCATACCGGCGCTCGCGGCGCGCTTCGGTCGCACAAGCACTTAACGACACTGCCTGTCGCACCGTACGCCTGTCTGAGGCATCGATGAAACAGGCGCAGCGTGAAAAGCCGGGCAAAAGGCGGGGTGGACGCAGAGTGTGGGCGGTGCTCGCCCTCGTGGGCAGCAGTCTGCCCTGGCTGAACGGCTGCGCTCCGCGGCAGTTTGGCGCCACCAGCATGACGCCGGCGCCGTCCGTCGGCGGCAGAGGCGGTTTTACACCGCGGCCCAGCTCCGCGCGTCGTGTCACGCCGCCTCCGCAGGCACCGATTCTGCCGCTGTATGCGGACACCACCCAAGAGGGCGCGCCGTGGTCCGGCATGCAGCTGGCAATGCAGCCGTCCGCCGAGGGCATTCTGGTCGGCATCGTGAGCCCCGGCTCGCCGGCGGCGGATGCGGGCATCCAGGCCGGCGACTTCATCTTTCAAGTCGATGGTCAGGCCGTGGTGGATGCGCTCGAGGTGATGGCGCAGGTGGACCGTGTCGGCGTGGGTGGGAGCCTGCGCGTGGGAGTGCACCGCGCTGCGAGCGTGCGGCTGTTCCGCCTGGAGCCGGTAGCCCGGCCCGCGCGCGAGGCGGCCGTCCAAGAGACTCCGACGTCGCCGTCGGCGGCGCTCGAGAGCCCGCCCGCGAGCGAACGAGGCCAGGGCGAGCTATGACGCCGGCGTGCGCCGGCGGGCGCACGCGATCCCGAGCAGCAAGAGCAGCGCTGCGGCGCCGGAGTTGGAGCCCCGTGTGCTCGTGCGACAGCCACAGTTGACGTCGGTCTGCGGCAGTTGACCCGCGGCAGCGCCCGCGCCGGAGCCGGCCACCGCGCTGGAGTCGAGCGTGGTGTCTCCGGAGAGCGAGCCCGCGCCCGCGGCCGCGCCTTCGCCGGCGGAGCCGCCCGCGCCCGTCGTCCCGCCGCTTCCGTTTGGCTCGGCGGGCAATAGATCGGCCGCGACGGGCGTCGTTCGCGGATGCTGGCCGTGCTGATCGAGCCAGCTCGACAGCCAACCCAGCGGCGCGTTCCAGTTGATCGCGACCTCGATGAACCAATACGCGCCGCTCGTTTCAGACCAGCAGCGCAGCGGGCTGCAGCCGGGCGCGACACCTGGATTTTCAAACGCGTCGAGGGAAGCGTTGGGCCCGCCCACGATAAACCCGGGGGGCGGCGCCGGAAAACCAGCATCGAGATACGGAGCAAACATCGTGTGATGGATCTTGCTGACCGGGCTCGTGCCGTAGCCGGTGACATAGCTGCGCTGCAGCGGATTGTTGCCCAGCACGTAGTCGAGCGCGGAGGTGGCGCCCGCGAGGTAACGGCTGCTGGCGGTCAAGTCGTACGCCAGCGCCAGCAAGATGCCGGCGTTGAGCACGTCGCCGTTGGAACCCCAGATCACGCCGCTGAGCGGCACCGCATAGCCGTTCTGGGCCTCGACGTTCAGGTACAGCTCGGCTTCCTCCACGATCCCCTGGCGCATCTCGCGCACGTCGTCATCGCTGAGCGCGTTCGGCACCAGCGCCAGGCTGATCGTGCCGAGCCCCGCCGTCCCCGGCCAGGAGAAGGGACCGCTGCCGGTGCCCACGTTGAAGCCCGCGCGGTGGCTCGACGAGCGCACGTAGTCCGCGAACTCGGAGCGGCCGGTGCTGATCAACAGTTCGGCGGCTGCCCAGTAGAATTCGTCGCCCAGGTACGTGTCGTCGTAGGGGCCCCCGCCCACGTTGCTGTTGGCGGGCGCGAGCTGATCGGGGTGCGCCTGTGCCGCTGCCCAGGCCCGCTCCGCCGCGTTTGCACAACGCGCCGCAAAGACCGGGTCGAGGTCCCGCCAGATGCGGGAGCACTGCGCCGCGACCGCCGCGAGATCCAGGGTCGCCGCCGTGCTGGGCGGGCGCAGGTAGCGGACCGAGCCGTCGTTGCCTGGATAGGTGGGCATGGGCACCCAGTCGTCCGAGTGCAGCTTGTGATGGGCCATGCCGGCGAGCGGGTTGCCCTCGGGCACCTGCATGCCGAGCAGAAAGTCGAGCTCGTGGCGCGCTTCGTCGAGCAGATCGGAGATGCCGTTGGCGGGCGCGGTGTTGAGCTGGCCATCGGTGAAGGGGGCAGAGACGGTGCCCCAATGCCGAGCGTGCTCGACCGCGTTCAAGAGCGTCCAGGTGCTGACGGCGCCGGTGATCACGTATTTTCCGAAGTCGCCGGCGTCGTGCCAGCCCTTGGAGACGTCGAGCGGATACCCCACCGTGCAGCTCTGGCCCGCGCTGCAGCTGGCGGCGCTGTCGCCGGCGTGGTCGGCGCTGCGCACGAGCGAGTTCTGCTCCGCTTCGGGCAGCGCCAACGCCTGGCCGCAGCGTTGATGATAGTAAAAGCGCCAGCTATCGCGAGCGAGGCCCGCGTACACGTCATCCGCCACGGCAAAGGGCGCGCTGCTCGCGCCGCCCGCTATCAGGCGCAGGCCAGTGCCGGCGCCGGTGAAGGCGCTGAAATCCACGCGTTGAAGCGTATCGCCGGACAGAGCATCCGCACCGAACGGCAGGCTCGTGCCCGTGGCCAGCGTGGCGCCGCCCGCATCGTGCAGCTCCCAGGGCAGCGCAGTGGCCGACGGGCTGCGCAGCGTCGCCAGCTTCGGTCCGGAGCGCAGGTAGCCGAGCTGGTTGACGGAGACGGCGCTCGAACTCTCCACCGGCACCGCTTCGCTCTCGTCGAGCTGCACGACCGACAACTTCAACTTCGTCCATTGACCGCCGAAGTAGAACTCGAGTACGGCGTTCTCATCGGCGGGAGCGACGAGCTGATAGTCGTGGGTCGAGCCGCAGCTCCCCGAGCAACCCGCGACCGTGACGGCCTCGCTCAGCAGTTCCCCGGAGCTCTGCCCGTACAGCTGGACCTGCAATGCCTGGGCGGGTGCCGCCTGCAGGACGCACTCCGGATCGGACGAGTTCTGATCCAGCGCGGCCGCCCAAAAGCTCAGACTATAGGTGCGACCTGCCCGCAGAGCCACCGTTTGCTCGATGTGTGCCCCCCACACCCCTCCGGAACCGCTCGCTCCCTCCAGGCTGTCTTGGCAGATGCGCAGTATGGCGCCATAGTTGGGTGCGCTAGCGTCGTCGGACCAGACGGCCATGTCGTCCGCTTCGTGCTCCGACCCGTACTTGTCGTCCATGGATTGCCAACCCGCCGCTGTCTGGAAGTCTTCGGCGATGAAGTTCCCATTGACAATCAAGTCAGCAGCTTGGGCCGCTGGCGCAGCGGCCAGCAGGGTCCCGCCGAGCACGGCGCCGGCCAGCGCCGTCCGGAGCCAGGCCGCCCGGAGCCGGTGGTTTTGTACCCGGTGGTTTTGTACCCGGGCGGCTCGCTGCCCCGCCCCGCGGCAGGCTGCGCTGCTTTCGCAGGTGCGAGGGCAGGGGCAGAGGGGCCCCGCGAGGCAGCAGCCGGATCCAGGGTGGCGCGGAGGGGCTTTGTTGAACACGTGTTCTCGGAACGGCGGCGGGGGTCGGCGCTTGAATCGAGCTCAGCGTTGCACGGTGGTACAAAGCAGCGGACAGATGTGGCACGCTGGACTGTTGCCTACCGAGCGTCCCGCGCTTCCTTACCCTTCTTGGCCGCCATGCCCGCGCAGCGGCGCCGAGCAACTCTGCGCCGCGTCTGATGCGTTGGCTCCATCATGAGCGTAAAGGGCGCACGGCATCGGCTCGAGTTTCTGACGCGTCAGCTGTCACAGGCGGAGTGGCGTCTGATCGCCGCCATCGCGGTCGAGCGTGAGCTTGGCCTGGGGTCGATCCTGCGGCTGGCCACCGTGTTTGGGCTGGCGTCGAGCGGCGCGGCGACGCGCTGGAATGCGACGGTCAGCGCCTCCGGCGGTGCGGCGGCACGCCGCCTGACCAAGCCGGGCTCGCCCAGCGTGCCGCTGCGCGAGCTTGCCGATTGGCAGACGAGCGGGCTCGTGGTCGAGCTGAGCGCGACGCGCGTGTCGAGCGCGATGCGGGCGAGCTCGAACGAGCCGATGTTTGCCGTACATCCCGACTTTCGGCAGCTGATCTTGCGGCGCGTGGCCAAGCAGGGTGAGCTGCAGACGGTGGTGGAGGCCACGCATGGGCTACTCGGCGATCGCTCGCTGGGTGTGCTGGTGCTGCTGCTGCACGCGGGGCGGCTCGGCGAATTTCAGCGCTACACCTACGCGCTGCCGCGCGCCGCGAGCCGGCTGGGCGAGGAGCTGGGCAGCGAGGATCTGCTGCGCGAGATCATCAGCGAGCCGTTTGATGCGGCCTGGTTCGAGGAGGCGTTCGGGGACGCGGCGCCCGCGGCGGCGGAGCGCGTGCTCACGGGCGCGCTCTACCAGCTGTGGGAATGTGACCAGCTGTTTGCCTGGTTGCGCCAGCGCGTCGACTCGCCGCCGGCCGCTGCGAAGGCAGCCAGCGCGGCCAGTGTCGGCACCGCGGGCAGCGACGGAGAGGAGCGCGCTCCCGCGCCGGCCAGCAATGATCATAGCCGCCGGCGCGTGTTGTCGGAACAAGCGTTCTTGCGGGGCCGCCCGGAGCTGATCGAGGCGTACGCGGAGGCGTTGCCTCAGGCGGAGCGGCTGGCGTTTCGCGCCGTGGCGGCCTACCAGAGCGGCGATCAAGCGGCCGCTCAGCACTGGCTGGATGCGCTCGCGGAAGCCAGGGAGGGCACGCAGAAGCCAGGCGACGCCCGGCGGCAACGGGCCGCGCCGGCCGCGCCAGACGCCGGTGTCGCGGCGCCGCTCCTGGCGTTGCTCGCCCTGTCTCGGGGCACGGCGGCCGCGCAGGCAGACGCCAAGCGTTGGCTCAGCGCGCGCACACCCGGCGATAGCCTGGCGGGCGCGGAGCGAGGCTTTCGCACACTCCTGCGCTACGCCGCCTTGCCCGAGTCGGAGTGTGCGCGGCTCGACGTGCACCAGCTCGCGCCGAGCGCGCGCGGCTGGGAGCTCTTGCTGCTGGGTCTGACGGTGCACCTGTACCTGAAGCAGGAGGTGACGCGGGCGTCCTGGGCGCGCGAGCTCACGCGCTCGGGTGCGGCCTGGCTCGAAGCCGGGTATTCGTGGCTCGGGCGGCAGGCGCTGCTGCTCGCGCGTGGGCTCGACGCCGGGCAGTTCGAGCGTGAATTCGCCGGGCTGGGCGCGCGCGAGTTGCTGGGAGCGTTCGAGCAGAGGCCGGGGGAGTTTGCGCTCTGCGATCTCATCACGCCCAAGCCGGAATGGGAGCGCACGCTCGACGCGCTGGAGCAGCTGGCGGACGAACCGGCGGCGGCCGCCGATAGCGCGCGGCGCGTGGCCTGGTATGTCAACGTGGTCGAGCGGGCGCTCGATCGGCCGGCGCTGCAGGAGCTGACCCAGAGCGGCTGGTCGCGCGGGCGCCGGCTGACGCTCGGGCAACTGTATGCGTTTGCGGCCGAGCTGCCCGCGGAGGATGTGGCCGTGCTGCACGCGACGCGCGAGGTCGCCGAGGGCAAGCGCGAGTTCCTGCCGGAGGCCTTCGAGGCGCTGGTGGGGCACCCTCGCGTGTTCAACGGCGCTCGGGGCGGCGCGCGCATGGAGGTGACGCGCGGCGTGTGCCACGTCGAGACCAGCGACGCCAACGGCTATCTGACGATCCAGGTCGAGCCGGCGGGCGCGCGGCTCGGTGTCAACGTCACGATCGAGGGGGACAGCCGCGTGGTCGTGTACCGGGTCAACGCGGCGCTGGCGCGCGTGATCGAGCTCTTGCCCCGAGGGCTGCGGGTTCCCGAACAGCAAGCGGAGCAGGCGCTGCGCGTGCTCGGCAAGCTGTCGCACGGCGTGGAGGTGAACAGTAAACACCTCGGCGCGGACAAGAACGTGGAGGCCGACGCCACGCCCTGTCTGCGGGTGGTGCCGCAGGCGGGGGCCTGGCTGATCCAGGCCGGCGTGCGGCCGTTTGGGGCCCAGGGCAGGTTCTTCCTGGCGGGTACGGGGCGCGCCTCGCTCTCCCTGTATGCGGGCGGACAACGGTTGCGAGCCGTGCGTGACTTTGCTCTGGAGCGAGCGCGGCTGTCGCGCTTGATCAGCGATTGTCCGAGCTTGCTCGAGCGGAGTGTGGGCGAAGACCTGGCGGATTCTGGCGATGGCCCCGGCAGCTGGGACCTCGGGCTCGACGATCTCCTGGATCTCTTGATGGAGCTGCGGGAGTCGAGCGAGCGCTGTGAGCTCGAGTGGCCCGAGTCGGAAGCACTCAAGGTGCGCGGGCGCATGACCACGCGCAGCCTCCACGGCACCCTGCGGCGCAAGAAGGGCTGGTACCTGGCGGCAGGCAGCGTGCAGCTCGACGCCGACACCGAGCTCGAGCTGGGGGACCTGGCCGGCTCGGTGCCGGTCGCCCAGGGGCGCTTCGTGCGCCTGCCGAACGGTGATTTCGTGGCGCTCGAGGAGCGCGTGCGCAAGGTGGTGGCGGCGCTGCAAGCCGTCGAGCCGCTGGCGCATCGGCCGCGCGAGCTCGAGTTTCACGCGGCGGAGCTGCACGCGCTCAGCGCCCTCGGCGAGCTCGCCGACAGTGAGCCGGATGTGTTCACCCTGGACGAGGGGGCGCGCGGCTGGCTGGAGCGCGTCGAGGCGGTCAAATCGCAGAGCTTCGAACCTCCGGCCACGCTGTTGGCCGAGCTGCGCAGCTATCAGCTCGCCGGCTTTCGCTGGCTGTCCCGGCTGAGCGTGCTGGGCCTCGGCGCTTGCCTGGCGGACGACATGGGCCTCGGCAAGACCGTGCAGATCTTGGCGGTCTTGTTGGATCGCGCCCAGGAGGGACCGACGTTGGTCGTGGCGCCGACCTCCGTCTGCACCAACTGGCAACTGGAGGCGGCGCGCTTTGCGCCCAGCCTGACGGTCCTGGAGTACTCGGGGCCGGAGCGCTCGGCCCGGCTCGCGCAGCTGGCGGCGTCCGCGCCGCCGGGGCACGTGCTCGTGTGCAGCTACGGCCTCTTGCAGCAGGACATCGAGGCGCTGGCACTGGTGGGCTGGGGCACGCTCGTGCTGGATGAAGCGCAATTCATCAAGAACCCGAAGTCCTTGCGCGCGCAGGCCGCGCGCCGCCTGAACGCGGGCTTCCGCATCGCCGCCACGGGCACGCCGGTGGAAAACCACCTCGGCGATCTGTGGAGTATCTTCAGTTTCCTCAACCCTGGCCTGCTCGGCTCCTGGCGTAATTTTGGGCACCGCTTTCTCAAGCCGATCGAGCAGCAGAACGACGCTGCGGCGCGCCAGGCGCTAAAAGACCAGATTCGGCCGTTTCTGCTGCGCCGGATCAAGAGTGAAGTGCTGGCGGATCTGCCGCCGCTCACGCTGGTGCACCATCCGGTGACCCTGAGCGAGGCGGAGGCGCTCGGCTACCAGCGGCTGCGGCGCGAGATCGGCCATCGCCTCACGCGCGTCGGGCGGCGCGACAACAAGCTGGAGGTGTTGGCGGAGATCACCCGCTTGCGGCGCTACTGCTGTCATCCGCGGCTCGTTTCGCCGGACGCCCCCAGTGAGGGATCCAAGATCGAGGCTTTGATCGAGCTGGTGCTCGAGCTGCGGGAGAACCAGCATCGGGCGCTGGTCTTCAGTCAGTTTGTCGACTTCCTCGAGCTGGTGCGCGAGCGCCTGGAGGAGGTGGGCGTCAGCTACCAGTACCTGGATGGCTCCACGCCCAAGGCCGAGCGCCAGGTGCGGGTCGACGCGTTTCAGGCCGGGGAGGGCAGCCTGTTCTTGATCAGCCTGAAGGCGGGCGGCTTCGGTCTGAACCTGACCGCCGCCGACTACGTGATCCACCTCGACCCCTGGTGGAACCCCGCGGTCGAGGCTCAGGCTACCGATCGCGCGCACCGCATCGGCCAGGAGCGGCCCGTGACCGTGTACCGGCTGATCACCAAGGATACGATCGAGGAGAGTATCGTGGAGCTCTACCAGAGCAAGCGCGCGCTGGCGGAGTCGCTGCTCAGTGAAGGCAACCAGGCGGCTCAGCTGAGCGTCACCGAGCTCGTGGAACTGATCGAAGTGGAGCCCAGCGTCGCCTGACGCGGGCAAGCCCAGTGTGCTTTGAACCGGGCCGCGCGGACGCTGCCCGGTTCGTGAAGAGACGCGCTCAGATCCAGTCGCGAAAGCGAAACCAGGCGATCATGACCACGGGGGTGGCCAGGCAGATGCCGACCATGGCGTGCATCAGGCTGCGTGACTCCGTCCAGTGCGGCACGCCCGGCAGGCTATCGAAGTTTTGCCCGAAGAAGCCCACCACGAACGCCAGCGGCAAGAATACCGCGCTCAGCAGCGTCAGGTACTTCATGATCTCGTTGGTGCGGTTGGACACCGAGGACAGATAGGCGTCGAGCGCGTTGCCGAGCAGATCGCGATTGGATTCGATCGATTCGTTGAGCCGCACCAGTTGATCGTAGACATCGCGAAAGTAGTGCGAGGTGCGCTCGCTGATCCGCCCATCGCCGCGCCGCGCCAGCATGGCCAACGTATCCCGCTGCGGGGAGAGCACCTTGCGCAGGGCGACCAGGTGGCGCTTGAGCTCGAAGATGCGCGCCAGGTCGGCACGCACCGGGCGCCGCCCGAGTACGCGGTCCTCGAGCTCTTCGAGCTCGTCCGTGATGCGATCGAGGATCGGCAGGTTGCTCTCCACCATGCGGCTCGACAGGAGATAATAGACGAAGTCCATGCCGCGCTCGAAGACGGCCGGGGTGGTCTGCACGCGGCGCCACACTTCGTCCACACTGTCGAGGTGGTCGGCATGCACGGTGACCAGATACGATGCGCCGAGGAACGCATGCAGCTCGTGGAGGACGACTTTGGCCAGATGCACGCCCGCACAGGAAAAGCTCTGCGTCACCAGAAACAGGTGGTCGTTGTACTCTTCCAGCTTCGGGCGCTGATCGAACTGCCGGCAGTCCTCGATGGCGAGCGGGTGAAAGTCGAAACCAGTTCGTAACCGTTCGAGTACGTCGTCTGCCGCACCCTCCAAATCGAGCCAGCGCAGCGTGCCGGGGGGCGGGGGCGCCAGGGCCGATGCGCCGTCGAGCACGCTCACCTTACCGTCCGGACCGCGATCCATCGCACGCCACACGAGCTCAGCATGAGCTTTGCGTTCGGCTCACGTCAATCTGCAGCGTCCGCCTGGCGTGGCTTTCCGCCGCGGCGCTCGCCGCGCGCGCCGTGTAGGGTCATTCTGATTGATCCGGTCTATTAACCTGGCTACCGTGAGCGCCGACGCTTCAAACCAGCGAGAAGGAGCCTGCGCACACCATGGCCTTAGAACTACCCCCATTGCCGTACGAGTATACGGCGCTCGAGCCACACATCTCCAAGCGGACGCTGGAGTTTCATCACGACAAGCATCACGCCGCCTACGTCAACAACTTCAACGCAGCGGCCAAGGGCACGGAGCTCGACTCGCTGTCGATCGAAGCCGTGATCAAAGCGACCGCAGGTGACCCGGCCAAGGCAGGCCTGTTCAACAACTCTGCGCAGGTGTGGAACCACACGTTCTACTGGCACAGCATGAAGCCGGGCGGCGGCGGTGCTCCCACGGGCGCCATCGCCAAGAAGATCGACGCGGATCTGGGCGGCTACGCCAAATTCGTGGAAGCGTTCAAGGCCGCCGGCGCGACGCAGTTCGGCAGCGGCTGGGCCTGGCTGGTGCTCGACGGCGGCAAGCTCGCCGTCACCAAGACGCCGAATGCGGAGACCCCACTCACCAAGGGGCAGGTGCCGCTGCTCACGATGGACGTCTGGGAGCATGCTTACTACCTGGATTTTCAGAACAAGCGCCCCGACTACATCGCAACCTTCCTCGATCACCTGATCAACTGGGATTTCGCCAACAAGAATCTCGCCGGCGCGTGACGCTGCTCTAGGGCGGCGTGCTGACGGGGGAGCGCGTGTTCGGCGCCACGGCCATGTTCCGGGGGACAGGGGGGCGTCGAACACGTGCCGCACGTCCGGGCGCGCTGCACCGGGTTAACGAGCGGACGCTGTTTTGCCCTGGTTGTGACGGCGGGCGCGTCGTTTTTGAGGTTTTTGCTCCCGTTTGGGCCAGGATGGCCGCCGCGGGTGTGGAAAATCGAGGCAGATCCGCGATCGACGGGGGCGCGGGATTATAGCGGTTCGGCCCGCTGCCGCTGCGAGCGCTGGGCATGATGGGAGCTGCGGCAATCCGGGTGGGTCGCGCCGATGCCGGCCGCTGGTATCTGCGGATCGGGCTGACGGCGCTGGCGTATTGGATCGCGGGCAAGGCTGCCCTCGCCATGGCCATCGATCCTGGCTATGCGACGCCGGTCTGGCCCGCAGCGGGCGTCGCGCTATGCGCGGTCCTGGTCTGGGGCAAGCGCATGGGCCCCGGGGTGGCGCTCGGATCCATCTTCGTCAATTGGGGTACCGGCTACCTGCCCGGGAGCCCCGAGACCCTGCTGCGCTCGCTGTCGATCGCGCTCGGCATCGGCACCGGGGCAGCGCTGCAGGCCCTGCTCGGTGCACTCCTGATCGAAAAGCACGTCGGCCTGCCGGCGTCCTTTGAAGACGAACACAGCGTTGCTCGCCTGACGATTCTGGGGGGGCCGGTGGCGTGCCTCGTCAGCGCCAGCGTGGGCGTGGGCACGCTGCTGGCGGCGGGCGTCGTGCCCTGGTCCAACTGCCTCTTCAGTGCGGCGACCTGGTGGGTGGGCGACAGCATCGGCGTGCTGATCTTTGCTCCGCTGGCCCTGATCTCCAGGGCCCTGCTCGAGGCGCCGGGGCAACGCGGCCGCGCCACGGTGGTCTTGCCACTGCTCCGCAGTTTTGCCGTCGTCACGCTCTTGTTTCTGCAGACCAGCGCCTGGGAGCGCAGCCGTCGCCACGCCGAGTTCGAGGGCCGCGTCACGCACCTGACCCACACCCTGCAGAGCGCGCTCACCGAATACGAGAAAGCGGTGTTCTTCCTGGCGGGCTTGTTCGACGCCTCGAACGAGGTGACGCGCCACGAGTTTCGCGAGTTCTCTCATCGCACGCTCGGGCGCCACCCGGGCCTGCGCCTGCTCGGCTGGAGCCCACTCGTGCCGGACCAGGAGCGGCTGGGGTTCGAAGACCGCGCGCTGGCCGACGGCCTGCACGGCTTTCATTTCACCGAACGGGACGCGCAGGGCTCGCTGCGCTCGGCGAGCAGTCGGCCATCCTACCTGCCGGCGTATTACGTGGAGCCGGCCGACGACCAAGCATTCAGTCTGGGCTTCGACAGCGCCTCTGATCCGGCATGCCGGCAGGCGCTGGCGCGCGCCGTGGACGCGAGCGTGCCGAGTGTGGTGTGCAAGTTGGGCAGCACGGCGAGCGAGCAGGAGATCGCGGTGTTCGTGCCGATCTTTGCCGGCGGCGCGCGCGCGGCCGCGCGGGGCGAACGGCAGCTGCGGGGCTATGCCGCCGGCGTCGTGGAGCTCGGCGCCGTGGTGCGTTCCGCGCTCGAGGGGCTCGACCAGAGCGATCTCGAGCTGTCTCTGTTCGAGGCGGCCGGCGGCGAGCCCCTGTACCAGAGCCGGCGCGCTCCTGGCGTTGCTCCGCCGCGCGCGCGCGACGACCAGCCCGGCCTGCAGCACGGCGAGGCGTTCGACTTCGGCGGCCAGCGCTACCGGCTCGAGGTGCGCCTGCTGACGGCGTCGTTCGCAGCGTCCCAGGGCTGGCAAGCCTGGCTCGTGCTCGGGGTGGGGCTGCTCTTCGTGCGCATCATCGGCAGCTCCACGCTGCTGTCGATGGGGCGGGCTTCGCTCGCGCAGCGCAGCCTGGAAGAGGGCGAGCGGCGCGGCCTCGAGCTCGAGGAGCGGGTGCGTGCCCGCACGGCGCAGCTCAGCGCTACCTTGAAAGAGCGCGAGGTCTTGCTCCAGGAAATTCACCACCGCGTGAAGAACAACCTGCAGGTCATCTCCAGCCTGATCAGCCTGCAGGTGCGCGGACTGGAGATGGGCGTGTGCCGCGACGCGCTCACCGAGTGCCAGGCGCGTGTCTACACGATCGCGCTCATCCACGAGAGCCTGTACGAGTCGCGGGACTACAGCAACCTGCCGTTTTCGGACTATGTGCGCAGCCTGGTCAGCAGCGTGTTTCAGCTGGCGGGCGCCTCGTCTCTGGTCACGCTAGAGCTCGATCTGGCCCCGGTGTCGTTGACGGTGGAGCGCGCCATTCCGTGTGGGTTGATCCTCAATGAGCTGGTGGTCAACGCGCTCAAGCACGCCTTTCCCGATGGCCGCCGGGGCACCATCCGGGTGCAGCTGCAGAACCTGCCGGACGATCGCGTGGCGCTGCTCGTCCAGGATGACGGCGTGGGCGTGTCGCTGGACGACGCGGACGCTGGTGGCGCGCTGGGCCTACAGCTCGTGCGCACGCTGGCTCAACAGATCCACGCGGACCTCGTGGTCCGCCGCGGAGTAGGTACGACGGTAGAGCTCAATTTCAGGGGGCGGGAATGATGGAAGTGGTTCGGGCGAAAGCCCCGAGCGTATTGATCGTGGAGGACGAGGCGATCGTGGCGCAGGACCTGCGCCAGACACTGTCCGAGCAGGGCTTCGATGCCTTCGCGGTGGCGGCGTCCGGCGAGGAGGCGCTCGCGCAGGCCGCCGCCCGGCGCCCGGACGTGGTGTTGATGGACGTCAGCATCCAGGGGCCGCTCGACGGCATCGCCGCAGCGAAGGCGCTGCGCGAGCGCTTCGGCGTGCCGATCATCTATCTCACGGCGTACGCGGACGAGCGCACGCTCGAGCGGGCCAAGAGCACCGAGCCGTTTGGCTACCTGCTCAAACCCGTGAAGTCGCGCGAGCTCAAGATCAGCATCGAGCTGGCGCTGCGTAAACACGGTCATGAAGAGCGGCTGGCGCGCAGCGTCGAGGACGAACGTATCACGCGGCAGCAGCTGGACGCGGGCGAGCGCCTGGCAGCGCTGGCGCGCATGGCGGCCGGCGTGGCCCACCAGATCAACAGCCCGCTGACGGTCGTGGTCGCCAACGCGGAGATCGTGGCGGGGGATCTGGAGCGCCGGCTCGCGGAGGCGTCGCTCAGCGCAGAGCCGGCAGAGCGGCAGCGCCTGGAGGAAACCATCGAAGCGCAGGCCGAGCTGCGTCTGGCAGCGCAGCGCATCGCGCGCCTGGTGGCGAACATCCAGGCGTTCTCTCAGCCATCGCCGCCCGCCGCGCGCGCGGAACCGCGGCGCGCCATCGAGCAAGCCGTGCGGCTGATCGAGCTGGAGCTCGACGGACGGACGCGCGTGCGCGTGAACGCGAGGCCCGTTCCGAAAGTCACCACCTCGGAGGCGCACCTGGTCGAGGTCATCAAGCAGCTGCTGCGCAACGCTGCGCAAGCCACGCCCGCAGGCGCAGCGGCAGCGAACGTGATCAGCATTGGCACGTCCCTGGCCGACGATGGCCAGGTGGTGATCGAGGTATCGGACACCGGCTGCGGCATGACACCCGAGGTCCAGCGGCGCGTATTCGAGCCCTTTTTTACCACCAAGTCCGTCGGAGTGGGCATCGGGCTCGGGCTCTCGATCTGCCATGGCATCGTGGGCGCGGCGGGGGGCCAGCTGAAGGTCGAGAGCGCCGAGGGCCGCGGCACTCGCATTACCGTGGTGCTGCCGGCCGCGAACAGCCGCTCGGGTACGCTCGAGCTGCGGCGTCCGTTGCCCGAACGCGCATTTCGGGCGCGCCGCTCGAGTCGTCCGCCCATGTTCCGCCCGCGCGAGCGGCGTCGCATCCTGGTCGTCGATGACGAGCCGCTGCTCCTGCGTAGCGTGCGCCGGTTGCTGCCCGAGTATGAGTTGGTCTGTGTGGAGAGCGCTCGGCACGCGCTCGCGCTGCTCGACCAGGGGAACGTCTTTGATCTGATCGTCAGCGACGTGATGATGCCGGAGATGAGCGGCATCGATTTCTACGAGGCGCTGTGCGCGCGCCATCCCGAAGATGCGACGCGCGTGATCTTCGTCACGGGGGGCGCGCTCGGGCCGCAGATCGGTAGCTTTCTGGGCTCGGTCCCCAATCTGCGGCTGGAGAAGCCCTTCGCGGCCGCCGACCTGCGGCGGGCCATCCAGCAGGCGCTGAGCTAGCGTCCCGACCCACGCAACGAGCGCGAATATCGTGGAGGTTACTCGGTCTCGGCGCCGGGTGGAGCGCTCGGAGGCGGGGCGTCCGAGTCGTCTGCTAGCGAGCTCGGTGACAGCGTTTCCCGCAGCTCGAGCGCCCGCCGGTAGAGCTCCCCCCGCGCCGTGCCACTGGTGCTGGCCAGCGCGCGGGCGATCTGACCGGGGCTCACTCCACACTGAAGCGCGGCGCTCAGGCTGGCATCGATCCAACGGCGGCGCTCGACATCGTCTTCGTCCCGGGCCGCCTCTGCAGCCGCGATCACGACCACGATCTCCCCGCGCCACTCGTCGTCTCGGGCGGCGAGCTCCGCCAACGTGCCCCGCAAACCTTCCTCGTACAGCTTGGTGAGCTCGCGACCGATGAAGGCGCGGCGCTCCGGCAGCACGGCGGCGAGTTCACGCAGCGTCTCGCTCAGACGCGGGGGCGCCTCGAAGATCAGGACGGGCTCGGGGCTCTCGGCGATGCGTTCGATGTAGCGCTGACGGGCCGTGCCCCGGCGCGGCAAGAAGCCGAAGAAACAAAAGGGCCCCTCCACCAGGCCGGACAGCGCCACGGCTGCCGTGACCGCGCTCGGACCCGGCACGACCCGGATCGGGATGCCCAGGGCAGCGGCTCCCTGTACCAGCGCGCGCCCGGGATCACTGACGGCGGGAGTGCCCGCGTCGGTGACCAACGCCACGTCCTCGCCGCGCTCGAGCCGCGCGACGATCTGGGCCACCGCCTCGGCGGAGCTGTGTGCGTTCAGCGCGCGCACGTCTTTGTTGGCGATGGCGAGGGCCGAGAGCAGCGCGCGCGTGCGGCGGGTATCTTCGGCGACCACACACGGCACCTGGCTCAGCACCTCGACCGCGCGGCGCGTGATGTCTCCGAGGTTGCCGATCGGCGTCGACACCACGAAGAGGCAGCCGGCAGGTTCAGCGGTCATGCGGTCCATGCGGGGGGCAGGTCGCTCGCCCCACGCTCCCGGCTCAGCCGTCCACTTGGAAGTCGTCCCCCAGGGACTCCTTCAAGAACACGCGCAGCTTGCCACTGATGCGCGCCTCGAGCTGGCGCACTCGTTCGCGGGATACCCCAAATTCGTCGCCCAGCTCCTGCAACGTGAGCGGCTCTTCGGCGACCATGCGCTTGTCGAAGATCAGCGCGTCTTTGCCTGCGAGCGTGGTGCGGAAGCGGGCCAGCTGTTCACGCAGGATCTCGTTGAGCTGCGCGCTGGTCGTGTCCACTTCGGGGCCACCCAGACCGGAGGGCAAGAGCTCGACGCGCGCCACGCTGGAGTTGTCGCCGTCGCCGACCGGAGCATCGAGTGAGGCATCGCCGCGGGACAGCCGGCGGTCCATCTCGATGACTTCCTTCTCATCGACGTGCAGGCGGTCGGCGATCTCCGCGGGCGTGGGCTCGATGCCCATGGCGCTCAGCCGTGCTTTTTCCTTGTTCAGGTTGAAGAATAGTTTGCGCTGCGCCTGCGTGGTGCCGAGCTTCACCATGCGCCAGTTATTGAGCATGTAACGAAGCATGTAGGCGCGGATCCACCACGCCGCATAGCTGGAGAGCTTGACGCCTCGGTAGGGGTCGTAGCGCTTGACCGCCTGCATCAAGCCGATGTTCCCCTCCTGGATCAGGTCCATCATGTTGCGATAGGCGCGGCGGTATTCGTACGCCAGCTTCACCACCAGTCGCAGGTTGGCCGTCACCAGGCGGGCCGCGGCATCCAGGTCGCCCTCCTTGACGTAGCGCGTCGCTAGCTCGTGCTCTTCCGTCTTGGAGAGCAACGGGTGCCGCTGCACCTCGCGCATGTAGGCCTGGAGCGGATCATATTTGGCGATCGAGGGGTCGCCGGCCTCGCTCGAGCGCCGAGCCAGCGCCGGCATGGGCGCCTCGTCGATGCCCGCGTCCGGGTCGAAGTCCTCGTCGACGAGCTCCGCCTCGGCGACGATCGTTTCATCGTCGAGCTCCGGCTCATCGGTCGGTTCGGGCTCGTCCGTCGAGTCCGGGGCGCTCTCGGAGTCCTCTTCCGAGTCGCTAAGTTCTTGTGATTTCTTTGGATTCAACGCTGACCACCCTCATCGGTGAGTCTGCCGTCGGGCCAGTCTGGCCTGCCGGGGAGGTGGACTCTAGCAGGCTCCTGGCGCGCGGGGGTATCGGCTTGGACCGCCCGCGTCGCGCCGCCCCTTGCCGTGGCCCCAGCTCCGTCGCAGATCGCCGCCCGGAGCGCGGACGGCCCCCAAGCCCGACGCGGGACGAGGGAGTCGGCTACGTCACCGGGCTTCGGTGGGGCAGGCCTACCCCGGCGCACGGCTCTTTGCCGTAGTGTCGGCATGAAGAACAGTCTGGGCGCGCAGCGAGCGCCAGTTGCGGAGAGAGTGAAGATGGTCCCGAGTATCGAAATGCTGAGTCTCGACTTTGTCGAGCAGCTCGAGCAGATGGCGCGCGCGAGGCTCGAGCCTCGGCTCGGCGAGATCGCGGGGCCCTTCATCCGCAAGCTGTACAAGGACGTTCCACCGAGCGATCTCGCGACCGAGCGGCCCGAGGAGTTGAGCCTGCTGGCGCTCTCGCTGTTTGATTTTCTGCAGCACCGCGAGCCCGGGGTCGCCCAGGTGCGCGTCTTCGAGTCGCAGTCGCCGCTGCGGCCGGAGGCCACCTCTACCGTGGTCGAGATCGTCAATGACGACATGCCGTTCCTGGTCGATTCCGTGCGCGGGGCGCTGGAGCGCCTCGGGCTCGAGCTGCGGCTCTTGATGCATCCGATCCTGGAGATCGACCGCGAGCCGAACGGCGATCTGCGCGCGCTCCGGGTGGTGGAGCTGCCGGCGCCAGGTCGGGCCGAATCGATCATGCAGATCTGCCTCGGGCCCGTACCGCCCGCACAGCACCCGGCGCTGGAGGCGCATCTGCGGAGCGTGCTCACGGACGTGCGGCGAGTGATTCAGGATTTCCCTGCCATGCGCAATCACTGCCTGGCAGAGGCGCGCGAGCTGCGGCAGAACGGCGTCCCGGCGCTTGCTGGCGGCGGCTCGCGCACCGGAGCCACGGCGGCAGAGGCCTCGCAGTTTCTCGACTGGCTCGCGGACGGGCACTTTGTCTACCAGGGCTACAGCTACTGCCGTTTCGAGCGGGCGCCGGTCTCCTCGCGGCCGATGGGGCTCACGGATCGGCTGCAGGAGAGCGACGCTGCCAGTGGTGTGCGCTTCGACCACGACAGCGGCCTGGGCATCCTGCGCGATCCTCTGCGATCGATGTTTGACGTGTTCGAGCCGCCGCGCAAGCGCGAGCTGTTTCGGGTACTGAAAGCCAATCGCCACTCCACCGTGCATCGCACCGTGCACCTGGACACCGTGCTCGTCTCCGACTTTGACGAGCAGGGGGTGCAGCTCGGCGCTCACATGTTCGTCGGCTTGTTCACGGCCGCGGCGTACACCTCTTCCGCCACCAGCATTCCCGTGTTGCACCACAAGATCGAAGGGGTGATGGCAAGCTCCGGCTTCTCCCCCGGCGGCTATAACTACCGTCAGCTGCGCTACATCCTGGAGACCTACCCGCGCGACGAGCTGTTTCAGATTTCAGACTCGGACCTGTTCTCGATTTCACTCGGCATCTTTCACCTGCAGTTCCGCAAGCGCGTGGCCCTGTTCGCGCGGCGCGACCCGTTCGGCCGCTTCATGTCCTGCCTGGTGTATTTGCCGCGCGACCGCATGGGGACGACGCTGCGCCGCAGCATCGAGGATATCCTGGTCAAGGCGCTGGATGGCTCGCTCTCCGCGTATTATCCGCTGATCGGCGACGATCAGCTGGCGCGCCTGCACTACATCATCAAGACGCCGAGCGGCACGCCCGAGGGGCTGGACTTTAGCGCGCTGGAGCGGAAGATCGAGGGCGCGACGCGCTCCTGGTCGGATCGGCTCGCCATCACTCTGCCCGCCGAATTGGGTGTGGAGCGCGGGCGCGAGCTGCTCGTTCGTTACGCGGACGCCTTCCCCGCGAGCTACCGCGAAGATTTTGATGAAGTCGTCGCGGTGAGCGACATCGAGTGCATCGAGGCTGCGCTGCAGAGCGGCAAGCTCACCCTGCAGCTGTACCGCGGCGACCGCTCCGAGCCGCACGAGTTGCGCTTCAAAGTGGTGTCGCCGAGCGCGTTCGTCGCGCCGAGCGACGTGCTGCCGATCCTGGAGAACCTGGGTCTGCGCGTGGTCGGGGAGGTGCCCTACGAAATTACGCTGCCCGATCGCAAGGAGCCGGTGTGGCTGCATGATTTCTCCCTCTTGATCGAGGATCGCGTGGCGGTGGACCTCGGGCAGAGCCGCGAGGCTTTCTATGAAGTCTTCGCCAAGACGTGGGACAAGCGCGCCGACGACGACGCCTTCAACAAGCTGGTCTTGCACGCGCAGCTGGGAGCGCGCCAGGTGGCCCTCTTGCGCGCGTACGCCAAGTACCTGCGCCAGATCCAGGTGCCGTTCTCCGAGGGGTACATGCAGCAGACGCTGCGCAAGAACCCGGGCGTGGCCCGTGGTCTGATCGAGCTCTTTAGTGCCCGCTTCGAGCCGGGTGTGGCCGCCCCCGAGCGCGCCACGGAACTCGAGCACGAGCTACTGAGCGCGCTCGATGCCGTGAAGAGTCTGGACGAAGATCGCATCCTGCGGCTGTTCCTCGGGGTGATCCAGGCGACCGTACGCACCAACTTCTGGCAGAAGGACGCGCTGGGCGAGCCGCAGGATCACCTGTCCTTCAAGCTCGACTCGAGCCGCTTGCCCGAGGTGCCCAAGCCGGTGCCATTTCGCGAGATCTTCGTGTCGGGCCCGCGCGTGGAGGGCATCCACCTGCGCTTCGGTGAGGTGGCGCGCGGCGGGCTGCGCTGGAGCGATCGCCTGGAGGACTTCCGCACCGAGGTGCTCGGGCTGTGCAAAGCCCAGCAGGTCAAAAATGCGGTGATCGTGCCGGTGGGCTCGAAGGGCGGCTTTGTCGTCAAGCGGCCGCCCGCCGCGGCGCTGGGGCGCGATGCGCTGCGCGCGGAGGGCATCGCTTGTTATCAGATCTTCGTCTCCAGTTTGCTCGATCTGACCGACAACCGCCGGCATGCAGCGCCGAAGACCAACAACGGCAACCTCACGCGGCCGAGCCTGGCGCCGGCCGGCGATTGGATCGTACCGCCGGCGCTCACTGTCTGCCACGACGGCACGGATCCGTACCTGGTCGTCGCAGCCGACAAGGGCACCGCGACGTTCAGTGACATCGCCAACCAGCTCTCGCAAGCGCGCGGCTTCTGGCTGGACGACGCCTTCGCCTCGGGTGGCTCGGCGGGCTACGACCACAAGTTGATGGGCATCACGGCGCGCGGCGTGTGGGAGTCCGTGAAACGGCACTTCCGCGAGCTCGGCAAGGACATCCAGCGCGAGGATTTTACCTGCACCGGCGTGGGCGACATGAGCGGCGACGTGTTCGGCAACGGCCTGCTCTTATCCCGCCACACCAGGCTCGTTGCGGCCTTCGATCACCGGCATATCTTCCTCGATCCCAACCCGAACGCCGAGCTGAGCTGGCAAGAGCGCCAGCGGCTATTTTCGCTCGATCGCAGCTCCTGGGATGACTACGACCGCACGCTCATCTCGGCGGGCGGCGGGGTGTTCTCTCGCGATCTGAAGCGCATTCCGCTCTCGCCGGAGGTGCGCGCCGTGCTCGGGGAGAGCCGCACCGAGCTCGACCCGAACGAGCTGATGCGGGCGATCTTGCGCGCGCCGATCGAGCTGTGCTTTTTCGGCGGCATCGGCACCTACATCAAGGCCGGTAGCGAGAGCGACGCCCAGGTGGGTGATCGCTCGAACGATGGCCTGCGCATCAATGGCAGCGAGCTGCGCGCCAGCGTGGTGGGGGAGGGGGCCAACCTGGCCATGACCCAGCGCGGGCGCATCGAATATTGCAGGAGCGGCGGCCGCTGCAACAGCGACTTCATCGACAACTCCGCGGGGGTCGATTGCTCCGACCACGAGGTGAACATCAAGATTCTGCTCGGAGACGTGGAGCGCAAGAGCGGGATGACGCGGGACGAGCGCAATGACCTGCTGCGCGACATGACCGACGACGTGGCGGCGCTGGTGCTGCGCGATAACTACCTGCAGTCGCAGACCATCAGCGTCACGACGCAGCTCAGCCAGCACTTGACGGACCGTATCGCGCGCACGATGCGTAACCTGGAGAAGTCGGGCAAGCTGCACCGGCGCCTCGAGGCGTTGCCGGACGACGACGTGCTGGCCGATCGCCAGCGCGTGGGCGCGGGCTTTGCGCGGCCGGAGCTGTGCGTGCTCCTGGCGTACTCCAAGAACTCGCTGGCCGAGGCGTTGCTCGCCTCGGAGCTGCCCGCCGATCCGCTGCTGACCAAGGATTTCGTCGAGTACTTTCCGAGCCTGCTGCGCTCTCGCTACGAGAGCTACCTGGACGGGCATCGCCTGCGGCGCGAGATTCTGGTGACGGTCATCACCAATGACCTGGTGAACCGTGTGGGCATCTCCTTCGTAGATGAAGTCGGTGAGGCCACGGGCGCCTCGCCCGCTGCGGTGACGCTGGCCTACGTGGCGGCGCGCGAGATCGTGGGCGCGCGGGAGCTCTGGGCACAGATCGAGGCGCTCGACAACCAGGCGCCTGCGCAAGTGCAGGTGGAGCTGCTGGTGGAAACGGCGCGCCTGATCGAGCGCGTGACGACGTGGCTGCTGCACGAACACGCGGGCGCCTTGCCGCATCTGCTGGTGAACAAGTATCGCGCCGGGGTTCAGGAGATCGGCCGGGGTCTGAGCTCGCTCGTCACGAAGGCGGAGCATGCCGCGCTGCGCGAGCGTACCCAGGCCTGGTCGCGGGCCGGTGTGCCGGAAACTTTGGTGGAACGCGTGGGTGGCCTGCAGTTCCTGCTGCCGGCCGTCGACATCGTGCGCGTGGCGGAGCTCGGGCACGTCACGTTGGAGCAGGCCGGACAACTCTACTTCAAGGTCGGGCGTAAATTCGGTTTCGAGTGGCTGCGCGGTGCCACGCGGGCCTTGCCCGCGCGCAGGGCGTGGGACCGGCAAGCGGTGGCTGCGCTGCGGGATGAGCTCTTCGCGAGCCAGCGTGAGGTGACGCTCGCGATCTTGCAGAGCACACCGGCGGAGCTGGACGGTGCGGCGCGCGTGCATGCCTGGGGCGCGGCGCGGCACGGGGCACTGGCGCGTTCGGAGCACCTCCTGGCAGAGTTGCGAGCCACGCAAACCCATGACTTTGCCATGCTGACGGTGGTGGCCCGGCAGCTCGAGTCGCTGGTGCGTGCATCCCCGCTGCCGGTGACGCCGGCGTCCTCCGGGACCGGCGCGGCGTCGCTCGTGCCCACGGGCGTGGTGATCGTGCCTGCGGAAGCCAGTGGGGCGGGCGCGGTCCGCTTGCGACCTCCCAGCTGAGGCGTGAGGCTGAGGTCGCTCGGGCGGCCTCGGCCCTCTTGACCCGCCCGGCCCGGGCGGGCAAGCTCCCGCTCCCAAAGACGCCCGCGTGTCGAGCGCGAAGGGGATGACGTGGCGCACAGCTATCACGAGAACCGCCGGCGGTATTTCGATGACCAGTATCGGGTGACGGTCGATCACGTCATCCCTTTCGTCGAGCAGTCCGGGCCGATCGCGCCGGGCGCGCGGGTGTTGGAGATCGGCTGCGCCGAGGCCGGCGTACTCAAGGCGTTTCTGGATCGGGGCGCCGAGGCGGTCGGTGTCGATCGCAATCAGCGCCGGCTGGAGCTCGGCAAGCAGTTCCTGTCCGATGCTCTGGGAGCGGGGACGCTGCGGCTGCTGCATCAGGACGCGCAGGAGCTGCTGCTGCGCGAGGAGTTTCGAGGCTACTTTGACTTGATCGTCCTCAAGGACGTGATCGAGCACGTGGAGGACCGGCCCGCCCTGTTCTCCATGATGGAACGACTCTTACGACCCGGCGGGCGCGTCTTCATGGCCTTTCCCCCTTGGCGGATGCCCTTTGGTGGGCATCAGCAGATCTGCAGGAGCTGGTTCTTGTCACGTACTCCCTACTTCCACTTGTTGCCGGAGCCCGCGTACCGGGCGGTCCTGTCCGCGTTCGCCGAGAAGCCGGCGCGCATCGAGAGCCTGCTCGCCACCAAGCGCACGGGTCTGAGCAGTGAAGAGTTTCAGAGCCTGGTGGGCGCGGCCGGCTATCGCGTGCTCAGTGAGCGGCTGTACCTGCTCAACCCGATGTACACGTACCGCTTCGGGCTTCCCCCCCGCGTGCAAGCAGGCTGGGTCGCCGCCAGAAAGTCGCTGCGGGATTTCGTGACCAGCTGCGCCTACTACACGCTGCGCCCGGCGGCGGCCGTCGCATGTGTTCTGGCGGTCTGGTTGAGCGCTCCCGGTCTGGCGATGGCGCAAGCCCCGGCGGGTCTCTCGACGCAGGCCCCGGCCAGCGCGGGGGCGACGGAGGTTGCCAAGGAGGGCTTTGCGGCGCCCGTGGCCAAAGATCCGGAGAGCAAGGACGGTCAGACGCTCAAGCTCAACGCCGGTGGGTTCTTGTCCGCCGGCAACTCGCGCAGCCTCGCGGCCACCGCGTCCGCGGACTACTTTCTGCGTCGCAGCACGAGCCAGTTCTCGGCCCTGGCGGCCGTGAACTATGGCCGCTCCGCCGATGGCCCCGGCCTCCCTTCGGAGGTCAGCGTGGAGAACTACCAGGCGCGCGTGCGCTACGACTACTTCTTCACCGGCGGGCTCGCCGGGTTTGCCAGTGTCTCGGCACGGCGGGATCGCTTTCAGGGGCTCGACCTGAGGCTCAACTTTGACCCTGGCCTCGCGTATTACTTCATCGACGTGAAGGGCCACCGGCTCTGGGCAGAGCTCGGTTATGATCTGCAGTATGACATCCGGCGCGACGAGGTCGTGGATGCCAGCGTGCTGGATCCCCTGGCGGACGATCTGGAGAAGACGGAAGTGCGGCACGGCGTGCGCGTGTTCGCCGGTTACGACAATCAGCTCTCGGAGGCGGTCAAGTTCAACGCCGGTGTCGAGTACCTGCAGAACGTCACGGAGACGGAGAATGCGCGGCTCAACATCGATCTCGGGCTTACCTCCCAGCTGAACTCGGACTTCTCCATCGCGACCACGTTGTCGATTGATTACGACAACAACCCGCTGCCGGGCGTCGAGAAGACCGACTTGGTCACGGCGCTGAACCTCGTCTACACGCTGTCGCAGTAGGCGCGCGGGTTGCGAATTGGCAGGTTCGGTGCCACGAGCGGGAGCTGTGCGCACGTCATTATGCGCGCGCGCCAACGACCGCCTGGTCGCGTGATGGCTCGAAGGCATCGTTCCACGCGTGCGCTCGGGGCGGCGCTGCTCGTCGCAATGATCAGCGCGGTGCGGCCGTGCGGTGCAGAGCCGGTGCCGGGGCCGCCGGTGCCGGGTGTCCCGCCGTTGGGCCACCAGGCATCCCTCACCGAGATCGTGCACGCGAACCTGGAGCGGAGCTATGTCGCCTATCCGTTCGGCATCACGGGTCTCGAGCCGCTCATCTTCGAAGCGGACCTCGTGCCGAACTTCTCGATCCTGCCGCGGTCCTGGCGCGTTGCGCTGTTTCTCACGCCGAGGATCATCCTGAGAATGTTCGCCGAAGCGTCCGCGCCGGTCAGGACGCCGAGCTACATGCCGCGCCTGACGACATTTTTCTGGTTCGGCGAGTCTCCCACGCAAGCCACGGCCTATTTTTCGGCCGCCTTTCTGCATCATTCGAACGGTCAATCCGGGCCGTTCTACAACAGCGACGGCTCGCACAATCACGACAGCGGCAGCTTCGGTACGAACTACTTCGAATTCGCCGTGTACCCCGTGCTGCGGAATCGCCCGTTCTTCGGCTGGAACTCGATCACGCTCGAGTGGCACCCGCCCAAGTTCGAAAACAGCGCTCAGCGTGAGACGTACGGCAACACGCGCCTGCGCCTTGCCTCGACGATCTATTCGAACAGCGGCAACTTCGCTTCCGACTTTTCCGT
>Ga0315912_10001282_pt1 | contig 31916 bp, 32 predicted proteins | sample VfabasoilMG_FD_204469 | JGI IMG/M metagenome (GOLD analysis project Ga0315912, IMG submission 204469) | Garden soil microbial communities collected in Santa Monica, California, United States - V. faba soil | ecosystem: Environmental > Terrestrial > Soil > Garden | place: USA: California...
AAGGCTACTTTCAACAAATTGGCGCACCAGATGAAGTATATGAAATGCCAAATAGCCGCCACGTGGCTGATTTTATTGGCAATGTGAATATGTTTGAAGGCATTGTCATAGAAGACGAAGCCGATCATGTTATCGTGCGCTGTCCGGAGTGTGTGCATTATGTTGGCCACGGCTTTAGTGGCAATCAAGGCATGTCTGTAGGGGTGGCTTTACGCCCTGAAAAAATCACACTGTCTAAAACCAAACCAAAAGGTGAATATAACTGGTGCGAAGGTGAAGTGGTCGAGATTGTTTACTTTGGCGACCATACGACTTATCACTTGAAGCTTGATAGCGGCAGAATCATTAAGGCACAAGAAATCAACAATACGCGCGATTTAAGCTGTGGCCTCACTTGGGGCGACCATGCATATTTGCATTGGAACAATTTAGCGATGGTGATATTAACGCATTAAGGATATCGCGATGAACAAGCTTCCTCAATTTGCACGCAAATTATTCAGTGGCCACAAGCTGGTAATTGGCATTCCCTATGCCTGGTTTGCATTGCTGGTAGCCATTCCGATTCTGATTGTCCTGAAAATCAGCTTGTCAGAAATGGAAATGACCAGCATCTCAAAAATGATTGACTGGAGTCATGGCTGGCCCACATTAAAACTTAACTTCGCAAGCTATCAGTTTATTGCCAGTGACACGCTTTATGTAAAAACCTATATATCCTCACTCAAATACGCCATCATCACAACCATCCTTTGCTTGGCGATTGGCTACCCTTTTGCTTACTTTATGGCACGGTCACCCAAGCACTTGCAACCCATGTTGCTAATGTTGATTATGCTGCCTTTCTGGACATCATTTTTACTTCGTATTTATGCATGGAAAACGCTACTTGTCAGCAACGGCGTAATCAACAACATACTCATGAGCCTTGGTATTATTGACGCGCCTTTAGCCATGATGAACAACTCGTTTTCATTGCTAGTAGGTATGGTGTACTCCTACTTACCATTTATGATTTTGCCCCTATATGCCAATTTATCCAAACTTGATATACGCTATCTGGAAGCTGCCGCAGATTTAGGTACCAGCCCGTTTAAAGCTTTTTGGCTAATTACTGTACCACTGTCTAAAGCAGGCATTATCGCCGGTTCCATGCTTGTGTTTATTCCCGCAGTGGGTGAATTTGTAATCCCAGAATTACTTGGCGGGCCAAGCACCTTGATGATAGGTCGTGTGTTGTGGGATGAATTCTTTAGCAATAACGACTGGCCAATGGCTGCATCTGTGGCGGTTGTGATGATACTGTTGATTCTGGTACCAATGGCAATGTTCAACAAAGCAGAAGCAGAACAAGTGGAGGGTAAAGCATGAACCACTCTTCAAGCAGAATATTTGCCAGAAGCTGGATGATAGCGGTTTATGTATTCCTATATTTGCCTATCATCACGCTTGTTGTATTTTCCTTCAATGATTCAAAACTAGTGACCGTGTGGTCGCACGCCAGTACACGCTGGTATAGCGCATTATTAAACGATAGTGATTTGATTTCTGCAGTATTTTTATCTTTAAAGATTGCTTTCCTGTCCGCACTAATGTCAGTATTTTTTGGCACATTTACCGCATTTGCATTACACCGTTACAATAGCTTTCGCGGACGCACCCTGCTATCGTCGATGGCCAGCACGCCACTGGTAATGCCTGATGTAATTGTGGGCTTATCTTTGCTGCTCATGCTGGTTTCTGTCCAAAACTGGCTGGGCTTTCCAGAACGTGGTTTGTTTACCATATTACTTGGGCATGCTTTGCTAGGTACAGCCTATGCCGCAGTCGTGGTCACCTCCCGCTTGCGTGAAATGGATAGCAGGCTTGATGAAGCTGCTATGGATTTGGGCTGCAAGCCATTACAAGTTTTTACCCTTGTTACCTTGCCATTACTACTGCCAGCACTAGTTTCGGCATTTTTGCTCACCTTTACACTCTCGTTTGATGATGTTGTGCTATCTTCATTCCTGTCCGGCCCCGGTTATTCCACTATGCCAATGGTGATTTTCTCCCGTGCAAGATTAGGTCTAAATCCAACAATTAATGCTGTAGCAACCGTCACCATTGTTGTTGTAACGGTAGCAGTCGTGGCATCAAGCTTTTATCAATCGCACCAAGAGCGCAAACGCAAACGTGAGATGGCGCTGGCTTATAGTGATAAAAACGTTTAAGCAAATTTAGGCACACTATGTAATTTCGAGTCATCCTCAAGACGCTTAATTAAAAGTGGCCGTAGGCAAAATTATGAGCAACACCCCAAATTGGAAAAAATTAAGCGTCGATATCAAACTTGATGGACGTGCTTTTATTAACGGTAAGCGCGTTACATCTGCCAGTGGTGTCAATTTTGATTGCATCTCTCCCATTGACGGTAAAAAAATCGCTGAGATTGCACGTGGCGATTTAGCCGATATCAATTCAGCGGTTACTGCTGCGCGTGCAGCATTTGAAGATGGCCGCTGGGCAAATAAAACACCAAGAGAGCGCAAATTCATCATGGTGCGGTTTAGCGAACTTTTAAAAGAAAATGCCGAGGCACTCGCTCTGATGGAAACACTAGACATGGGTAAGCCTGTGAATTACAGCCTGAATGTCGATGTCAATTCTGCGGCAAATTCATTACGCTGGTTCGGCGAGGCAATTGATAAAGTGTATGACGAAATCGCGCCAACACCACATTCCTCACTCGCCTTGATTACACGTGAACCGGTGGGCGTAGTTGGCGCAATCGTGCCTTGGAACTATCCTATGCTGATGGCATGCTGGAAACTTGCGCCGGCTTTAGCAGCAGGCAATAGTATCGTACTAAAACCCTCAGAAAAATCGCCACTTACTGCATTAAAGCTAGCCGAACTGGCAATGGAGGCAGGTATTCCAGCGGGTGTATTGAATATTGTCCCGGGTTTTGGCCAAGAAGCTGGCGCCGCGCTGGCCCTGCATATGGACGTCGACTGCATCGCATTCACCGGATCCACACCGGTTGGTAAAATGATTATGCAATATGCAGGTCAATCCAACCTGAAACGTGCATGGACAGAACTCGGCGGCAAATCACCGTTTGTCGTATTTGCCGATGCAGACGTAGATGCAGCCGCTGAGAGCTGTATCGGCTCGATTTTCTTTAATCAAGGTGAGAGTTGCAACGCACCTTCTCGATTAATTATCGATAAATCCGTACAAAAGCAATTTTTAGACAAAGCCCTGAGTTTGGTCCCGAATTATCAGCCCGCAGACCCTCTTGCGGCCAGTACCGTAATGGGTGCCTTAGTCGATGAAACACAGCTGAACACTGTAATGCGTTACATCACCGCTGGCAAAGCAGAGGGGGCTAACTGCGTCACCGGAGGTAACCGAGTAATGGAACAAAGTGGCGGCTACTATGTGGCACCAACTATTTTTACCGACGTCAGAAACGACATGAAAATCGCCCGTGAAGAAATTTTTGGGCCTGTGCTTTCAGTGCTAAGTTTTACCAATGAAGCAGATGCTATCCGCATGGCGAACGACACCCCTTATGGTTTAGCGGCTTCTATATGGTCACAAGACATAAGCCGTGCGCACAAAGCGGCGCGTGCGCTACGTGCCGGCACTGTTCACGTCAATTGTTACGATGAAGATGATATCACGGTGCCATTTGGCGGATTCAAGCAGTCAGGCAACGGTCGCGACAAATCGCTACATGCATTCGACAAATACACAGAACTTAAAACGACTTGGATCAAGCTAAGTTAACTTAACCATAAACTCAAGTATGGGCAATATAAACTCACCTCTCAGCTACTACGAAGCTTCGCTGTCACAACCGCGCATCACTTATCCTACGCTGGCCGGCAATATTGATTGTGATGTATGTGTTGTCGGCGGTGGTTATATGGGTTTGCATAGCGCACTCAATTTACAAGAGCGCGGCTTAAAAGTAGTGATTCTCGAAGCTCAACGTATCGGGTTTGGTGCATCGGGTCGCAATGGCGGGCATGTCATACCGGAGTTCGGCGGCAGTCAAAGTAGTTTTGAAAAACACCTTGATATGGAAAGCGCGAAGAAAGTTTGGGAAATCTCGCACGAAGCTGCCGAAAGTTTGCGTGCTCGCATTAGTAAATATGACATTGACTGCGATTATCAAACGGGCCATATCGAAGCTGCAATCACGCCACGACACGCTGCAGCGCTACAAGACTGGCAATCACATATTGCTCAGAATTATGGCTATAAAAATCAGTGGATTAATCAAACTGAGATGTCTCAGTATGTAGGTACTAAGCGCTATATAGCTGGCGTAATCGACAGAAACGGCGGTCATGTTCACCCACTGAAGCTGGCTCTGGGTCTGGCACACGCATTTAAAAGTGACGGCGGTGAAATTTACGAACAAAGTGCTGTCGACACTTGGCACGCAGAAAACGATAAAGTAAGAGTACAAACAAGCACAGGTGAAGTTACTTGCCAGCATTTGGTATTAGGCTGCAATGTGGATATGGAAACTATTCATAATAGTGCCTGCAAAAAACTGGCAAAACGCATCTTGCCAGTTGGCTCTTGGGTGATTGCAACCCAACCACTCTCACCAGCACTAGCCGATGAGATACTTCCAAGCCGCGCTGCTGTAGTGGATATGCGGTTTATTTTAGATTACTACCGTCTAACCGCTGATAACCGCCTGGTATTTGGCGCCGGTGTGAAATACCTGAGTAGATATATCCCTGAAAGCTTTTTCGAGACTGTGCGAAATAAAATGATCAAAGTATTTCCACAATTGCATGAAACGAAAATCGAGTTTAGTTGGAGTGGCTTAATCGATATTTCAATGAATCGCATGCCCGACTTCGGCTACGCCGACACAAGCAAGCGTGTGCTTTATGCGCAAGGTTTTTCAGGCTCTGGCGTAGTTGCCACCAATGCGGCAGCGCGTGTTATTAGTGAAGCTATTATTGGCAACACGAGCAATTTAAAGATGTTCCAGCGCATAAGGCATATATCCTTCCCTGGCGGAAAATGGTTACGTGGACCGATTACCGCGACTGGTATGTTGTATCACCGACTACTAGACTTTGTTTAAAGAGACGCTCTGAAAGAGTAAAAAATGACGACACTGACCCTTAAAGATAACGCTCTATTACGCCAGCAATGTTTCATTGATGGCGCATGGGTGAATGCAAATAGTAAAGAAACTGTCGATGTAACTAACCCGGCTACAGGCACGGTGATTGGCACCGTGCCAAAAATGGGTGTGACGGAAACGCGCCATGCAATTGAAGCTGCCAATACCGCACAGCCAGCCTGGCGCGCCAAAACCGCGGGGGAACGTGCACGCATTTTACGCCGCTGGTTTGAGCTGATGTTAGCAAACGCTGACGATTTGGCGCTTTTGATGACGAGCGAGCAAGGCAAACCGCTGGCAGAATCACGTGGCGAAATTGCCTATGCAGCCTCTTTTATCGAATGGTTTGCAGAAGAAGGGAAACGTGTCTATGGTGATGTCATTCCCGCACCGCGCGTAGACGCACGCGTAGTGGTGGTAAAGGAACCTGTCGGTGTATGCGTGGCGATCACGCCTTGGAATTTTCCCGCTGCTATGATTACCCGCAAGGCAGGCGCTGCTCTGGCCGCTGGCTGCACGATGGTAATCAAACCTGCTTCACAAACACCTTTCTCAGCACTTGCTTTGGTCGAGCTGGCAAGCCGTGCAGGAATCCCTGCAGGCGTGCTATCTATTGTCACAGGATCTGCCAAAGAGATTGGTGGGGAAATGACTAGCAATCCTTTGGTACGAAAACTCAGCTTTACCGGCTCAACCGAAATCGGCATTCAATTGCTAAAAGAATGTGCGCCAACTATTAAAAAAACTTCGATGGAGCTCGGTGGTAACGCACCATTTATCGTGTTTGATGATGCTGATTTAGACGCAGCTGTCGCTGGCGCTATGTTCTCCAAATTCCGTAACACAGGTCAAACCTGCGTGTGTGCCAACAGGATTTTAGTTCAAGATGGGATTTATGATGCATTTGCGACAAAACTAGCAGATGCAGTTGCGAAGTTAAAAGTAGGAAACGGCTTAGATGAAGGCACTACGCAAGGACCAATGATAGACGGAAAAGCAGTTGCAAAAGTAGAAGAGATGATTGCAGATGCAAAAAAGAAAGGTGCAACGATTGCTCTGGGAGGCAATAAACACGAGCTTGGTGGCACCTTCTTCACGCCAACCATACTTACCAATGTGACAAAAGATATGCAAGTAGCACGCGAAGAAATTTTTGGTCCGGTTGCACCATTGTTTCGCTTTAAAACTGAGGCTGACGCGATTCGTATGGCAAACGATACCGAGTTTGGATTAGCTGCCTACTTTTTTTCCAAGGATATCAGCCGTGTGTGGCGGGTAGCAGAAGGTTTGGAATACGGGATGGTCGGCATCAATACAGGTGCGATCTCAAATGAAATGTCACCCTTTGGTGGTATAAAATCATCCGGATTAGGACGTGAAGGCTCAAAATATGGCATTGAAGACTACTTAGAAATCAAATACTTATGCATGGGGATTTCTTAACGGAGAAAGAAAACTATGGACATGAAAACAAAAAACAATACTGCCTTAATGGCACGCCGTACAGCAGCTATCCCACGTGGTATTGGTAATGCACACGCAATCTTTGCCGAGCGAGCTTTGAATAGCGAAATTTGGGATGTAGAAGGCAAACGCTACATTGATTTTTGCGCAGGTATTGCCGTAGTCAATACTGGCCACTGCCACCCAAAAGTAATCGCAGCGGTTAAAACACAGTTGGATCACTTTAGCCATACTTGTTTTCAAGTGGTGGCTTATGAGCACTATGTGGAATTGGCAGAACGTTTAAACAAATCAGCACCAGGCTCAACACCTAAAAAAACCTTTTTTATGAACACAGGAGCAGAAGCTGTAGAAAATGCAGTTAAAGTGGCGCGCGCTGCTACCGGCCGCTCTGGCATTATCGCATTCACGGGTGCATTTCATGGCCGCACCATGTTTTCTGTCGCTTTAACAGGGAAAATCGATCCCTACAAGAAAAGCTTTGGGCCATTTCCTGCTGAGATTTTTCACGTGCCATTTCCGCATCCACTACACGGTACTTCTGAAGATGATTCAATTAACGCCCTACATACTTTATTCAAGAATGATATTGAGGCAAGTCGGGTCGCAGCAATTTTTATTGAACCTGTACAAGGTGAAGGCGGCTATATTCCCGCTTCGCCCGCTTTCTTAAAACGTTTACGCGCACTGTGTGATGGACACGGCATTTTACTTGTGCTGGATGAGGTGCAAACAGGTATTGGCCGCTGCGGTAAGGTATTCGCACATGAACATGCCGATATCGAAGCCGACATCATCACCATGGCTAAAGGGCTGGGTGGTGGATTTACCTTGTCCGCTATCATCGGTAAAGCAGAAGTCATGGATGCTGCGACCCCAGGTGGTTTAGGCAGCACCTACGCCGGGAACCCTATCACAATTGCCGCAGCGCACGCCGTATTGGATGTTCTGAAAGAAGAAGAACTTTGCGCACGCTCTATGGCAATCGGTGAAAAATTACGTAGTCGTTTTAATGCAATGAAATCCAAATTTAACTTCATTACGGAAGTACGTGGTTTAGGCGCAATGACTGGTGTGGAATTTTGCCATGACAACGACCCGCACAAACCCGCCGCTGATATTGCCAACGCACTCAAAACCGAAGCAGCAAAACGTGGTTTGCTACTCCTCAACTGCGGCATTTATGGCAACGTACTACGTGTGATGGTACCTCTCACTATTTCTGATGCTATCTTGGACGAAGGCATGGATATTTTAGAAGCATCACTCAAGGCAATCACTGCATAATATGGCGCAAACCCTAGAAAACTACTGGCTACCCTTCACACCTAACCGCTATTTCAAGCAGCATCCAAAAATAGTAGTTTCGGCCAAAGGCGCTTACTATAAAACGGAAGATGGTCGCGAGCTATTTGATTGCTTGTCAGGTTTGTGGTGTAGCCCGCTAGGGCATGGCCATCCTAAAATTGTTGAAACATTCACCAAACAAGTAACTACGTTAGATTTTGCACCAAGCTTTCAAGTAGCCAATCCAACCACTTTCAAGTTGGCTGAACGTATTGCCGGTATGGCCCCCGCAGGTTTGGACCGCATATTCTTTACCAACTCAGGCTCGGAAGCCGTAGATACTGCACTAAAAATAGCGCTGGCTTACCACGACGCGCGCGGTGACAATAAACGTTTTCGCTTTATTGGTCGCGAGCGCGCTTATCACGGAGTGGGGTTTGGAGGTATTTCAGTTGGCGGCATGGTGGCTAACCGCAAGGCATTTGCCAGCTCGATGTTACCGGGCGTCGACCATTTGCCGCACACTTGGGATCCGGCGCAAATGGGCTACTCCAAAGGGCAACCAACCTGGGGTGCACATTTAGCCGACAATCTTGAACGTCTTGTTGCTTTGCACGACGCTTCGACTATCGCCGCCGTGATTGTAGAGCCGGTGCAAGGCTCTGCTGGCGTGATTGTGCCGCCTGTGGGTTACTTGCAAAAGCTACGCAGCATTTGTGATAAATATGGCATTTTGCTGATTTTTGATGAAGTAATTACCGGCTTTGGGCGCCTAGGTGAAAATTTTGGCTCACAAAAGTTGGGTGTTACTCCGGATATCATCACTTTTGCAAAAGCGGTGACTAACGGCACAATTCCACTAGGTGGCGTTATTGCCAAACGTGAAATTTACGAGGCGTTTATGCAGATAGATGCGCCGGAACATGTGGCTGAGCTATTTCATGGTTACACTTATACCGGTCACCCAATGGCGACCGCTATAGGGTTAACCACGCTTGATATCATGCAAGAAGAAGATTTATTTGCACGCGCGGAGAGCTTAGCTCCCGTGCTGGAAAAAGCTGTACATAGCTTAAAAGGTGAAGCAGGAATTACCGATATTCGAAATTTCGGTTTAGCTGCCGCGGTCGATTTAGAGCCGTTTGCTGATAAACCCGGTTTGCGCGCATTCAAAGTATTCGAACATGGTTTTGCCAATAACCATCTATTCCGCATAACCGGTGACACCATTGCACTAGCGCCTCCATTTATCGCCACACCAAAAGAAATAGAAGATATGGTGGAAGGTTTGCGTGGCGCCGTTTTCGCGGTGAGAGCATAATTTAGTTTCAATTAGAGAGCAAACATGAGTATTCGCAATATTCCACATTGGATTAACGGTCAAGCAATCACGGTAAAGGATGGGCGTTTTTCCGATGTGTTCAACCCCGCTACCGGCGCAGTTACCGGGCATGTGCCACTAGCAGCCACGAATGATATAGATGCGGCTGTAACGGCTGCATCTACCGCTTGGCCGAAGTGGGCAGCCACCACACCATTACGTAGATCACGTGTGATGTTCAAGTTTAAAACTTTATTAGAGCAACATGCGGATGAAATTGCGCACTTAATTTCGCAAGAACACGGCAAAGTGCTAGCAGATGCAGCAGCGGAGTTTCAGCGTGGTTTGGAGAATGTCGAGTTTGCCTGCGGCGCACCGCAATTTTTGAAAGGTGAGTTTTCAGAAAACGTCGGCACCGATGTCGACAGTTACTCAATGCGCCAGCCATTGGGTGTAGTTGCAGGTATTACGCCGTTTAACTTCCCTGCCATGGTACCAATGTGGATGTTCCCGCTCGCAATTGTATGTGGCAACACATTCGTGCTGAAACCTTCTGAGCGAGTGCCCAGTGCCTCAATCCGTTTGGCAGAGCTACTGAAAGAAGCTGGTTTGCCAGATGGCGTATTTAACGTGATACATGGCGATAAAATGGCTGTAGATGCGTTGCTTACCCACCCCAAAGTCAAAGCCGTAAGTTTTGTTGGCTCTACCCCTATTGCTAAATATATTCATGCAACAGCAAACGCCAATGGCAAGCGTGTACAAGCTTTGGGTGGCGCAAAGAATCATATGCTAGTTATGCCTGATGCTGATTTGGATATGGCCACAGACGCCTTGATGGGCGCGGCCTATGGCGCTGCAGGTGAACGCTGTATGGCCATTTCGGTTGCAGTTGTTGTCGGCGATAAGGTGGCGGATGAGCTAGTCGCTAAACTCACACCTAAGGTCAAAAACATTATGATTGCCGATGGTTTAAATGCTAAAGCTGAAATGGGTCCGCTGATTACCTCGCAGCATCGCGATAAAGTCCGTAGCTACATTGATAGCGGTGTAGAGCAAGGCGCAAAAATTCCCGTGGATGGTCGTGAATTAAGCACACCAAAAGACGGATTCTTTTTAGCGGGTACACTTTTTGATCACGTAAAACCCAATATGAAAATCTACTGTGAAGAGATTTTTGGCCCGGTGCTATGCATCGTGCGTGTTAAAACCTATCGTGAGGCAGTTGATTTAATTAACGCGCATGAATATGGTAACGGCACGGCAATTTTCACAAGAGATGGTGGTGTAGCACGCGCTTTTGTGAGTGAAGTAGAAATCGGCATGGTAGGTGTCAACGCGCCGATACCCGTGCCAATGGCCTTCCACAGCTTTGGCGGATGGAAGTCTTCTATCTTTGGTGACCATGCAATCTATGGTCCGGAAGGTGTACGCTTTTACACACGCATCAAAACTGTGACGCAGCGTTGGCCAAATAACGTGCGTAGCGGCGCTGAATTTGTAATGCCAACAATGAAATAAAAGTCAGAGAATAATTATGTCTACATTAAAACAAGCAGCCGATTTTATAAAAAAACATAATATTAGCGAAGTGGAATGTATCTTTCCCACCATTAATGCCACCTTACGCGGCAAAATCATGCGCGGACAAGACTTTGCCGAGGGAAAAGAATTACGAATCGCGCGTGCGGTAATTTTACAAACAATTAATGGCGAATATTGTGATGACAGAATAATCGGTGCAATTGATAACGACACCATTCTGAGACCGGATTACACCACTCTCAAACAATTACCCTGGGCTAAAAATAAAGCTTGGGCAATTCATGATTGCATGAATTTTGATGGCACACCTTCAGAACATTCACCACGCAATGTGCTGAAAAAAGTGTTACAGAAATATCAAGCACATGGCTTGCGGCCTATCGTTGCGCCAGAAATCGAATTTTATTTATTCAAGCGAGATGGTAACGAAGCTGCTGGATTTAATTACCCGGCGATGCGTGGCGGTAGCATAGAACAAGAACGGGCAATGGCTTACAGTCTTAACTCCACTGCTGAATTATCAGATTTCTGGGAACAGCTAAAAGCAGCTTATGATGCACTGGAAATTCGCACCGATACTTGGCTGCACGAGATGGCGCCGAATCAGTTTGAAATCAATTTGTTGCATGGTGACCCGCTAAAATTGGCAGATGATGTACTTTTGTTTAAATACACAATGCGTGAAATAGCTGCACAACATGGTTTACAGGCAGTATTTATGGCCAAACCTTTAGCAGGCTACGATGGCAGTTCCATGCACTTGCATCAAAGCGTTGTAGACGAAAATGGTAGCAATGTTTTTAGCAATAAAGCGGGTGAAGCTACGCCCGATTTTTATGCATACATTGCAGGCCTGCAACAGTTTATGGCAGATTTGATGCCACTTTTAGCGCCATATGTAAACTCTTGGCGACGCTATGTGCGTGGCACGCAGGCGCCTATCAACATGCAGTGGGGACACGACAACCGTACCATAGGGCTACGTGTGCCGCATTCCAGCCCAGAGGCACGACGTGTGGAAAATCGCTTTGCCGGCAGTGATGCTAACCCCTACTTAGCCATAGCTGTTTCGCTTGCTTGCGGCCTAAAAGGAATGCAAGAAAAACAAACTCCACGAAGGCCAGTTGACGATAAAGATGGTTATGATTATCCGCGCGAAATTGCAAACGGCTTAGAAAGTGCACTAACCCAATTGAGTAAAAGCAGACATGCCCGCGCCATGTTTGGCGATGTGTTTATTGACGCTTTTTGTAATGTGAAAGAAATCGAACTTGCGCACTTTATGAATGAGGTAAGCAGCTGGGATAGGCGTTATTTGGCACATCAAGCCTAAAATCATGAACTAGTCACAATTACGGGTGACTTCAATAAGTTATTGAATATATTATGTTTACGAATAAATACAATAGCTGCGGCTTGATTTATATTCATACATAGGTGATGATGAATCCGGTTTTTGTTTTTTTGTTTTGTAGTAAAAGGTCTGGTATTAGAAAAGTAGTGTTTTAATTTAATTAACGCAATTTTCATTAACGAGCTTTATTTTTGCAACACAAGGGGATACAAAAATGAGTGATCAAAGTAATCAGATGGCTGACACCGACGCAGCAAACCTAAAAAGTATGGGATATGAACAAGAGTTACACCGACATATGGGTGGCTTTTCGAATTTCGCCATTTCTTTTTCAATCATTTGTATTTTGGCCGGCGGTATCAGCGCCTTTCCACAAGGACTAGGAGCGGCTGGTGGCGCATCTATTGGCATCGGCTGGCCACTTGGAGCACTGTTCGCAGCAATTGTAGCAATGGCAATGGCACAAATTGCATCTTCGTATCCAACTGCTGGTGGCCTATACCACTGGGGTTCCATACTTGGCGGTAAAGGATATGGCTGGTGTACTGCGTGGTTCAATTTGCTCGGCCTTATTTTTGTCGTGGCTTCTGTTGACTTTGGTGTGTATGACCCTTTCTTTAAGTCTATATTTTTGCCCTCGATAGGAGTAGATACCAGTGGCTTCGGTTATACCGAGCAAGTGGGTATCATTTCATTGATCGTAGCTTCACAAGCTATTCTCAATGCGTACTTTCCTAAACTCACCACAAAACTAACAGACATTTCAGGATATTTGATTTTTGCCTTATCTATATTGTTAGTGGGTTCGCTATTAGCCTATAGCACAACAACCATTGATATTTCACGTTTATTCACTTTTACCAACTTTACTGGGGCTGAAGGCAGCCCTTGGGCAAGTGCACCAAAAGCTGCCATGGGCATGGCATTTTTAAGTGGTATGCTGTTAGTGGTTTATACCATTACCGGTTTTGATGCCTCAGCGCATACATCCGAAGAAACACGTGATGCCGCCAATGCAGTACCTCGCGGCATTATCAAAGCAGTGGTTTATTCCGGCATTTTTTGTTTTATTCTGGTTTCATGTTTTGTACTGGTAATGCCAGATGTAGCAGAAGGTGTAAAACAAAACTTGGGCTTTTTGGGTGCCCTGTTCGCCAACTTGCCACACGGTTTAAATGTGTTTTTGTCACTCGGCCTATTAATAGTTAATTACTTCTGCGGGTTAGCCTGCTTAACGTCTTGCTCACGCATGACGTTTGCTTTCGCACGCGATGGCGGGTTACCAGGCTCTAGCATGTTACGCAAAGTACATACCACACTTAAAACACCGGTAATTGCTACTTGGGTGGCTGGTGTATTAGCCATTGCTGCTACTTTGTACGGTGACGGTTTCGTAGTGCTATCGACGGGTTGCGCTGTATTCTTGTACATTTCCTACGTAATGCCTACAGCTGCCGGTTTTTTTGCAGAAGGTAAATCATGGAAACACAAAGGGCCATTTGACTTAAAAGGTCTATCTAAACCAATTGCCTTATTGGCTGTTTTAGGAGGGTCTATTTTGGCTTTTGTCGGCATGCAACCGCCGAACGAGAAGGTGTTCTATTTGGTTATAGCCATGTTGGTTGTAATGGCAGTATTTTGGTTCGTTCTAGGTGAGAAGAATCGATTTAAAGGCCCACCAACAATGGATAGCTCCATGAAATAAGAGCATTACAGGCAACTAACTCATGAGCCAAAATCGTGTTTTTTAATCACATGATTTTGGCTTTTTGTTTCCTAGCTTATTTAATGTTTAAAATAAAATCGTGAAATTTCAGCACAACATAGGTTCACAAACCTACCATTTCGCAGATTTAAAAGTGCTAATGGCAAAGGCAACTCCTGCCCGCTCGGGCGACTATTTGGCAGGCGTAGCGGCAGAAACTTATGCCGAACGCATGGCAGCACGCATGTGTTTAGCCGAGGTACCACTTAAGAAATTCCTAGAAGAACTATTAATCCCTTATGCAGAAGATGAAATTACTCGACTGATTATCGACACACACGACGCAAAAGCATTCACCGAAATTAGCCATCTAACTGTTGGCGATTTCCGTAATTGGCTACTATCTGATGCAACTGACAGTGCAGTTCTAGCGCGAGTAGCCAAAGGCATCACGCCAGAAATGGCAGCCGCAGTTAGCAAACTTATGCGTAATCAAGATTTGATTATTGTCGCTCGCAAATGTCGCGTGGTAACTGCATTCAGAAACACCATTGGTCTTGAGGGTCGCTTATCTGTTCGGTTACAGCCGAACCACCCGACAGATGATATGCGTGGTATTGCTGCTTCTATGCTAGATGGCTTGTTATACGGTGCCGGTGACGCGGTAATTGGAATTAACCCAGCTACGGATAGTATTCCAGCGCTAATGGATTTATACCACTTGGTAGATGACGTAATTACAAGTTACAACATTCCTACGCAGTCTTGCATTCTTACCCATGTCACCAATCAAATTCAACTAATGGAAAAAGGTGCACCAGTGGATTTAGTATTTCAGTCCATTGCAGGCACAGAAAAAGCCAACACGGGATTTGGCATTAATTTGAATATTTTGCGCGAGGCGCAATCGGCTGCACATACACTTAATCGTGGCACTGTTGGCAGCAATGTAATGTATTTTGAAACAGGTCAAGGCTCGGCCTTATCAGCCAACGCCAATTTCGGTATTGACCAGCAAACCTGCGAGGCCCGTGCTTATGCGGTTGCAAGGGAATTCTCCCCTTTACTTACCAACACTGTTGTCGGCTTTATCGGCCCGGAATACCTATATGACGGCAAACAAATTACTCGTGCGGGCTTAGAGGATCACTTCTGTGGCAAGCTGCTAGGCGTACCATTAGGATGTGACGTATGTTATACCAATCATGCAGAGGCCGATCAAGATGACATGGATAACCTGATGACCCTACTTGCCACTGCTGGTCTCACGTTCATGATGGGTATACCAGGTGCTGATGACATTATGCTGAACTATCAAACCACCTCGTTTCATGATGCGCTCTATTTACGTAGCGTGCTAAACCTGAAACCCGCGCCTGAGTTTGAACAGTGGTTAAAAAATATGGGCACCATGGATGCCAATGGAAAAATTGGCTCGGTTAAAGAAAGTCATGCCATGTTAGGCAGTATGCCTAAAGTTCTGAGATTGGCCTCATGAGCAAAGACCAAAAAAGTGCACTCTATGTACAGAATGACACCTATATTCAGGCAGATCCTTGGCGACACCTAAAAAACCATACCGCCGCGCGCATTGCCTTGGGGCGTACTGGCGTAAGTCTACCGACACAAGAAATACTCGATTTTGGATTAGCACATGCCATGGCGCGCGATGCGGTGCATCTGCCTTTAGATGTTGACACACTTTGTACCGCACTGAACCAAGCTGACTTCACCACTATTGCAGTAGAATCCGCCGTAAATAATCGGCAAACATACTTACTGCGGCCCGATTTAGGCCGTCGCTTGAGCGAGAAAAGCTCAGCTATGCTCTCCGCACATCCACGCCCTCAATCTCCTCAAAGTTTCGATTTAGCCATTTTAGTCGGTGACGGACTATCCTCCATGGCAATTAAGAATCATGCTTTGCCTATGCTGCAAGCCTTGCGAGAACAAACACCAACAGACTGGAAAACCTCACCAATTGTTGTCGCCAGCCAAGCACGTGTGGCCTTAAGTGATGAAGTTGGTAGCCTATTGCAAGCTAAGCTCGTATTAATGCTGGTAGGCGAAAGGCCTGGTTTAAGCTCGCCCGACAGCTTGGGCATATATCTCACCTATGCGCCACAAATAGGCAGAGCCGATTCTGAGCGCAATTGTATTTCAAACATACGCCCAGAAGGTTTGCAGTATCAAACTGCCGCATATAAAGCTCTTTGGTTAGCACGTGAAGCAATGCGTTTAAAGTGTACCGGAGTTACACTAAAAGACGAGAGCGATGTAAATGCAGTGGAAAATGACAAGACCATTGCACTAAAATAATGGCAAGATAATTGCTAGTAAATAACTTAATGGCTCTATTTGCGTGAATTATATTTCAATTAAGTTACGCAGATAGTCAGACCTAGTTGTAAAAATGATACAAAATTATTGAATATCCAGTACAAAGCATTGGTTTCTGTAAGAATAAGCCGTAATTGTTTAATAGCTGCTGGACGCTGGATGTTTAATAAGGTTAGAATGAGCTTGTAAAACAATAAGTTAGATTAAAGCAATCGCACCAATTAAGTGCAGACGCTACATTTCGGTGCAAAGTTTTTAGATGCTACCTATAATTATTAACTTGTTGCAGACTTAGCAATTTTTTAAAATGAAAAGGACAGGGGTTATGAATAAAGTCTTAAATCGTCAACTACTTGCAGCACTATGTGCTACGCCATTATTACTAGGTGTTAGCTTCGCACAAGCTGATGAGGCAGCACCTGCTGCCGAGGAAGCTGCAGCTCCAGCAGCGGCTGAAGCACCTAAAGAGCCAGAGTCAGCATGGTCGCTCAGCTTTAACGCCGGCCTATACAGTGAATACATGTTCCGTGGCGTTTCGCTATCTGATGGTCCGGCTGTACAAGGTGGTATTGACCTAGGTCACAGCAGTGGTTTTTATGTAGGTACTTGGTGGTCTAATATTGACAAAGAATTCACAGGACACGGGGATGGATTTTCTGGCGGGAACCATCTGGAAACTGACTGGTATTTCGGCTGGGCAAAAACATTTGAAAATGGAATTGGTGTAAATTTCTTAGGTAATTACTACTACTACCCTGATCGCGAAGACTCATTTTCTTATGACGGTTCTGGTGACGGTGATAGACAGGACTCATTTGAAGTCTCGGCTGCAATCTCCTTTAAAGGGTTTACGTACACCTTCTACTATATGCCTACAGACTACTATGGTGCTGCAGCAAGCGGCACGAAAGATGGTACAGATGACACGGATGGTGCAACCTACAACGAGTTGAAATTTAACTACGACTTACCAATTGGTGGATTGAAGTTCATGACAAAAGTAGGTTACCAACACACACCTAACCTTTTAGGTAGTCAGGCTGACTTTGCAATTGGCTTAAATAGAGATTTTGCTATTCCTAGTGCTGGGAAACCAATTGAGGGCTTCAATGCCGGTGCATATTACACTGATACATTCCACGTGAAAGACGAAGCTTACTACGTTACTAATGAAGGTCGCGACGTTAATAACGAAACAGTTTGGTTCTACGTTAAACGTACTTGGTAATTAAGCAATAAATTAAAAGGCGCTTCGGCGCCTTTTTTTATGCCTGCTGCTGGCAAAATTATCGTTTCAGGTGCATCATCTAACCTTTATCGGAGAACAAATTATGGCGAGCATTCAACTTCATAAAATGCTAATCGACGGGAGCTTTGTGGTTGGAGAAGGTGCAGCCGAAGCGATTATGAGCCCCTCCATGGGGGAGTCTATTGCCAGCATAAAAGAAGCCTCTCTTGCCCAAATTGAGCAAGCCACCAAGGCCGCCGCTACTGCCTTCCAGACATGGTCTAAAACAACACCCAAAGAACGCGCAACCAAGTTACTTGCACTTGCGGATAGCATTGATGCAAACGCTCAGACACTTGCCGAATTAGAGTCTGTAAATTGCGGCAAGCCATACGCTGCCGCACTAGGTGATGAGTTGCCTGCCGTCGCTGATGTATTTCGCTACTTTGCTGGCGCTGCCCGCAATATGCACGGCAGTGCTGCCGGTGAATATATCGAAGGGTTTACTAGCATGATTCGGCGTGACCCTGTCGGTGTCATCGCTTCAATAGCACCCTGGAATTACCCCTTGATGATGGCAGCCTGGAAACTTGCACCGGCATTAGCTGCGGGGAATACTTGCGTGCTCAAACCATCTGAGATGACACCACTTACCACTCTTAAACTGGCAGAATTGATTAATGAGATTTTTCCAAAAGGCGTGGTAAATATTGTACTTGGTCGAGGGCAAACCGTAGGTGCGCCACTTATCGCACAACCACAAGTGCGCATGACATCCATCACAGGAGATGTTGGTACAGGAAGCCGCGTATTGGAGAATGCCGCCAGCGGCATCAAGCGCACACATTTGGAGCTAGGTGGTAAAGCCCCAGTCATCATATTTAACGACGCAGATATCCCTGATGCCATTCAAAATCTACGTGCATTTGGTTTCTATAATGCCGGGCAAGATTGCACTGCTGCCTGTAGATTGTATGTGGAAGATAAAGTTTATGACAAGTTTGTGGCCGATTACTCTGCAGCCGTCGCTACCATTAAAACTGGAACTCAAAAAGAAGATGGCGTAGAAATGGGCCCGCTAATTTCAGCACGCCAACGCGAGCGTGTGGCTGGCTTTGTAGACCGCGCATCTACAAGCAAACATATGGAAATCGTTACCGGTGGCAAACAGCTTGCTGGTGGCGGCTACTTTTATGCTCCTACTGTGATTGCGGGCGCGCTGCAAACTGATGAGATTGTCTGCAAAGAAGTATTCGGCCCGGTAGTCACCATTACACGTTTCAAAGGCATTGACCAAGCTATCCAAATGGCAAATGATTCAGACTATGGTCTATCCTCCTCTGTATGGACAAAAGATATAGGTAAGGCCATGCGCGCCAGTGCCGAGTTACAATACGGCTGCACTTGGGTAAACACACACTTTATGCTGGTTTCCGAGATGCCTCACGGCGGTATGAAAAAATCCGGCTACGGCAAAGACCTATCAGGCTACAGCCTAGAAGACTACACCGTAGTGCGGCATGTGATGATTAAGCATTAGGTGATGATTTCAACTAATTTGGCATTTTTTTAGTGTATAATCCCGCCTTCAATTGCTTGTTAGAAGCATGCGCCCGTAGCTCAGCTGGATAGAGTACTTGGCTACGAACCAAGGGGTCAGGAGTTCGAATCTCTTCGGGCGCGCCAATTAAAACAAAGGGTTAGCTAAATGCTAGCCCTTTTCTATTATTCAGTAAGCATTGTGACAAATTAGTCACCTAGGATTTCAGCAATCGGCGCCAATTGTTCGATATGTTCGGCAATTACCTTAACGATAACGATTACTGGTATCCCTAGCAAAATTCCCCAGACGCCCCAAAGCCATGTAAAAAATAAAAGTGAAGTGAATATAGCTGCAGAATTCATTTTAGCAATACGACCAGTCATCCAAGTAGTAATAAACACCCCTACTATTGTAGCTATTGTCATAGTGACCCCTGCGACCAAAAACGCCATGGTCATAGAATCAAATTGCATGAAGGCAGCCATGCCGGTTGCCAGCGCTGTTAATATTGGCCCAAAGTAAGGAATAAAATGGATTAATCCCGAAGCAACAGCCCACGCCCCTGCATTCTTCAACCCTAGAAAATATAGTGCAATCCACGTGAATACGCCAACCAGCACATTAGTTACAAACAGCATCAACATATAGCTCTGAACAGACTGGTTAATATCTTGCAAAATGTTGACTGTAGTTTTCTTGCTAGACATGTTAGGTCCCACAAGTTTGACAAGCTTTCTTTTAAAAGTGTCGCCTGAAATCAGTAAAAAATATGCTAAGAACATAACGGTAATGAATCCCCCGACTAGTCCTGCAAAACCTAAGGAGCCTCTCCAAAGAAAATCTGACGCTTTGAATTTTTGCTCTTTAATAACCACCTGCATTTCTTTACTCTTACCCGCGCTCGCATCGGCTGCACTTGTTACTTTCTCTACCTGAGAAGCAACTATTTGTACTTTTTGAATATTAGACAAGGGCTGACCTTTTTTAGTAGCCACTAATGAAGTGATTTTCTTTGATACCTTTGGAAGTTCATTGATTATAGACTCAACCTGACCTCTTAAAGCCAATGCTGACAGGCTAACAGCTACAATTACCATAACAACAGTAACACTTGCACCGACTACCCTAGGTATTTTTATTTTTTCTAATAAGGAAACAGCAGGATTTAATATATAAGCCGTGAATATACCTAACAGCATGGTAATGAAAAAATCCCCGGCCCAATCAAGCGCGCAAACCACAGCTATGATGGCAATCACCAGCAATGATAGGCTTCTTATTCTCAAATACTTTTTATCCGCCTCTAATAAAGCAGAGTCTGATTCTTGCGCACTTTCTTGCTGAATTGAATTACTCATAATTGATAGTTTACCTAATTAATTAAGCACATCTAAAAAAATCCACACGCTGATTGGCGTGTGGATTTTTAAAGCGTACATTAAAATGTATGCTTAGCTTTTCACTACTAAGCTATTTTGAACAGATTTAACACCTTCGATCTGAGACACTACCTGCTCAGCCTTTTCTTTAGCAGCGGCATTATTTACAAAACCACTAAGAATTACTTCACCTTTAAATGTCTCAACGCTAATCTTGAGTGATTTTAAATCTTCAGCAGCTAAAAGCTTAGCTTTAGCTTTGGTAGTAATGACACTGTCATCTACTATCCGCCCAACCTTTTTCTGGCCTAGGGCAGTTTTCACCTCAGCGTACTCGTTTTTATCGAGTGTGCCATCGTGATCCTTATCAGCATTGGCAAAAGCCTTATCGCTGATTGATTTATCTTTAGCTGCCTCAGGCCAAGTAAGCAAACCGTTACCACTGGCATCTAAATTATCAAATTGTTCCGCATAGGCAGTTTGATCATTTTTCAGTTCATCTGTGTCAAAAGCCATTGCGTTATAAGAAGCCCCAGCTGTTAGCAAAGCCAAAACCAGTGTGGTTCTTTTCAAGTTAAATAATGAATTCATATTGATTCTCCTAAAATTAAATTGATTCAGAAACAAAACTTGGTTTGTTTTGTTAGACGCAATATTAAAGAAGTAATGTTGTAATTACAGTCGAGGGGAGTCTGATTATGTTGTCAGTACAGGACTACAGAGTTGGTTTAATATCTAAGGGCAGTATTGCACGAGTAAAAACTCCGTTGCCGATTGAGCTCACCATTTCAAAATGACCACCAATCGCCAATATGCGATGACGCATACCGCTTAGACCATGGGTCGTTTTTTCTAACTTATCCAGATCCACCCCCACGCCGTTGTCCTGAATCTCAATTTTCAGATTTTTCTCATCGTTAATAATATGAACCGATAACTCAGTAGCTTGAGCGTATTTAATCGTGTTATTTATCGTTTCTTGTACTACACGATAAGCTACTAAACTTATGGTTTCATCTATTTTTGTGTTTTCATCAGGCAATATCAAATTTAGCTTCCATTTGCTGCGTTCTGTAGCGTCCTCAATCAAGGTTTTTAATGCTGGCCAAAAGCCAAATGTAGCAATCATGGATGGATGTAATTCTTGCACAATCTGACGCTTGAAATTAATGCCTTGATCCAGATATCTATTAGTTTTCTTGAGCTTCTCAGTAATGTCAGGATATTCAGTTTTTAAATACTTAATAACCCAACTGATATCCATTTTTGTAGCCGTCAAAATTGAGCCGAGCTCGTCGTGAATCTCTCTAGCTAACTTTTGCCTTTCACGCTCGACATCAGACTGATAGTCCAAAGCAAGACTTATCAGCAACTTGCCTTGCTCTAAAGACTTCAATTCATATTTCTTATTTTCATCAGCAAGCGCTTCCTGTAAAAGAGCTTTGTCTGCTAATTCCTTTAATAATTGCTTTATGACCAAAACCACCAAAAATATCAATACCAAGGGACCAGTAATTACTGCCACTCTTGCTAGAGTTCTCGTAGCATCAAGGTCATTAAAAGCATCACTATATCTCTTGTTAAAATTCTCAATCAGCGCAGCTGAATTAGTGGTAATACTCTGCATCTCAGCCAAACCATCATCTAGCTTTATTATTTTTTTAGCTGAACTGTCTTCACCTTTTCGAGCCAGCTCCAGCGTCACGTCCAGTTCTGCAGCCTTTACCTCGATACTGGCAGCTATTTTATCCAATAAATTATTCTCTTCTTGATATTGTTCTGTTGGGCCCATACTCTGTAATACCATTTTCGCAGCTTCGATATTCTTTCTTGCATCCGCCAGCACATTTGTATAGGGCAGAGCATACTCTTCTGAGTTGGTTAACAAATAACCCCGTTGAGCACTTTCCGCTTTAAGCATATTAATCTGCAATTGATTGAGTTCAAAAACGACGTTTCTCAGTTTTGATATTTCTACATTCTTTTCTTTAATCGACTGCATCCAGTTATCACTAAAGAAAATTGTCATCATCGCAATCAGTAATGAAATTACCAGCAATGCAATGGTGCGACCGCCGAAAACACTGGATAGCTTGTCGAGTTTATCGAATAGTGAAAATAATAGTTGTCGCATACTTGTAGGTAAGCTCTTACTTAACAATCAGAGCAATGTGCCTTTTTGCAGAAAATTAAACTCAATAGACTCCATACTACTTAAGTACAAACCTTTCACACCAATTTAACAATCATATAAAGGATATTTATATGCTTTATTACGCTTTGTTGTTTTTTTGCATTTCGGTCGTCGCAGGATTGCTAGGGTTTAGAAACATTGAGTCTGGCGCAACCAAAATTGCCAGATTCTTCTTTTTCGTGTTCATGGTCCTAGCATTGCTAGTTGTCATAACAACGGTTTTAGGCATCAGTTTGGCATTCTAAGTTCAAAATATTTAAGCTCAAATATTTAGCTTTGTAGGCGGTTTCTTACGTCAGTTTCAGCTATAGCCTGCTAAGCATTTCGCTAAATAATTTTTAGAATGACACCATGGTTAATGATTGAAATTCATACAAGTATTTAACAAAGGAGAACGTCATGCTTCATTATACGGTCGTATTTTTAGTAATCGCATTGATTTCAGCGGTATTGGGTTTTGGCGGCATTGCCGCAGGCGCTGCAAGTATTGCAAAAATTTTATTTTTTGTTTTTTTAATATTAACGATTATTTCTTTTTTAACATCTAAAAGATAATCATCACACAAAACTTAAATTAGGAGAAAAACATGTTTAATTTAGACAAAGGAAACATCAAAGAGAAATCTGATCAATTGGCAAAAAAAGCTAAAAATAATGTTGACGAAGTATCTAAAAACATCTCAACTGTTGCTAATGAAACCTCTGAAGCCATAGCAGACAAAACAGAGAAAGCTAGAGGTCAGGTTAACAGTCTAATTGACAGCCTTAAATCTGTAATCAATCAATATTCTCAGCCGTCTAAGATAGATGAGCTTAAAGGCCAATTCTCTGACAAAGCGAATCAGCTCAAATCAGTAGTGACTGAGGAGGTTAGCCATGCCTATGAGACTAGTAAGCAAAAGGCTGCAGAAACGGTAAAAGAACATCCTATTGGTACATTACTCTTAGTAGCAGGCGCAGGACTGGTATTAGGTTATGTACTTGCTTCAAAAAGATCCTCGGATTAGGAAAGAAGCATGTTATGTTTGCAGCAGCGCTTAAAGTTTTTGCAATTTATCTTTTAAATCAACGCTTTTCTCAGGCTAAAATCGATTTGCGTGAAGTTAAGGAAAATGTGGCTGACTTTGCAGAAAGTCGGGCGCTGTTTTTAAAACATAATCTTTTGCAAGATTTACAACGCATGGTGAATGGTTTTATCGGATATTTGGCTATGTTCACAGCATTTATTTTCACTGGAATCATCGGGTTAATGTGGATTTTTGCTGTAGCTTGGGATAGCGCACATCGTGAAATAATATTAGGAGTAGTTATGGTAATCCCCTTATTAGTAGGTATCGTAATATTTGCTGCATTAAGAAAAATATGGAAAGAAAACCCTTTTATGAGCAAATCTACACAATTGATTTCTCGTGATTGGAATTCGTTTAGACATAATCTTGATGGTACAGCTGACATTTCAGAAGAAGCCAACAATTAACTTTAGGTATAATAAATTTTAAATTTACTACTATAAACTTTGGATTAAATATGAAAAAAATTCTTCTGGTTGATGATCATAATATTGTTCGTCAAGGTCTGAGAAATTTAATCGAAATGGAAAGTGATTTGGAAGTGGCCGATGAGGCCTCTTCTGGTGTTGAAGCTCTGCAATTAATTCGTAAAAATAATTATGATGTGGTTGTTCTGGATATTTCGATGCCAGATAAAAATGGTGTAGATACCTTACATGATTTGAAACATATCGCGCCTGATTTGCCCGTACTTGTTTTGAGTGGTTATGCGGAAGAACAGTACGCGCTCAATTTGATGCGTAACGGTTGTAAAGGGTACTTATCTAAAGACGCCGATTCTGAAGAGATTATTAAAGCTGTTAGAACTATTTCCAATGGAAAAAAATACATTTCTGCAGGTTTGGCTGAACTTATGACGAATGAATTAAGCCACCCTTCCGAAAAACAATTGCACGAAATGCTGTCTGAGCGAGAGTTTCAGGTTTTCTACAAATTAGCGAGTGGTTTGACCCCCACACAAATAGCAGATGAGCTCCATATTAGTATAAAAACTGTTAGTACCTACCGAACCAGAATATTGGAAAAAATGAGCTTAAAAAATAATGCGGATCTTACCTATTATGCGATTAAATATTCACTCGTCACGTAATTGATTATTTGTAGGATAAAACCTGATAGCACACTTGATACATAGTAAGTTAAACTCGGCACGAGGAGATGTATTTAGAACAAATAATTAATCATGATAAAGCAAATATTACTAGTGGAAGATTCGGCGTTACTCAGGGAATCCATCAAGGGTATGCTTAGTGATTTTCAAAATATCTCGGTTGAAGATTTTGCCACAACCCAACAAGATGCCATTAGCCTGCTAGATAAAAAACAATACGACATGATGATAGTAGATATCGAATTATTGCAGGGGAATGGTTTTGAAGTAGTTAAACATACACTAAATAAGAACTACCATCTAACGCCACCTACGACTGTAATGCTAACTAATCACGCTAACGGATATTACAGAGGTCTAGCCCGAAATTTGGGTATCAAATATTTTTTTGATAAATCCATGGATTTTGAATTAGCAATCCAGACAATTGAAGACGAAGCGCAGCGCTCCAATTAATTAGCTCCTGTTTTGCCTGCGCAATCATAAAACAGTTATCTCAAATCACATCAAAATTCCCTCGTTCTTATCTATAGAGCTGTAGGTACTCTCTTACAAGAAAATCAGCGTTTGCCTTCTCAAATTTTCTAGTCATTTCTCATAAAGTGTGAGTCATGAAGTGGATTCATTTAAACATTCTTTCAGAGAGGTGAAATCATGAAGTTAGATTTAGAAGAAAATGAATTGATTGTAAAAAAAGTACAGTCAGTATTAGTTGTTATAGCGCTACTTTTTTCATTCGCAGCATGTGATAAACCAGGTCCAGCTGAAAAAGCCGGACAAGAGATAGACAATGCTGTTGAGAAGGCCGGGGATAAGATCGAAGATGCCACGGACGAAGCCGGCGATAAACTTGAGGATGCTGGCGACAAAATTGAAGATTCTACTGATAAGTAACTATATAAACCAAACCTAAAAATTGTAAATAGGAGATTGAAATGAACATTACTAATAAATTTGCAAACTGCTTTGCAGCTTTGGTATTACTAACTGGTTTAAGCGGATGTAGCAGTATGACGGCAAGGGAAAAGTCTACCGCTATTGGTGCTGGTGTTGGTGCTGCAGTTGGCGCGGTTGTTACCGGTGGTAGTGTCGTTGGGACTGGCGTAGGTGCCGCGGCTGGTGCCGTTGTAGGCAATCAGATTGGTAAAGATTAGGGCTGTTTTAATCGATCACCATCTTACCAATCTTAACTAAACTTATAAGGTAAACCCATGAAGCACATTCTTCCGCCCCTACCCTATGATTATGCAGCCTTGGAACCATACATTGATGCAGAAACAATGAAACTGCATCATGGCAAGCACCATGCTTCTTATGTGGCTAAATTGAACGAAGCGCTTGAAAATCTTCCTCAATTGCAAGAACACAGTGCAACTTGGCTGCTGAGCAACTTAGACACAGTACCCGATTCATCACGCACAGCTGTGCTCAATAACGCAGGTGGGCATGTAAACCACAGTATGTTTTGGAAAGGAATGGGGCCGGTAGCCGGAGGGCCTCCTAGAGGATATCTGGCAGATGCTATTAATCGAGATTTCGGTAGTTTCGCAGAATTCAAAGCCAAGTTTTCTGAGGCAGGCGGCAAGGTGTTTGGTTCTGGCTGGGTCTGGCTTGGGCGTAATCAGCAAAAGGGAGATAAGCTCGTTATATTGACTACGCATGGTCATGATAATCCGATTATGCAAGGCATTTTTCCAATACTGGTAAATGATGTCTGGGAACATGCCTATTACCTCAAATATCAAAACCGACGTCCTGATTACCTTGAGGGATGGTGGTCAGTAGTGGATTGGCAAGAAGCCGGCAGACGCTACCAGCTTTCGGAAGATGCAAAAGACATATCAGAGGTTGAATGGGAAGACGAAAGTATCGGCGTGTAGTATGAATATATACGAAGCTTTAAGAGAAAGTCATGAGGAACAAAGAAAATTGTGTGATGAGCTCATTGAGAGTGACCCAAGCGCGCATTTGAGGAGCCGACTATTTAAGTCTTTGAAAATAGAGCTAGAGGCTCACGCAGCTGCAGAGGAAAGGTTTTTGTACTGCACCATGATGATGGATGATACCGGTCTCTCAAGTTCACGTCATGCCTTATCCGAGCATCATGAAATAGAAGAGTTATTGGAAGAGCTAACTACAAATGATCCAGCTAAGCGTGGATGGCTAACGCATGCAAAAACTTTGCGTGAAAAAATTCATCACCATTTGAACGAAGAAGAAACTAAGTTTTTTCAGCTCTCAGGAAAAATTTTGACAGAAAAGCAAAAAGCATCATTGGCAAAAGAGTACTCAAAAGACTATAAGAGATTAAAGCTGAAATATGCTTCATCCTGATAGCATCAGGAGGCTATAAATTTAATAATCGGGCTACCATTCGGTGGCCTTTTCTTTTTCTGCTAAGAAAAGCCCGCTCTTCATCCTGCATGTTCAGAATAGGCATAGATTTTACATTCTTTTCAACAAGATAAATTAGGCAACAACTTCATACAATAGTCGTTGTTGATAACCGACCAAAGATGTAAATGAAAAAAGAAAAAGTTATTCTAATACTTGCTGGAAGCGGCGCGAATGATGCGATCAATGCTGTCTGCAAGCAAAAAGAAGCTGCATTTCATCTTGCCGCTAAAAAAACCTATTATATTGATGCATCGCTACCAGACTTTGCGCAAAAACTGGAAGACGCCTTACTCAATTACGAAATTGAATTTGTATTTTCTTACTTGGGCATTGGCTCTGATCTTTGCTGGAAGCTCCCCGATAGTGAACAGTTAATCAATGTGTGGGAGTATCACAACATCCCATTCATAAAACTTCAGAGCGATCTACCCTCTTACTTTATTCAACGACATGGGCCAGTGCCTAAAACATCTATCAATATTTACGCTTCGCCTGAGTTGGCACAAGTACAAACCTGGTATTACCAAGAGCAAAAGACACCACATGTAATCAACAAGCCAATCGTGTTTGATAGGCAATCTATTGAAAATATAGATTTTAGCCAACGCTCAAACGGCACTTTGGTTTTTCTTAAGAATGGCAACAACCCTAACCAGTTACTGGACATGTGGGAAAGAAACTTGCCACATAGCATGGCGCAAGATTTATTTGATCTCGCTCAAAGTTTGCTTCCCGCAGTGTTACGGTGTGAGCCAATCAATGTCTTTGGAGCAATCGTTGATTTCGTCACGGCCAAAATGGGCAATGCTTTAGCCTGTCGAGACATGGTTCGCCTATATTCAGCGCAATTGGATGATTTTTTCAGAAGAATTAAATCAACCATGGTGGCAGAGTCTCTCAAAAAATTTCCCGTGAAAATCATTGGCAGTCATTGGGAACACGTCAATGATGGAGAATCTGTAGCGAAATTCTCGAACGATATTAATTTTTCTGTGCATAGCAAAGAAATCTTCGCCAACGAGTTGGGGTTGATTGATATGACGCCCAATCTTGATTTAAATGTACACGATCGCTTTTGCCGTGCGGTTGGCAACTATGCATTTATCCTCACCAATAAAACCTCATGGATGCAAGAAGTCTTCCCTGAGTTTAATGACTACACCTATATTTTTGACAAAGAACAGTTTGAAAGCAAAGTAGAGTTTTTGTTAAACAATAAAGAGCTGGTTATTGAACAAGGCAAACTACTGGGCACCTTAGCGAACGAGAGAATGAATAATCTGGATTTTGTGAACCCACTGATTGAAGCTGCTGAAAAGATGAAATTCATGCACCAGCAGCAAAAACCACATATGCAAGACTTTTATGTTTGGTAGCCCTCAAATTTATAAATTGATAATTGTGAGACAAAAGGAAAATTATGATACCCGTTGAAATTTTAGCAGATCAAAACTTAACTCCTGCTGAGAAAGCTAAGCGAGAAGGCCTCAAATTAAGAAAGCCTTACGTAGCGCAAAAATTAGCCAATATTGCGGCGATGGAAGAACGTGGTGAAATCAGCCCGATTATCCGCTTGGAAAAAAGCTATTTGTGTAACTTTCAATGCACACACTGCTCAGCTGAATATTACATGGATAGACACAAAAAGAAAGTGTTTAAGATTGAAGATACACGTGCAAAAATTGATATGGATTTTGTGCGTAGGCTTTCAAAAGAAGCTGACGAGCTTGGCTTAGCTCGCTTTGTAATTACTGGTGGTGAGCCGCTTGTAATGAAAGATTTTGATGAAGTGGTTGCAGCACTTGATCCTGATAAACACTACATTATTACCGACACTAATGGCTGGTTTTTAGATGATGAAAGAGCTAGGCACTTAAAATCAATTGGCGTTGAAAAAGTCCAATTATCGCTGGATAGCATGATAGAAAAAGATCATGACGAGTTTCGCAATAAGCCAGGTTCGTACAAACGTGTGATGCGCGCGATTGATGCGGCATTGGACGCAGACCTTAATTTGTTGTTATCTACCGTATTAATTAAAGGCCGTGTTAAAACACAAGAGTTCATAGACATGTGTGAATTTGCCACGAAGAAAGGTGTAGGTTTGTATGTTTCATACGCTAAACCTACTGGCTCTTGTTCAGATCACCCCGAGTTTGTGATTGAAAAAGAAGATGCAGACATCTTGCGTGATCTCGAGAAGGAATATAGCGTATTCACACACATGACGCCAACCTACGGCTCATTTAAGGGTTGTATTACCGTAAAAGGTATTATTACAGTAACCTCTACCGGTGAAATTACCCCTTGCCCTTACATTGATATGTCATTGGGCAACATGCGCGAAACATCATTAAAAGAAATATTGGCTCGTGGTATGAGAAACCCATGGTTAGGCCCCTATCGTCCAGATTGTTTGATAGGCGAAGACCCTAAATTTATTCAGTTCCATGCCAAAAAGACCACTGGCTATACTCAATTGCCAGTGCCTTGGGGGCAAGGTTTCTCAGATAAAAATTCACTTACTGAGGACATCATCTAATCATGCAAACGACAGAATATTTTGATATTAACGGCCGTTGTATCCCGCATGGTATTACGTCTGAACATCATGTGAAGACACGGCGTTACTTTGTTTTTGAGCAGCCAGAGATAGATTACAACACGATTCATGCACGTTTGGTAAAACATCTGGGAATCGAGAATCCTATCACCGCGCAGGAGTTTGCCAAACGCGCTGAAAAAATTCTCGAAAAGTTGCGTGAAGACCCACAATGTCGCAACATCCTGAATGGTGTGCGTGTGCCGTTTATGCTTCCAGTGCAAGAGAGAACAGATATTGGTGAGTGCCTGGAGCAACAGTATATAAGCGCGGTAAAAGCATCCTTTGAAGAAGTCTTTTCAAAAAATAGCTTCACTAATCATCACAAAGATGGCTTGACCGGAAAACTATCCATTGCTGTGGACTCAAGGCATGAACGCTTGATTGCAGAGCAAGGCGAGCAGTTGGTAGTGGGCTATTATTTTCCTTGTTTGATGGAATATGCCGTTCCCGCTGCGATTGAACAAACGGGACAATTGCCCGAACAATTTATTTTAGCTGGTGCATATGATACCTCAGCCGCGCTGGTTGGCTCACCGGATCTCTTACTTAGAAAGAGTGGTTATCCCCCTGTACTTTGGTTAGCAGCATTGGACAGCGAGAAATCCGGAGTAAGTTATCACTATGAAGCATATGGCTATAACCTGACCTTTAATCGCAAACCGCATTTTGATCGCGTTGCCGAGAGCTGGACAAGTGGTTTAGTTGTGCTTGGATAAAACACGTGAAATTTGAGATTGAACCACTACTCTCCAAAGAAAAAATAAAGCATATGCTTTGTAGGGTATGTGATGGCGCAGTTTACCCGGAAGCATTACTGCAATATAGCAATATGCCTGCCACTGCCCAAGGCTTTCCTTCATCAGACACTCTAGCGTTGGACACTGGTGCGAATATTGAGGTTTGTCAGTGTAGTGCTTGTGGTCTCATACAGCTCAGCAATGAGCCCGTTTCCTATTATCGCGATGTAATTCGCGCTGCTGCCTTTTCTGAAGATATGCGTAGTTTCCGCATCGCACAATTCAAGTCATGGGCGGAAAAATATCAGTTACTCGGACGCAAAGTTATTGAAGTTGGTTGTGGACGCGGCGAGTATTTGTCTCTGCTCAACGATGTAGGCATAGATGCATACGGGTTAGAGCACTCAACAGTATCAGTGCAACACTGTCGCAGCCATGGTTTACAGGTATCACAGGGTTATTTTGGCGATAGCGGCCTATCCATAGAAACAGCGCCTTTTGACGGTTTTGTTTGCCTCAACTTTATGGAACACTGGCCTAATCCTGCATCAAGCCTACAAGCGATTGGCAACCATCTGGCTGAAGGTGCAATCGGGTTGGTAGAGGTGCCTAATTTTGACATGATTGTTGAGAAAGGCCTGTTCTCCGAGTTTATTGCAGACCATTTACTATATTTTACCGAAGACACTTTAAGGCTGACTCTGCAAAGCCATGGTTTTGATGTGCTGGAATGCCAACCCGTTTGGCAAGACTATATTTTGTCTGCTGTAGTACGCAAACGCGCACCAACTAATCTGGCATTCTTTGACCGGTTCCGTACCGATATCTCGTTGCAGCTCAATGACTATATCAACCGTTTCCCACCTCAAAAAGTAGCGGTTTGGGGTGCGGGACACCAGTCACTAGCAGTTACTGCGCTGGCTAACTTAGCCGGCAAGATTGCTTATGTGGTAGATTCAGCACCCTTCAAGCAAGGCAAATATACACCTGCCACGCATCTGCCAATAGTTGCGGCAAACCATTTAAAAACCAATCCTGTTGAGGCAATCATTGTCATGGCAGCCAGTTATTCGGATGAAGTGGCACGACTAATCCGAGCACGTCATGATAATGACATAAAAGTAGCCATACTACGCGATCACGGCCTAGAAGAGGTTTAAAAATTGTCTGATTTAAATGCTCATTTTTCAGCCATTCTGTCTGCTATTGGAAATGTCAGAACAGGATTAACCAAGCCTGTTTTTTTGTTTGTAAGTCAGCTAACGCCCATGGTTAATGTGGATTTACTGATTAAAAATGAGTTAGGTCAAACCTTACTTACTTGGCGAGAAGATGAGTTCTATGGTCCAGGCTGGCATATACCAGGTGGCGTAATACGCTTTAAGGAGCTTGCAGCAGCTCGTATTCAACAAGTATCTCAAGCTGAGCTAAACGCGAGTGTACAAGCTGAAAAGAATCCTTTATGCATTAATGAAGTGATGGCCCACAACAGAGAT
>Ga0315912_10001283_pt1 | contig 31891 bp, 27 predicted proteins | sample VfabasoilMG_FD_204469 | JGI IMG/M metagenome (GOLD analysis project Ga0315912, IMG submission 204469) | Garden soil microbial communities collected in Santa Monica, California, United States - V. faba soil | ecosystem: Environmental > Terrestrial > Soil > Garden | place: USA: California...
TCTACGCCGGAAACCGTTGCAAATGAAAAAACCCGTACATGCCCGGAGTTACTTCCATTGCCATCATTCAAATAAGCCCCGATGGCTACCGTATTGCTGTCGGGCATGCAAACTACCGACCCGGACCGGTCCAGGGCGGCTTCTCCATCGATGTCGAGTCCTTTTTGCACCCATACGCCCGACCCGGAATCCCAGGAATAGACGCGAACATGGCCGCCATCTGTTCCCACACTGTAATTTGACGGTGCGCCGATAGCGACAGTATTAATGTCAGGCATACTGACCCACCATCCGGAGCCGTCACCGGAACCTTCACCATCAATGTCGGCACCTCTCAGTATCCAGCTGCTGCCATTCCAATCGTATACCCGGACCTGGCCGGAGTTGGTGCCGTTTCCATCATTTTGATAGGCACCGATGGAAACCACGTTACTATCAGGCATACTGACTGACCATCCTGAGAAATCATTCGCAGCTTCGCCGTCAATGTCCGTGCCTTTTTGGATCCAGCTGCCGGTAGAGGAATCCCAGGAATAAATTCGAACATGACCGGCATTCGTTCCGGTTCCGTCATTCATATAAGCGCCAATGGCAACGGTATTGCTGTCTGGCATGCTTACGGATGTTCCGGATTCATCTCCGGCTGCTTCACCATCCAGGTCGGCGCCTTTTTGAATCCAGCCTGCCGTTGCGGTATCCCAGCGATAAATACGAACATGGCCTGCATTAACGCCGTTACCGTCATTTTTCGGGGCGCCGATGGCAACCGTATTGTTGTCGGGCATAGCGATGGCCGAACCGGACTGATCCAATGAGGAATCACCATCCATATCGGATCCTTTTTGTATCCATGCATTTCCAAGCCAGGTATAGACACGGACGTGACCTGCCTGGTTTCCGTTGCCGGGTGCGCCGATGGCCACGGTATTGCTGTCGGGCATGCTTACGGAAGTACCGGAAGTGTTTACACTTGCTTCCCCGTTAATATCCAACCCTTTTTGTATCCATACGCCGGAGCCAGGTGTCCAGGAATAAACGCGTACATGCCCGGAGTTGGAACCGTTTCCATCATTCCAGGGTGCGCCGATCGCTAGCGTATTCTTATCGGGCATGCTGATTGCCGTGCCGGACCGGTCGTCGGCCATTTCGCCATCTATGTCCGTTCCTTTTTGATTCCAGCTTTGCGCCTGCAGGCATGTTGCCGTTGCCACCGTGAAAAGCACAACGGAAAAAAGTAGTTTTATTTTCATACGGCAATTTTAATAATTAGTGATTTCCGGGTAATGGTATTGGGAATGGAAGAATTTTCAAAATGCATATTGGTGAAAGGAAGTTTTCCGGTGGCCGATCTAACGAATTAGATGATTAGTTGATTAGCAGATTTGTCACATACTTCCCCTTTAGGGAGCAGGGGGTGAGACGGTGATTAGCGGATTAGCGGATTAGTTGATTAGCAGATTTGTTGATTAGTTGCATAACTGATTTGTTTGTTAGTTGATTTTCTGGTAGAAGAGAGGATTCTTCAATTTTTTTAAATTTAAATGTCATTTTTCCACTTTTTGCCTTCTATGCATGACTAGTAAAGATGTTCATAAAATATTTTCAAAAAAAGTGTGGTAATTAAATTCTTTATCGTAATATTGCAATATAAAGATAAAGCACATGGGGGTTTCTAAGACCGAACAATTTACGGACAAGCAAAATAGCCTGGCCGTACTGTTAAAAGCAATGGGACATCCTGCACGGGTAGCCATTGTAGAGTTCCTGCTTAAGGTAGATGATTGTATCTGCGGTGACATCGTGAAAGAACTGCCCCTTGCACAGCCAACTGTATCGCAGCATTTAAAAGAATTAAAATCCGCAGGCATGATCAAAGGAAATGTAGAAGGAACTGCTATTTGTTATTGCCTGGACGAAAAAGCCGTAGCCAGGCTCCGGGATTATTTCACCGGCCTGTCGGCGAAGCTCGAAAGGAAAAATTGCTGCTGACCATGACTACTATTTCAATCATTCCAGAAGACAGGCTTCATAGCCAAACCCGGTTACTGGAAATGCTAAACCCGGCAATGGACGAAAGCGGTAACAGTTTCTGGAAACGCCTGGGTTATGAAATTGCCGTTTATCACTTAAATAAAAGCCTGGCATCCGGCCAGGATAAGCATACTTTAAATTCATGTTTAACCAATAAAACACAATAAAATGAGCGTATATCCGCGAATGCACGTCAGCTTGTATGTAAGCGACATCACGAAGACCATTAATTTCTATTCCTCCTTCTTCGGCCTGGAACCCGTGAAGGTTAAACCAAAGTATGCCAAGTATATTCTTGAGCAGCCATCCTTAATTATATCGTTTGTTGAAAACAGCAGCCGGGTAGAAAGCAATTTCGGACACCTGGGCTTCCAGGTGGAAACTCTGGATGACCTGAACCGGGAACGGGAAAAGGCGAACCGTCTGAACCTGATTTCACGGGAAGAAACCGGAACGAATTGCTGTTATGCAAAGCAAGACAAATTCTGGGTAAATGACCCGGATGGCATGCAATGGGAAGTGTATTACTTCCACGCCGATGCGGAATTTAATGATCCGCATTATGAAATGAATGCAGCCGAGGCTTGCTGTACGGTATCTTCGGCGTCAGCTAAAAACAACTGCGGCTGCAATGCAGCGGTTTCTCAAGGGGAACAGGAAGCAGTATGCTGCTGATACCTCAACAAAAAAGGCAAGCCTAAAAGACATACCCCTGCAGCAAATTAACTGCGGGCTCTAAATAAATTTCTTTTAACTGCCAACCTACAGCCGACGGCATGAAGAATAAGATACACGTATTATTCCTCTGCGTGCATAATTCCGCACGCAGCCAGATAGCCGAAACCTACCTGAAAAAACTGGGTGGCGATGCTTTTCATGTAGAAAGCGCCGGCCTGGAACCCGGAAAGCTGAATCCGCTCGCCATTGAAGTCATGAAGGAAGAAGGCATCGATATTTCACAAAATCCGACAAACGACGTCTTCGATTTTTTTAAGCAGGGCAGGAAGTTTCAGTATGTGGTAACCGTGTGCGATAAGGAAGCATCAGACCGCTGCCCGGTTTTCCCCGGGATGCACGAAAAGATCAACTGGTCATTTGCAGATCCTTCGGGTCTTCAAGGAACCTGGTCAGAAAAGCTTCAGGCCACAAGAATAATTCGGGATAAAATCAAAGATGCAGTGATCCGGTTAATAGAAGAAATTAATCCCGCAAAAGCATGAGAAAATACCTGGCCGAGTGCATCGGCACTTTTGCCCTGGTATTTTGCGGAACGGGCGCAATCGTCGTCGACCAGCAAACGGGAGGAGCGGTAACGCATGTTGGCGTTGCCATCACGTTTGGGTTAATTGTCATGGCCATGATTTATGCATTCGGGGAAATCTCCGGAGCACATTTAAATCCGGCGGTCACGTTAGCCTTTGCAGTTTCAAAGATATTTCCCTGGAAGGAATCAATACCATTTATTATATCACAGCTCGTTGGGGCGCTATTGGCAAGCCTCACCATAAAGATCTTATTTCCGGCAAGCGTTTACCTGGGTGCCACGATACCGGCAGGACCTGTCATGCAAAGCTTTGTCCTTGAGATATTGCTGACGTTTTTTCTTATGCTTGTCATCTGCGCTGTCGCACAGGGATCAAAAGAGCAGGGGATGTATGCGGGAATGGCAATTGGCGCTGTGGTGTTGTTAGAGGCCATGTTTGCCGGCCCAATCAGCGGCGCGTCCATGAACCCGGCACGGTCCATTGCCCCGGCAGTCATCTCAGGTCACCTGGAGAATTTATGGATTTACATTTTTGCTCCTATTACCGGAGCCATTTCGGGAGTGGCTGCCTGGCAATTTATCAGGAAAACAGCGTAACGTATCTTAGTTTAACTTTGTGCCCTTAGATTCTTAGTGGTTAGGTTGAACATGCTATGAATGTTTATCTGAAATTAACCGTCGTGGCATTGTTTTTCCAGGTTAGTTGCAATGAATTGGAAAGAAACTCCCCCTTACGAATAACGAAAACACAGGTCCTGGATAGTCTGCCATCCGGTTCCGGAATTGTCATAAAAGACAATACCTGTTTTATTATTGGTGATGATGCCACAGGCGTTTACCTGGCAGATTTAACTGATTTCAAGCAAACCAAAATTCCTGTCGCTTCGCTGAATTACGACCTGTATCGCGAGCCTAAATCCGAAAAACGCGATTTTGAAAGTGCAACTTTTATTTCCTGGAAAGATAAGGAATACTTGCTGGCCTTTGGATCCGGAAGCGCTTCTGCAAGGTGCAACCTGCTGATGATGAATACCCATGAATTTGACGACCATAAAATCATTCCGGTCGAAAATTTTTACCGCGAACTGCAGACGTTGACAGGCACAAAAAGCGAAGCGTGGAATATTGAAGGTGCCGCTACAATCATGGATTTATTGTTTCTCTTTAACCGGGGAAATAACATGATCATACAACTCAATGCCAGGGAACTTATGGTGTATCTTACTGAAGCCAATGCCACTTTTCCGGCAACCACTTTTCATTCTATCAGGCTGCCGATGATTCAAAACCATGAGGCAAGGTTATCAGGTGCTTGTGCCCTTGACAACGAGCATCTGCTTTTTTCCGCATCCGTGGAAGATACGCCCGATTGGATCGCTGATGGAGAAGTGCTGGGCAGTTTCATAGGCATCTACAGCGTGCGCGATAATAAAATGGCTGCCTTTCTCTTACAGGATGAACTGGGAGTACCTGTAAAGGAAAAAATCGAATCGTTAAGTATCTTCCGAAACCAGCCGGGCCAGGATCTGGAACTTATAGCAGTCGGGGATAACGACAATGGAACAACCAATCTTATCCATATAAATCTTGACAGAGAGGTTATTAAGAAATTTTCATTCACGGAGTGATGAGCGTTGTCTTAACCCGCTAATGAACTGGACAAAATTGGAAAATCAATTTAGTCATGCTAAATTAGGGGGCTAAGACAACAATGCATGTAATTTTAAAAAATCTATTTTTATCCTGGAATTAGAATTGCTTTCGTCTGGTGAACCAGTAAACCTGAATTAAAAACACTCAATCCTATGAAAACTTATTGGGCAGAATTCTTCGGCACATTTTGGCTCGTCCTGGGAGGATGCGGAGCCGCCATGTTATCAGCAGGATTTCCTGCGGTTGGAATTGGTTTAATTGGAGTTTCTCTTGCTTTTGGATTAACTGTATTAACGATGGCCTACTCCATAGGTCATGTATCGGGAGCTCATTTAAATCCCGCGGTAACGATTGGCTTTTGGGCCAGTGGAAGGCTGGAAGCGAAAAAGATTCTGCCCTATATCGGCTCACAAATTATTGGCGCTATCACAGCCGCTGCTGTTTTGTATATTATCGTTACAGGCAACGGAAGCACAATTGGTGATTTTGCCGCAAATGGGTACGGGGAACATTCTCCGGGCAAATACAGCATGATTGCGGCAATTGTTACTGAATTCGTTATGACGTTTATGTTTATGCTGATTATATTGGGTTCAACCTATGAGAAAGCTCCAGCCGGCTTTGCAGGTATAGCAATCGGGTTGGCACTGACTCTCATTCATTTGATCAGCATACCTGTTACGAACACTTCTGTAAATCCGGCGCGGAGTATCAGCCAGGCTTTGTTTGTCGGTGGCTGGGCAGTATCCCAGCTTTGGCTATTTATTCTGGTTCCTATAGCAGCTGCCGGGCTGGCAGGATTTCTTGCTAAAACAATCCGAAGGGAGCCCTAGCGGCTGTCATGTTTCTCTCGAGTGCTTCCAATCATAAAAATAGATGCATAGTTCGGCCTGCAAATGACTGGTTGTATTGTGTATTTGATGACATAAAAAAGCCCCGAATTTATTTCAAATTCGAGGCTTTTTTGATAATGGTGGTCCCTGAGGAAGTTACTATTTATATTGATTATCAATACTTTAGCACTCAATAGGTGTATCTATAATAAAAATAGGTGTATTTAAAACCATTTCTATAGTGGAACCCCACTTCCTGGTATTTCGTTAAAATACCAATTTATCGTATTACCTGAATTTTGGAAGTGTATTTGTATTCACCGGAATAAAGAGTGATAAAATAGATTCCGGGACTCAAGTCATTTACATTTAATGTGTGGCTGTACTGGCCTGTTGGGATGAATCCGAGGTCCTGCTGCAATATGGTACGTCCACTGACATCCGATAAAAGAACCATGGCCCGTGATGAATAAACACTGCGCCATTCCATCCGAATAAAATCAGATGAGGGATTAGGGAATAATTCAAGAGAAACAGCATCACCGGAAACTGGCTGAATGCCGGTAACCGTAGAATACTTCGCAATATTACTAACAGATGTCCCTGCCGCATTCGTAAATTCACCTGCTAAATAAAGCGTGTTTTGATATACAGCTAATGAATGAACAACCCCATTTATTCCTGTTCCAATGCCTGTCCAGTTGGTGCCGTTCCACATTCCTAAATTAGCTGCCGATTGGGATCCACAGGATGAAAATGCTCCCCCGACACATAAAATGCTGTCATACACGCACAGAGCGCCGACCATGTCCATCCCATTTCCAATATCCCCAATGGATGTCCAGGTACTGCCACTCCACATTCCGAGATTATGCATACTCTGGCCACCGCAATGGCTGAATATTCCGCCGCAGTATAGGTTACCATTGTAAACACAGATTGAATTAACCGTACATGATGATGAACCGGTCATCCCAGCAGACAACGATGAAAAAGTTGATCCGTTCCATTGACAAATATGATTAGCTGTAATGGAGCCGCATATGGTGAAATCTCCACCTATGTACAAGGCATTGGACCACACATTCATAGATCTTACCGTACCGTTCGTTCCGCCATTCACCTGGGACCATTGCATGCCATTCCACGCTGCCAGGTGATTCGCGGTGGTACTGCCGGAAACAGTAAAGGCACCTCCTGCTATTAACTGATTATTGTAAACACACAGGCTATATACCGGCTCATTGAAACCAGAACCAACAGGAAACCAGGACGTGCCATCCCAACGAGCTATGTGATTACAGGAAATGCCGCCCGCTTGAGTGAAACTTCCTCCTACATATATACTCCCGTTAAAGCTGGCGAAACACCAAACTGAATCATTACATCCATTAAATCCCATCATGCTCATCGGCATATAAGTTGTATCATTCCAGAAACCACAATGCTTCAAACTGTCATTACCGGAATTTTGAAATCCACCGCCGATATAAAGGCAATTGTGCATGGTATCGGGCATCATACAGAATATGCCGCCAGTAGTTCCGTTCCCTGCCTGGCCGCATTGACCTTTTGAGTGTTGAGTAAAGAAAAGCATACAGAAGATACATGTAATTTGAAGTAGAAGTCGATTTTTCATCTGCTTGAATTTTAAATTGTTAAAAAATAATTTAACTAAGTAAAATTCACCCGAAAAGGACAGGATTATTATGACACCAATCACTCTTAAGAATGATATATATCACTTATTTTAACTAGCCGGCACCCAAACTCATATTTTTGCTTTTTTAAGATTGAAATCAAAAGCAAGATGGGCGCTCCCTGTCTACTAATCGCAATCTTTTTTTAGTTGATGCTATTTATTTAAATCGCATCAGGTTTAAACTAACCAGGATTACAACAAGCGTAACTCCTACATCGGCCGCAATAGCAAATACCAAATTACTGTAACCAAAAAACGCAAGAGCAATGAAAACAAGTTTTATTCCAATTGCACCGGCCGTGTTTATTTTTATTCGCTTCAGTGTAGCTTTGGACAAACGTATGAGGAATGGAATAAGTGAAAGCTTATCGTTCATCAATGCAATGTTGGCGGTTTCAATAGCGGTATCACTGCCCGCTGCACCCATTGCAACACCTACCGTTGATTGCGCCAATGCCGGGGCATCGTTAATTCCATCACCTACCATTGCCACACTTTTAAATTGCTGCAAAAGCTCTTTTATTTTTTCGGATTTGTTTTCTGGCAGCAAACCGCCAAACACTCTCTTTATTCCAACTTGTTCGGCTACAAAGTGAGCGGCTTTTTCACTGTCACCGGTGAGCATGACGGATTCTATATGGAGAGTCTCCAACTCTTTTAGCGCTGCCTGACTATCCGGTTTTATTTCGTCCGTCAAACCGATAATTCCTGCAACTCCATTTCCGAAACTTACCACTACGCTTGTTTTACCTTGTGCTGAAAGCTTCTCGACTATTTTTTCTGCTTCTTCGGTAACGGGCTGGTGTTCCTTTATGAAGCTTAGCTTGCCGATAAATATCGTTTCGTCTTCGCAGACCAGGCATTCTGCTGTGGCCCCCTTGCCTGCAATACTTTGGAATTTTTCTACCAAATGAGGCTCAAATCCTTCTTTACGTGTTGCATCTATAATTGCTTCTGCCAAAGGATGCTCAGAAAAAACTTCTGCACCTGCTGCGCAGGCCAGCAACTCCTCCTTGGCTGTATTGTTGAGTGGAATAATATCGCTTACAATTGGCTTGCCGAATGTGATGGTTCGTGTTTTATCTAATGCAATAACCTTGATCTTTGCCAATGCCTCCAAATACTTTCCGCCCTTTATCAAAGCTCCTTTTGCGGAAGCATTACCAATAGCTGCATAAATGGCAACGGGTGTGGAGATGACCAATGCACACGGGCATGCGATTACCAGCAATGTAATTGCCTGTTGTAGCCATTTGTCAACGGGTTGGTGATTAATTAAGACAGGAATAGTAAAGACCAATACTGACAAAATTATTACAGATGGTGTATAATATCTTGAAAATTTCTGGATGAATTTTTGTGTATCGCTTTTATTTGCCTGCGCTTCAAAGGTGAGGCGAATGATTTTAGAGAATGTCGTGTCCGTTGATTTTTTAGTTGTTTCAACTTCTACAAAACCATTTTTATTCAGCGTTCCGGCAAAAACGGTATCTCCCTCGTGTTTATCTTTGGGAATGGGTTCACCAGTGATAGCTGCCTCATCAACAGTTGTGGATCCTGATACTATTTTTCCGTCAAGGGGTATAAATTCACCGGGTTTTATCTGTATAATAGACCCTTGCTCAACCATATCAATAGGCAGTTCTTTATTCCCATCTTTTAGCGTGGCTGTTTTCGGTGATTTTGAAACCAATTCATCCAAGGCCGCTTTGCTGCTTTTTATCCCTAATTCTTCCAATTGCTCGCTCAAAGTATAGAGAACAATAACAACCGCTGCTTCTGGGTATTCACCAAGATAAAAAGCGGCAATGACTGCAATGGTCATAAGCAAATTGATGCTGCTGAATTGTAATTTGATCAATGCCTTGAGACCAGTCCAGAGTACATTGTACCCGATAGCAAGAATGAATGCAGCAAATACAAACGGTGCATAAGGCATGGGAAGACGAATCCCGGTAAGGGAAAGTATTTCCAATGCCATTACCAACATAACAGCAATAAGCAGGAAAAGAAATTTTTTATCGTGTAATGGGAGTTTCATGGTATATGATTAGATTTATTTCGTGAAAGACGATACATGCCCCACCATGCTAATGGAGCAAGCACAATGACACTCGCCATTCCCGGGAAATAGCCATAAGGATCCTTCGTAAGAAGAGGAAGGAAAAAATGAGCAAGCTCAACAACTCCCATTGAGATGAAGAATGTCCAGGCCAGATAATAACCGAAAGCATAACCCCTTTTTATAAGCATAGGCGCAGCAATCCAAACTCCTACTGGTATTATCAAAAGACCGATTATTAAAAGAGGAGTAATTTCAGGAACCGGAATGCCTGTGATTTTGTCAGATACAACCTCAAAGAATTTTAAGCGGCTTTCTTCCACTTTATGAAGAAGCAGAAAGACACTAAGGGTAAACAAAAATGGAGTTTTTATTAAAGACCAGGAAGAATTTTGAGGCAAAATAAGCCAAACCATAAATCCACCGAAATATCCAATGAAAAAGAGAAAAGCTATAAGCCAACCGAGATAAATGTACCCGATAACCGGAATTACGAAAGAAAAAAGTAATGCAAAGATGATAGTTGATGTTTGCTTTTTCATTTCGAAAGACTAATGAGTTATTCCGACTCCATACGGATCGACAGAAACTTCGGCCTTAAAATTTGGAACTAATTGCAGTGTATTCAAGTCAATTGCAGTTATATATCCGTTTCGCCCACCGCAAACGCTTGAGTGATGCGGAGCTGGTCCCGTTGTATTTACATTTCTGTTAGAAACATAAACACGGTTATTTTCATCATCTATCGCAATCCCATGGGATTGATAACCTGCATAAATGTTCTTGATAAATGTATTTGTCTGGTAATTGATAACAGCTATGAAACTCTTCTTTTGCGGGTCTGTGTTGGTTGCTTCCATGCAGCTTACGAAGAGATATGGATAGTTTTTTGCGAAAGCCAATTCCTGTGGAAAAGTAGGCACTGGAATAGCAGCAATCACACTGTCATTAGCTGTCAGCACAGCACGAACTTCATTTGAACTTTGGCAAGTAATAAAGTATTTACTGCCATCAGGTGTAAAAGCAATTTCATGTATCTGCAAATTATTTGAAGCTATAGGGAAGGCTTGGATAAGATTAATATGATCGTAACTAAAATCGCTGATCGCAATCTTAGTAAGACCATCTCCTAATTGTTCGGTTACATACAGCGTATCATTCGAATTGTTTACAGCTACTCCGTGAGGGTAATTGAGCCCTCCCAAAAAAGTAATATTCATATTCGAAAGTGTCACAATGGCCACTTTGCCTCCTGCGAAGTCCACAACATATGCTTTGGTACCATCTGGAGAAAGTGCGAAAGTATTCCATAAGCCAGGCCCAATATTTGCTTCGGCTAAAAGAGTATTGTCAGACGTTGAATATTTTTGAAAGGTATTCCCGGCAAGAAAGCATGTAAACCAATACTGGTTATCATATGAAACTTTAATCATGTGAGGCGCTTCGATTACCGGAGCATTGCCAACATTAACATAACGCATAGCAAGCATTGATTTTGAATCGAAAACAGTAACAACATCACAGCCTTGATTGCCTACATAGAATTTCATTCGTGAGGGGTTGTCAGAAAATTTTACAAAACCGCTTTTATCAGGAGCACCGCTTTGTATCCAATTTTTTAATATGGTATATTCGGCCGAAGAAAGTGGGCTTCGGTTATACGGCATGGTTGGCAGCAAAACCAATCCCTGAACTGTATCTGTATTAGTATAATAACAAAATGTACTAAATTCAGTGCAATAAGGAATTATTACCGCACCTCCACGGCTACCTTCAAATAACTTATCCCATGTGCTTAAATCAAGTCCTCCCGCACCATGCTTACTTATCTCGTTATGACAACCAGCGGTCGCGCATTTCCCAGTAATAATGGCCTCAATGTTTGAGGGATAATTTGTTTCATAAGCAGGCCCTACCTTATCGAAGCTACAAGAAACCAAAAATGTTGCTGCCGCAAAAAATATTGCTGCTTTTATAATTATGGAGATAACCCTGTTTAGCATTCCTAATTAGCAGTATTTATTCAGTCACAGGAACATCAATATCCAATTCACCCGAAGTTTGTGTAACAGTTATCGGAATACCACCGACAACACCAGCTGCAATGGATGTGTCATATGCTGTCATATAGATATAGTACTTTCCACGCTTTAGATTTTCAATTTCGATATGATTTTCAGTTGTGTCAGCAGCAATGCTCAAATCATAAGAAGAAGGATTTGTTCCTGGAAATTCCTGCGCATTGAATTTAACATATACATAATAGGGCCGGGTGTCGTTACCATGATGCTTCGGAAAAGCTACGATAGTTACATTTCCCCCAATACCTGCATAATCACATGTTCCGTCATCCTCTTCAGCATCTGGGTTATAACTAACAGAAATGGGGTCTGTACAACCTTTTACTTTGTCCTTTTTGCAAGATGCTAACATTGTTGTTGCTGCAATGGCAGCAAATAGAATTATTTTTTTCATTTTAATTGTGCATTTAATTTTCATATTTATTAATTATTAATCGCTTTATTTGTAAGCAAGCTTTATTGCAATTATTTCATTTTTGGTGTTGGGTTGCAACAGTGCAATTTCTGTGGAGATGCCATTGGCGACTCCACGCTTTGATCTGGATTATTGCGGATGTATAAATATCTCTCAATTCTTCATTCTGATTATGGGTTTCATTCTCGGGGTAATTCATGTTCAAATAAACGGTGCTCAAAAGTTTGACCAACAACATTCCTTTCATTACCTAATTTATTTGCATTTTATGTGTTTTAATATATTTCAAAGCCTCCTGCATATTGAGTGCGCGAGTACTGTTACCAGTTCGTACATAGAATGCAGTAGATTGCTGATATTTTAAGAGTACTGGAGTCTTAATATGATTTGCTTTTATAACGCATACATCTTTACTTTGGTATTTCAAAAAATCTACATGAATGTTTTTACAGCAATCGGCACCGAGATTAAGCAAAATTAGATTCATAAGGTACTGTTCAAAGCCATCTATTTGATTCTGCTTTAATGACTCGAAATCTTTTTCAAGACCTAAAATGGCTGCACCATCCGTTATGCCAATAACTAATGTCCCCCCGCTTGTGTTCATAAAAGCAGCAATTGTTTTTAAAGCAGCAAACTCAATTTCTTTGTTTGTTTTATTTAACTTATAATCCCAGCGAAGCGAAGATTTAAATTCAATTTTAGTACTTTCCCGCATTTGAATAAGCTCTTCTATGGTAAATTCCTTTCCACTCTGTCTCAATGATATTCTTAAACGAAGAAGTAAATACCCGATGATGCCTCCAACTGAAAGAAAGAGAAACAGCATTATCAAATTATCAAAATGAATTTGGAATAGAAAGCCTTTGTATGTAGAAATGATAACCTCTGACATGGGCTTGCCATGTTTTATTAAATCATATTTCAGCAAAGAAATTACTAGTGGGCAAATAAGTAATAAGTTAGCAAAAGCACCGGTAGAGGTCCATATAAAGACATTATTATTTTTACTTCTTTTCACTTTCGCTTTTTAAAAGTTAAATATTCTCTCCATTATTTGATTTCATTTTTATTCAAAAGATTTAAAATGTAATTCTCAGCTTGGGAAACTGTTTTAATCTCTTCGGCAACAGCATCTGGAATTGAAACTTTGAATTCTTTTTCAAATTCAATCACGAGTTCAACCATATCGAGCGAATCGGCTCCAAGCTCGTTCATGAACCTTGCATTTGGGATTATCTGATTTTTTTCCACGCTCAGTTTATCAATGATGAGATTGTCGAATCTTTCTTTGAAGTTTTCCATTATAATAGTTTTTAACATTTTTATCCTCTCATATTTTGCTTCTAATTTCAACTCCAATGAACACCATATCTTTACAGAAGGAATCATCTTAAACGGCTCAATGTTTAATTTAAAAATATGATCAATTCTATTATCCATTGCAAGCAGCTAATTTATTGACTCATGATGCTTTCAGTTTTGAAATAGTTTGATTTAATTGTCAGGTGTAGACCCTGATACCGAATTCCACTGTTTTTGGAAAAAACTTAGGCATCAGGTTTTACCAATATTTTCTTAATGCTCATGTCCTTCACCCGAGTTTGTCATTTTGCCGAGTACAAAGAATGCACCCTTGGTTACGATTTTTGCATTGGCAGGAATATCTTTAAGTAATGTGATTTCAGAATATCCTATATCTGTTGTTCCTTTGGCAACAGGAATGCGCTCGAACGTGAGCATTCCTTCTCCGGTCGCTTCAGTCTCATGGTGATGGCCTTCTTCACCTTGCGATGATTCCTTTTCAAGGTGTTCATGCCCATGTTCATCATGCTTGTGTCCGTCTCCATCGGTATGATGCTCTTCTTCATTGTGGGCATCAGTAACTATGAAAATAAAATCTTGCCCCTCAAAATTTACGATGGCTTCTGACGGGACTGCATTCACCGTCGCTTCATTTAAACTGACAATTGCTGTGATGCTCATGCCATCAATCAGACCGGTTTTGTTGCCCAATACCTGGGCATGAACTGCAACTGCTTTTGTATTAGGCTCGAATGTATTGCTTATACCATATATTTTTGCATCGTATTCTTTCCCGGGATTGTTGGTGAGAGTAAAATGTATGGTTTGTCCTTCCTTAAGTTTTGACAAATCTTTTTCATACACATATAAATCCAGATGCAATTGCGAATTGTCAACAATAGTTGCAATGGGATTGTTGGCTTCTATAAAGCTCCCAATATTTACCAATACATCGCTTACGGAACCACTGATAGGGCTTGTGATGATGATTGCAGATTGAATGTTATCACTGGTAATGGCAGTTGTGTTTACACCAATTAAATCTAACTGCTTCTGTAAACTTGCTTTACGCGCCCTGAGTGACTTTAGTTCAGCCTCCGATTGCTGCAATGTTTTTAGTGCAGTCGCATTGCCTTGCTGCAATTCCTTTTGACGTCCATAATCAGTTTCGGCCAATTGCTCTTTTGCGCTTACAGAAATAAATTCTTCCTGCATAGTGATGAATGCAGTGCCAGCAATGGAAGCAATGGTTTGTCCTTTTTGAATGACGTTCCCCGGTTGCACAAAAATCGATTTTACTACTCCACCTGCCATTGCAGTGACGGTAGCGCGGTTTTGATTGGGCACTTTCAGAATGCCATTTGCTTTGAGGGATGCTGTGAGCTGTTTCTTCTCAATACTGCCAAATTTTATGCCTATAGTCCTTATTTGTTCTGCAGTAAGCGAAGCAGTCATAGCATTTTTATGCTCTGCACCGTGCCCGTGCTCTTCCTCTTTATGTTCGATTTCAGATTTACTTCCACAACCTGAAAATACCAATGCAGTAATCAGTAAAGCACTAACGCCCATTATAACAGATTTTTGCATGCTGTAAATATTATTTAGGATAATATGTTTCATATTTGAATTTTATTTGCTGATTAATAGATTTATGGTAATGACTGATTGATTGATCTGGTTAATGGATTCCAGGTACTTTAACTGCACATCGGTTGCTGTTTGCAATGCATTGGCATATTCGATGTATCCTATTTCACCATTGCGAAAACCCAATGTTGCTGTATTAATTATGGTTTCGGCATTTTTTGCAGAAGCCGTACGGTAAAGATTATACTGCGCGAGATTTAGCATATACTCCTGAAATGCGTTTTGCAATTGGTTCTGCAAAAGCAATTTGCTGTTTTCGTAGTCTTTTTGCAGCGACTGATGTTGAAATTTAAGAGACTTAATTTTTGCGGTGTTACTAAAAAACGTCAGGGGAATACTTACTCCCAAATTAAAACCTGTGAATCTTTCAGATGACCCAAAGTAAGTATCGTCTCCGTTGATGTTTTGAAATCCAATAATCGATTGATTGAAATAGCCAACTTTGAAATCGGGGAGCGTTTGAGCGGCTTCCATCTTTTTATTTTTCTCAGCTATTACTGCCTGTTGATACATCATTAGTAAACCGGGATTTTGAAGTATTGCGGATGTATCCAAAGTTGAAGTAAGCGTCATGGGTTCAAATACATTATTGACTTCAAAATCTTCGCTGGCGTTCATCAGCGTTTTCAATGAAACATATGTCGTTGCGTATTCGGTTTCAGCATGTTTTAACATCAAAGTGATTTCATTCCTTTTAGTTTCCGCGGTTGTCTTCTCTAACAGGTTTGTTTCTCCAGAGGTGTAACGTAACGTTGCCACGCTTACAAAATCATTATACAAACTGTCCAAATATCTCAACTTAGCCTTTGCATTTTGCAAATATTGCAACTGATGATAAAGCAACTGCACCTGCGCCTTTATTTGATTCGCAGTTGCCTGCTGTTTCAGCTCACTGTTTCTGTATTCAGCTTTGTATAAACCTGATCGCGCGCTGAAATAAGTCGGGAAAGGAATCGTTTGTTCAATCATAAAACTGTTATCCTTGTTAATACTGTTGAATTGCCCGTATTGATAAATCAGTTCTGTTTTGGGCAATTCAAAAGTGGATCGTTTAAGCTTAGAATACGATTTCACATTTAGTTGCGATGATTGAATTTGCAAATTGCTTTTGAGCGCCGTACTGATTGCATTTTCAACACTAAGTTGCTTTACCGGCGCTTGTGCATTGGAATTATTAAAAGAGAACATTGCAAATATCAATACAACTGCTGCTGACAAATTGGGATTAATTTTGCTATTTCGCTTTCCTGTAAACATTAAATAAAGTAAAGGCAAAACGAAGAGCGTAAGAAATGTTGCAGTAATCAATCCACCGATAACAACGGTTGCTAAAGGTTTTTGGACTTCTGCACCCGCACCATGTGAAAGCGCCATTGGCAAAAATCCCAATGATGCAACTGTAGCAGTCATTAAAACCGGTCGCAAGCGGATTTTGGTTCCTTCTCTGATTCTTTCAATAATATCGGTGATTCCATCTCTTTCCATTTGGTTAAACGTACTGACTAAGACAATTCCATTTAGAACTGCCACACCAAACAAAGCAATGAAGCCCACACCAGCAGAAATACTGAATGGCATTTCACGAATGAGCAAAGCGAATACGCCACCTATTGCTGCCATTGGTATGGCAGTAAAAATAAGTGTCGCCTGCTTTACAGAGGTGAAAGTAAAATAGAGCAGCATAAAAATAAGAGCAAGCGCAACGGGCACAGCAATCATCAGGCGTGCGGAGGCTGCCTGTAAATTTTCAAATGTCCCACCATAAGTATAATAGTATCCTTCAGGAAGTTTAACTTTATCGGTTAGTTGTGACTGAATATCTTTCACCACACTTGCGACATCGCGGTCCTTTACGTTAAAGCCAATTACGATTCTTCGCTTGCCATCTTCACGGCTCACCTGAGCGGGACCCAATTCCAACTTAATATCAGCCACTTGAGATAATGGAATTTGTGTTCCATTGGCAGTAGGTATATATAGATGATTAACATCTTCTATATTATTCCGGTGAGTGCTATCTAAACGAACTACCAAATCGAACTTGCGTTCATTTTCAAAAACAACACCTGCGCCACCGCCTGCAAAGGCCGTGCTTACAATGTGGTTGATGTCATCAATATTTAGTCCATAGTTGGCTATTTGACCTCGGTTGTATTTAATTACAATTTGAGGCAAACCTGCAACACGTTCTACACTTGGTTCTGTTGCGCCTTGCACGTTTGACACGATAGCATTTACTTTGTTGGCATATGTCAAAAGGGTATCCATGTTTTCGCCAAATATTTTAACTGCAACGTCCTGGCGGATACCTGTCATCAATTCATTGAAACGCATTTGAATGGGCTGGTTTTTTTCAAAGAAGACCCCAGGTATAACACCTAACTTGTGCTCAATTTCCTCTGCTAACGAATCATAAGAAATATTACGTTTCCACTCATCGGGCTGCTTCAGTATTATCATCATATCACTTGCTTCAGGTGGCATAGGATCGGTAGGCACTTCAGCACTTCCTGTTTTTCCTACTACCATTTTTACTTCATCAAATTCTTTGATAATCCGGGAAGCCTGCATTGATGTTTCTATACTTTGCGATAAGGATGTTCCTTGAGCAAGAATGCAATGAAAGGCAAAGTCACCTTCAGCCAATGTTGGAATAAACTCACCGCCCATTTTCGAAAAAATAAATACGGTGATAAAAAAGACTGCTACCGTTATTCCAACCACAAACTTTTTTGCATTGATGGCTCTTTGTAAAAGGGGGGCATAGGTTCGCTGAAAAAATGACATCATCCTGTCAGAGATGTTTTTCTTGTGTTCTACCTTTTTACTCAGAAAGAGTGATGATGCCATAGGGATATAAGTGAGAGAAAGAAGGAATGCTCCAAGAATGGCGAATGAAACGGTCTGTGCCATGGGGCCAAACATTTTTCCCTCAATACCTATCAAAGAAAGTATGGGTAAATACACAATTAGGATTATTATTTGTCCGAAAGCCGCCGAATTCATCATTCGTTTTGCACTTTCAAAAACAGTTTCATCCATTTGTTTGGAAGTCAGTTCTGTTTTACCGCTTTGCAGGTGCTTGGTAGTAATACTATGAAAAATGCTTTCGACTATAATTACAGCACCATCCACAATTAAACCGAAGTCTATTGCTCCCAGGCTCATAAGGTTTGCACTTACCCCAAATAAATTCATCATGCCCAATGCAAACAACATAGAAAGTGGAATAGCTGAGGCAACTATTAAACCCGCTCTGAAATTCCCAAGGAACAAAACCAACACAAAGATCACAATCAATGCACCTTCGATAAGGTTTTTTTCTACCGTGGAAATCGCCCGTTTTACAAGATCTGTTCTATCCAAATAAGGTTCAATAACAACATCTGATGGCAAAGATTTCTGAATGGTTATCATTTTTTCCTTAACGCGATTAACTACATCAGCACTATTTGCGCCTTTAAGCATCATTACAACGCCCCCAACCGCATCAACCTGGCCATTGTACGTAAGCGCACCATATCGGACTGCATTTCCCAAGCGAACCTCTGCCACGTCTTTAATCAGGATGGGCACGCCATTCGGGTTATTTTTTACGGAAATATTCTTTATATCGTCAAACGAACCAATAAGCCCGACACCGCGAATAAAATAAGCGTTTGGTTTTTTGTCAATGTATGCTCCGCCTGTATTTTCATTGTTCTTTTCTAAGGCAATAAATATTTCAGGGATGGTAATTCCCATTGCTATCAACCGGTCTGGATTTACCGCAACTTCATATTGTTTCAGTAGCCCGCCAAAACTGTTAACTTCTGCAATGCCCGGGGTTCCATATAGTTGCCGTGCTACTATCCAATCCTGCATGGTACGTAAATCCATAGCAGTGTATTTGTTTTCACTTCCTTTTTTGGGGTGGATGATGTATTGATATATTTCGCCCAAACCTGTACTTACCGGGGCCAATTCAGGTGTTCCGATACCGTTCGGGATTTTTTCTTCCGCTTCCTTTAGCTTTTCATTAATGAGTTGTCTTGCAAAGTAGATGTTTACTTTGTCGTGAAAAACAACGGTGATGACAGAAAGTCCGAAGCGGGAAATACTTCGCAACTCCACTAAGTCAGGGAGGTTTGCGATACTCTGTTCAATGGGGTAAGTAACTAATTGCTCCACTTCCTGCCCTGCAAGCGTTGGACAAAGCGTAATGATTTGCACCTGGTTGTTGGTAATGTCAGGTAGTGCGTCAATAGGTAATCTGCTTGCGCTCCATGCACCCCAAATTATAAGCGCCACCGTCATCAAACCAACGATGAATTTATTTTTTATGCTGAACGCAATTATTTTATTTAACATAAGAATTATTTATTTTTAATGATGCCTGATATAATGAGTTACTCTGCCAATAATTGCCACAGCAATTATTATTGTAACTGCAGCCACTAACAGGTATTTAATTACCAGCAGCCCGGTAATTCTCACCTTTCTTTTTTTTGATTTCTTTGCCAAATTTTTATCAAATAATGAATACCATTTATGCCTGAGGCATAAATGAAAGTATAGTCCGCAATACGAACTATCAATAAAAATTCATTAGCTGATTTTTGGCGGCTGCCAGATGTCAGAAAAGCAAGAAGAAACAAAAGGTTGCTCAAAAGCGGAAATTATTTGGTCAATTTCAGGAGCTAACAATGAAACACTGTAAAAATGAGATAAAGTAATAAGCGTAGAGCAGCAAGCACAATAACATAGAGGTGAACAAATATTATTATGTTCCTCATGATGCTCTTGAGCCGATTGAACGCTAACCTCAACCTTATGTGAATTGTTGTCACAAGCATCCGCACACGGAACAAGCGCCATAACAAAAAAGGTAAGGGCTAAACAGGCCGTGATTATTTGCTTTACTTTCCGCACAGGTGCAAATGTAATAAAATGCATTTACGAAACAAGCTATATTGCTGATTTGATTTGTAGTTGGCTCTGTTTTTCATTCAATTCGACTATTGTTATTGGGTACTGGACTGGAGAAATCAGGATACAGTTTAAAGAATGGAATCCTGTACAGCCGCCGCTTTAAAAAACCTGAGCTCTAGCCAGATCATTTTGGTACAACTCCAGGATTTGTTACCTAATTATGTAATTTCCCGGATCTTGTCTTTTGAAATCCAGCTTAAAAAAGTGGGTGTCGCTTTAACAGAAGATAATAAAAACACTTTCTTTTTTGCACGAGTAAGAGCAACAAGAAAATTGCAAATCTGATGGTCCGTAATGTCCTTAGAGTCGCCAATTAAATAGCGATCATCAACATGAGTAATAAAAACAACATCAGCAGACAGACCTTTTGAACTTTGGATTGTTGTTGCTTTAATTGGTATTTTCCTTATCGCAGGGTTCCCCGTCTTTCGCTCAAGAGAACTGAATTGTTCTTTTAAAAATTCGATTGCTGTATTATTGGAATCTATATTAAATCGTTTATAAATTTCAGGCAGAATGTCTGTAGAAAGGGGTTTCCCGGCCAGAATTATTTTTAGTGCTCTTACAGTTTTTTTAACATCCGCTACTATTTCTGGTGGCAATAACTCTTGAATCGTTTTCGATGATTTTTCAGAGTTTACAATTAGCTCTGCAAACTGAGCTGCTGCAATAGTAAAAGGTGCAATTATCCGCCACCCAAGATTATCTTTGATATTATCGCATAATAAATTAAAGCCGTCCAATAATGCAAGTGCCCTTTCATCCAACTTTTCAGAAAATTCAATATTCGTTAGCCCTTTATTACGTAATGCATTAACAATATCTTGTGACTTTCTCTGATAAGGCGAAATTATAAGTACAGAAAACTTGGCTTTAAGCTGCAAAGCAATATCTGCAATTGATTTTTCAATGAACCAGGCAAATTGTTTTTCATAGCAGAATGTATGCGATATTGTCGGATAAGTTGCGCTAATTTTGTCTTTTTCAGCATCAATAAAATATGAATATGGCTTTTTAATTCGCCCTACCAAATGACCATTTTTTTGCGCTGCATTAATCAGATCGTTCGCAACGTCTACAACCACCTGTGGGCATCTGGCACAAAAGGGTAAATTAAAAGGGGCGTAGCCTTGCATGCTTTCTCCATGTCGCTCTCTAATATGCTTGGCGCTAGCTTGCTTGAAATGGTAAAGGGCTTGATCATCATCCCCAGCAAGTAAAACTGGATTTTTTAAAGCTAACAAATCGATTAATGCGACTTCTAATAAATTGAAATCTTGAAATTCATCAACTAATATCTGCTCGTAAGATGGAATTGTGGAATTGTCAGACTCAAATCGCTTAACAGTTGCAAAAATTACATCTGCATATCCATAATAATCGTATTGCAAACGCCTTTTCTCATAAAAGGCAAGACGTGCATTGCTATCATCCCTTTCATGGAAAATTTTATTAAAGTCTATATCCTCTTGCAAGAGAATTTGCGCATCCTCCCTAATGTATCGCGAAAGGTGCGGATGGATTTTGATTTCCTTTTTTAGAATAGTAACGAGCACCCCACGAGCAAAACCATGAAGGGTTCTAACATCAGATAACCCATAAAGTTCAAGTGCCAAATCTTCAACAAGTGAATTGACAAAAGACAATGTAAGCGTATTGGTTTTACCCCTTAAAACCTCCTTGAATAAATAGGTTTTCCCTGTGCCTGGACCAGCTACAATAACCTTTTTTGCTGATGTGGAATTCAGAATGAGCCTAATATGCTTTTCGCGCTCCGTTTTTGCTTGTTCGTATTTGTCTTCCATATATTCAGTGCCGCTTCCGCTTTGCTATAATGGGTGCAGGTTCCTTCGCTAATTTATGAAGGCTTGCCAAAGATAAATTTTCTGGCTTCGATTTGTGTCACAAAGGTATTTCCTGAGTCGACTTTGATAATGACCTTAGCGCAGGGAATCGATTTTCACCTGGTGACAAAAAGGTAACGCCGGTTTTTGAGATTGTGTGTTCACGTGCCAATTAAGGTTTCAATTAATTGGTCATCTAAATCTTTCCGTACCAAAGTGACCCCACTTTGCGATGACTTCTCCCACTCTCAAATTGGTCAACAGATCCAACAAAACGCCCCAGCAAAGGCGTGAATACCTTTAGCCGGGGCATTTTAGTCAAATAGCTAATTATGCTCGCATGGAAGACACATCCATAGTGGCTCCAGTCAGCAGACCATACCCGCCTGGAAGCTCATACTGGCTCTGTTTAAACTCCTCAGGCTGGGTCATTGTATGGTTTGTGGCATAATTGAAAATAACCGTTTCAGTGGCTCCGGTTGATTGATTCAGGTGGCTGCAGGATATGCTTTCCCATACCCTGGGCTGGTGAGGTCCAAGCTCTTTCAAAAAGTCCTCAATTTTCGCCAAATTTTCCAGAATAAAGTTCGAACTTGGAAACCTCAAGTATAGTTGACGCAAATCCTGGTCTTCTACGGCCTGTTCACAGGCTGATTCAGCCTTTATTTTCGTTGAAATTGATGAAATTTCTGAGAATATCGGATTGACCTTATTAGTTCGAAGTGAGTGGTTTTTTTGAATGTAACTCAAACCCTCCGGAAAGACTAATTTTTGAATACAGACCTTCCCCGCATAATCCTGCATTTGCCATATTTTCAATAAGTTACAAGCAAATTCGAGTACTGAATTTAGGCGGTTTTCATAGTTCGAAGTATCCTGAGTCATTGTACTCAAGTCTGCCTCTATCTCCCGTATCTTTTGCATATGTCCAGACGAGACTTTTTGGAATAACTCCATCGAAATTTTGCTTGTTGCAAGGTTTAATTCCATTGTTTCCAATTCGTTCTTCAAGCGGGTCAGTTCGTCTTTCATAGGCTTTTGCCTGGCTGATTCACTTTTCTGAACCAATTGGAAAGTCATTTCCAGTTGGCGTTTAATAGCTGGCAAAAGACTCGGGGCAATGGTATATTTTGCGAGCTCTTCAGCAAATATTGTGTGGAGTTTATTATTGCCAACATTTACATGGCAATCATTGCTCTGGCATTTATAGTAGACATACTTCTCTTTTTTAGTATACGCTGTCAGAGATTTACCACAGTGTTCGCATTTGACCGTATACTTAAGCGGCATCGCTTCATTTTGTATGAATTTTTGTTTGCATAATGAGTTCGAGTTCAAAAGACCATTTACTGCCAGGAAAATTTCCTCGCTGATAAGCGGCTCGTGTTTACCGCGGATTAATTCACCGGCAACTAAACGGCTGGTTACATAACCACAATAAAATGGGTTCCGGAATATCCGGGCTAGCTGATAAACTGTCATTTTAATCCCCATATTATTTAAACGCCTTACAATTTCGGAAAGCGAAAGGTTCTCATGGTATTTCCACAGAAATGCTTGTCTAATGTATTTGCCCTTTTCATTGATAAAACATTGCCTTTTTTCCAAAGGATGTTGTGGCTTTCCATTCACGAATCTTTTTTCATATCCAATAGTACATTTAATTAGCCATTCCCCTTTTCGTAACTTATTTTTCTGGCCTTCAATTATCATATTGCGCCTTTGCTCATTTTCCATTTCCGCGAACATCAGGTACATATTTTCGGAAAATTTACCGCTTGGGGTTTGAGTATCCACACCTTGGGTTACAGCATGCACTTTAATTCCCTTTTTTCTTAGCTTGTTAATCAGCGTGAGGTCACCCGTTCGGCTGAAACGATTGTAGGAATAAATGATTATGTGCCCGATGTTATTTTTATCGTTTAAGCAGAAATCGACCATCTCCTGGAATTCCTTCCTTTCATCCGTGGTTGCGCTTTCCTTTTCACCCCAACATCTGACGAGGTCGAATTTTTGCTGCTGCGAGAGTCTTCTGCATTCTTGCTCTTGCCAATCCAGGCTATCCTGCTTCTCGCTGGAACATCGGTTATAAATAACGGCGCGGTCACTTAATCTGACCTTTTTCTTTATGCTCTTGGCAGCAAACTGCTGCATTAAGCTCTTGTTTTGGTTGTTTTTACTGTTTTTCATTTTTGTTTTTTTTACAATAAATAGTTGGAAAAAATCAAAGTGCGCTTTTTGATTCTTCAGTTTGCCAGAGCTTGTAAAGTATCAGCGAAAATTCCTTCAGAGTCTCAGCGTATTGCTGCAAATCGTCATCGTTGTAACGGGCGTTATCCGGCATTAGGGTCCTTAATTCCTCAATGGAAAGCATGCTTTTGCTTTCGGGATTGTTCTTGGTGAAATTCTCAGTCATGGTCCGGATTTTTATATTTCCAGTTTGGCTCGCCAGCCTTCCAGGAGCATCACCATCGCCATGGTATCCAGTTCGCAATAGCGATACAAAGAGTCCCTGATGCTCTCCCGTTGGCTCACCGGGACTTCAGAGAACTGGAGATAATTGTAAGCAGTCATCGCCGCGCCGCCGTCCGCCAAATCTTCCATATCCCTGACAAGAAGATCCAGGGTCTCCGGATCGTATTCCGGGAATACCCTGGGAAGGGTCTTGTATGGATTGTTGCCAGCTGCGGCGGTTATCCAGATGTGATCGTCAAAATTCAGGCTCTTTACTTCAAGCCCTATACCGTATACCCCTTTCCGGCCATATTTGCTCTTTAAAAAGTCGCTCTCAGCAACAATTGCAGGAAGGATCGCTTTTAGCGAATTGCTTCCCTTGGCATGCGGTGAGTAATAATACCGCAATACCAAATCGTACAAATCGACCATGTCTCTCTTCCCGCGCCTGTCCTTTCCGTCATGGGTAATATCCAGGATGAACTCAATTAGCTGATCCTTATTCGGAAGCCCAATTGTACTGGCCTGTAATTGACGCAATATGAGATTGAGGTATGTGTTTTCATGGTTGTGATAGCGAAAAATGCTGCCAGCATCATTGGATAAGGCAGCCCGTAGTGCTTCCACAAACTCGAAGTTCGGAAACGCTCCAACCTCGAATGACAAATATTGCGTTGCATGTCGGATCTGCCAGTTCTGGTCAATGATATGATGTGAAAATTGGAAGGCAATTCCCTCATAGGGTCTTGCCCCCCTGAAAAAAGGAAGCGCAACTGCCGATGTTTCGAAGTCGATCATGTGCAGGGGGTATTTCCATTGCTGCATTTCATGCTTCAGCCCTTCCGCATCAAAGTAGCTCTGATTGTCTCCCGCCTTCACACGGTTAATTTGCTCCATGCGCCTGGTATGCGGCGTTAAGCCAGGAATTCCTTTCTCCTTCGGATTCTTTGCAGCAATATCCTGCTCATCTACAAGGTGGATAAAGTGCTTATTCAGGTGGACCAATTCGTCAGCGAAGCTGCGTGCTCCGGACAGGCCATTCCATAATTCAGTAACCAATGGCCGCTCAAGTGATTTTAACTCAGTCGCATGTTCCCAACATTCCCTGAAGCCGCTCTTCAGACCGCTTGAATGCTCTGGTCCGGTTATGTACGGACAGCTGCGGCATTTAGAGCCTACCGGAGTAAAGACCCGCTCGTTCTTTTGATAAAGTTCAGCTGCTTTCCATACAAATTCTTCAAAGGTCATAGTATCACTGAAATCGGTTGGTGCAGCATAATCATTTATGATCTTGTCACAGACATCATCCGTGGGAACAGCAATTAGAATCTGGTTTCCCAGGTCGCTTCTGCGTAATCCCGGTTTAACCACAACCTTTTTTCCCCTGCCGTCAGCGTACACTTTGAAAAACTGGTTCAATCCATCGATGCCGGTAACCTGGCTTTTATTAACCAGCATGAGATAGGTCCTTATTTTTAAGCCGGTGGCGGCAAGTGCATTTGCAATTACGTAACGCTGAAATGCAACATCATATGCATACTCTTTCCAGGCAGAAAGCACTGCCGTCCCCTTTTTATTTAAGAATTCTTCGCCGGGTTCATAGGATTTTGCCTTCACCTCGTAAACATGAAGGGTATCACCGTCACGAACCACAAGATCCGTCCGGACGAACAAGTTCTTAAACCGGAATGCTGCTTCTGCTATCACCACTTTTCCGGGCCGGCTCAGTCGTTGTTCGGTTTCTTTAAGGGAAGAATAATAATCCGAAGCAGCGATTGTAATACCTTCCTGAACCGGATCATCGGAAACGTAATACTTGGCCAGCTCTCCAACCTGATATCCACCTTTTGCCAAGGCTTCCAGGAATTCATCGTCCAAGCTTTGATCAGCATATTCCGTTGGCTTACCGGCGTAATACAATTGCGTCAAACAGGTAAGCGCCAGTTTGAACCTGGATTTCGTCAGATATCTATTCTGCATCGCTATTGCTTTCTGGTAATTCGAGTGCTTGAATAGTTCCAATAGCCTTTCCGGCAATGCCTTTAATACTGCCGTACATGCCAATCGTATTCTGAATCACCTTTTGGATTTGTTTCTCTCGTTGTTTCCAGATTGATTCCATGGCCCGCTTTTCTTTTGTCATATCTTCCTGCATTTGCGTGAAGCCTTCGACTATGGCCTCAACCTGTTGCCTGAATTCATTGCCGGTAAGATAAGTATATAGCAATTCCATTTTGCCGCCCTTATTTTCCTGGGCGGTAGTGGCGGAATCAAGAAGGATCACCGATTCGCGCAATACATAACACAAGCCCTTGAATTCATCGAATGAACAAATCCAGATTCCATCACGCTGTCCCAACCTTTCCATATCCTTTGGAAAGGCATCGGTGATCAACACACCGAACGTGGCACCTTTATCCCGCATATCCTTTTTAAACTTTTCCAACCAGATGGGTTGAAAATCCTTGGTCCGTTTTGACTCATAATAGATCGACCCGTGATTCTGTTTGGATCTCGAATTGATTACCTGGAATGCGTCTGCGCCCCGTACGCCCTTCTTTATTTCGACAATGGAATCCAACGGAAAACTCATGCGCAAAAATTCTTCGATTGCAACTTCCTGCACTTCGCCCTGCACCTGCATGGACCCTTGCTCGATTTTTCGCTGCGCCTCGGTGAGCTGATCTTTCAGTTGCTTAATGACGTGGTCCTTTTCGGCCACCTTCAATTCATTCCTGCCTTCGAGATCCTTACGAATTTTCTGCTTCTCTTCCTCAACCCTGGCGGTAATGGACTTCTCGGCCTCAGCTTCAAGCTTTTCCTTTTGTTCAGCGGATTCCCGTTGCAGCCGAGCGTAATCGGCTTTTACTTTATTTAGGTCACGCGTGTCCTTAATCTTCTGGTCCAGTTGTTCCTGGATCGATTTGATTTCTTCGGATTTTTCCTCTGTAATCTGTTCACGCACTTTTTTTTCAATCTTGCTTCGCTCCGCAGCCAATTTCGAATACACTCCTTTATCAATGGCTTCATCCAGTTCGGACTTCATTTTCTTTAATGCGGCCTTTTCATCTTTGAGCTCTGAATATTCATCATCGAGCTGCTTCTGTTGTTCGGCCAGGGTGGCTGCATTCTTTTTCTTTATTGCTTCGTCAAGCTGATGGTACAGGATTTCATTCACATTAATCTTGCTGCCGCAGTTTGGGCATTTAATTTGGGTCTCTTCTTTACTCATGTCTGTGATTGTTTAATAATCTTAGCTAATATCAATGATTTCGACTTCTCTGTAATAAAGCATTGCCAGTCCTTCCCTGGACTTCATCATGAAGTACTGAAAATGGCGTGTTTCCGAGCTTACAATGCATTTGTAAAAGGTAGCCTTTTTGGCATAAACGTCAAGGTAGGCATCTATTAGGTCTTCACTGTATTTAAGCAGCTCTTCAAATTCCTCCCGTAAGATTTTTTCCGTTTCATGCCATCTTTCAAATTTGCTGAACTTGGTTGAGAGAATAAGATAGGTTTGGGGATTGATATAGGGTGTTACAGGAGAGAAAGGCTCCAGGTTCCAGGAAACCCTTCCGATCAATCTTAGCTTTACGTTTTTATCCATCTTGTCGTTTGGTTTTATCAAACAAAAGTAGCAATAATTGTTTGATTTTACCATACTAATACCAAATATCATTTAAATACTTGATATTCAATATATTTAGTTTAATGCACCTGCGAAAGGATAAAATATGGTTTTTTCAAATTGTAAAGTAGATGCGAAAGACTACATTAGCGTTTCTAATTTATAATTTTTTTTATGGGAAAGGCTGTAAAGCGAACAGGCCGCGGTGGACCGCGAAAGGGATCGGGACGTAAGCCTGCAAGTGATCCGAAGCTGCCAATAACAATCTATGTCGAGAAGTCCATCATTAAGGCGATGGGAGGTACTGAAGGAGTAAGAGGAGAATGCTACTCTTTCATCAAATCAAAATATAGTGAATAACACACACAATGAACTTTACCTCGTTCAATAAGGCTGAGAACCGGCTATAAACTTATTGATTCCATACCGGTGCATAAGTATAACACCTTACGGTGTCTTTATTGGAAGAAGTTGGAAGAAATTTGTCGCTAAAACTATATACCATTAAAAACTTTCTGCAATTTCTTCATACTATAAAGATATGTCGCTACGATTGATCATTTTTATACGCCTGAAATGAAATACCGTTAACAGCGGATAGGACGCTTGATAATCTTTTCGCAGAATTAACATCGAAATCATGGAAAAAATAAATTTGGTACGCGAAATTCGAGAACTTAAAAATCATCTTTCATACTCCAAAAACATTGGCTTTTTCTTTGGTGCAGGAACTTCATGTGCTTTGAAGATTCCGAATGTGGAGCAATTGACAGAAGGAATTGAAACAGTGTTGACTGGTGACTTTAAAACAAATATTGATTTATTAAAAACTGATTTAGCCACAACTGTTGCACCAAGGAAAGTAAACATTGAAGACATACTGAATCAAATCAGACGAATAAGAGAGCTTACAGGTGAAACATCAAAGCTTTATCAAGGTGTAAGCGGTGAGGCAGCGAAAAAACTCGACAGAGAAATTTGCATACAGATTTACAATATCATTTTGGAGAAAGAAAAAGTTGCAGACCTTGAAAACACCAAAAAGTTTTTTGCGTGGTTGAGTATCTTAAATAGAGATTTTTCAAAAGAAGTATTTACAACGAACTACGATTTAATAATTGAAAAATCACTTGAATCAAGTCACATTCCTTACTTTGACGGATTTGTTGGTTCTTATGAGCCATTCTTCTGGCAAGAGAGCATAGACAAGTTGGTAACTAAAGACGACCTAACTAAAAACTGGATTCGACTTTGGAAAATTCACGGTTCTTTAAGCTGGTTTTGGAAAGAGGATTCAAAAACAAAATCTCCGAAGATTGTTAGAATTGGAAAGATTGAAAAAATAGAAGATGAAAAAGATGAATTAGTAATTTATCCTTCAAAAGAAAAATATGATTCATCAAGGAAGCAACCTTTCATTGCATACTTTGATAGATTGAAAAATTATCTTTTGAATGGCGAGCTGCTTTTCATCCTTACTGGTTATTCATTTTCAGACCAACACATCAACGAAATTATTTTCAATTGCCTTCGGCAGAACAATCGACTTTCAGCTTTAGTGTTTTTCTTCAAAGACGAAGAAGTTGAAAACTTACATAAAATGACTTCTTCCTACATGAACCTAAATGTTTTTGGGCCGAAGAAGGCTATAATCAATGGCAATTTAGGTGAGTGGGAATTTTCTAAAACAGAATTCAAAACAACGGCAGAAAAATTTGACCACTACTGGAATGAGGCCGATAATAAACTAATTCTTGGTGATTTCAATTCGCTCGTTAATTTTCTAATAACTAATTCAGGAAAGAAAGAGGCAATTGAATCAATTGTAAAATGACAACTGACATAACATACTTAGGCAAAATCATTCGTGTTGATTCGGGCACGGTTGAAGTTGAAGTATCAAACGATATTCCTTCCGCTGCACCAATTATAAACGGAAGGTTATATAAAATCGGGCAGATAGGAACTTTTGTAAAAATGCCGATTGGCAACATAACCATTTATGGAATTGTTTCTTCAGTAAGTAACACACCAAGCAAAGTAGACGATACGCAACTAAGATATAATTTTGGTTCACGGTTTTTGTCGATTCAACTTGTAGGTGAAAAAATCGGGGACGATGATTTTGAAAAGGGAATTGGGACATATCCAACCATAAATGACGAAGTTCATTTGGTAATTGAGAAGGACCTGTTTGACATTTATGGAAAACGAGACGAAGGTTCAATTGAGATTGGGAAACACTCATCCTCCGATAACCTTTCTGTGTATGTTGACATCCATAAATTAGTTTTACGTCATTGTGCTATTCTCGGATCAACTGGAAGCGGAAAATCAAATACAACTGTAAGTATTCTTAAAGCAATCTTGACTGACTACGTTGGCTCAAGAGTAATTTTAGTTGACCCTCATGGGGAATATGCAACTGCTTTTCCTGAAGCAAAAGTTTTTAAAATTAATGGTGGTGCAAATTCATTATTCATTCCTTTTTGGCTTATGAATTTTGACGAATTAGCTTACTTTCTGGTTGGTGCTAAACCTACAGATGACCAAAAAGTAGAATATAGGAAGTTTAGAGAATTAGTGACTGATTTTAAGAGGGAGAATAATGTTCTAGTTTCAGGTACAGTGGATATAAATTATATCACAGCGGATTCACCTATACCGTTTAATGCAAGAAAGCTTTGGTGGGAAATGAATTGGTGGCTAAATGCCAGCTTCACAACAACAAAAAAAGATGAGCAAACAAAAAGCACTGCAATTGTGGAGAATGATGGAGATTTCGAAAATTTAATTGGCGCTAAGTTCACTTCGCATTTATCTACACCATTTGCAAACCCTCCCCATGTATCACAAAACAAAGAGTATTTTGCATATGAAAAGAAAATTCTATCACGATTAAAGGATAGCCGATTCGATTTTCTTTTTAATCCTGGAGATTTCAAAGGAACAGCAGGTACGAAAGATTTACATAACTTACTAAATGAGTGGATCGGTGGTTCAAACAAACTTGCAATCTTAGATTTAAGCGGAGTTCCATTTGAAGTATTAGACATAACTGTTGGACTGATTACTCGTTTTATTTATGACAGCATGTTTTGGGGAAGAAGCGAAACATATACAGGTAAACAACGACCTCTTTTGCTTGCATATGAAGAAGCTCACACTTATTTAAACAAAAATGATAGCAGTTGTTATTCAAAACAGGCCGTGGAACAAATTTTCAAAGAAGGGCGAAAGTTTGGTTTAGGTGCATTAGTAATTTCTCAGCGACCATCAGAAATTTCTGAAACAATTTTAGCACAAGTTGGGACTTATGTTGCATTGCGACTTACAAATTCGGGGGATCAATCAATTGTGAAGTCTTCTGCACCGGATAACTTAAATAGTTTGATAGATTTGCTCCCGGCCTTAAGAACAGGTGAAGCGATCATTGTAGGGGAAGCTATTAAAATTCCATCAAGGGTTAGAATCAAACTGAACAACCCACGACCAACAAGTGACGACCCGAAATTGGTTGAGGCGTGGAAAATTGCACATCCGGAGGATCCAGATAATTATAAACCAGTTGTTACGAGAATAAGACAACAAAAATTTTAATCAATGGAAAGAGAAAACGTACACTCAAGTATGATTGCCAGCTTTGGCTATGAATCAGACACATCAACTTTAGAAATTGAGTTTAAAAGTGGTGTGGTTTGGCAATATTATGATGTTCCCGAAAACGTTTATTATGACATGAAAAATTCCGGCTCATTAGGAAAGTACTTCCATGCTAACATCAAGGGGCAATATGGTGAATCGCAAGTTGGGTAGTTAATGTAAGAGTTGGGGGCAACTTCCAATAATTTTTACATTTACTTTTAAATAGCACAGTTCAGTTTATAGTTTCGTCAATGACTTTAGAGCGCCTTTAAGTCAGTGCTGAATCTTCTATTTCACAATTATTTAATTGCCTTTTTCTTAAATACATTGGCCATTTGGGAATACTCATCCTGCGA
>Ga0315912_10001284_pt1 | contig 31885 bp, 22 predicted proteins | sample VfabasoilMG_FD_204469 | JGI IMG/M metagenome (GOLD analysis project Ga0315912, IMG submission 204469) | Garden soil microbial communities collected in Santa Monica, California, United States - V. faba soil | ecosystem: Environmental > Terrestrial > Soil > Garden | place: USA: California...
CAGTCAATCCAGGCACCACGTCTACGGACCAGTACTTTGAGACCAACGTAAAACGCGCTGGCGTCAATTACATGTTCATCGCCAACGGCTGGGGCGACGGTTGGCGCGGCCACTCCATCAAGACCACCACTCAAGGCACGGCGTATGAAATCGTGAGTTTTGACGGCAGCGAGACGGGTCAAGGCGTGCCCGCCGGTTACCCCACAGTGTTCTGCGGCAACTATTCGCAGAAGAACTCCAAGGAGTGCGGTCTCAGCTCACCCAAGGCCATCAGCTCCCTGTCCTCGTTGCAAACGGGCTTGCGCTGGAGTCACTCCCAGGGCAACGGCAAGTACAACATCGCCTACGACGTGTGGCTCAGCAACAGCGGCGGCAACTTCTCCGGCTACTTCATGGTGTGGTTCCGCGACCCGTCTGGCGCACAACCCGCCGGTCAAAAGACCAAGGCCAACGTCACCGTGGGGTCCGTCCCCGGCACGTGGGACGTGTGGACGGGCTCCGTCAACAACGCCCCCATCACCAACTACACGCGACCTGAGTCCAGCCCGACCAACGAGCTGTCCTTCGACATGAAGGAGTTCTTCGATCACGCGGCCAGCAACGGCATCAACGTGCCCGGCACGCACATCATGTCCGTGGCCATCGGCTCGGAAATTTGGGAAGGCCCCGTCAATAACCTCAAGATTGAAGACTTCTGCGTCGACATTCAGTGAGCCCCACGGTTCGCTGCAGAGCCCCGGGCTTGCAGTGAGCTCTTCGTGAGTGCCCCAAAAAGAAACGCCCCAGCCTCCTCGGTGGGGCGTTTTTCTTTCGTGATGAGGGGGCCGGTGAAGGCTGCCGCTCAAGACGGCTCAGGCCATGTCGCCCCCCATTTTCCCGGCGAAGTCAGGGGACGCTCCTTCGCCCTCCCTCATAGAACGACGCTCTCAAGCGGAGGGCGAGGCCGCTCCGCAGCCCGGAGGACCCCCATAGGCGGCGCTCCCGGAATTCCAAATCGTTGTTCGTCCAAACCTCGCTCGAAATGAACTGCGTCGCTGTCGAGCCCCCGCCCGGGAAGCCGGAGGGCGAAGGAGTGGCCTCGCCCTCCGCTTGAGAGCCCCGGAAACCCAGCTAACCTACGACCCGACTCAGCTCATCGTACAGGTAGATGTTGGCCAGGATGGCCTTCTTGAAAATCCCGAGGTGCAGCGACTCATCCGGGCCGTGCGCGCCCGTTTTGGGGTCCATCACGCCGTTGAGGATGAGCGGCAGGTGCGCGTAGCGCCGCCCAAACAGCGCCACGAAGGGAATGGAGCCGCCAATACCAATTTGCACCAGCGGCGTGCCCCAAGCTTTCTCATAGGCGCGATCGGCCGCCGCGAACGCGGGGCCCTTCGGCTCGTAGAGCCATGACTCGGCGCCTCCGGGGCGCTCCTTCAAATGCACGCGCACTCCGCCGGGTGGGTCGACAAGGACCAATTGCTCGAGCTCCGCGCGCAGTTCTTGACGGGTGGAACCAGGTGGAATGCGGATGGACAGGCTGGCCGCCGCACGCGCGCGCAGCGCATTTTTGTGGCTGTCCGGGCGCGGGAACGTGGTGGATAGCACGGTGATGGCCGGTTGGCGCCACAGCCATTCTGCCGGAGTGAGCCCCTGCTCGGGAAGCGGATCGACTCCGTCGACCAGGTGCGCGCCCTGCCGGATCACTTCATCGTCCAGCGGGATCAAGCGGGCGCTCTGCTTGAACGAGTCGGGGACCTGGCGCCGACCAAAGGTAGGACGGCCATGAGTATCGCTGAGCCGCGCCAGCAAATGCACGAGCGCAGAGCTAACGTCCGGCGCCATGTTGCCCCACAGCCCCGAATGAACGTCGCTGTACAATGCCTCACACTCCAGTTCCACCTCGTACAGCCCACGCAGCGACGTCGTGAGCCCCGGCAGGTCAATGCTGGGATTTTCACAATCCGTGAGCACCATCATGTCCGCAGAAAAATCGTCCGCAAATGCGTCCATGTAGCGTTCCAGATTGGGCGACCCAATCTCTTCTTCGCCCTCGATGATGAGCTTGATGTGCAGAGGTAGCTCGCCCACCGTATTCAAGTAGGCGCGCATGGCCGCCAAGTGCGACACCCAGCCGCCCATGTCGTCAGCGGCGCCCCGCGCATACAGCCGCTCCCCGTCGGGCCCCGCTTTACGAGTGCCCTGGTGCGGGGGTGTGGACCAGGCCTCACCCTTGACCGGCTGAAGATCGAGGTGACCATAGATGAGCAGCGTAGGCGCGCTTGGGTCTTTGCACCTGCGCGAGGCCGCCACCAGCGGCAACGCGTCGTCGAGGTGGCGCACCTGGGCTGTGAATCCCAGCGCGCTCAATTCATCCGCCACAATCTTGGAGAGCCGCGCCACGTCCGCGTAATGGTCGGGATCACAGCTGATCGCCGGCACGCTGAGAAAGGCGCAGAGCGCGCTGATGGTTTCTTCCCAATGTTGCTCGGCGTAGCCAACGACTGCATCCATCATGTTGTCCCACTCTCTCCTTGTTGCCACTCACTCGGTTGCTTGGTCGCTGACCGCTAGTTCTGCGCTGGCCGATTGAGTGAACCAAGCCGCGGTCCACAGCAGCCACAGCAGGTTCGCCACCGCCAGATGGATCACCTGCATCCACCCGGGCGCTGAAAGATAGATGTTGAGCACACCCAGCGCGAGCTGAAGCAGGGTGGTGTGCACGATGGCGCGCCCCAGCCGCGACGCAAGGCGCGCCCCGAAGGCAAGGAAGAAGCCCGCCGCGGCCACCGCCAACAGCGGATGTATGCCCCGCAATTGCTCCAAGTAGTGTGCCTGTCCAGCTGCGAGCGACTGCGCCACTTGGTAGCTTGAGCGGTCCCCCACGGGGTAAACGGTGTCACCCAACGCCGTGACGGCGCCCGCGGCTGAGACGGCGAGCAGCAGGAGCGCCCCCACCGCAAACCCTGGGCCACTCCAAAATCCGCTGCGCCAGGCAGTGCCGGACCAGCCCGAGCAGAGATTGAGCCGCGCTATCGCCGGCTTGTCCACGAGCCAAGTCACGCCAACCAGGGCAAACAGCAGCGCCGCCGTGTTCAGGAGGTGGACGGCCATGACTACGGCGCGGGGCACCGAGTCGTTGTGACCCACCAATTCCAGGAGCACCAGGCCGGCCCCAACGAGGGCTTCGGTGATCATGAATACGGATGAGGAAAGCGCCCAAGCGCGTGCCCCATGACCGCGCGGGGTGCGACGGAACGACAACCAGGTGAGCACAAACACGCCGAGCATCGCTAGCCCGGAGGTCAAGCGATGGGTCATCTCAATCGCAGTCTCGATGCTCTGGGGTAAATGAGCAATCTCGCCGTGACAGGTGGGCCAATGTTGACCGCACCCCGCTCCGCTGCCCGTGATGCGCACGACCGCGCCAAACAAGATCACGAACAGTGTGTAGAGCACCGTCGCACTCCAAAGCTGGCGAAGAAGAGATGGGCGCGCCATGCGGAACGGAGCGCGTTGTGGCACGTCCCCACTGTTTCCCCCAATACAAAAACAACGACAAAAACAACAAACCCCCAGCACCGGGCCGAGGGATTGTCGAATGGTTAAGGAGTGAGACTTATTCTTCAGGATCTTTTTCGTCGATCGTGGTGGCCAGGGTCAGCACCAAGGGGCCACCCGTGCCGTCCTGTTGGACCTTGCCACCGAGCGAAAAGGTGGAGAGGGCCGCGTCGCCATCGAGGTCGCCGTTGGCCAGGGCGGTGAATTGGTTGCCGTCAGCCGCGGCAACCAGCGAGGTGAGGTCGCCAGTTTGCGATGACGTCACGCTGTAGCTGTAGTAAGTCGGAGAACTCCAGGTCGTGCCCAAACACTCCCAACCTGCAGCGTCCTTGAACGAAGACGACTCGGGCATACCTTTGGCCTTAGCCGGTACTGCAGTCGGAACGAGAGCCGCAGGGGGGCAGAGCGAACGGGTGATGTCGGCAGAAGCGCCGAAGCCCAGAACCTCATACTTCTGATTTTCACCTTCGAAGAAAGCGAGCATGTCCTTGGAGATGCGGCCCAACATGGTCTTGGCTTCTGCGCTCTTGGAGTTGGCGACGTACTTTTGCACGCCGTAGATGGCGAGCGAGGCCAAGATACCGATGATGACAACCACGATCATCAGCTCAATGAGGGTGAATCCGCGCTTAGTAATTTTCTTGATGATAGCCATATCTCAAATACTCCTGTTTTGTTTGAAGTCGCGCCGGCCGGCGCGACCTCACGGGTGAGCTGCTGACCTGACGGCACCGCGTCTCGAGCCCGAGACTGTCGGCGTTGATTCGTCATAATGCAGTGAACGTGCCATTTTCCTCGGTTCGGGGACCAGGGCCAACAAATCCGGGAAGCCTATGATTTTATGGATGACTACTACGGACGCCAACGCCGGTGAGGTGAGACATCCCCAGAGAACCACGGATGAGTGGGGTGACAGAAATTGTCCATCGCCTGGCTCGAGAGTGCCAATTCACGTCAACGCACTGAAATAACTGACTATTTGGCCGGGGTGGAATGTGGCTCCGCCGACATATCGAATGGAACACGGAGCATAGCGCACGCCTGAACACACTGGCCCATATAGTCATTATTAAAGTCATCGTAGTCGAACGGGTCCACCGCGCTCCAGCGAGTGCCGCATTCGAGCGCAGCCAGCCCGCGACCGTCCACCATTCGGTGTCGACTACTTGCGACGACGACTGGCCCGGTCGGGTGATTCGACGTCGGCTTCCTCAACCAACTCCGAGAGTGAGACCGCACGCGGGGTGGCCCCTGCTGCACGAGATCCCGCAACGGGCGCCGACCGCTCGGCTCTGGACGGCTGGGCAGCTCCAGAAACGTCAGCAGGCGGCTGAGCAGCCCTGGAACGCTCACGGGACGCTGCCGATCCTTGGGACGCGCGGGGGTCCTCGCCGTTCACCAGCACTGCGTGTGTCCGCGGAGCTATTGCTCCCGGTGCTGGCTCGAGCACCGGCTGGAGCCCGCGGGTCGGGTGGGGCGTACTGCTGACACTCCGCACTTGATTGCCTTCCCGGACAGGGACGGAGGAATCGTGGCCTCCACTCAAGCGCGGCAGCACACCTCCGGCCATGATCCCGCCAGCCGCCACAGCCAAGGCGCCAGCGGCCGCCCAGGTGACTAGACGCGTGACGGAGCGAACGCGATGAGCGCGATGGTGCTGCTGAAGTTGCGCCCGCAACCGATCCACCTTGCGTGCGCTGAGGATGCGGGTCGCCTCCACGGGGGGATGGGACGCCGCAGCACGCGGTCGCTCCGCAGCGCGCGGTCGCTCCGCAGCGCGCGGTCGCTCTGACGGCCGCTTTCGGTCTGAGGCATGCTGAAGTTCAGGAGTCCATGGTCTATCGGGGGACCACTGTTGCTCCAACGACCGCTGCGCTTCTAACGACTGCTGCGCTTCCAACACACGCTGCGCTTCTAACGACCGCTGCGCCTCCAACACACGCTGCTCTTCAGACGATCGTGGCGGGACGGGCGGCAACCATTCGGGCTCGGACCACTGGGGTTCGGACCACTGGGGCTCAGACGACCGCTCCGGTTCAGGCGACCACCGCGGTTCTGCGGCAGGAGAGTGATCTAGGGAGGGCCGCTGCAACACCGGACTCGGCCGCTCCGATGTTGGAGCCGGCCGATCCGACCGCCGACGCTCGGGGACCTGGGAGCGCTCGGGGACCTGGGAGCGGGGATCCACCATCACTGTTTGCGGCGGAAGGGCCCGTCCACGCGGCAGTGGCGCGGCATTGTTCTGCGGTGCCAACGTGTCCGGCGCGGCCGCGCCGTCCCTGGGGACAACCGAACGCTGCGACCCAGATTGGGGAACGGGGGTGATGATGCGGCGCGGCACCGGAGGGAGGGGCGTCACGGGGGGACTAGAGGTACGAACCACCGGCGCACGACCCACACCCGGCTGGGTGGGGACGCGGGACGCCGCCAAACGCGGCACTGCGGGTTCAAGCCCGTCGTCGTCCTTACTTAATGACCATATCATCGTTTTCACCGGTGCCGGCACCCACACCGGCGGCCACCAGCGCCTGGGGACGGATTCCAGGGTATACTCCCGTTCATGGAGGAGTGCTAGGGGTGTAAAGATCACCTCTGCCTACCTTGGGCCAGACAGAGGAGAGGATCGTGAGTTCTCCTTGTCTCGTCCGGCGGCTAGGTGACAGCTCAGCGCTGAGCATTCTCATCTGTCCGGACCATGGGCCTGCAGGGTCGTGGAGGTTGTGTCGCGAGGACGGATGTCGAGTCACCCCTCACTGGGGCGCGCGCCGTGCAGCGCCTGGTCCCAGCACGCAGTGCCCTAGCGTGCTCTCAGTTGAGGAATGTCCGCGACACCGCAAACACAGCTGAACACGGCCGACGTTGCCCGCCGCAGCGCACGCTAGAAAGCGGCCGTTGCGCGGCTCCGTTCGTAAGACGCATAAGCGGTGGTATCCTTTCAAACGATGAGCCAAGGCCGCGATGTCGTCACGCCCATTTCAATGAGCTCCCTCCGAACATCTCGGCATGAGGCGGATTTCGCGGCCCTCATTGATTTGACCCGCTCCCTGGCCAATCGCGAGGATATTTTTGAGATCTTGTTCTCGGTCGTAGCGCGCCTGGCCGATCTGCTCGAGGTCGACCGCGGGAGCATCGTGCTCAAGCAAGTGAGCGATGGGACCGCGACAACCGACGACCGGGGCATCGTGGTAGCCAGTAGTGACGACGAAACGCTACGCAACCACACCTTTTCCCTCAGTAAGTACCCAGAGGTGAAACAGGTCTTTGACACTGGTCAAGTATTAGTTATCCGTGATGTGAGCGAAAGCACCTTGCTCACCGATGTACTGAAAGCTGAAGGCAGCTTGGCGTTCTCTTCCATGGCGCTCATACCGATTGGAGTAGAAGGCGCGCCCATCGCGGTGTTGTGTCTCAAGCGCAGCGCGCGCGTAGATTTTACGGAATACGACATCATGCACGCTCAGGCGGTGGCGAGCGCAACGGCCATCGCACTCGACAACGCGCGCGTGCTACGTGAGCTGCGCGACGAGGCACGCGCACTATTTTTTGCTCACACCCGCGACGAACAACGCCTCAAGGAGTTGAGTCGGTATTTCGACGTTTTCGAGAGTTCGCGTGACGCCATGCTGGTCATGGACGACCACGGCCGCATTCTGTTTGCCAACCCCATGGCGGCCCATCTTACGCATCAACAGCGACAGCAACTGGTTGGAGTGAGCCTCTTGGACCTCACCGACCCGAGGGAGCACCCCGCGTTGCGCGACGTAGTGGCCGGTTTCTCAGCCGGACAGTATCCTTCTGGGCTCGACTTTCGACTGGCAGCACAGCCCCAGACCGATGCCATCACTGTGTGCGTCAACTTCTCGGAGATCTTGGGAAATAACCGCGCCGTGCTCGCCACGCTGCGGGACGTCACCGCAGAACGTGGGATGGCCCGGGAGCTCTCACAAACCAAGGAATTCTTGGAACGCGTCATAGAAAGCTCGGTGGATGGCATCGTGAGCGCGGACCTGCGCGGTAACGTGCTGGTTTTCAATCGCTCAGCGTGCAAACTGTTCGGTTACGAGCGGGAGGATGTGGTGGGCAACATGCGCGTGGATCGCCTGTACCCACCAGGTGTGGCCAAAGAGATCATGCGTCGCATCAAGAGTCAGGACGGCGGCGGTGTGGGACGGCTGACTGAGGACCGAGTGGAGATGCTCACCAAAGAGGGGCAACGTGTCCCGGTCAATTTGTCTGCGAGCCTGGTGATGCATGGCGACCGTCCGGTGGGCACCGTGGGGATCTTTACGGATATCCGCCACCGCCTGGCGATGGAAGCGCGGCTCGCCGAGGCCCAACGCCAACTCCAGGACCGCCAACGCCAAGACGCGATTGCCGAAGTCGCTGGTGCTGCGGCCCACGAGCTCAACCAGCCCTTGACCAGCGTCATGGGCTACGCCGAGTATCTCAAGCGCGCCGTCTCGTCAGAACCAAATCTCGCCCATGCGGTTGAGGTGATCATGGGTGAAACCCAGCGCATGGCCGATATCGTACGCAAGGTGGGCCGCATCACGCGCTACGAGACCAAGCCCTACGTAGGTGGCACCGTGATTGTCGACATCGATCGCTCCAGCACGCCCGAACGATGAACGAAGGCCCGCAGCTCTCAGCGACACTGCGGCTCTCAGCGACACTGCAGCTCTCAACGACACTGCAGCTCTCAACGACGCAGCGCCACGGGAGTCACTTGCAGGATCTTGTGCTGGCCGTTGCGCACCACCTCCACTTGGGTCACCTGTCCAATACGAGCTAAGCTGGCGGCAAATCGCAAACTTTCAGGGCTACGGATAGGCCGCCCGTCGAGTTTGACGACCACGTCACCCGGCAGCACCCCGCCCGCGTGTGCGGGTCCGCCCTGCACCACTTCGACAATGAGGGCGCCATCACGATCGGAAAGGCCCAGACGCTGCGTGTCTTGTGGCCCAACATCGTCGACCCGTACGCCAATGGCCGCTCGATTGACTTTGCCGTCCCGAAGCAGCCGGGGCAAAAGCTCAGAGATCATGTTCACGGGGATGGCAAACCCGATGTTGTTAGCACCTTGGTTGATGGCCGTGTTGATGCCCACCACTCGCCCGGACAAATCCACCAGCGGCCCGCCTGAGTTGCCGGGATTGATGCTCGCATCCGTCTGCAGAAAGCTGTAGTACGCGTCGGGGTCGCCCAGGTTGACGTCGCGACTGGTGCGCTCCTTCGCCGAAATGATCCCGGCCGAAACGGTGTGCTCCAAGCCAAATGGATTGCCGATCGCGATCACCCAATCGCCCACCCGGAGCTGCTCAGAGTCCCCGAGCGGCAAGGCCAACAAGCCTTGTGCGGGCACTTGTAATACGGCCAAATCCGTCAACGGATCGGCACCAACGACCTCTGCCAGCAGCGAGCGTCCGTCTTTGAATTCAACGCCGATCGCATGTGCACCGGCGATCACGTGATGATTCGTGAGGATTTTACCCGCGGAATCAAATACGAATCCCGAGCCACTGCCATCCCGCAGCACACGCTGAAACCCACGTCGTTCGCTTTGGATCGTGCGCACGTACACGACCGCCTCGTCGACACGTGCCGCCAGGTCGGCAAAACTCATGGGGCTCCCGCCCGCAGGCACGACGGGCGCAACGGGCGGGATGACATTTTGCGGAGAGGGCGCTGTCGGCGGGCTCACTGGCGCAACTGCGGGCGGAGGAATCACCGGCACAGGCGCAGTGCGCGGGGCTGGCTTGGTCTCCTCATCCAAGGCAAGAGTTGCGGCCTTTTGAGCCAAATCACAGCCACAAGCGGCCAAGCTGATGCTCAGCGTGAGGGCGCTTACCAACGTCCCCCAGCATGAACGAGCCCACACACGCTCACTTGCTGGCTTCGACATACTGCAATCGGAGGTCATAGAGCAGCTGCTCCATCAATCGCTCCTCTTGCCCCGTCAAGTTCCCTTTGGTCTTTTCAGCGAGGATGGCTAGCACGTCGATGGTTTGCTTGGCCAAAGTCAGATCGCGCTCGGCACGTTCCCCGTCGATGGTTGGGGCCACACCAAGGTGCACAAGAGCCGAGTGCGCGAGCGAGAGCACAAAGGTAGAGAAATCCACCTCAGGGAGCTCCCCTTCCGCAACCGCCGTTGGATGGTCAGCCGTGCCGGACACGTGATCCTTATTCCTCAGCTGTCCTGTGAGTTTACGCCAGGAGGATCGAGTTCAATGATCTCAGCCTGCTCCGCTTTGTCGGGCAGCGCGGACAGACGGCGCTCCAACTCTTCCTTCCCGACAGCACCCTTCTTGAGCATGCGTTCGCGGATCCGTACGTCAAACCGAAACTCTTCTTCGATATTCATCTGAAAACTCCAGAACTTGGTGTCCACGGGGGGTTGAACTCGCTGGGACTCACAACCTCCGAACCGGCCTGCGCCCAACCGGCCTACACCGGACCGCCCGAGGGGCAGCGAACATAGTACGACCCTGGCTCACAGCCAGAGAAATCACAGTCCCGCTGGCAAATCCCTGATTTGCGGCACAAATGTCCCCCAGGCCGGAGCCGCGCCCTCTCCCGGATGCACCCGCGCAGCTCAGTTGCGACGGCGGATCAGCGCTGAGGGGGCGACGTCCGGGACGGGATGGCCCGCCCCGTGGGCGGAGTCCGTTTGATCATCTTCGAGGCACAGCAGCGCGCCGGCTATTTCGTCTTCGCTCGCCGGTCGCACCTCCATCACTTCGATGGAAAATTCCACGGCTTGACCGGACAGGGGATGATTGGTGTCGACCACCACGAACTCGGGCTGAACATCGAGCACATGCAGAACCAGCAGACCCCCGTGCTCGTTTTCCACCTCGAACCGGTCTCCGGGAGCGACATCATCGGGAAAATCCTCCCGGTCGACCTCCAAGATCCGCTTGGGATTCCGGGACCCGTACGCCTGCTTTTCACTCAGCGCGACACGAAGCTGATCGCCTGTCGTTCGTCCATCCAGAGCCCGCTCGACTTCGGGCAAAAGCCCCCCCATCCCAAACACAAATCCCATGACCTCAGCCACGGACGCGACCTCGCCTTCGGCGTCAAACACCTGGTAGCGAATCGTTACGAAGGTCTGCGGGCCGACCTGGAAATCGCTCACGACAACTGCTGCTCCGCCCTGGCCTTGCGCTGCACCAGTGCGAGTACCGCAGTGAGCGCGATCTCGATCTCTTCTTCGGTGGGAGGCTCGCTCCGCAAACGGATACGTCGCTGCACTGCCCCAAGCTCCGCCCCAAAATAACGGAGCGTGGCACGCTCACCCTCAGTTTGAGACTGTAAGACCCACTCAGCTACGATGCGATGCAGGCGGTCAAGTTCGCCGTCCATCATCGGCGCTAGAGCACTTACCAACGGGTGCGTCATATGGCTGGGAGCCTAGCAGGCCTTTTTTGCAGATCACGAGTGACATGAATGACATCATCGCGCGGCTCAGTAATTTTGCTGATGTGGTTGATCCCAGAGGCCTTTTCAAGGCAGATCCCACGCGTACATGCCCGACGTTTTCAGGTCAATTCGCGCGCTGCTTCCCTTGACACTCGCCATGATTGTGTCAGGCGGCTGCGACCGAGAAGCGGGACGTTCGGCCCCGGAGCCCACCGTAGCCCCAGCCCCAGCCGACGACGCGACCACCAAGGAACCACAAATCGTTCACATTCCGATCGGTGAGTTCACTATGGGAAGTCGGCCGGGCGAACCGGGCAGACAACCAGCTCTCGAACCCGGGGCCTCGCCACTACGTCTCGGTCCCTTCCGCATGGATAGCCACCTATTCCGAGGCAAGAACGGACAACCTGAACGTGCTATCTCGCGGGATGAGGCCGAGACGTTGTGCGCGACCAAGCAAGGTCGCTTGTGCTCAGAAGCAGAATGGGAGCGCGCATGTCGTGGACCATCCAGTACCCTCTACCCTTCGGGTGAGACTCCTTGTGCGGGATCCGGAACATGCCGGTCCGGCTTTGATGTGTTTGAAATGACGCAGTCGCTCGAGTGGACGGCCAGCACCTTTGGCCGCGACAGTGCGCACACAACTGAGCCGGTCGTGCGGGGGGCGTTGACGAGCACACCCGCAGACCAGCGCCGCTGCGCGGCTCGGCGCTTCGCCGACAAAAAGCCCGACACCGCCGGCGGGGCGATCCCCTCTGAAATCGGCTTCCGCTGTTGCTACGGGGCGCCCAACGCCTCGACCATCCGCGAGCCCAGCTTGGGGCCGGCCTACCAGCGCGCTCAATTGAGCGTGACGGAGCTGCGCGCGTTGTTGCGTTCTGACCCGCGTACCGCGCCCTACGCAGACGAGGCGCAATTCTTCAAGGCAGAAGCCGCTGCCACGGTGCTGGCCCGCGGCCCCGGCGACAGCAAGGGCTTCACGCTGACCACGGAGCCGCTGCTCTGGCAACCCAGCACTGGGACAACCTTCTTGGTGGTGGTCGCTCACGACTCGCATCGCACCAGCTTCGTCGTCGTCTACTATGATTATAACAATGAGAGAAAGTTGGCCGGCTCGTTCATCATGGAGCGTGAACCGGGCCCAGTGGCGCTCGCCTACGCCGAGTCCATCCGGCCCCGCCTGCACATGAGCACGTGCTTTGGTTGTCCGGGCGAGACGGGTAAGGTGTTGTTTCGCGAACCCGAAGAGGTGGTGTTGCTTCAACCCTAGCTCCCGCTCGGCCCGGAGATCGCCGCCGGAATTGAGTCCACGGCCCACGGGCCAGGTACATTCGCGCACCGTGCTGCTCTTGACTTGGAACTACGACCCTCAGTCCTTAGCATCCGGCCGGGAAGCGACGGGCCAGCCTCTGCCATTTTGGGGAACCAGGCTCGCGCGCAGCCGGAATTGATCGAGTCAACGAAAGGAAAAGTAGCATGATGCGGATGGGACGGATGGGAAGCGTGTGGCCCGCTTTGATGGTCATTGGGTGGTCGGTATCAATCGGCGGATGTGCACCGTCGAGTTCCACAACGCCAGCCAAGTCACCCGCTGATCCAGGGCAGGTGGCTTCAGATCCCTTGCCAGCCGATCCGGCAGCGGCACCTCCGAGCGAAAAGTCGTCCAGCGGGCCCTACGGTATCGACGATTGGTGGCCCAATCGTTTGGATCTCCGCGTCCTCAAAGCTGACTCGCCCAAAGGCGACCCAGTGGACCCCAGCTTCGACTACGCCAAAGAGTTCTCCAAGTTGGACCTTGCCGCACTGAAGAAGGACATCGAGAAAACTCTCACCACTTCACAAGACTGGTGGCCGGCTGACTACGGTCATTACGGCGGGCTCATGATCCGCCTAGCCTGGCACAGCGCCGGCACCTACCGCGTGACGGATGGGCGTGGTGGCGCTGGCTCGGGTACCATTCGCTTTGCGCCCCTCAACAGCTGGCCCGACAACGCCAGCCTGGACAAGGCCCGTCGCCTGTTGTGGCCACTCAAGAAGAAATACGGCCGCGCGCTGTCCTGGGCAGACTTGATGATCCTGGCCGGGAATGTGGCGCTCGAGTCCATGGGCTTTCAGACCTTGGGCTTTGGTGGTGGGCGTGAGGACGTGTACGAGCCCTTGGACATCAACTGGGGTCCAGAGACCAAGTGGCTCGCCGACGAGCGCTTTTCGGCCGATGGCAAGGAGTTGTCCAAACCGCTCGGAGCAACTCAGATGGGCCTCATCTACGTCAATCCAGAGGGCCCCGGAGGCAATCCAGATCCGCTGCTGGCGGCCAAACACATTCGCATCGCGTTTGGGCGCATGGCGATGAACGATGAGGAAACCGTCGCCCTGATCGCCGGTGGGCACACCTTGGGCAAGATGCATGGTGCACACAAGGCCAGCGAATGCGTGGGACCAGAACCAGAAGCCGCGCCTGTGGAACAACAAGGCCTTGGTTGGAAGAACAAGTGCGGCGCAGGCAAGGGCGCCGACACGGTCACCAGCGGTCTCGAAGGCGCTTGGACCATGACCCCCGCCAAGTGGTCTCACGATTACTTCAGCAACATGTGGACCTACGATTGGGAGCTCACCAAAAGCCCGGGCGGAGCACAGCAGTGGACCCCCAAGGGCAATGTACCTCCCTCAGTTCCGGACGCACACATCCCCGGCAAATTTCACAAGCCCGTGATGCTCACCACCGACCTTGCCCTGAAGGAGGACCCGCAATACCGGGTTATTTCCAAGCGCTTTCATGAACACCCCGAGGAGTTTGAAGCAGCGTTCGCCAAGGCGTGGTTCAAGCTGACGCATCGTGACATGGGCCCCCGCGTGCGCTTGCTCGGCAAGGAAGTGCCAGCGCCCCAGCTCTGGCAAGATCCGGTCCCTGATGCGCCCAAAGCACTCATCAATGCTGGAGACATCGGAAAGCTCAAACGCGAGCTACTCACATCCAAACTCACACCCGCCCAGCTCATCGAAACAGCCTGGGTAGCCGCCGCGTCGTACCGCAGCACGGACATGCGCGGTGGTGCCAACGGCGCCCGGCTGCGCCTGGCTCCGCAAAAGGATTGGGCCGTAAGCGAACCCGCTCAGCTTGCACAAGTGCTTCCGCTTTATGAAGAGATCCAGAAGAAGTTCAACGGGGGTGCCCGCAAGGTCTCACTGGCTGATCTGATTGTGCTCGGCGGTGTTGCGGCGATTGAGGACGCAGCAAAGAAGGGTGGCATTACGGTCACCGTACCCTTTGAGCCCGGTCGCACTGATGCCACCCAGGAGCAGACGGACGTGGAATCATTTGCGCTCCTGGAGCCCAAGTCCGATGGGTTCCGCAACTTCGTTGGAGGAGCAAGCGACCTGAATGCGCCCGAGCAATTGGTGGAGAAAGCCGACATGCTCAACCTGACGGCTGCGGAAATGACCGTGCTCGTCGCGGGCCTGCGCGTGCTGGATGCCAACTATGGCAACTCCAAGCATGGCGTGTTCACGGTCGCACCGGGCACCCTGAGCAACGACTTCTTCGTCAACTTGCTCGACATGGGTGTGGAGTGGAAGAAGGCCGAGGGTCAGTCGGGAGTGTATGAAGGGCGTGATCGCAAGACCGGCCAAGTCAAATGGACGGGCACCGATGTGGACCTGGTGTTCGGCGCCAACTCCCAGTTGCGCGCTCTAGTTGAAGTGTACGCGGCCGACGACTCAAAGAAGAAGTTCGTCGACGACTTCATCGCAGCCTGGACCAAGGTGATGAACGCTGACCGCTTTGATTTGAAAGTGACCAAGAAGCCATAAGCCACATCGGCGCGACGATTGTCGCTCGCGGCGTCGAAAGTGTTCGGCGCCGCGTCGCTCATGGCCATGTTCAAGTGGCGCGCTTGGCAACCAAGTCGAACACACTACCCTTGCTGCCTGAGCCAACGCGCAGAGATGCTCCAGCGAGCTCGGCGCAACGCACGACAACGTACAAGCCCAGGCCGCGACTGTAGCGCCCCGCCTTCTTCGTCTTGATATCGACTTGTCCGGCAGCGGACAGCGCGGCATCGGCTAGATTCGGATCCAGCGCTTCGCCGTCATCTTTGACCCGAAACACCACTTCACCTGGGGTCTCCACCACCTCCAATCGAACGGTCGAACGAGGCGGTGCCGCCGTGATGGCGTTGAGCAACAGGGCGATCAAAGCACGCGAAAAGTAGACTTCCCCCACCAGGATGCGCTCCAAGGCCATGTCCAACGGCTCGACGGTCACCTGGACACCATGGCTGGCCGCCGCTCGCTCCACCGGAGGAAGTACCTTCTTGAGCATGTCCGCCACGCGCAGGCGTGTCGGTTCTGGCGCGGCATGTCCGCCTAGATCGTGGGAGATGAGCTCCACGGAGTCGATGATGCGCGACAGTGCTTCTATGGACAGTTGCACGTCCACGAGTGCCTCCCGCATCTCCTCGGTGAACGAGTTGTCCATCATGTTGAGGAACCCCACGTTGCTGGACAACGCCGCTAACGGATTCCTCAGGTCGTGGGTGAGGAGACCCAGTACCGCTCCAAGTGCCTCAACGCTTTCTTCGCGCAGAGGCCCGCGTTTTGGAGAGGACTGGGTCACGGTTCTGCTCACGGCCCTTCGGCGTCGTCTTCGTCGATATCGTTCACACTGGGGATCTTGCGGATCTCCGTGCGCGCCAGCTTCCATGCGCGCTGGACGACCCAGGAGAGAGAACGGTCGAGACGAGCCGCCTCATCCTTGATCTCCTGGAGCATAATTTCTGGGAAATACAGGCTCTGCTTCCGTTTGTCGCTGCCTGTTCGGTTCGCTGTGGAATCGTCTGCCACTTCTCTACCTCAGCTAGGGGAAGAACTTTGAAAATTTTCCGTCGCGGAAATGGAACACTGACAGTGAGACACCGCCCTAGTTTCGGCACCCCTGTCGCCCATGCATCACCAGGGTAAATAATTGTCGCTTGCCTGGCAACGACACATGTTCAAACTCATGCACAATTGGAGCAGGATTGCCCACAGTCCGCGACCAGTTCGCTAAGCAGGGCGCGACGCCGCGGCCAAAAGCACCTGGCTGCGTGGTAAACGGAGCGGCCCAGCGCTAGTGAGCGGATGGACCAATGACCCGACTAGTTCGGCTTTTCCAGCCCATTCAACCCACTGCGACACAGCCCCTTGGCCGGTGGCCCGCTTGGTTGCTCAAAAGGACAACTGCGGTGCTGTGCGGCGCGACACTGGGATTTTGGGTCGGCCCGAGCTACGCCCAAGGCCGCTCCCAGCCCCCGGGGACGAGCACCGACCCTTATGAAGTGCTCACGCAAATTGGTCAAGCGCTCGAGGTGGTCGAGCACGAGTATTACCAGGCACCCGACCAGAACAAGATGATCGATGGTGCCATGCGGGGCATGGTGACTGGGCTCGACCCCCACTCCAGCTACTTCAATCGACAAGACCTTGGCATTTTTGAGGGCAGCACCTCGGGCAAGTTTGGAGGCATCGGGGTAGAGGTCGAGTTTACGGACGGTGAGATCATTGTGATCGCTCCGGTAGAAGGCTCGCCGGCCGATCGCGCTGGGATCATGCCGGGTGATCAGATTGTGTCCATCGACGACCAACTCGTGATCGACATCGCGCCTCAGGAGGTCGTTGCGCTGATGCGCGGCGCGATAGGCTCCACGCTGCGCTTGGTGATCCGCCAAGTGAGCACGCGGCAGCTCAAATCACTCGCGCTGACGCGTGAACAGATTGCGGTGCAAAGCGTACGAGCCCAGCTCATGAAAGGTGGTATCGGTTATTTTCGTATCAAGGCCTTTCAAGTAGGTACACATCGTGAGTTCTTGGATGGCCTTTCGGCCATGAGAACAGAGGCGGGCGAGCCGGCCGGAATCATCCTGGATCTCCGCAACAATCCTGGTGGCTTGGTGCGAGAAGCAGCTGCGCTCGCCGACGAGTTCTTGAGCAGAGGCGTGCTCTTCACCACCCGCCATCGCGGACAGACCGTGCTCGTGGACGAGGCGCGCAATGGCGGGGCTTTTACCCAGGGACCGCTTGTTGTCCTGATCAATGAGTACAGTGCTAGCGCCGCCGAGCTGGTGGCCGGAGCACTCAAAGACCATGCCCGCGCCGTGGTGTATGGAGCACGCAGTTTTGGCAAGGGCAGCGTTCAAACCTTGTTGCACCTCGCCCACGGCGGGGCACTCAAGCTCACTACAGCGCTCTACTACACACCGTCGGGGCAGACGACACAGGCCCACGGGGTCAGCCCACACGTCTGGGTTGACCCTGGATACGACCCAAGCCAGGCCTTAGGCGCACTGCGCGAGGAAGACCTACCGGGTCACCTGCGCGACGCGAGTCAGCAGCCGAGCGGAGCAGCCCTTCCTTCCGCAGACCAGGCGGCTGCACCGCGTGGAACTCCACCCACCAATGAAAAGCTCCATCTGGGTGTGGCACGCACCATTCCGTTTGATCCGACGACCAGCGTGGACTTAGCGCTGCGCGCAGCGTACCTAGGCGTGTGCGGTCAATGACGCGCATGCAGGCGCGGCTCTAGGTCGCGGCCGAGAGCAACCGCTCACGGAACGTCAGCGCAGCCGTAGACAACGGCCGGTCGCGTTTGGAAATGAGCGCCAACTGACGCTCCACGCGAATGCCGGAGACAGACAACACGGGTGCTCCTTTGACGCCCATCTCCGAGACGAAGGCCAAGCTGCCCGTCACCTCGACCATGCGCAAAATGGCGGAAATGGAGCGCAGCTCCATGACCACGTTGACGCTCACCCCGGCCGCCCTGAGCGACGAATCAATCAGTTGGCGGATGGCAGACCCTGCTTCGAACGCCACCAAGTTTTGTCCTTCCAAATCTTCCGCGCTGAGCCGACGACGCCCGACGAAGGGGTGAGAGCGCGCGGCAATCAGCACGATGCGATCAGTGAGCAGCGGATCCACGGCGAGGTCACTGTGGGGTGCCACAGGCAACGTGACGACCCCTAGATCGAGCGTCTCGGCGTGCACCATCGTCTCTACCTCACGACTGCCCGCTTCACGCAAGAAGAAGCGCACCGTGGGGTAAGCCCGCCGGAACCGCGCGATGGCCGCGGGCAAAACATGGCCTACCGCCGTAGCCCCACCACCGATGCGTACAATGCCTGCTTCTAGCCGCTGGTGTCGCGCCACATCCTGCTTGAGCGCCTCATAACGCTCCACCAAAGGTCGCCCTTCCCGCGCCACCAAGCGCCCTGCATCCGTCAGGACGACACCACGCCCACTGCGCTCCACCAGTGGAGTACCAAACTCCTCCTCCAAGATCCCAATGCGACGGCTGAGGGCCGGCTGCGACAGGCTGAGCGCGATGGCCGCCTCGCCGATGGCCCCGTGGTCCGCGACAGTGAGAAAGGAGCGCAGCAGCAGCAGATCCATGACTCATGCAAATTACTGATGAGTAGGATAAAAATAAACCATTATTGTTATTAATGGCTTTGCGCTACGCTTCTTTTTGCAACCGAGAGATTGGGAAAGGTTTCCGGAACCCGGGCGATTTTTCCGCCGCCGGGCCCGTACTTGAGGACGGTTTAGGGCAGGTCCACACCGGACAAACCGGACCGCCTTGGGCGCCCGGGTGGCTCAATTCGCCCAGGCAAAACATCGGAAACCATCCGGAACAATTCTCTCCCCTTAAGTCCATCGACCAAACTGAAAGAAGATAGACCCATGTTGGAAGAATACGCCAAACACGTCGAGGAACGCGCGGCGCAGGGCATCGTGCCACTGCCGCTGTCGGCTGACCAAACCAAGGCCCTGATTGCTCTGCTCAAGGCCCCGCCCCCTGGCCAGGAAGCCTTCTTGCTCGAGCTCCTCGCCGAGCGTGTTCCCGCCGGTGTGGACGACGCGGCGTACGTCAAGGCTGGTTTCCTATCGGCCATCGCCCAAGGCAAAGATAGTTGCGCGCTCGTGAGCAAGGTCCGCGCTGTGGAGCTGCTCGGAACCATGCTGGGCGGTTTCAATATTCAGACCCTCGTCTCACTGCTCGACGACCGGGAGCTAGGCGCGCTCGCCGGTGAGCAGCTCAAGAAGACGTTGTTGATGTTCGACGCCTTCCACGACGTGGCGGACAAGGCTCGGGCTGGCAATGCACATGCGCAAGCTGTGCTTGAGTCATGGGCGGCGGCCGAGTGGTTCAAGAACAAGAAGGCACTGCCTGAGAAAATCACGCTCACCGTCTTCAAGGTGCCTGGCGAGACCAACACCGACGACCTGTCACCCGCCCAAGATGCGTGGTCGCGCCCAGATATCCCTTTGCATGCGCTCGCCATGCTCAAAAATCCGCGCGAAGGCATCCACGATGCGCTCGCCCAGATCAAAGAGGTGACCGCAAAAGGCCACCCCGTTGCCTATGTGGGTGACGTCGTGGGCACTGGCTCCAGCCGCAAGAGCGCGACCAACAGCGTGCTGTGGCACTTTGGTGACGACATCCCGTTCATCCCCAACAAGCGCTCCGGTGGGTTCTGCTTGGGCGGAAAGGTGGCGCCCATCTTCTTCAACACCATGGAAGACTCAGGGGCGCTGCCGCTCGAGTGTGATGTGTCGAAGATGAACATGGGGGATGTCATTGTGCTCTACCCGTACCAGGGAAAGATTGAGAACGAGGCGGGCGAAGTCATCTCTACCTTTGAACTCAAGACCGACGTGCTCTTGGACGAGGTGCAGGCCGGTGGTCGCATTCCGCTCATCATCGGTCGCAGCTTGACGCGCAAAGCGCGCGAAGCGCTCGGCCTCGGACCATCCAAAGATTTCCGCACTCCCGTGGCCCCCACGGACACCGGCAAGGGCTTCACTTTGGCGCAAAAAATGGTGGGCCACGCCTGCGGTGTGACGGGCATCCGCCCCGGAACTTACTGTGAGCCGGCCATGTCCAGCGTGGGGTCACAAGACACCACGGGCCCCATGACCCGCGACGAGTGGAAAGAGCTCGCCTGTTTGGGCTTCAGTGCCGATTTGGTGATGCAGTCCTTTTGTCACACGGCCGCTTACCCCAAGCCCGTGGATATCGAGACCCAACACACGTTGCCTGACTTCATCATGAATCGCGGCGGCGTTTCCCTGCGTCCCGGTGACGGCATCATTCACAGCTGGCTCAACCGCATGCTCCTGCCCGATGGGGTGGGCACGGGCGGTGACAGCCATACGCGCTTCCCTCTGGGTATTTCGTTCCCGGCCGGTTCGGGTCTGGTGGCCTTCGCTGGTGCGCTGGGCGTCATGCCGCTCGACATGCCGGAGAGCGTACTGGTGCGTTTTTCGGGTGAAATGCAGCCGGGCATCACGCTGCGCGACTTGGTCAACGCCATCCCCTACGTCGCCATCCAAAAGGGCCTGCTGTCGGTCGCCAAACAAGGCAAAAAGAACGTATTTTCGGGGCGAATTTTGGAGATCGAGGGGCTGCCCGACCTCAAGGTAGAGCAAGCCTTTGAGCTCAGTGACGCCACGGCCGAGCGCTCCGCGGCGGGCTGCACCATCAAGCTCAACAAGGAGCCCATCATTGAATACCTCAAATCCAACATCGTGATGTTGCGTTGGATGATCGCCGAAGGCTACGGCGACGTGCGCACCTTGGAGCGCCGCGCCAAGAAGATGGAGGACTGGATCGAGAGTCCCATCCTCATGCAAGCAGATGCCGACGCCGAGTACCACACGGTGATCGACATCGACATGAATCAGATCAAAGAGCCGCTCTTGGCTTGTCCCAATGACCCTGACGACGTCAAACCGCTCAGCCAGGTGGCGGGTGACCGCGTGGATGAGGTGTTCATCGGCTCATGCATGACCAACATCGGCCATTTTCGGGCTGCGGCGACCTTGCTCAAAGAATACGGCGACGTCGTGCCCACACGGCTATGGGTGGCCCCGCCCACCAAGATGGACGAACGGCAACTGATGGAAGAAGGCTACTACAGCATGTACGCGCAAGCGGGGGCGCGCACGGAGATGCCTGGCTGCTCGCTGTGCATGGGCAACCAAGCGCGCGTGAACCCCAACTCCACCGTGGTGTCCACGTCCACGCGCAACTTCCCCAATCGCTTGGGCAAGGGCGCCAACGTGTACTTGGCCTCGGCTGAGATGGCCGCGGTGGTGTCCATCCTGGGCAAGCTGCCCAGCGTGGAGGAGTACATGAAGTACGCCGCCAAGATCGACAGCATGGCCCCCCAGCTGTACCGCTACCTCAACTTCGATCAGCTGCCCACCTTCGCTGAAAAGGCCGAGGTGGCCAAGAAGGGTCACCTCCCGGTGATGATGCAGTAGTCAGGCGCTTTCCGTTCCTTTTTTGGGGGGCACGCCAGGTCAACGCTCAAGAGCGTAAACTTGGCGGTAGCCCCCCACGGCTTTGGTGCGGTCGCGCCTGGTTTCACAAAACACTCACCGCCAAGGGAGACCGACTAGTTTGCTCCGCCAAATCCGCCGAGCCCGCCTGCACCTCCAAATGCATACGGTTCCGCTTCCGGCTGCCATTCTGGGCGGGGATACACGGTCACGTCCACGTACACGGTGCGATCCCGCGCTTTGAAACCAATCTGAGTGTGACCGGCCTTTGCACCATTGATCGCAAACACATGCTGCTTGGTGGTCTGACGCACGTGCGCGACTGATGGATCCCTTGAGGTCGCCCTCACGTTCCAGTCGTCTTTGACCTTGCCGTTTTTCACAGCGTAAACTCGGATCCCCAGAGCTTGACCTTCCCCCAGCTCGATCTGGTCGTGCGACACGGATTGCCCGTCCATGGACGTGGTCACCAGGCTCATGTCCACGTCGCGCTCTGACGAGCACCCCAGCGCACCAGCGCCCAAGATGCCAATGACACCGAGCCGCACAAGCCGACCGAGCTGCGCCAGAAAACCAATCGGCGGCCGCATCATGGTAGCACCTCCACGACTACCTGTGCCCCGAGCACCCCCGACGAAACCCGCAAGGCCGTCGTGCCTACGCGCTGGGCGCGCACCTCGACGTCCGCTTCGTTCGTCACAACCGTCTCGAGATCCGGTGAAGCGAGGCGTGTGAGCACCGCCAGGGAAGAGTCCATCGTCTCCCAGCGCAGGGGCAAAGCCCCTCCCAAAAGCCCACCATCTTCATCCACCGGTGTCGCACCGAGCACAATCCGCTCGCCTACGTTCAAGCGAATCGACGTCACTGGCTCTTGCGCTTGCCATACCACGAGCCCTAGCGCCTCGCGCGCTTCGACCAACGCAAAGTCGAGCACCGTCGCGCTGTCCTGGAGTGCCAGGAACGCCGCCGTCCCCGGCTGGGAAATCGCATACTGGCCGGCGACCGGCTCATCATCTTGAGAGGCCGCAACCACCCGAAAGGTGTCAGTGTCGTCCCCCCTCGGATCATCGAAGCGCAATCCGAAGAGCGCGCCAACAGCCACAGCATCCGGGATGACCCCACGACGTCCGAAGTGACGAGCCGAACTGAGCGCGTCCACGGCCCCGCCCACGGAGCACGCCGCGTCCGAGTCCGCCACGCAGCTGTAGGCGAAGGAGCCAGCGCCTAACTCCCCCGCGCTGCCCGTTGCATCAGGATCACTACATCCCGAAACGACGCTGAGCACCAACCCTCCCAAACTCGCCCACCTCCACCGCACGTGGCGGTGTCCCATCTGATAGTCCAAGGCAACCTCCCTGATTTCAAGTGAAGGCCCATAGTATGTCAGAGCAACCAAGGACTTGCACCTTCGTCCCAACACAAAGAGCAAACACCACGCCCCTGCCGGGTGCGTGGCGTTTCTCATTGGCGGCGTCGTGCTCATTTGGCGGCGCCCCGAGGAACACTGCCCATGAACCCAGCAGTTCAGCGCCGATTTATGAGCACTCGCTTGAGTAGAAGAGGACCCGCCTCAGTGGATGATGCCCTCGCGGTCCTTGCACTTGTTGCTGCAGTCCGCGCTGCCATTGATGCCGTCGTCGCAGTCCTCGCCCTCGTCCTCCTGGATCTTGCGATCGCCGCAGTACGGTGCGCGCGTGCAGTCCGCCTTGCAACCATTGTAGCTGCCGTCGTTGTCCTCCGTGCCGCGGTCACATTGCTCCGGACCGTTGCGCACACCATCGCCGCAGTACGGGCTCGGCGTGCAGTCATAACCGCATCCTTCTCCGTCCGCTGAGTACGCGACGTTGTCTTTGCCGTCGTCGCACTGCTCGTGTGACTCATCTAGATGTCCGTCACCGCAGTACGGACCGTATACACAATGCGTGGTGCAGCCGTCGTATGCTGTGTCGCTGTTGTCGTCACCGTCGTCGCAGAACTCAAAGGCGTCCTGCACCTCTTCGTCGCCGCAGTACGGGACATCGGTGCACTCGGGCCCGCACGCGTCCGTCACGCCTGGGTAGGCGTATTCGTCCTCGTTGAAGCCGTTGTCGCACGCTTCATCGGCCTGACTCTGCACGATGGCATCGCCACAATGCGGGCCTTCAAGACACGCATCGGTGCACCCGTCGTATTCACCTGTGTTCAGGTCTTCACCCAGGTCGCACTCTTCACCATCGCCTCGGTTGGGCGTCCCATCCCCGCAGCTCGGGCCCAGGGTGCACAGGTTGGAGCAACCTTCGTAGCCTGGATCCGGGCTGTTGTTGGTGCCGTGGTCGCAGTCTTCGTTGTTATTCTTGATGCCGTCACCGCATACCGCGTCGTAGTCGCAATCATCGTTGCAAACGCGGCTGCCGCTGACGTCGGTGCCATCGCAGTTCTCCGAGCCGTTACGAATGTCGTCACCGCAGTACGGAGCAGGCTGGCAATCGTATCCGCACCCATCGGCTACGTCTGAGTAGCTCTCAAACTGGCCGCTCGGGCATTCACTCGTGTCGGACCCAGGGCCGCAGTCGCACGTCTCAGGGCCGTTCTTGTTGCCATCGCCACAATACGGAGCCAGCTTGCAACTGGAGGTGCAGCCACCGTACCCGCCGTTGTTGTTGCCTTCGCCTTCATCGCACTCTTCGCCAAACGCAAAGTCGGTCTTTCCGTCACCGCAGAACGCAGGCAAGTCGCATGCGGGAGCGCACAAGCCGGAGCTCACTACGCTGGCCAACGTCTTGTACGTGCTGGTGTACAAGTCCACGTTACTGCCATTGTCACACGCCTCCGGATCAGCCGGATCTTGGCTCAACTTGTTGTCGTTGACCCCATCACCGCAGAACGAATACGTACAACTGGTGTTGCAAGCGCCGTACTCGTCATTGCGGTTGACGTCGCCGCCCGTGTTGCCTGATCCAAATCCTTCGTCACACGTCTCGGGTCCACCCACTCGTTCATCACCACAAGTGGTGGAGCAAGTGGAGCGGGGCGGCAAGAAGCCGGACAGCGTCAGTTTGTAGTTGGATTCAGTCGGGCTGCGTTCCGCCTGAAAGACCACGATCTCGTACAGATTGCCTTCAGTGATGTTGAAGCGGTTGTCCGTGATATCAGCTTCCTCTGCACCGGTCAGATCGCACGCAGGTGGCGTGGCCGAGGTGGAGGCGCAGCTGGAATCTTCATCACCCAGGACCACGCGGCCAAGCTCCTGGCCGTGCACACCACCAATGTCGACTGCCAAGCGGCCGTTGACGAACACCCACACGTCGTCGTCGCCATAGAACTGCAACTCTTGACCCAGCAATTGCCCCACGTTCACCGGATCAGGGCGCTTTTCGTACTTGAAGAAGTAGCGCATCTCGCTGGTGAAGTGGAAGTTGTGTGAGGTCGTGTTCAAGTTGGGAGTGTTGCCAAATGCTTGACCGTCCACCGGGTAGAAGGATGTGCTCGCGAAAACGTACGTGTCCGTGGTCCCTTGGCGGGTAAGCGACAGCGCACTGGCTTCTCCCATGTCAAAGACTTGAACGGTTCCTCCGCCCCACGTGATTGAACTGTTATTGGCCCCCGCCTTGTTTTCAGGCGAGCGATACCAAAGACTGAACGCATTCGCGCTGAGTGGGCTCCCGTCGTTGGGGATCACCGGGCCCAGAATAGAAGCGTCGGTGTTGAGCACAGGTTTTCCAGCACTGTCCAGACGGCCGCAATTCGTTCCACTGCCCGGAACACACAGTGCTCCCACGATGTTCGATTGACGTCCGCCGTCAAACTCCGGTGTTTGGTAGTATCCAAATTGGGGATGTCCCCCCGACAGGTTGGTCCGGGTTGGACCACTGTCCACGTCGACCCAGCGCCCCCGAAAGTCGCGGTACTTGATCTTGAGACTGACTGCGCTCGGTTGCTGACTGCTGTCTACGCAGGACCATCCGGTTTCCACGCGGCACTCATTGGTGCACCCATCCCCGTTGTTGACATTGCCGTCGTCGCAAACTTCAGCGCACCCGGTGTTGTTGGCGGGGTTTCCATCACTGCAGGCAGGAATGTTTTCGCCCACCTTGATCAAGATGCCGTCACCGCAGGTGGTCGTCACCGTGGGGTTCGTCCCGACTGTAACCGTCGGCTCTTTTTGGCAGGTGGGGCCGCAGCCATCGCCGGCGATCGTATTTCCGTCATCACAACCCTCGCCATGTTGTGGGGTCGTCGCTGTTCCAACAGTGCTTGGGCACGTCGCCAACACACACGGGCCTAATCCATTGGCACCGCAGTCGTACGAGGTACCATTGCTGTTGCGCTCGATTTGACACGCCGACGAGCAACCATCCCCGCTGTCCTTGTCGCCATCGTCGCACTGCTCTGCGCCATCCTTGCGACCATTGCCACAGATGGGCACACAACTTCCACCGGGCGGGCACGTCCAACCAGCGTCCAAAGTGCAGGTTGCACTGCATCCGTCGCTGGGTGCCGTACCACCGTCGTCGCACTGTTCCGTTCCCTCGCGATCGCCGTCACCGCACACTGGCAGCACGCAATCGCTGGGCTCACCGACACAGAAGTAGCCATTGTTGATCTGGCACGCGTTGGCCGTCTCGGGCTCTCCACAGCCCGCGATGGTGAAGGGACCAGCGTCGCAGGTCTCACCCTTTTGGATCCGCCCATCACCGCACACCGGGATCTCGATGCAGTAGTTGACAGCCTTGCACTCCCAACCCGGGGTCACCGCCGTGCAGTTGTTGATGCACGCGGTCCCGCCGTCACAGGCCTCACCGGGCTCGAGTACCCCGTTATTGCACTGGGGCTCGGGGATCACGTCGGCAAACCCACCGCACGGGTTGGAGCTGTTCCAGTCGTAACATGTGGACTGGCTAGGGTTGACCGGCGCGCCATTGCGTCCACCTGGATCACACACCTCGCCCGGGTCGACCGTGCCGTTGCCGCAGATGATGGTCGTGGCGCAAATGCTGGGTTCGCCGGTGCAATTCCAGTTGGTCTCTTCACGGCATGACGACGAGCAGCCATCGCCGCTCAGCGGAGCTACGAATGTGTCCGGGTCGCCGTCGTCACACTGTTCTGCGCCTAGAATGAGGCCGTCACCGCAGATCGCGCGGCAGCCCGAGCTGGAGCAACGGAAGCCTTCTTCCACCTCGCACACGCTCGAACAGCCGTCACCGTCGTCGTTGTCGCCGTCGTCACAGCTCTCCACGCGGGCGCGCACGCCGTCGCCGCACTCTACTTCCACGCAAGCGCCCGTGGGGGGACACTCCCAAATCGTGCCGCTTTCGTCCTCGAGCTGGCAGTCCTCGTCACAGCCGTCATCGGCTTCGGGCGGGTCTTGGCCATCTTCACACTGCTCACCGCGCTCACGGGTGCCGTTGCCGCACACCGCCACCTCGACACACGGCTCGCCGGGCTTGACGCATTGCCAACCGTCCTCGACCTCGTCGCATTTGGCGCTGCAACCGTCCCCGTCTTTGGTCTCACCGTCGTCGCAGGCTTCATTGCCTTCGATCACGCCGTTGCCACACGTCACGACGCGGATACACGGTTCACCCTCTTCCAAACACAGGTAGTTGGGGTCGACATCCAAGCAATCGTCCGAACAGCCTTTGCCGTCCTCGAGCCCGTCGTCGCAAATTTCCCCTATCTCTAACAGCCCGTTGTCACAGACTGGATCCGGCACGTCACCGTCGCCGTCGCCGTCGCCATCGCCGTCACCAGACGAGTCACCGTCGCCAGAACTCGTCGTCGGATCGATGCTCGTGGTCTGGTCGCTGCCCCCACTTCCATCACCATCACCATCACCGGTCACGTCTGGGCCGCCTGCGTCGTGCAAAAGGGGCAACGACTCACACGCCAACAACATCACGCTGAGCGACACCACGGCGCCGCCTCGACTCAATTTCGCAAAGATTTGGAATTTCTTCATGGCACAGCAAGCGGCGACGGTCAGTGCGCCATCCTGTACCAATTTACTATGCCAGAGTTCGCATGCCATCAACCTGAGTGTACCACCTACATCAGCTTGCATCCTTTCCACGGCGGACAAACGCACTAGGGCCGGGGAAACCCAGGTTCCCCAGCCCTAGCCGGCTACTCGGACAAGGAGCCACTTACAGAATCAGTGGATGATGCCCTCGCGGTCTTTGCACTTATTGCTGCAATTCACGCTGCCATTGATGCCGTCATCGCACTGTTCGTTTTCGTCCTCTTGGACCTTGTGGTCGCCGCAATACGGCGCCCGGGTGCAGTCTTCATTGCAACCGTTGTAGCTCCCGTCGTTGTCATCGGTTCCCAAGTCGCATTGCTCCGGGCCGTTGCGGACACCGTCGCCGCAGTACGGGCTCGGCGTGCAATCGTAACCGCACCCGGCTCCGTCCGCTGAGTAGGCGACGTTATCTTTGCCGTCGTCGCACTTCTCCTTCGCTTTGTCCAAGTGCCCGTCGCCGCAATATGGACCGTACACACATTGCGTGGTGCAGCCGTCGTACGCCGTGTCGCTGTTGTCGTCGCCATCGTCGCAGAACTCAAATGCGTCTTGTACCTCATTGTCGCCGCAGAACGGCACATCGGTGCAGTTTGCTCCGCACGCGTCCATCACACCTGGGTAGGCGTAGTCGTCCTCGTTGAAGCCGTTGTCACACGCCTCATCAGCCTGGCTTTGGACTACAGCATCACCACAATGCGGGCCTTCTAGGCACGCATCCGTGCAGCCATCGTACGAGCCCGTATTGGCTTCCTCACCCAGATCGCACTCCTCACCGTCGGACCTGTCGGGAGTCCCGTCGCCGCAGCTCGGTCCCAGCGTGCACAAGTCGGAGCAGCCCTCGTAGCCCGGGTCCGCCGTGTTGTTGGTGCCGTGATCGCAATCTTCATTGGTGTTCTTGATGCCATCGCCGCACACCGCGTCGTAGTCGCAATTGGCGTTGCACACTCGGCTACCGCTCACGTCGGTGCCGTCGCAGTTCTCTGAACCGTTGCGGATGTTGTCGCCGCAATAGGGTGCGGGCTGGCAGTCGTACCCACAGCCACCGGCCACATCCGAGTAGCTCTCAAACTGACCGCTGGGGCAGGTCGCCAATGTGGACCCGGGACCACAATCGCAGCTCTCCGAGCTATGCTTGGCTCCGTCGCCGCAATACGGCGCCAACTTGCAAGCAGAGGTACAACCGCCGTACTCGCCGTTGTTCTCGCCTTCGCCTTCGTCGCACTCTTCGCCATGGGCAAAGTCGATCACTCCGTCCCCGCAGTAGGCAGGCAATTCGCACGCCGGTGCACACAGACCTGAGCTGGTGATCGCGGCCAGCGTCTTATGGGTGGTCGAGTACAAGTCCACGTTGCGACCATTGTCGCACGCCTCCGGATCAGCCGGATCTTGGCTCAACTTGTTGTCGTTGACCCCGTCGCCGCAGAACGAGAACGTACAACTCGTGTTGCAAGCGCCGTACTCGTCATTGCGGTTGACGTCTCCGGCTGTGTTCCCTGAACCGAACCCTTCGTCGCACGTCTCAGGGCCGCCCACATTCTCGTCGCCGCACAAAGTACTGCAGCTGGAGCGTGGTGCGAGGAAGCCCTGCAGCGTCAGACGGAAGTTGGACTCACTCGTGTGCCTTTCCGCGTGAAAGAGCACGATTTCGTACAATTCGCCCTTGGTCAGCCCAAAGCGACTGTCGGTATTGTCGTCCACCTCGCCGCTCGTCAGACTGCAGGCTGGCAGCGGATTGGACGCGTCGTCAGTCGTGCTGCAAGCGCCTGTGTAGTCGACGCTGTGGAGTGAACAGGTTGAGTCCTCGTCACCGAGGATCACTCGACCGGCCGAAGCGCAGTGCACACCACCCACGTCGACGGCCAAGCGACCGTTGATGAACACCCACACGTCATCGTCGCCGCGGAACGTGAGCGTCTCTCCACCTTTGTATTGGAAGAAGTAGCGCAATTCAGTGGTAAAACTGAAGTTGTTGCTGGTCTGGCCGACCTCGTGGCCCTTCCCGTTGAGTGGAAAGTAGTTCGCGCTTGAGAATTCATACACGTCCGAGGTGGCACCACCCACTTGGGTGAGTGCCAAAGAACCTTTCACCACAGACACGTCGATGTTTAGATTGTTGGTGTCCCGGTACCAGGCCGCGTAGCGTTGGCTTGAACTGGTTGCTGACCCGGGGAGAGTCGTGAACGTACCCGAAGCCTTCACTGGCTTGCCTGCGCTGTCCAGCCGACCGCAGGTGGCCCCGTTGCTGGACGTGCATGCCGCTCCAGCTATGCCTTGCTCGCCGCCGTTCTGGTTTTCAAAATGCGGATGCCCGCCCGTTTGTCCATTGTACTTGAAGTCTCGGTTGGTGATCGCCATCGACACCGAGCTGGGACGGGTACTCACGTCTTGGCACGACCACCCGGTCTCCTGATGGCACTCGTTGTCACAGCCATCGCCGTTGTTGCTGTTGCCGTCGTCACATACCTCGGCACAGCCCGTGTTGTTGGCAGGGTTGCCGTCGCTGCATGCGGCTGTGTTGAGGCCGGTCTTGATCAAGATGCCGTCGCCGCAGGTCGTGGTGACCGTGGGACTAGGTCCAACAGTGACGGTGGGCTCCTTTTGGCAGGTGGGGCCGCAGCCGTCGCCCGCAATCTTGTTTCCGTCGTCACAACCTTCCCCGTGCTCCGGTTGGTCGTCTCCACCTGTGCTGTTTGCATCCGCAGTCGGGTTGTAGTTTCCGCAGACTGCAAGCACACATGGGCCTAGGCCGGTCGGACCGCAGTCATAGGACACGCCACTTCCGTTGCGTTCAATCTGGCAAGCAGAGGAGCAACCGTCGCCGTTCGTCTTGTTGTTGTCGTCACATTGTTCAGCGCCGTCTTTGCGACCATTGCCGCACACCGGCACGCACGCGCCTCCGGGCGGACAAGCCCAACCGAGTTCGAGGGTGCACGTCGCACTGCATCCGTCACCGTCTACCTTGCTGCCAGTCGTCTTGTCGTAGTCACACTGCTCGCTGCCTTGACGCACGCCGTCCCCGCATACCGGAAGCACGCAGCTGCTGGGCTCTCCCACGCAGAAGTAGCCGCTCGTGATTTGACAAGCATTGGCCGTGTTCGGCTCGCCGCAACCGGCGATGGTGTACGGACCGGCGTCACAAGTCTCACCCTTTTGAATCTTCCCGTCGCCGCACACCGGGATCTCGATGCAATAGTTGACCGCATTGCACTCCCAACCCGGGGTCACCGCCGTGCAGTTGTTGATGCACGCGCTCCCGCCGTCACAGGCCTCACCGGGCTCGAGTACGTCATTGCCGCACTGCGGCTCGGGGATCACGTCTGCAAAGCCACCGCATGGGTTGGAGCTGTTCCAGTCGTAGCACGCGGCTTGGCTGGGGTTGACCGGTGCGCCATTGCGCCCGCCTGGATCACACACCTCGCCCGGGTCGACCGTGCCGTTGCCACAGATGATATTGGTGGTGCAGATGCTGGGCTCGCCGCTGCAACTCCAGTTGGTCTCTTCACGACATGAGGATGAACAGCCATCACCGCTCACCGGAGCGACGAACATGTCCGGATCGCCGTCGTCACACTGCTCTCCTCCCAAAATCTGACCATCACCGCAGATCGCGCGGCAGCCGGAGCTGGAGCAACGGAAGCCTTCTTCCACCTCGCACACGCTCGAACAGCCGTCACCGTCGTCGTTGTCGCCGTCATCGCAGCCTTCCACCCGCGCGCGCACGCCGTCGCCGCACTCGACTTCGACGCAGGCGCCCGTGGGGGGGCACTCCCAAATCATGCCGCTCTCGTCCTCGAGCTGGCAGTCCTCGTCACAGCCGTCATCGGCCTCGGGGGGGTCTTGACCGTCTTCACACTGCTCACCGCGCTCACGGGTGCCGTTGCCGCACACCGCCACCTCGACACAGGGCTCACCGGGTTTGACGCACTGCCAGCCATCCTCGACCTCGTCGCATTTGGCGCTGCAGCCGTCCCCGTCCTTGGTCTCGCCGTCGTCGCACGCTTCATCGCCTTCAATGATGCCGTTGCCACACGTCACGACGCGGATACACGGTTCACCCTCCTCCAGGCACAGGTAGTTGGGATCAACATCCAAGCAATCGTCCGAACAGCCTTTGCCGTCTTCAGTCCCGTCGTCGCAGATCTCACCTATCTCTAACAGCCCGTTGTCACAGACTGGATCCGGCACGTCGTCACCGTCCCCATCGCCGTCACCATCACCATCGCCGGTCGCGTCTCCGTCACCGGAGTTCGTCGTCGGATCAATACTCGTGGAATGGTCAGTGTCAGTGTCACCATCACCGTCGCCATCTCCAGACACATCTACCCCATCTGCGTTTTGCAAAACGGGAATAGATTCACATGCCACTAACATAGACAACAGCGACACGAAGGCGCCGCTTCGAAACAACTTCACGAGACTTTGGGGATTCTTCATAAGACGTAAATGCGAGGAGGAAAACTTGTCGAACTCTCCAGCGCATAAACTTACGGTAATTCGCGACCTTTTCAATCTAGGCGAATGTCCCACACGCCCTCTCATGAGCGCTCACGGGACGCAATGTGGCCTAAAATCTCTTAGTGTCGCCTCGTGGTGACTCCATCACTC
>Ga0315912_10001285_pt1 | contig 31864 bp, 27 predicted proteins | sample VfabasoilMG_FD_204469 | JGI IMG/M metagenome (GOLD analysis project Ga0315912, IMG submission 204469) | Garden soil microbial communities collected in Santa Monica, California, United States - V. faba soil | ecosystem: Environmental > Terrestrial > Soil > Garden | place: USA: California...
CGGCGGGCCGATCAACTCCTGCCCGCATTGCGAACCCGAGCGAATGGAGGAAGTCGCGATACGTCCGCACCGGAGGCTCCGACCGAGATCCCAGGGGGCAACGGTCCTCCCACGACGAATCCGTGAATAGGTGCGTTGGGCCTGACCTTGGCCAGGTCCTTTGGCTGCCCCCAGGAAGCGGCTCGGCTCAAGCCGCGACGAACACGGACCACGCGTCCGCTGTGAACGTGATACCGGAGGAGCTGCGTCGAGTACCCAGCGTCCGCAGCCTGCTGGGTCGTGAACAAGCCTTCCTGGACTGCCGCCGTCTCGTAGAACCTCGGGTCCCCGAACGGAACGCCCGATTGACAACGTTCTTGCGATCCGCGCACTGTCCTTATACCTGGGTACGCCAGCAGGGGGGGCGAATGCGCTGTACTGGCTCGCAATTGTTTGCAGCCTTACGGTTCCAGAGCTTCTGTGTGAGCCGCCCGAACGCGGGTCTGGCTCGCACGCGTACACGGGGATCTGCTGGGGGTCGCTCTGCCAACGTCCCCATTCCGCGATGCGTCGCTCGACAACACCACGCAGTCCGGGGGAGAAATCGGCGTTCGCGAGGATGCCCCTCCCCTCCCCCGACGAGGTCGTCGGGATCGATCTCGACTTCGACACCTTCGATCTCGGCGGCGACTGGTCGAGCTCCGAGGCTCACCACGATGCCCGCTTTGTTCAGGACTGAGAAGCGGAGAATAGCCCAGGTGACGCGGAGCTCCCGCTGGCGCGGGGCATGTACTGGGGGATCCGAATAGACACAGCGCGTTTGGATGCGCTCGACTTACCCCCACGTGACAGAGCCTCGAGACCAACCATCTCCAAAAGTGAGCAAAATCCAATGGGGTGTGGCTCAGGATCTCGCCCATTCCGTTGTTGATGGTGGACCGCCGAGCCACGCGTCCCGCTGAGTCAAAAGGCGAGGCTCTGAAGCTCAAGGCCATCACCGAAAGAGGAGACAAATCATGTCCATTTACCCACGGTTTCGAGGCAAACACCGCATGGATCGAAGGGCCAATTCGGCTCGTCGCGTTCTTCGGATTGGCGCCGCTCTATCCACCTTCGCCGTCATGCTGGCCCTTCTTCCGACGACGCACGCAAGCATTGGCCAACCCGATCCAAGGATCATCAATGAAACGATGACAGATGGGGATATCGAGTTTCGTGATCGTTTCGGCTCCACCATCACATTTGGCGATTTCGACAGTAATGGCGTCTCGGATCTGGCCATTGGCCACCCGTTCGAGGACATCGGGGGTCAAGACGGCGCCGGTGCTGTGACCATATTGTACGACTTCGAGATCATTAACAACGATACGACACCCGATGGGATCAACTTCGACGAGGGCCGGACCGTACGCTTGCATTGGGATATGTCTTCGATGCCGGATGATGCGGGTGTGATCACGTCCTTCGGCTCGGCGCTGGCCGTCGGGGATTTCAATGGTGATGCATTTGACGATCTGGCCATTGGTGCCCCAAACGACGAGCGCGACGGTGAATCGGCCGCAGGTTCGGTGACGGTATTCTTCGGTTCCGCTACGGGGTTGACTCCCGGAATCGGGAACCCGCTATTCTTCGATATTGAGGTCTCGGCAAGCGAGTCCGTCGACGCTGGTCAGAACTTCGGATGGTCACTCGCCACTGGGACGCTCAGTGAGTTCTTCTCTGATGTGTTGGCCGTGGGCATCCCCGGATACGAGGAGGGGGGGCACCCGAATGCTGGTGCAGTCATGACTTACACCCTCCACCCAGGGTTCATTGCCCCGTTCAACACATATGTGCGTGGGGGTCTATTGCCACCTGGGCCCCGCACCGACCAGCGCGTCGGCTCATCGGTGGCGATCGGGATCCCCGACAACGAACTCGACGGGCCAAGTCTTGCGATCGGTGCCCCAACGCTCGGGGCAGGCAACGGCCAGGTCTATGTCTGCCATCGAGCACTCTTTGGAGATGGGTGCGGCAATGGGGTCGAGACCCTATCCCAAGGCACTTACACGGGTAGTGGCACTGCAGCCGTTGGCGAGAGATTCGGAGCCTCGCTCGTGTTTGGTGACGTCGACACCGGAAACAACGGGCAGGAGTTGATCGTCGGTTCTCCCGGCGAAGCGTTCGGATCGCTGACCAACGTGGGGGCGGTCAGCATCTTCTACTTCGCGAGTAAGGCGGGTCAATTCTGGCATCAAGGGCTAGGCGCCGTCGAGAGCTCCAATGCGGCTAACGATGCATTTGGCACATCGTTGGCGTCCGCCGATCTGGACGGCGACGACGAAGATGATGTCGTTGTCGGCGTCCCGGGCAAAGACATCGTGGTCAATGGCGTGACTCGCTCGAACGCCGGTGCCATCATCACGCTCCGGGACCTCGACGGCGAAGACTTGGAAAGCGAAATACTAGTTCGGCAGGGCGACTTTGCAGGCAATACCGCTGCAGGGGATCGTTGCGGATCGGCCGTAGCCACGACCCCGGATTTTGGCACAGACGATCATGCCGAGGTGTTCATCGGTTGTCCTCAAGCAACAATCAATGGAGTTGGCGAAGTGGGCCAAGTGCTCGTCTATTAACCTGAGGGTTCGAGGACGAGACGATCGTCCTCGAACCACACGGCAGAGTGCCCGAGTGCGTCGCTGCTTAGCGTGCTCGAGTACCCCGCTGCAAGAATCCACTTGCAGTTCTCGGCGGGCAAGCCGTACGGCATACGGTGGAGGCGTGTTCCGGGCGGAGTAGATGGCCCGTGTCCACCGGAGCCGCACCCGTGTCTTCAACGACTCACATGCCCCCCTCGCTGGCGGGTCGCCGGGGATCGAGCTCGTCATTGGCCAAACCGTTCGCGCGCGTCGAAGTCGTTGCCGCCTTTTGGCGGACAGACCTGCCGCAGGACGCTCCCCTCCTCGAACAAGAAGTCCACGCACGACGCAACCGCGGTTGTCCATCGCCTGAGCGGCTGCTCAGGTGCTCTGGAATTTGGAGTAGTCTCCGGTCATGACCGTGCAAACCGACGCTCTACGCGAACTCGTGGCGATCATGAACGAACGCCAGGCCATTGACGTCACTCGGTTCTTCACGCCGGACTTTCGTGTCGACGACCCTGGTGCGGGTGTGACGAAGGTTGGCTACGACGGCGCGCGAGAGATGATCGAGTCGATCTTGGGGTTGGCTCCTGACGTTCGGCTCGAGATCCTCGACATGGTGCAGAGTGGCGAGCGTGTCGCGGTCCGCTGGTCCGTTACGATCGAAGGCGGCCCGGGGCCCGCCATGCTCGCGATCTACTGGTTCGTGGGCTCTCGCATCGCAAGGGACTGGGGAATCTCGGCTCGTGCACCATGGCCAGAGACGTGAAAGCCAGCGCGCGGATCCTTTGCCGATGTACTGCTTCGCCGTGATCGCCGACGACGATCGCCTACTTTTACATTGTCGCCCGCCGACCGGGCGATGATGCCGGCTCAGACGCGTCCGCATCAGCAGCTCGGGTTCGCTGCATCTGTGCGCTCTAGACGTCTTTGCGAGACAAGTATCGACGATACTCGTCAAAGGATCCGACGCAAACAGACGCGAGCTTCCAGAATTCGAAAGGCTTCGGGCGCGAGGCCTTCAAGTGCCGCGGTTCGCGAGCCACTCGAGCGGACGTGCTCCTCCGGCCTTGACGCTCGGCGCCCCCCCGACGTCGCTGAGCGGTTTACGGCGTCTGGGGCGGACCTATGGGTGGGTCCGCTCCTTTGTACCGCGACGCGGAGCGACAGGCGGATTCCGGGTCCTCTCTCCGAGCGCCTTGTCATACCTTTGCGGCACCCATGACCGAGGCAGAGTCAGCAACGCAGTATCGGGCCGTATTCGAAGCCGTTCCGAACGGCATCGCGGTGCTCGATCGCGAAGGGAGGATCGTCGAAGCCAATCCCGCGTTCTGTCGGTTGCTCGCGGCTCAACCCGAGCAGCTCATCGGTACGAAGCTCGATCGTTTCGCCGTACCGAAGAGCCCAAACGGACGAAGCGAATCCGACTCACCCAAGGGGCGAGGATGGACTCCCCTGCCCCTCCCGTCGACCCTGCGCACGATCGATGGACGCGAGGTCGAGCTCGAATGGCATGCCGACTTCGTTCCCGGCCGCCATCTCTGTTCGGCCCGCGACGTGACCGAACGCAAGCGGGCCGAGCGGGAACTACGGCGTAAGCACGACGAGCTCACGGACTTCATCGAGAACGCGACCATCGGCCTCCACTCGGTGGACTCCGACGGTACGATCCTCTGGGCCAACCGTGCCGAGCTGCAGATTCTGGGCTATCGCCCCGAGGAATATATCGGCCACAACATCGCCGAGTTCCACATCGACGAGCCGATCATCCAAAACATTCTCGAGCGGCTTGGCTGTAGAGAAGAACTGCAAGGCTATGAGTCCCGAATGCGATGCAAGGACGGCTCCGTCCGTCACGTGCTCATTAGCTCCAACGTGCTTTGGAACGAGGATCGATTCGTCCACACCCGTTGTTTTACGCTCGATGTCACCGACCGTCGGCTCGAACAAAGAGAAGCCGAAAGACAACGCGAATGGTTGAGAACGACGCTCGCGAGCATTGGGGATGCCGTCATCGCGACCGACGCGACCGGGGCTGTCAGCTTCATGAATGCCGTGGCCGAGTCACTCACCGGATGGTCGCAAACGGAGGCAGTATCCCGGCCCCTCAACGACATCTTCCCGATCATCAACGAGCACACTCGAGCCCGCGTGAGCAACCCGGTCGATCGGGTTCTCGAGACCGGTGTCGTCGTTGGCCTCGCCAATCACACCCTCCTTCTCGCGCGCGACGGTCGTGAGATCGCCATCGATGACTCGGCCGCCCCGATCCGCGATGCAACGGGGGCTCTGCTCGGCGTCGTCCTCGTGTTCCGCGACATCGGCGAGCGGCGGCGTCTCGAGCTCGAGGCCCGTCGCCTCGCGGCGATTGTGAAGAGCTCGGACGACGCGATCGTCAGCAAGAACCTCGATGGCGTGATCGTCAGTTGGAACGCCGCCGCCGAACGGATGTTCGGTTACTCGGCCATGGAGATCGTGGGTCGACCCGTCGAGCTCCTGGTCCCCCCCGAACGACCCACCGAGGAAGCCGACATCCTCGCGATGATTCGTCAGGGACAGCACATCGACCACTTCGAGACCGTGCGCATGCGCAAAGATGGGACGCGCGTCGATGTGTCGGTGACCATTTCACCGGTCACCGACCCCGATGGGGTCATTGTCGGGGCATCCAAGGTGGCTCGCGACATCGGCCACGAGAAGGCCCTGCGAGACGAGCTTGAGCGGCGAGTCAAAGAGCTGGCGGCTGCCGATCGTCGCAAGGACGAGTTCTTGGCCATGCTCGCCCACGAGCTCCGCAATCCCCTTGGTGCGATCAGCAATGCCGTGCAGGTGCTGCAGAGCTCTTCGGCCCACGAAGCGATACGGCAGCGGGCTGTCGAGGTGCTGGGCCGACAAGCCAAGCATCAGGCCCATCTCTTGAACGAGTTGCTCGATGTCTCGCGGATCTCCCGCTCGCTCATCGAGCTCCATTTTGCAGAGTTCGACCTGGTTCAGCTGGTTCGCGACGCGACCGAAGATTATCGCGCTACGCTCGAACAGGAGCAGCTTGAGCTGCAGATCACGCTGCCGCAACTGCCCGTGCGGGTCTGGGCCGATCGCACGCGGATCGCACAGGTCGTCAGCAACCTGCTGAGCAATGCGCTCAAATACACCAATCCCGGCGGGTCGGTCAGCGTCACGGTACAAGAGCACGAAGCCGCGCGCCGGGTCGAGATCATCGTGCAGGACACCGGCATCGGGATCGATGCGGAGCTTCTGCCGCACGTGTTCGAGAGCTTCACACAAGGCGATCGGACGCTCGCCCGCAGCCGTGGTGGTCTCGGCCTCGGGCTCAACATCGTCAAAGGATTAGTCGAGCTCCACCGTGGGGACGTGCGGATCGCGAGCGAAGGGCTCGGGCGCGGGACCACCGTCCGAGTGGTGCTGCCGACGTTCGATCGCCGGATCGAACTTGCCCCACCGCACCGGGACCGCTCATCGTCACCGCAGCTGCGGGTGCTCGTCATCGAAGACCACCAGGACGCCGCCGAGATGCTCAAAGCGCTCCTGACGCAGCTCGGTCACGACGTCGAGATCGCAAACACGGGACCCGAAGGGATTCGCAAAGCCCGAGAGAACCACCCCCACGTGGTGCTGTGTGACTTGGGGCTGCCGGGCATGGATGGCTACGAAGTCGCGGCGGCTCTCCGCATGATCCCGGGTGGTGCCCGGCAAAGCCTGGTCGCCGTCACCGGATATGGGCAGGAGCAAGACCGCCGTCGCGGTCGCGAGGCCGGATTTCAGTACCACTTGGTGAAGCCCATCCAAGTCAACGACTTACTCGAAGTGCTGGCTTCTCTCGCCAAGGATCTCGGGGTCTGAGCCCGTATGGCGGTCGCGGAGCTCCCGAGGACTGTCGGATGTGTCGGGCGTCTCGTCCGGGTCAGAGGTCAGAGGGAATTTTCGTGTGCCGAGCAGCCGTCGGAAGTCCGCATTGCATGCGCGATCAATGCTGGATCTCTTGCTCGGGACGAACCACGTACGAGAACGCCTCGACCGCTTGCTCTTCGGCCCCATCCATCCACACCTTGATGTCATCCGATTTCATCAGGGTAGTTTACCCGAGCGGCCCGTTATGAACGCATGAACCATTCGAGTGGCCACGTTCAGACGCAACCGCACCCCGACTTGGATCCATGGTGCTGTATGAATCGGACGCACCTCAAGGTTTTCGTATCGACGCCGAATTATGGGCGCGTTTGAACATGCACTCGAACCATACGGAGATCTTGGATCCTGCACGGCTCCATGCAGTCGAGTCCGTTGCAAGGCAGCTCGGAAACTTCAACGAATCGTTCGAGGGCTCCACGCGAACATTGGCCTCCCTCTTGGAAGCACCGATCGTCGTGTTTGCTTTGGTGGACCAGGATAAGCAGATCATCCAAGGGGCGTACGGGCTCCCGATGCGAGAAACCTCCGCGACCGAAGGCGTATTCTGCCGTGCTTGCGTCGCCCAAGACGACTTGCTCGTCGTCTCCGATCCGATGAAGGACGAACGCTTCGCCCACAGCCCGTTCGTCACGGGTGCGCCTCACTTACGTTTCTATGCCGGTGTACCGGTCCACGCTCCCAACGGCAAAGCGGTGGGCACGTTGTGCATTGTCGATACGAAGGCTCGTGAATTCACGGAAGAGCACGCATCGATCTTGCGATGGTTTCGCGACAACCTCGAAAAGATCATTTCGTTTCGAACGCCCCTCGTACAGAACGAAGACAACCGCGACGATTTCGAACGCGTCCTCCACCAAAAATGGCGCTGCGCCGCAGCAGCACGGAAACCGATCTCCGTGCTCATGATCGAGCTCGACTACTTGGAAGCATACAACGACCAATACGAGCAGCCTGCAGGCGACTACGTATCGAAGGCGACTGCTGCAGTGATCAAGACCTGTTTTCGTCGAAGCAACGAAATCGTTACTCGATATGAGGGCAGATTCGTCGTCCTTATTTCGGGGGCTAAAGAGCGAGAGGCTCACGGTTTGGCCGAGCACTGCCGCGTTTCCATGGAGGACCTGTCGATTGAGCACATGGCGTCGCCCTACGAGATCGTCACGATCAGTATCGGTGTGGCAGCAGACTTCCCCCACAAAAGCCTTACCGGGGCGGTCGAGCTCGTCGAGCGTTCGGACTGGCTCCTGCATGAAGCCAAAGCCTCAGGCCACAATCGGACTGTAGCATCGTTCGCTGTCCTCCACTAATCTAGCCGCCGCCCGGCAATGCTTTTGGATGTGGGCTCACCTCGTGCCATAGTTGCCAGCGGCGCGCGAGTACTGGACCCTGTGCCGGTTCGATGAAGGTGTGACCGTCCGCTTGAATGTCGACTCGAAGGCCATTCCACAGCGGAAACGCCTGATACTCCAACCCTGACAGACGTGTCAAAAGAACATGGGCTGCCACGAACTGGGCTGGATCGGAGATGGCCGCCATGAGCGCTGGAATCACCGTTTCGGCTGGCGCCGCGGCGATCGCTTTTGCACGCTCCGAGGCCAGCTCGGGGTGAAAGCCGACCGCGGTTCCATGCCATTCGACGTCAGCATTGCGCAACGCCGCTACGTCTCGTTCCATGTTTTGCTCCTTCACCTCGGCGACGCTTTTTTCAGGACGGTCGGATCGTCGACACCCCGACAAGTGTAAGACGGCAAACGCCATCGACCCTATGGCACGCGCGATGCGACGAGAGCGAATGAGCATTCGAGATTCACGGTCTCCCGACGAGCGGCAAGAACCGCCGTCGAACATTCTGGGAAATGAGCTCCCGATGTCCATTAGGATCGGACCTTGAGCTCGAGGTGTCAACCAACGATTCATTGGCCCTTCGGTCATCCGAGAGGCGCTCGCCCGATTGACCACCATCGGGCAAGCGGCACCTCGAAGCCTCTCGCCGAAACACCGGCTGGGCTTCAGCGGCCGCTAGAATAGGCGATCCAGCGCAACACTTCGTTCCAATAGGAGCCTTCCAACGCGGGCACGTTGAGAGGCGGAAGTTGCTGGCGTTGGATCTCGCTCGAGATGTACCTAACCTCGGCAGCCGTGAGATCGACGCTCCTCGTCAGGCTTCCAACACTGCTGCGCCTCTCGATGTCGAAAACGTCGAGAATCTCGAGGATGTATTTCTTCGGCCCGGCGCGTCGTAAGTATCCTGTCCCGGACTTCAAGTGTTCCCAGAGTTCCCTCAGATTCGGACGGAGCTCGGTGATGGCTCGATCGGAGTCGTCGGGAGGATCTGAGTTTCCGATTGAGGTTACGGGGTAAAGATGCATTCCAGTGCCACGAATGGCCCGGATGCCATTCAGGTCGGCGCCCTCCAAGGCGATCAAGACGGTATTGCCGTCATGGGGTTGGGTATCTCTCCGACCCGGAGACAGTAGGCGACGACCAACACACTCCCATGACTCGACGTGAGCGTCGTAGCCCCCCACCCCTCCGTCCTTGACGAGCTTTGTCTCCACGTAGTCGAGTGGGCGCGAAAGCACTTCGCTGACCCGCATCGCCAACTTTCGCGCGCGGCGAACGTCGTCGGCAAACACCCACGCTCCAGCACCCTCGAGCTCGAACCACGCCAGCTCGATTCCGCGTTGTTCGGAACAACCGGGCATCCATTGCAGCGCGAACTCATGACCATCGAGGATCCGCGCGAGCGCTCCGAGCAGATCCTCGGAGCGAAGATCACGTCGACCGAAGAGAAGAGCCTCAGCGGATTCACGTAAACCCATGATGAGAAAGTTTAACACGACCTGGCGAGCTCGCTGCGCTGTGGCGTCGAAACGGCGAGGCGCACGCGTTGGCGGATCTCGGCGTCTCGATTCGTGACGGCGAGCTCCCGAGCCTTTGACGTCTCGAGCGATCCGCCTTCGTCGAGAAGGTGACGACGTCGAGCCGCTGGCTCCAAGCGCGACCTCGAGCCGCGAGGTCCGCAAGCTGGGCGACAAGATCCTCGTGTTCGTCGCGATACACGAGCCTTCACTTCGCGGCCGTTCCGGGACGTCTCGAAACGATCGGCTCGAAGACACTGCCGTCACGGCCGACGGCACCGTGCTCGTCGTCGCCCGCTCGTGACGCTGGGGCGGCGATGTCGAGATTCACGATGCTCAGCAACGCGATCTCCGTGAGGGCCTGATACCCACTTCCCGTCGGGGAGCTCGATTCGCGAGGGGCTGGCTATATTGCGATCAGATGGGACTCTCGCCGGGCTCGAGCGCGACGTTGAGTGTGCCGTTACAACCGGGCGCGTCGCCCAGGTTCAAGGTCACGCCCTCGGCGGTCACGACCATCTCCATCGCGACGATCTCCGGCCCGAACGTGCCCACCTCGTCGGAGGTCGGTGGCTCGACCGCTTCACCGCCTTCTTTTCGCCAGCAGGTGGTCTTGGTGCCGGCGGCCGTCAACGTGGCCAAGCGCTCGAACGACGACGTCCCCGGATTCTCTTCGCTCACGACCTCGTCGTAGACGTAGCCGATGAGGCAGATCGACGCTTCCTCGTTCGAGAAGGTCTCGACACGCACGACATGTGAATCGTCGAAGCGATAGTAGGAAAAGTCGTCGTCCGGGCTCACCGGTGCGCCGTCGCAGGTCTGCGATCGGATGAGCCAAGCCTGGTCGATGTTCGAAGGGGCCTCGAGCGGTTGCGAATCTGTCTCGCTGTCATCTCCGCTGCACCCCGCGGAAAGCAGCCATGCGAGCACGCACTTAATCGACTTCATCGGCTTGGAAATTGACATGTTCAGTTGGCTATCTTGATGGCCTCGACGGTGCGGATCACGGTCACCTCGAGCCGGTCGGTGAGGGTCATCTCGTCGGAGATCCTGCGCACCATCTTGGCAGAGATTTCCAAGTGGCTGCCCGTAAGCGTAAGCGAACGAGCCATCGGGGCACAAGGCGATGGGCAGGTGTATCGCCATTCGCCTCAGGTCGAAGGGTTGCGTCGTGTCGGCAGTGCGCGCGTGACCAAAGTGACGATGGCGTCGAGCACCCGTTCGGACCCGAGATCGTCGGGTCGATAAAAGGCGGCTGCGTGGGTCGTAGCCTCGATCGCGTGCGTGAGGACGAATAGCAGAGGCTCCGGATCGGCGAGGGGGAGAAGTTCCGCCTGTCGGTCGGCGAGGAAGCTCGCAAACACGGCCACGGTCCGGTGACGGACATGGTGAAGGATCTCACGGCGCTTGGTCACGTCGATGTGTTCGACGAGCTCACGATGGATCGTGGCATCGACTCCAGGAGTATCGATGAGGACGACGAGCATCGCTCTCAGTGCGACTTCGAATGGGGATGAAGCGTGTTGGGCAAGTGCATCGCGCACGGCTCGTTCGGTGACTGCCGCGACACGTTCGATCAAGGCACCGACGATCGCTTCCTTTCCGGAAAAATAGCGGTAGACGAGCGCCACGTTGACCCCCGCCCGCTCGGCGATTCGATTCGTCGTCATCCGCGCAAAGCCTTCGTCGCGGAGCAGCAACATCGCGGCTTCCATGATCGCGTCGACGCTCGCCTGGGCCCGCTCCTGGTGCGGGACGACGCGACGCCGAGTACGGTCTCGCGGTGGCATGAGGGATCGAGGATAGCGCGACGCGTGGATTTGATGGAAAAAGTAAGTCCTATTCGTCGTGCGCGAGCGAACTCGTCCCGCGAGGCGATCGTGCTGCGTTGCGACCACGTGCGTCGAACCGACGAAACTGAGTCGTTACGCCGCTTCGTTCGAAGCATCTTGAGGCCATGGAACCACTGGCCATCCCTCGACCTCCGATCGCACTCGTCACGGGGACCTCTTCCGGATTTGGTGCTGCGACCGCCAAAGTGTTTGCGGAACGCGGATTCCGGGTATTCGGTACCAGTCGGAGCGGTGCCGCCGGTCTTGCGAATGTCGAGACGTTGGCCCTGGACGTCGATTGCGACCGATCGGTCCATGCGTGCATGGACGAACTCCGACGACGAGCGGGGCGTATCGACGTTCTCGTCAACAATGCCGGGCGCGCAATGGTGGGAGCTTGCGAGGAGACGCGAGCCGACGAAGCGCGTGCGCTGTTCGAGACCAACGTTTTCGGCGTGATGCGAATGGTCGCAGCAACATTACCGTTGATGCGCGCACAAGGTTGCGGATCGATCGTGAACGTGGGGTCACTCTCGGGATTCGTCGGTGTTCCGTTTCATGGCGTCTATGCGGCGAGCAAACATGCCTTGGCCGGCTATACCGAGGCGCTGCGCCTCGAGGTCGAACCGTTTGGCATCCACGTTTGCCTCGTGGAGCCGGCGGCCCATTGCACGGGCATTCGTATGCACCGACCCGAACGGATCGTGCCCGAGTACGATGCGCCAAGGTCACGCGTCGAAGCGACGATCCAAGCGCAGATCCTCGGCGGTAACCCTCCAGAACGCGTCGCCGAAGCGATCTTAGCGGCGGCAGTTTCCCGATCACCACCGCTGCGTCATCGGGTGGGCGGCAAGGCGAGATTCGCCGCATTCGCTCGACGAATTTTCTCCGCGCGAGCCTTCGAGAACGTCATCCGCCGCGAGTTTCAGCTCCCCGGCAAGCCGAGGCGAACCCCACGATGCCGAGCGGAGTGACCTGCTACGGCGAGGCCGCAGGTTCACCGAAGACCCGATCGGGTTGCGCGACACGGCGCTGCTTGAGTTCATGCACGCAACCGGATCCCGGATCACCACTCCACTCGGTGCTCACTCACATTCCCTGCCGCGCAGGTCTCGAGCGAGGAAGCGACTCGGGAGCGAATCACCGCTGCCGAATAAGGGGGTCGGCTGCCAGTTCGGGTGCAGGTCGTGGATGATGGCGGATCCCCTTCCAGGGCTCACCAGCGGCCCGCGATCATGACCCCTTGCATGTTCGACCCCAGCAGGGGAGCGACGTTGAGCGACTTCGCGGCGCGGCTATGATCGGCCCGAGGTTTGCGACGATAACCGGTGCCCCAACCCGCGAGACCAGCTCCGACGTGACCGAGCGCTATGCTGGTCCACCATCCGACTTCGGTGAGTGTGACCGATTGCTCGGCATTGAGGGCCGGCACCGCGGCTCCGAGTTGAAACGCGGTGAGGGCCGCGACCCCCGTGGCGACGAGGCTGAAGCCCACGATCGTCGAAGCCCGTGCGGCCCGGTTGCGATCGATTCCGCGAGTGCGGTCTCCGTAGGCACGCCACCTTCCGCTCTTGTGCAGACCTGCACCGAGCAACCCGATCGCGTGCACCCAGAGCACCGCCGCCGTGGGGTTGAAAGTCGGTCCGAGGTAACAAAACTCGATGCAGTCGCTGCTCCGACCGTTGTCGATCTCGCGTGCCAGGTTCGGATCATTGAGCGTCGGCACGAGCTTGAGCCCGAGCGCCGCGGCGCCAAGCATACCCGACGCGATGAACAAACCGATGCCGTAGTACCGGGTCCCCGCAGGCGCGACGCTGGGAGCATCGGGTATCGGCGTCGAAGGCCAGACGGGCCCCGGGGTCACCGCATCCGGGCGAACCGTCAGAGCGGGAGATGCGGGCATGGCTACGCTCGCTGCGGTGACAGACGAGGGTGCGAGTGGAGTGTTCGGTGAAGCCGTGCTCGGAGCCGACGTTTGGGGAGGAAAAGCGGATGGCGCAATCGAGACGGCCTCCGCGGTAGGGGTCGGAGCGGAGTCGGGCGCGGCAGTGGCCGAGGATGTCGAACCAGCAACCTCGGGCGCCGATGCTCCTAGAGCCGCGGGTGGCTCGGCCGGTGAAGCAGAAGCCAAACTCAGCCCCTGTGGGGCGTGAGCCAAACTCAGCCCCTGTGGGGCGTGAGCCAAACTCAGGGCAAACGTGACGATCCAAGGGTTCATGGGCTCGACCAGACGGGGTAGTGCCGCCCGTGGTCGACTCGATTGCGCCCCGTCGATGTGAACGTGAAGGTCGGCTGACGTGGCCCCAACTTGGGGCATACACGGATCACTTGCGCTTTCGCCCTCGCGGGGCTCAGGACACTAGCGTTGCGGAGCTTACCAACGTCTCCCGACGCATTGCTCGAAAAATGGCCAAGTCCCATGCTCAAGCGGTCTGCTCAAGCGAGGTCTTGCACGAACACGTGCAAGGACGAAGCTTGGCGGAAACTCCCCGTCTTCGTCGGCGATGGAGACGTCGATCTCGAGCGATGGCCGAGGCGTCGCGGCGACCCAGTGCAGGTCCAGCGTAGTGGTCGGGCCTGCGATCGCGGCGACCGAGCCACGCACGACCACGTCGTACTCCGTTGCACCCGTAAGCATTCGGGAGTCGACCACCGAAAGCACGGTCGTCCTGACACCGGCTCATGGACGCGGTGCCATGATTTCGGGCTGGAATGATCGTTGGAGTGACCGCACTCGCTCGCACGTGAAGGTCTGCCCGAGCGCTCCATCGGTGCGCGGCGTAGGGACTCCGGAAGCCATCCTTCGAAGAGTCTCGCGGTATGCTCGTGCAAGCGTGCTCGCGGCCATCCTCGCGCTTGCCCTGATCGAGCCGGAGCTCGAGTGGCACGCTCCGCCCGGATGTCCTGACGTCGCAGAGTTGCTCGAGCGTATCTCCGAGCAGGCCGACGGTGCCTTGGTCGCGAACGAAGCACTCGTCGCCGTCGGGCACGTGGAACAGTCTGCGGACGGTCGTTGGATCTTGGAGCTCGATCTCTTCGGAGAGGGTCCGGGAACTCACCGCGTGATCGAGGGCGAGACGTGCGAGGCCATCACCAATGCCGCAGCGATCATCCTTGCGCTGCGCCGGGTCGAAGCTCCTGCGGAGTCGCAGGTGCTCCCCGCGCCTCAACCGCAGGAGCGTCGTCCACCATCGAACGCGACCGCCAACATCGCGGAACGACCGCTCGCTCCTGCCACGCGTGACGAAGGGCTTCCATCGCCGTCGGCGATGCGTCACGAATCTCGACAACCTCCCCCGCGGGACCCCATCGCGAGAACGATTCACGGTTGGCTCGCGGCTGCGGGTGGACTCGCCCTTGGGATCCTTCCTGGAGTGGGTGGGGCAGCGAGTGTCGAGGGGGGCATTTCGGGCCGGTTTTGGCGGTTCGGCCTCGGCGTGCGCGGGTTTCCGGCGCGCACGAATCGACATCCCCAGGATCCGGAGATCACCGGTCGGTTCGATTTGGTCAGTGGCTCCATAATCGCTTGCGGCATCCCTTTGCAGGGCCGGTGGCTGTTGTCGCTCTGTGCTCGATTCGAAGCTGGAGCCGTGCGCGGGGTCGGCGAGGGGGCGGTGAGTGAGCCGCGACCCCGCTGGAGCCCGTGGATGGGCGCAGGGGCGACGGTCGCGATGGCATGGTGGGTGCTCCCCCGATTCGCTCCGTTTGTGGCGTTGGACGGGATCGCCGGGGTTCTCCGCCCGGCGTTCGTGGTCGGACGGGCGAGCGGTGATCTCTTCGTGGTGCGGACCCCCGGATTTCGGGCGTGGCTCGGCGTCGAAGTGCGGATTCCTTTTGCCTTACAAAAAACGGCCGGTGGCTAGACTCATTCGACAGGGTCTCTCGCGGGCGACATCGATGAGCACATTTGCGACGATCTACCGCCATCATCACACCTTCGTTTGGCAATCCCTGCGTTGCCTCGGTGTTCCGGATCGATCCCTTGACGATGCGACGCAGGATGTGTTCCTGGTCGTTCATCGACGGTTGGGTGAGTTCGAGGGGCGGTCTTCGATCAAGACTTGGCTGTTCGAGATTCTCCGACGCGTCGCGTGGCGCTATCGCTGGCGGACGACCCGCGAAGCCGCTCGAACGGTCGAGCTCCCCCAGCTCGTAAGCCCGCTCGACCTCGATGAGTCCACGGATCGCGCGCGGGCGCTCGAGCTCCTCCAAGCGTTCCTCGCCCGGCTCGACGACGATCGCGTGGCAGTGTTCGTGCTCGCGGAGTTTGGTCAGTTGCGCGGCCGCGAGATCGCAGCCGCGCTCGATGTCAATCTCAACACCGTCTATGCACGTCTGCGTTCGGCTCGACTCGATCTCGACCGCATGGCTGCGCGTGTGCAGTCGCGCGAGCGTGCGGGTCTCGTCGGCCTCGTCCGCGCCGACGAACCACCCGCAGCGGCACGCCGCCGGACCTGGACCGCGTTGAGCGGAGAGCTCCTCACCCGAGGGACCCGATCTCTGGATCCACGCTCATGGGTGTATGGGGAGTGTCGCGTCGGACCGCCGCGCTTGCCGTGCGTTTCATCATGGTGGCAGCGCTCGGAGGGGTCACCACGGCCGTCGTGGTTTCATTCGATCGCCCATTGGAGCGAGCATCGAAGGGCTCCCCATCCGTGGTTGCTCTCTCACACGCTCTCATTCCATCGAATGAACGGGTCGATTCCCCTATGGTCACCGAGTTGCACCACGCAATCGTGCTCGAGCCGAGCGAGGTCGTTGCGACTGAACCCGCACGCGCTGTGGTGAGGGCGCGAAAGGGACACACCCATGCCGGTGGCCCGCAGACCCGCGATCGTCGATCGGTCGATCGCATGGAGCTTGCGGCCGAGGTTGCGAGCGTGGACGCGATCCGTCGGGCCCTCACATCGGCGGATTTCCCTGCGGCAAGGGCAACGATCGCCGACCACCGCCGACGGCATGCCCAAGGTGCCCTTCGGCTCGAAGTCGATGCACTCGCGGCTGAGCTGGCGTGCCGTGAGACTCCGACGACCGGTTCCGCCGTCCTGGATGACTTTGCGAATCGCGGGCTCGATCTCGGACTCCTCGCCCGTCTACAGCGGGTCTGTCACATCGCCTCACAAAAACCGGACGCAGCCGAGACTCCACCCGTATGAAGACGTCGAGATCAATTACGCTTCTATCGTTGGCCGTGTTCGGAGCGGGGCCGGCATGTACCATCAGTCCCGAAGAATGTGTCGCCGATTGTGGCATCGCCGACGCCAGCGAAAGCGGAAGTGACAGCACCTCCTCTACCCGAGAGCCGGGGGATCCAGACGGTGCGGAGCTCGGCGAACCATCGGACGCGTCGATCGCTTCGAGTGGAGGCTCGGGTAGCAGCTCGGCCTCGGACACGTGCGTCGACGAGGGTGGACAGTGCCCTTCGTCCACCGATTGTTTCGTGCCAACGCAGCCCCCTGAAGAACTTGCTTTCTCGTCTAGGTTCCCTGGGTGCGCCTGCGAAGACTCGCCACCGATGTGTTCGCCCATGCTCTCGCGCTGGTTTTCATTCCATTGCATCGATGGGGCGTGGCAGCGTAACGGCGAGGGCGAGCCGTGTTACGACAGCAGTGTCGCGATCTTCGATCTCGTGGGACGAGACTTCCATCGCGCCGACTCCAGCGATGCTTCCTTTTTCTTTCTCAACTCGGATGGCACGATGAGCTATGTCACGCTCGATTGCGAATCCATCATCGGTAGCGTCGACGGGCGTTGGTACATCGTGGCCTCGGAGACAGGGCCGATCGTGCGAATCGTTGCAAGCGAGGATACGTCGACGCTGATGTGGCCCGAGCAACTCACGGGCGATCCTGTCGATCACGTCGACCTCACACCCAGCGCCGATACCCAAGAGTTGCACGTGCGAATCGAGCGAAGCAATGGTCGTCCCGCCACCGAACAGGTGCTGGTGCGCGGTGGTTTATGTGCGACCTGCGATGCCGACCAAGTACCTACGGGAGTCGAGCCTTGTGAGTTTCCCTGGGACGTCTTGGTCGACGATTGACGTAGAGTCAGACTCGTCATCTTTGCCACCACCCTCACGCAAAGCGGGCTTCTGCAAGAGTCAGCAACTGCGCATGAACCTGGGCGAGCTCGGACCCAGCTTATGGCTCGAGACCGCCTGGAGTGGATCTCTTGGACTTCGTTCCGGCGGCCAGATCACGATTCGCAGCCGCCGCAAAACTGCTCTACGGCAGTCACGCATCTTTGTGTCCACGTCGTGGGATTGCAACAAGATAGATCCCATTCGCATGCGCAGCTTTGCACAGCGGGATATTCGCATCCCGGAAACTGATGCACTTCGCAACAACCACCGTTCTGAGGTTCCGACGGACAGATTGCACCACAAGCACTCATCGAAATCGCGGCACACGTGGAATCCCAAGCAGTCAAGCAGCAGAAATCATCGATCTCACATACGCAACGTTCGAGCTCGAGCGCGGAGCTACACCCAGTGCCCGTCGTGGCCGTGCAACACGCGTTCGTCGCTCTGCAGGGAGCCGGGTCGAGCTCGAGCTCGAGTCTATAATTGCCTCGCGCGACCCCCGATTCGGTCATGGTCACGCCGATAGAGTAGCGACCGGAGGCCAAGCAGGTCGCTTCGACGAGTTCCGTCGACAAACTGTCACGGGACTCGTCGAGTACTTGCTCCTGCGCATCGACGAGCGTGAGGTCGATGTTGGGGGGCGCTTCGCCATCCAGCCGTACCACGACATTGGCCGGCTCATCGAGTTCGAGCCGCCACCAATCTTCATCCCCCGGACACAAAACTGCATCGTGGGGACCGAGATCCGGGATCGCCCATTCGGTCGCGACGGACGGATCGTCGTCGTCCTCGCGATCGTCGTCCTCGCATCCGCTATAGGCAATGTTCACAACATGGATCCCGTCGGGCGGACTCTCCGTGAGGTGGTCGCAGTTTCCCGCCACATCATCGTCGTCCACCGCTTGAATCACGTAGTAGAGCGTTGCCCCGGTTGCGGGGGTGCTCGCGCTCGTGGGACTCGGAATCGTCGCGATCCAACTCCCCTGCCGACGATCCCCGAGGACGAGTTCCGTGTCGGCTACGGCGAATCGATCATAGGACAGCATTCCCTCGTCACGCGGATCCTCGAACGCATACAACACGACCGGAGGGTGTTTCAGGCCAACGTCGTCGGACACATCGGCGGAGATCTTGATCCCGCCATCTCCGTCGAGCGGCGCGGGGATATGGTCAATGATTGGAGCTTCGCCTGAACACCCATCAACGGACGGCGCACGCATGAGGAGGAGAAACGCTTTGAGTGTCGTGTGGGTCCCATCGCTTGCGCGAAATTGGACACTCCAGCGATCTCGTTCGACCTGACTCCGATCGGGGCACCACGACCAGTGCCCGGTCAATCCTGAGCTCATGACATCGAACGTGGAACCGAGGAGGATCGGTGGATCCTGGCTGAGCTCGATCGTGGCAGAGTCGGGGTCTTCCACGACGACATCGACATCGACACACGGGTTTGACGCGAGGTCGAGCACGGTGCCTTCGGAGAGCGGCTGACGAAAGATCGGCGAAGCTCCGAAATCCGTTTCGGCCTGGATCTCGACCTGAATGGAAATCAAGGTCGTGTATTCCCCATCGGATACGCTGAAGTCGAAGATGTGACGACCCACGTGGATTCCAAGCGGCGTAAACGTGAAGACGCCATGACCGTCGGGCGCAATCGTCATCTGCGCGGTACGGACCAGGTCGGGCAAACCACGGACGGCGTAGTCATAGGACAATTGATCTCCATCAGGATCCGATGCGAAGAGATCGATCGTCAGCCTTTCACCGACGACTGCAACCCGATCACCCGGGTCGACCAAGATCGGTGGGGAGCCTATCTTGCACGTTCCGAGTGCGAGACCCAAAATGGCCACACCTTGGAGCGATCGATTCACGGACAGCATCTCAGCGTGATCCAAAACTTCGTAGCGTGGGTACGCAGTGGCGCGCATCCAAGCCGCTCGCGATGACTCTACCCCGTCGAATGGAACTCGTCGAGCCGTGAAGACCTATAGGATCGGACTATTGCTCACCTGTGTGAGTGCAGTTGCGTGCGCTCGAGGCGAAGACCCGGCAAGTGGACCGACCGCAAGCGAGCCCGTCCGTGCACGGTTGTTGTCGATCGAACCCGCCCTCGTCCTGGCCGGCACCCGTCTCGAGATCGAGGGGCGCGACTTCATCGCCGAACCGTTGGGCATATCGACGCTGCGATTGACCGGTTCGCTCGATGGGCATCCGCTCGAGGTCGAAATTCCCGCGTCGTTCGTCGACTTCGAGACTCTGCACGCCAATCTCACTCCCGAGGTCATGGAGACTCTCGGCAACCCGGTCGGGATCTTCGAAGGTACCGCGAATGTGTGGGTCGAGGTTCTGGGTCAAGACGCCAGAGTTCCGTCATGGCTGCTACCGATCGAACTCACGTTCGTCGACCAACTCGCCCCCACGCTGCTCGAGGCTCAAAGCGGTGGAGCGATCTTCGTGAACGATCGCGTGAGCCTTACGGGTGAGAACTTCCTCCTCGGACCGGGTGAAGGAAATGTTGTCGCGGTCGTGAGCGGTTGTTTTCAGCCCACCGGCGAATCGTCGTGTGGCGGACTCGAAGAGGTGACCCTACCGATCGCGCCGGCCGCTGACCATCCGTTGGCTCGGGATCGTGCTGTGTTTGCGTTCGAACCCGCAATCGCGGGAATTCGTCCGGGACACTTCGACGGGGACGTTTTCATTCGCAATCGTCACATCGACGGGACAACCCTCGAGAGCATTCCTCAGCCGTTCGCATTCGAGTTGCTCGAGTCGGAAATTCGTTCGATCGGTCCGGGCGGCAGTCTTGGTCAATTCATCGACATCGAAGGCGGAGGATTCGTCGGCGGTCCCGAGGGGTACACCTTGGTCGAGATCGAAGGTGAGTTCACGTCACGTTCGACAGCCACCGAAGGTGGCTCCGGCGAGGGCATGGTCATACCCGTGCCGCCACTGGAGCTCGTCCCCGAGTTTCAATCGGGTCGACGCATTCGCTATATCCTCAACGAGGACGATCTCCTCGCGCAGGCCCTCGCCGCCTTCGGCGGTGTGCGTACGACGAGCGGTGAGTTTCGCGGAACGATCGTCTCGATCATCGGGTATCGCGACGACGAACGCGATGGGCGTCCATTCGACTTGACGTTTCGTGTGGAGCCCGTCAAGCAGATCGTTCACGTCGTATTCACCCCCTCGTACGTCGAAAGCTTGCGCCGATTTGGTCTGCGAGCACTCGACGTGCAGGTGCGCGAGCGCGTTTTCGAGGTTCTACGCCGAGATTTCGCGACGATCAATGTGGAGTTCCGCAGCGAACCTCCCCAAGACTTCAAGCTATTCGCATCGATCGAGATCGGCGGGCCCGATCCGAATGGGCTCGGCCTGCTCGGCTACGACAATACGCCAGGTAAAGACTACAACAACGAGCGATTGTTCGATCGGATTGGCGGGGTCAATGCGCAGACGCAAGAGGATGGATACCCGGGGTTTGGGGGCATCTTCGTCGAATCGCTCTTTCCATTCTCGAGCCATCCCCCCGAGGGGATCTCCACCGAAACCCCGAGTCCTTGGTTCGACGAGATTTTCGATCCGCTTCGGCCGGATACGGGCACGCCGATCAACTCGTCCGACGAGGGCTTCGTGCCTTTGACTGGGGCCGAGGCCTGCCCGGCGGACGATCGTGCGACCCAGATCGCCTGCGCGATCTGGGTCATGGGTTCGCTCATTGGAACGACCGCGAGCCATGAGTTGGGCCACTCGCTCGGCCTTGCGGATCCCGAAGGCACAAGATTCCACTATCTCGGCGATACCGAGAATGCATTGATGGATGCCGGAGGGGCACGACCCTTCGAAGAGCGAGCGGAACTGAATGGCCAAGGGCCAGCGGTGTTTTGCGAATCGTCGTATGACTATTTGCGGGGCATCTTGCCCACTATGGAACCACGCAACGAGACTCGACGTCCTGACTGCGGGTAGTGCTCGTTCTACGAGCAAGCGCCATACGCACACTCATCGGATCAGCGTAACGGCGTGCGGATCACGAGTTCACCGACATCGGACGGAACTTCATCGTCACCGACGTGCGGGAACATGGGGTCACCCACTTCGGTCACACCCAAACCTACGGAAAAGACATCGCCCCAGCAACGCACGGCTCCACGATCGAGCAACGCACAATTGTGGTTGCGTCCAGCCGTTAGCTCGAACGGTTGTTCTCCAACACTGACGTCTCCGACAACCGCCGGGACCTCATCGTCTCCCAGGGTTACAATATTACCGTGGCCAAGTTGGCCATTTTCGTTCGACCCCCAGCAACGGACCGCACCGGTATCGAGCGCTACGCAAGTATGGTTTCCGCCCGCTGTCAACGCGATCGCAGTACCACCAATGTCGACGTCGCCCACCGACGCAGGAGTCTCGTCATCACCAATGGTGTCCGTGTTTCCGTAGCCAAGGGCACCAAAGGACCCGTCACCCCAACATCGGACAGCCCCGGTTTGGAGCAATGCACACGTGTGGAAGGATCCTGCACGGACGGATTCCGCAGGACCCCCAACGTCGACGTCTCCGGCGGAGCGAGGCACCTCGTTGTCACCGATATCTTCGATGTTGTCATAGCCTAGCGCGCCAAATTGTGCTTCCCCCCAACAACGGATGGTTCCGGTGTTGAGCAGCGCGCAGGTATGTCGGCTCCCCGCAGTGATCTGGATGGCGATACCCCCAAGGTTGACGGTGCCTACGGAACGAGGAGTCTCGTCATCACCGATGGTTCTTGTGTTGCCATACCCGAGTTCACCGCTCGGCTGTTCGCCCCAACAACGAACACCGCCCCGATCGACCAGAGCACACGTATGAAACCCTCCGAGTGTAAGCTGACTTGCGATTGCGCCACCAAGGTCGACGTTGCCGACCGAACTCGGGGTCTCATCATCACCGATGGTATTGGTGTGGCCGTAGCCGAGTTCGCCGTTGGCGTTCGATCCCCAACAGCGGACGGCTCCACCGTCCAACAGCGCGCATGTGCGTCGGAAGCCGGTTGCGATTTGTGTCGCAGTGGCACCAATATCGATATGGCCAGCCTCGGCAGGCGTTTCATCGTCACCAATGTTCTCGCCATTCCCATAGCCGAGTTCACCACCAAAGTTGTTTCCCCAACAACTTACAGCGCCATTGTCCATTAGAGCGCAGGTGTGGTCCGACTCACTCGATGAAGCCAAAGCAACCGGTCGTGGATGGCAAGTGATTTCTGCTCGGAGCGTCGCGCTTCCGCCACTGAAACCAAACACACCCAAGTTATAGGTGTGTTCTCTCGCACCGCGGATGCTGAGGACTTCCTCGCCTCCTCGGAAGCCAGACCACTCGAGCTCGACGCCCCGATCAGTCAGTGACTGTTCCGTCGGTCCGTTGAGCAGCCCATCGGGCCACCCGACGATGACGGTGCCGTCTTCATCGCTCAAGTTGATGTCGAGATCCTCGTCCGAGGTGAGCTCCACGAGGACGTCACGCCCACCGGGGATCGGCCCCACTTCGACGACTTGGTTCGTGCCCACCCCGAACGTCAAGTTGATAGGTTCGCCATCGCAAGATTCACCGTCCCAACCGGCAAGATCGGCCTTGCCCAACTTCGTGATCGAAGGCGCCTGATCGAATCTCGACCGTTCGGTCGCATCGGATGAATCGGATGAATCGGATGTGCAGCCCAAGGTGAAGAACCAAGGAACCGCGATGAGTGGAATGAGTTTGTGAACAGCTGCCCTAGCAGTCATGAACGACAATGTAGTCGCCGCTCGCCCACCTGCAACCTCTACCGATCGGTCAGGATGGTGCAAAGGTCCGATTCGTTGCCGTCGATAGCCCTCTCGATTTCGTCCACTGACGTCAGCCATGCGATGAATGAGTGACCAAAGGCAAATCTGTCGCATTGAATTGCGTTGCGTCGCATCCGATGGCCGGATGCTTCATGTTCTTTCGAGAATGAACGCGACTGGCTCTAGCAATGTCCAGGGCACTTCCTCTAACCCACGTGACGAGGCGTGACATCGGTCGATTGACCGATGCCACGTCGAAAAAGTCGACGCGAACCCGGCCAGCCGACTTGATATGTTACGCTGAGTTCTCAACACCATTCGCTCGAATGCACTGAACCAACTGACCTTCACTGGACCGCTTGAGCGCTTCCCCGAACTGCTGGGACACGAACATGGGGGCAACGAGCGAACCGATGCCCATCACGGCAAAAGCAAGCGCCAGGACAGAGACGGTGAAATCGGGAAGAGGGGCCATATGCGTTCTCGTTGGAAACACTCAGCATCCAGCATCGCTCGTTGATCGTCTTTCATTGATCTCGAAGCGCTGCGTAACCGTGCGTGCCCTTCTTGCCGCGCTGCTCGGGGTTGCTGCCTGCTCGCCGGTTCTTGAGCCGGACGAGCTCCAGGCTCCGGCGGCGCTCGGCGACGAGGTCGCCAAACCACGAGCCGTCGAGGTCGAGGCAACCGTGCCGGCATCGAACTTCGACTGCGAGCTGCACGTTGCGGTCGAGGGCTTCTGCCCCGGCCTTCGCCTGGCGGTGGTCGGCGACAAGGTCTTTGCCCATCGCGGCGACGACGGGATCGTACGCCTTACCCGCGGTCGGCCCACGTTCTTGCCGTCCGCGGCGAGTGGTTCCAGTTCATGGATGTCGATCCCGAGGGGCGGATCTGGGTGGTCCGCAACAACGTCGTATACCGTCAAGGCCACGATGGTTGGGTGCGCGAGCGCGTGCCCGGGCGCGCCGATATCGAAGAGCTCGCCGGTATCGTACAAGGTACCCCGTGGCTGCGCCGAGGTGGCAGCGACTACCGTCACGGCAAAGGGCCTGACGCCGAGCCATCGGTTGCGGTTCTGACGACGGCCGAGGTCGTGCAGCCGCTCCGCTGTTCGGAAAACGACAGCACGTTCGTCCCTTGATGAACGACACGTCGATCACCCACGATCAAACTCACGCGCGCGGTGGTCCAACGTGGCGGATAGTGTACATCACCCCGCCCTCTCCAATGCATTGACTGCGGCGGCATCTGTGTGGTGTTGGACTAGACTTTGCCCGTTCGGGGGGCGATCAACTCCGCCGCACCCATGACGACTCCTATCGTTGCCGTGGCCGTTGGTTGTGCGCTCGCGCGATTTTCACCCGGCCGAAAGCACTAGACGTCGGTTGTATGAACCGACGTCCTGGACGAGCTCTCCGCCGACCCGCGCGCGTCATCTTCTCCATCGCCATCGGAATCACCGGTCATGTGGCATGGACTATGAGTCACGTCCTTGGGACCTGTCGCCCCTCCGGGCCGCGCTCGCCCGCCACTTTCTCAACGAGGGGAGCTGCTCCTCGTCCACTCCCTCGTCGGCCGAGATGGCCATGTAGCAGGCGAAGCGATAGATGGCACGCACCTGCGCAGCCGTGAATCCGCACGTCGAAATGACGACTTCGCTGTCGAACGCCTGGCCAAGGCCCTTGCCGAAGTCTCGCGGTGCTACGCCGGGTAGCAAACTCCAATAGGTGCGCTGTGGCGTACTGCTGCTCGAACACGCGTCGGCGTCGAGGGACAGAAGCATTGCGGCAGGCAAATAGTAACAGTACCCAGCGGCATCCAGATACGAGAAGAATTCGCAGTGCGCGGCCATGACCTCCCGATTCACGTCGTGCCAGTCGGTGTCTTCGTCGCGAGCTCTAGCTGCGGCGAGCTGCTCGGGGTTGGCGTAGTCGTCACGGGCCAGCGCTTCGTGAAGCGTGACGCCTTCGCCCCGCGTCACGCCGGCGAAGGCCTCCTCGATGAGCTCCCTCAGCTCGTCGACTCTGAGCGCGTCGGCGCGGAACTCATCACGGAAGTCCTGGTCGCGCCAGACGTACTGCTCATTGAGCCGGGCGAGGGCCTCTCGGCGCGGCAACGCATCGAAGGCACGCACAACGTCGCGAGTGGCGTGCTCGCGAAAGTCCTCCCTCGTCATGTTGTCGGCTACGAGATAGGCGCGGCGACTTTCGACACCGAGCTTCACGGCCTTGGCTACGGTGACGACGTTGATGCTGAGAAAGGCGCAGTGGTCCGGCCCGCGCGGGAGATCCAGGAAGCGGATCAAGAATTCACAGTGAGCCTCGTCGGCATACTTGTACGGTCCCGGCGTATCGGGGAGCTCCGTGAGGTACGACCACTCCAGGCGATAGGAACTGAAGGTCATTTGGGTGGGCCGAACTCACGGGACCCAACGTGCTCGGTCTCCGGAAACTCCGCGGGGAGGCGGTGGCCCGCGACGTGGTCCCAATACGACAAAGGCTTCAAGAGGGGACCTCAATCCACGTCGTGTTTGATCAGGACCGCGACGATGCGGAATGTGTCGGGGTCGACCTGCTGACATTCCTCGACCAAGCTCGTGATGAGCGGTTTCACCTCTGGGGTTTCGAGCTCGAGGAGACCGCGGATGATCCGGAGCAACAACCGTTGCGCCCCCGCGTCTTCGTCTGCGACGAGCTTCCGCCACTGCTCGATCGTTCGATCGACGATCTCTCGTTCGAATGGCGCGAGTGGACCAGGGGGGCGAAGACGGAGCGAGGCCCAGGCGGCCCGATCATTCTCGGCGGGTTCTCCAGACTGCAACGATCGGCAGTGTTCCCATTCCTCTTCGGTGGGGGGCCCTTGCTCGGGGCGCCCCTCGAGCCATTCGGCTGCATGTTCGCGGGCCTCGATTCGACGGTTCTCGCTCGGCGACCCGACGACGCCCCCGAACAATCGTCCGATGGTCTGGATCGTCGCTTCGGCTTCCTTCGCCCCGAGTTGGTCCTTGCGCAGCTTTTCACGCAGATAGGGTGAAAGGCATTCGGCGAGGTCGTGCCGTTCGAAGATCGCCTCACGCGAGCTCTGATCTGCCCACAAGCGTTCGAACACCCGTTCGCGCGGTCCATCGATCTCGGGATCGTAGAGCGATGTGACGAGATGGCGAGCCGCGATTCCATGAAACGTATCGTCGTCGCTCGCCATGCACCGTTCGACGAACGCTCGCCCGGTCACGTCGTCGACTTGGCGTAGGGAGCGTTCGAGGAGGGAGTCGAGCTCCTCGTGCTGTTCCGCGAGGTTGACGATCCGCCCGAAGATCCGAGGCTCGGAGAGGTCGGCGTGTTCGAGCGTGCCGACCAGGGACACTTGCAACAAGGCCGATTCTTCGCGGCCCGCGATCCGCTCCCAAGCATCGAGGATCGGCGTCGGATCGCCACCCTCCGCCCAAGCCGATCGCATCACGTAAGCCAGCAGCTCGATCATGGGTCCATGGACCGAGTGCGCGTCGGAGGTCGCACGCTCGAGCCACACGGCGAGCAGTTCCTGCCGCTTCTCCTTGTGGAGCGGATCCAAATAGACCTGCAGCACCGAAAGAAAATGGAACGCCCGGCCCGATCGGAACCGACGCTGGACGATGTCCCCGAGCGCGAGTTGCCCTTCGCGTGTCCGAGCCAAGACCTCCACCACGCGCCGTCCATATTCCGGCGCCCAATCCCACGGCAGAAACCGTCCTGCGAACTCGAAGCGCAGGTGAGGGGGAAGCTCTGCGAGGGCCTGTTCGAACGCCTCCTGTTGGCCCATCCGAAGCTCATGGGGCAGTTCGGCGAAATCGGCCACGGTGCGCAACGCCGCGATGATCGCTTCGTTCGGGGCCCCACCTTCCACTCGGGGAATCGGATCGGTGTCGAACGCCCCGAACCACCACGCGGATACCTTCGTTTCGGGCAGCTTCTGCTGAGCCTTCATGCGGGTCGATGGATCCGGATCCCGAGCCAATCGCTCGAGCAACGCCAATGCTTTCGGATCGCTCGGGTCGAGACCGTCGGCGATGTGGCGACGAACCCTCGCGTCGGGGCTCTTCGCCAGTTTTTCGACGCGACGATCGATCGGTGCTCGGGCATCGAGCAGCAAGGCAAGCGACCGCAGGGCCTGTTCCCAGCGAGGGGCGCTGTTGTCCATCAACCAGCCGGCCACGAGTTCGAGCACCCGCGGCACGTCGGCCACCCAGCGAAAGTCCGAACCTCGCGTGGCCGCGTACGCCGCGAGCACCAACGCGTTGCCGCAGAGATCCGTGTTGTCTTGCGTCGTCCGGATCCCTCGATGCTCCCGCGGTTGCTCGAGCAAGGCCAATGCCCACGTCCACAACCGGTGGGCTTCGTCCACGCTGAGCAGTTCCTCGTCGCCGCTCATGGGTCGTCCTCGGGTTCGTCCATCCACGGCACCGCGGGACGTGATGCGGATGCCCCTTCGGCATCGCCCGTACCGAATCGCTCGCACAACTCCGCCAAGCGCCGCTTGAAGTGCTTGCCGTAATAGTTGTCGTCCTTGTCCTCGTCCGGTTGGTGGGGCCAGGCAGCCCGTAGTCGTGCCGTCCGGGCGGCTGCGTCGGGGGGCGGTTTCCCCTCGAGCACGTCGAACAACGAGATCGCAATCAGCATCGCATCCGGATTTTCGGCGGTGATCTGAGCCTCGGCGCGGTCGAGCCGATCGAGGTCCACCTGTTGCCACGGACCCTCGGGAAAGCATCGCAAGGTCGCCGCATGCCCCTCGCCCGAGACTTCGCGTTCGAGGACTCGAAACGCGTCCCATTCTGCCTCGGAGAGCGGCTCGCCATCGGGTGCGACCCAAACCCCGACGGCGGCGAGGGCCTTCCGCCGACGTTCTCGCCGTGTGGCTCGAGTTTCGGGGCTGCCGTAGTGCGGGAGCATGAACACCCCTCCATAGAGCTCGCCGACCCCTTGCATGACATTCGTCGCTTCGTCGAGCGCGAGGCGGTGCTCGAGCAACCAACGACGCGCGGTCGGTAAGAGTCGATGCCGCATCACCTCATCGCCGAGCGCGATCGGCCGGATCGTATCGTCCGCGATCCAAGCTTGGATTTGAGCGGCTCGCGCGGAGGCATCCGCTTCGATCAAGCGGCCGTACGTTTTCAGTGCCCAGACCTTGCCCTCATGATAGTCGGTCTCCATCAGGACGGAAGCGAGCCGTTCGACCGCTTCGCGCGGGGCGTCGTCGACGAATCGCTGTACGAAGCCACGAACGTCGAACAACAGCCACGGATGTTCGCGGAGGAGCGGAACGAGCCAAACGCCCACGTGTTCCATCGGCACTTGCGAATCCGAGACCGTCTTCGCGAGGATGCTTCGCGCGAAGCCGCGATCGAAGTACCGACCGTGCAGGCTGATCAATCGTTCGAACAACGGCTGCGGCGATGCTGTCTTTGACCAGAGCGCCTCCCCGATCCATGCGACCACCATCACCACGTCGTGTTCACGCGGTCGCTGCCCGTCCTCCATTCGCGGTGAGCCGGGTGGATCCAACGTGTAGCCGTCGAGTAGGGCAAACATCGAGCGTGCTACATCTTCGCGAATCGGTTCTGGCAGACCACGAAACCAATCGCGAACGGTGAACGTGTGCGTCCTCGGTTCGCTGCTCGACTGCAGGAATCGTTGCGCCGCCCGAACCACCGCCTCCGTGCCCCCGATCGCACGAAGTCGTTCGACCAGTGCCTCGCTCGGCGGACGATTCCCGAGCGCGACCAAGCGGTATTCGAGCACGCGTTCCACCACCGGGTCCGGAAATGTCGCGACCGCTTGCAAGAGCAGCGCGTCGTCCGGGATGCCGGTTTGCCCGAGCTGCTCCCGCAGGAGCGCGCGACGGATCTGCACGTATCGTTCGTGATCGGCCTGCGGCGGATCCAGCGGATCCAGCGGATCCAGCGGGTCGAAGTCGAACAGACCTTCGTACCAGCGCCAGGGTGCGAGCGGTCCGAGGCTTACCCGTGCGGCTTCCTGGACGGGCAACCGGGGATGATCGAGCAACCGGACGAGAACCTCTCGGTCGAGATCGCGTTCGGGGTCGAGCCATCGCGCGAGCCGCTCGATGAGCGCGGGTCCTGCCGATGCCAACAACCCTTCGAAGATGGTCCGCGGCAGCCCAAGCTCCACCGCGAAATCGAAGATGGTGAGCAGATCCCTTTCGACTTCGGCCCGGTCCACATTCCAATCGGTCGGATCCGCCCAGCGGGAAATTTCGTGGAACAACCCCACCGCCTGCTGATAGGCCGCGAGCTGCGCAGTGACCGCGAGTGCAGCTTGGGACGCCACGAGCCCTGCTTTGTCCTCGGCGCTCGGCCGATGGGACTCCACCTCGAGCATACGGTTTTCGAGCGCCTCCGCCCGACCCGCGAGCCGCAGGAGCGCCGTCGGATCGAGCGGGCAATCGTCACGCATCGCCGCTCAACCCCAATGCCCGTGCAGCCTCGGCCACACTCGCCACCGGAATCACCTCCATGGCCATGCCCTCGGGAACATCCGCGACATTCTCCGCAGGGATGAGCACGCGGACAAGCCCTGCCCGTTCCGCCGCGAGCAACTTCGCACGGATGCCGCCCACCGCGAGCACATCGCCCATCAAACTCACCTCGCCCGTCATCCCCACGCTCGCCGGCAACGCTTTCCCGAGCGACACCGACAACATCCCGGCCAACAGTGCCACCCCTGCGCTCGGTCCTTCCTTGGCGATCGCCGCTTCGGGCATGTGCACATGCCAATCATAGTTCGACGGGCTCGCATCCCCCTCGATCCCATAGGCCGCGGCAAACAGCCGCAAGTGACCCAGCACCGTTCGCGCCGACTCTCGCATGATCTCGCCCAACCGGCCCGTCAAACGGAGTTCACCCTTGCCGGGCAAGCGGCCAACTTCCACGAACAACCGCGCGCCACCGTGCCCCATCACCCCGAGCCCCGTCGCCACCCCGATCGGAAGGCCATCCACCCGCGGCCGTTCTCGATACCGCGCAGGGCCGAGTCGAGCTGCAACCTCGCCCACATCGATCGCCATCGATGCGGTCTTCGACCCCCGCGTGACCTGTTCGAGTGCCCGCGCACGAAACACATCGCCGAGCTTGCGCGTGAGCTCGCGAACCCCCGCTTCGCGCGTGTACTGCTCGATGATGGTTTCGAGCACGCTCGCTGGAATCTCCGGTGGCACGAACAGACCGCAGTCCGCGGCCACGCGCGGCACCAGGTGGCTGCTCGCGATCGCCAGCTTCTCGCGCGTCGAATACCCCTCGAGCTCCAAGATCTCCAACCGATCCCGCAGCGGCCCCGAAATGTCCTCCGTGCGATTCGCCGTGCAGATGAACAGCACGTCCGACAGATCGAACGGCACCCCGAGATAGTTGTCACGAAAGTGCTCGTTCTGCTGCGGATCGAGCACCTCGAGCAACGCCGCCTGTGGTGACCGCCCCCGGTCCGTTCCCACCTTGTCCACCTCGTCGAGCAGCATCACGCACGAAGCACTCCCCACATCCGCGATCCCCCGCAGGATCCGCCCTGGCGCCGCCGCAACGAAGCTCAGCCGATGCCCCCGCAACTCGCTTTCGTCGTGCACCCCCCCAAGCGCCACCCGTGCGAGCGGTTTACGCAACGCACGAGCGATCGCCACCGCCAGCGACGTCTTCCCCGTTCCCGGCGGCCCGGCCAAACACAGCACCGTCCCCTTCGCCTTCCCCCCGAGCTGTCGCACCGCAAAGTACTCGAGGATCCGCTGCTTGATCGTCTGCAGCCCCGCATGCTCCGCATCCAGCTCTCGACGCAACGCTGCCAGATCGAACTCCACTCCTGGATCCGGATGCCACGGCAACCGGGCCATGAAATCGAGGTGCCCGAGCATCGTCGCGTAATCGTGATTCGACGTCTCCATCTTGCGCAGCATTCGAAGCCCCCGCTTCGCCGCCGACCGAGCTTCCTTGGGCAGTCCCCCCTGTTGCAGCCGCTTCTCGAGATACGACAACTCTTCGAGATCGTTGTCCGTGAACTCCGGATCGAACAGATCGAGACGACGCTGCAACCCCACCAGTTGAGACCAAAGCCGTCGCCGGTCCGTCTTCCCCAACTTCGGCTCCTCGGCCACCTTCCGCAGCGCCCCCTCCAAACTGCACTCCGCCTCCTTCACCCCGAGCGCCGTCGACCAAGCCTCGGCCAGCGCCTCGAGCCCCTCGGGGATCGGCCGATCGAGCCACTCACGCTGCCGCGAACTTTCCGATAACGAGCGCAGCAATGCCGCTAGGCTGTCTCGCAGGCCTGGTTGCCAGCCTTCGTGCGAGGGACGAGCACCCAAGTCCAACGCTGCGAGCACTCGGTGCGCGCCGCGGATCCATGACGCGTGGTCTTCGTTGTCTGGGTGAGTGACTTCCGTTTCGATCGTTGCGGCGTGCGGCTGCACGTCTCCCAGTGCGGTTTGGATGCAGGCGCGTTGAAGGCCGCGTAGGGTGACGTTGTGCTCGTCGATCTGGAGCACCTCGGCCACGGTGCCCCAGCGGGCGATCACCATGCTCGGGAGTTCGCCCCATGCGGTGATGCAGACGACGGTGATCGTGTGTGTGTCGCTCAATCGCAGGCGCTGTAGCGCGGCGCGGTCGAGTGCGGGGGGGGCGAAGGAACGCGTTTCGCCGGGTAGCAAGACGTCGCCCAAAAGACCGAGGAGTTTCGTCGACGTGGCCACCGTGGGGATTCCTGGACGTCAGTCCACTACGGGG